>Ga0181532_10001960_pt1 | contig 19447 bp, 20 predicted proteins | sample PEATcosm2014_Bin_33_FD_119768 | JGI IMG/M metagenome (GOLD analysis project Ga0181532, IMG submission 119768) | Peatland microbial communities from MTU Mesocosm Facility, Houghton, MI, USA - PEATcosm2014_Bin11_30_metaG | ecosystem: Environmental > Terrestrial > Soil > Wetlands > Peat | place... | reverse complement strand
TTGGAAATGTCGATGGGACGCACGACATAGGGCAGGCCGCACTCTTCGAGCATGATCGAGACCTTCCAGCCATTCGGCGTCGGCCAGTAATAAAGCTCGATCGGCTCGATGCGGCGCGCGGTCCGTCGCTTGGCTGCACGCGCGGACTCCGCCTTCGCTTTCCGTGGCGCGCGCGTCATGACAAGCCCCCTCAACGTCGCGGGTTCCAGCAGCCGAGCATCGGCGACCTATAGGCGGAGCGGCGAGGCCCCGGGCTATAGGCGGAGCGGCGAGGCTCCGGGCCATCCATCTTAGCCGGAATCCGGCTTTAGGGTTTGCGAGAAACCGACGGATCGAGCGGGCCAGCCCGGCACTGACGACGGAACGACCATAAAAAAACGGCGCTACGGTTTGCATGCCGCCGCGCCGCTGAAATTGCCGAAACAGAAACGCCAACATACCGAGGGCGTCGGCGAGATACCGGAAGCTCGAATCCGCGGACAATTTGCCACAGCGAGGTCCGGATCGCCCGTCCCTCCTCTTCACCACCGCGCTATGCGAACGATTGTGAAGCTCTAGCCTCCGTCCCGCCGACGCCCTCCGTCGTCCACCTGAGCCGGCCCGTCTCGGGCGATCATCGATCTTCCCTCGACGAAAGCCGGCCCGTGTGACGCGATCTTCGACTCATGTGATGCCGAAGACCGATCGCGGCATTGACTACTTCTTCTTCCGGCGCTTTGTCGTCTTCTTCGCCGTCTTCTTTGCCGCTGCTTTCGTCTTTCGCTTCTTCGCCATTGCTGCCCTCCTAGCCTGAGTGGATGGCGACATCGGTGCAGTGCAGTCGCGGATCGAGCTGCACTACCCTCCGATTACTACAGCAGGAAAAAAATAACAGTGACTCCGCTTAATATTGTGTGTAAGTGCCGCGCCCCGCGCTCAACTGCGCCGGCACAGCGGTCGTCTGCAAAACGCGCGGCCGAAAAATTCTTCGCCGAAATAATTGTGGACGAAAAATTCAGCGCGCTGCAGAAGTGCCGATGAAACGCGGGTTTTTGCCACATCGCGTTTCGCGGGATTGCGTCGAGCGCGCGCACACCGCTCGCCGTTCGTGCGCGTTTTCGCAGGCACGATGGCAGTCGGCATCGGCGGATTCACCACGGCAAAAAAATTATGCACCGGACGCCTCCGCGGGCATGTTGACGGCCTCACCGCGGCGCAAAACGCGCGAATCAGTGCCAACCGATTCGCGCTCGCGGCGCGTTTCATGGCCGCGTGCGGCACCGCGCGGCGTCGCCGCGAGAGAGATTCTCGCCTCCGTTTCGGCTGGCGATGAGAGTGCGCGGCGTCTGCGCTGCGTGTGCGGCGCGCCGCGCAGCGTCGCGCTCAGACCCCGATCCGCTTCTTCAGGAGATCGTTGACGGTCTGCGGATTGGCCTTGCCGGCCGAAGCCTTCATCACCTGACCGACGAACCAGCCGATCGCTTTCGGGTTTGTCTTGGCGTCGGCGACCTTGTCGGGGTTCTTGGCGATGATGTCGTCGACGAGCTGCTCGATCGCCGCGAGGTCGGTCAGCTGCTTCAGCCCGCGGGCCTCGACGATCGCGTGCGGATCGCCGCCCTCGGTCCAGACGATCTCGAACACATCCTTGGCGATCTTGCCGGAGATCGTGTTCCCGGCGAGGAGGTCGAGGATGGCGCCGAGTTGCGCCGCGGACACCGGCGAGGCGGTGATGCCCTTGCCTTCCTTATTGAGCCGCCCCGCAAGCTCGTTGATGACCCAATTGGCGGCAGCCTTGGCGTCGCGCCCCTTCGCCACTGCCTCGAAATAGTCCGCGGTTTCGCGGGCGGCAACGAGCCGAGTGGCGTCTAGGACCGACAGCCCATAATCGCGGACGAAACGCCCTCTCTTCTCGTCCGGCAGCTCGGGCAGTTGCGCCCTGAGCTCTTCGACGAAGGCCGCCGTCAATTCGAGCGGGAGTAGATCGGGATCCGGGAAGTAGCGGTAGTCATGCGCGTCCTCCTTGCTACGCATGGAACGCGTCTCACCCTTGTCCGGATCGTACAGCCGCGTCTCCTGCTCGATCTGGCCGCCGTCCTCCAGAATTTCAATCTGGCGGCGCCTCTCACACTCGATGGCGTCGCCGATGAAGTTGATCGAATTTAGATTTTTGATCTCGCAGCGGGTGCCGAGTTGTTCGCCTGGTCGGCGCACCGAGACGTTGACGTCGGCGCGTAAGTGGCCCTTCTCCAGGTTGCCGTCGCAGGTGCCCAGATAGCGTAGAATGATACGTACTTTCGCCATGAAGTTCATCGCGTCGTCGAACGAACGGATATCGGGTTTTGAGACGATCTCCATTAGCGCCACGCCGGAGCGATTGAGGTCGACGAGCGACATCGAGGCATGCTGGTCGTGCAGCAGCTTGCCGGCATCCTGTTCGAGGTGAATTCGCTCGATGCCAATCGTTGCCGTCCCCCCACCCTCTGTATCGATCGTCACCTCGCCCTCGCCGACGATCGGCGATTTGTATTGGCTGATCTGGTAGCCCTGCGGCAGATCCGGATAGAAGTAGTTTTTGCGGTCGAATACCGATTTGAGATTGATCTTGGCCTTCAGCCCGAGCCCGGTGCGCACCGCCTGCCGCACGCATTCCTCGTTGATCACCGGCAGCATGCCGGGCATGGCGGCATCAATGAGCGACACATGCGAATTCGGCTCGCCGCCGAATGCGGTCGAAGCGCCGGAAAACAGCTTGGCTTGAGAGGTCACCTGGGCATGCACTTCCATGCCGATGACCACCTCCCAGTCGCCGGTTACGCCCTTGATCAGCTTCGATTTTGGTACCGGTGCGTCCATTGTGGCTTCGCGGTGCGTCCGTTTCGGTTCCGGTACCCGCTTCCTGAGCCCGCAGCAAGCGCCGCGGCTACCGGATCACTGGCCCTCGCGCCAGAGGCCGAGCGCTTCCTGCGCGGGGCGATCGGAGATCGAGAACAGCACCGATTGTTTCGCGGCGGTGTGGAAATAACGCTTCCACGAAGGCACCACGAAGACGTCGTTGGCGCCCCATGCAAGCACTTGGCCATCGACTTCGGTCGCGCCCTGACCCTCGGCGCAGACGAAGATGGCGCTGTCGGTCGAACGGTAGAACTCGCCGCGAAAGCCTTTGGGCAGCATGGCGAGCGAGGCCCCCATCGTGGGCAGCACCGGGCCGCCATTGATCGGATTGGCATAGCGCACCCGCGCGCCGTGGCGTTTGTCGATATCGCCCGCCTTCATTATGCGCTCGATGATCGGACGCGTCCGGGCGTAGGTGTAATTGATCACCGGCGTACGGTTCATTGTCAGGTTTTTGGCCGGCGTGCCGTCGGGCAGCACGCCCGAGCCATAAAAGCTCAAGGAATCGCCGTTCTGCCGGTTGGTCTCTTGCGTCGCACTCCCGAAATCCTCGGCGAACGAGGTCTCGAAGAAGTTGATCGTCGGGACATCCAGCACGTCGAGCCAGAGCATCGGCTTGTCGGACGTATTTCCGTGATCGTGCGGCGCCCAGTTGGCGGTGATGACGAAATCGCCCGGGGACATGAAGGCCTTTTCGCCCTCGACCGCGGTGTAGGCGCCTTCGCCGTCGAGCACGAAGCGGATGGCCGAAGCGGCGTGACGGTGCGCGGGCGCGACCTCGCCCGGCATGATCATTTGAATTCCGGCGAACAGCGTGTTGGTGACACGGGATTCGCCGCGCAAGGCCGGGTTTTCCAGGACCAGGACGCGGCGCTTGGCCTCCTCGGCGGTGATCAGGCCGCCGGCCTCCATGACCAGCGATTTCACGTCGTCGTAGTGCCAGATCACCGGCACGCAACGCGTCGCCGGTTCGTCGGTGATGATCGAGCTCATCACCTTCCACAGCGGCGTCATATCGTGCTTGGCGATGCGCTGGTAATAGGCTTCCCGCATCGCCCCGATGTTGTGCTTGCGGTCGGGTTTGCCGTTGCTCGGCTGCTTTGCTGTCGCGACCGCCATAGCGTCCTCCGTACTGAATGCGGTTTCTGCAGCGGAATATAGTCAAGCTGCACGCCGGCGAAAATAGCACGGAAGCGGCGCCCTTCCAGGCTCAACTCTCCCCGTTCAGCGCTTGCCGCCGTGCTGCTCGATGAACTTGCCGAAGGCAGCAAGCTGCTGGCGAATAAATCCAACCGTCTGCTCATCGGTGATCTGGCCGGTCTGCGCATCGATCCGCTGCGAGCAATTGCCGATAAAGATTTCCGGCCTGCCGAAGGTTAAGGCGTTGAGAAAGAGCATGGCGCGGCGCAAATCGTATTGCATGCGGCCGCCGCCGAGCGGCCCGCCCGTGGCGGACTGGATGGCAACCGGCTTGTCGGCAAAAGGTTGATTTGGCACCCGCGACACCCAGTCGATCGCGTTCTTCAAGGGGCCCGGAATCGAGAAATTGTATTCCGGCGTCACGAAGATTACGCCATCGGCCGAGTGGATCGCGTCGGCGAGTTTCTGCACGGCCTGGGGGACGCCGGTCGATGTCTCGATGTCGGCATTGTAGAGTGGAAATTCGGAAAACGGCGGCGCCTCCTTGATGCTCATGCCGGCCGGCGCCAACCCGGGAAGCGCATTCATGACCATCCGGTTGTAAGAGCCTTTGCGCAGGCTGCCGCAAATACTGATGACGCCGAATGTCTTGTCGGGCATGGGGGTCCTCTTCCGGTCAATCGGAGCTGCGACAAAGTCTTGATTTCAACCCGGTACCAGCATCAACGCATTATCCGCCAAACGGCTCCGCCTTGCTACGTGCTCGGCGAATTGACGAGCGCCGGCGCGACGATCTCCTTCCAGCTTCGCGGCGGCGCTTTGAGTTCACCGTGCCGCCCCATGAAATCGGCGAATGCCTGCACGCCATGGACGGCGCTGCCGAACTCGTCCTTGATGTCATTCAGCACCGCCGCGACCGCGGCGGCGTCGAGCGTCTTCGAGGGCTCGTGCGCGAGATAGATTTCGGCGGCGCGGCGCGGATCGTCGTGGATGATATGCGCGGCTTCGTCCATGGCTGCGGCGACCGCTCCGGCTATTTGCGGATGCGCCGCGACATAACCTCGGCTGGCGCCCATGATCAGGAACGAGGCTTTTCCGCCTATCACGTCGGAGGAACTCAACACCTTGTGAACACGCCCATCCGCAAGCGCGATCTGCGAGAAGGGCGCGGTGGAGAAATAGCCCGCCAGCGGGCCCGTGGCCGCAAGAAGGCCGGCGACCGCGTCGGGGTGCAGCAGGATGACGATTTGGTCCCGCAGTCGGTCGTATTGGCCGAAAATCTTTTCCGACTGCATTTGCAACAGATACATCTGCGGTGAGGAAGACGTCGGCACGGCGATACGGTCGGCTGGACGGAAATCCGCGATCGTCCGCACGTTCGGTTGGTTGGTCAAAAGCACCAGCGGCAGGGTGGTGATACCGGAAACGGCAACAATCTGGCGCGGCGTATTCTTCGCCTGCTCCCACGCCACCAGCAACGGCGCGGTTCCAAACGGCCCCATGTCGATGGCGCCCGCGCCGATCGCGTCTTGCAGCGGGCCCGCGCCGAAGAAGCGCTGGTAGCTCGCCTTCAGATCAAGATGAGCCGCCTTCCCCTGCTTCTCGATCAGCTTGAGGTCCTCACACAGATAGACGGGCAGAAACGCAAGCCCGAAGCCGATGCCGATCCGCACCGGCTGCTGCGCCGACGCCGGCACAAGCGTCGCCCACAGCGCGAGAAGGGCGACCAGGCCGCGCAGGAAGTTTCGCGGAAATGCTCTTCCGTCATTCCGACCGAGCGAGCGATGCGAGCGAGTGCCGGAATCCATAACCACCACCGTTCAATGTCGCACTGCCTTACAAGCTGCCAATGTTCTGTGGTCATGGATTCCGGGCTCGCGCCTTCGCGCGCCCCAGAATGACGGGCTCATCAGCCGGCTTTCTCGTCGGCAATCGGATTGCGCAGCACGCCGATGCCCTGGATTTCGACCTCGCAAATGTCGCCGTTCTTCATCCAGACCGGCGGTTGGCGCGCGAAGCCGACACCCGACGGCGTGCCGGTGAAGATGATGTCGCCGGGCTCGAGCGTCATACCCTGCGTGATGTAAGCCAGCATCTCGACAATCGGGAACATCATGTTGTCGGTATTATCCGATTGCATCACCTGCCCGTTCAACCGGCTCTCGATCTTCAATCCCTTGCCGCCCGGCGGCAGCTCGTCGGCGCTGACGAACCACGGCCCGAAGCCGCCGGTGCGGTCGAAATTCTTGCCCATGTCCCATTGCGTGGTTTTGCGCTGGAACTCGCGCACCGAGCCCTCGTTGCCGCAGGAATAGCCGGCGACGCACGACAGCGCATTGGCGGCGGTCAAATGCTTGGCACGCCGGCCGACGATCAGGATCATTTCCGCTTCGTAGTCGAGCGTCTCGGTCACTTGCGGACGGATGATCGGCTGGCCGTGCGGCACCAGCGAGGTAAGGCCACGCATAAAAATGGTGGGGAATTTTGGAATGTTGTCGCGCTGCGCGCCTTCCTTGATGTGCGCGAGATAATTCAACCCGAGGCAGATGATTTTGCCCGACCGGCTAACGGGCAGCCGATAGATCAAGCCCGAGAGCGGCCGGCGCGCGCCGGCCGCGGCCCGCTTGGCGATGTCGGCAAGCGGCTTGGTGTCGCCATCATTGCGCTTGAGCCATTCACCGAGATCGTTGGGAACCGCGCTATCCACCGCATTGAGATCGACGACGGTATCGCCTTCCACCACGCCCAGCCGCGGTCCCCCCTGCCCTTCGAATGCAACAATTTTCATGTTTTCCTTCCTTCACCGATCTCGGCCGCAGTGCCGGCGCGCGACTATAACGGGCCGCGCAGGGTCGTTCTACGCCTGCCCGCACGTCCCCTCGGTTCCCGATCCCGCACTTTGGAAGTCTTGCGGCGCTTTCCCGATGGTCTCGCCGCGGCACGCGGTTTACAGCGAGAGGATCCTGTCGCGCATCACTGCTTTCAGCGAACTTGCGCCGATCGCGGCCGCACACCATGAGCGGCTGGACGGCGAGGGTTATCCGCGCGGTCACAAAGGCGATGAAATCGCCCTCGAAACGCGGATCATCACGACCGCGGATATTTTCGACGCGCTGACTGCCGAGCGACCCTATCGATCGGCGATGCCGGTTGCCAAGGCCTTAGCGATCATGTCGGATATGGTCGGCACGGCCATTGATCCGAACTGCCTTGACGCGCTTCGGCAAGTCATCGGCAGCATGCAAGTCTCTTTGACCGCGTAAAGCAGCTGGCCCGGTGCTGCAGGCAAATCGCTGACGCTAATTCGTCGGCGACAGCTGGCATTCAAGCTACCTTTAGCCGAAAAAATGCTCCTTCAGCCGCTCGCGCGCGGCCATCGCAGCCGCAAGATCGAACCCGTTAACGACGGCAAGACGAAAGCCGCCGGGGGGCATGGAATGGCGTTCCGGCGCCCAATCCTCATGAAAGGTGACCTGGACGCTGGTGACGCCGGACATACGTTTGATCGCCTCGACAAGCGCCGGCGGCGGATGGCGGTAGCGCACGCCGTTCGGGCCGAACAACACGACGCTGTAACCTTCGCGCCGATGGGCGTCGGCGAAATCCCAGGCGCCGTGCTCGTACAGCCCGACGACCGCCTCGACCCAGCCGGCGCCGTAGAGATCCGGCCACTGATCAGCGAAACGCAGATGCGCCTCAATGATCGTGCCGCCGATGGTTTCGACATTGAGCATGCCGGTATAGCCGCTAAGGTGGCGATGCAGCCAGTCGCCGCAGCGCCTCTCGATGTCGGCATCAGGCGCCGCATGGACCGTCCAGTAATCGAACGTGCCCTCACCCGCCGGTTTGCCGGTGACGTGCCGCCACCAGCGCGGCGCGCCGTCGACGACGGCGATGTCGGAGGAGACATGGCGGCCGTCAAGAAGGCTCATCCAGAAATGATCCGGCGCGTGGTGCTGATCGTAGTCGGCTTGGGAATTGAGCACCCTGCTGCCGACGCCCATGCCCTTGAGATTGACAATCGGCTTAGAGAAAACCGGAAAGCGTGGCGGCGGCGTCCCGTGCGGCCCGGCATCGAGGTTTTGGCTCAGCGCCACCGCGAGCTTGTTATAGACCCAACGATGCGCCGGATACCATTGCCAGGCGTCGGCATCTTCGGTCGTGATGTTCGCGGCGGTTTCGACATCCGCGAAATACTGCAGGCGCCACGGATCGGCTTCGCAGATCGGCATGAATCAGACGACGGACGGCGGACCACAGAGGCCGGATGAAGGAAACACTAATCTGTCGTCCGTCATCTTTCCTCCGTCGTCTGACTAAGCAGCGCGTGGACGCTGAACAGCCCGTCCGTCCACGCCGCGAGCGGCGACCAGCCGCTGCCATGCGCTAGGGCCTGGAACGAATCGACTGAATATTTGTAACTGTTCTCGGTGTGAATCGTTTCCCCGGCGCGGAATTCGATCGTTGCGTTGCGGATTCTCACCTTCTGCCGCTTGGTGCTGGCGAGATGCATTTCGATGCGGTTGCGTTCGGCGTTGTAGAAGGCATGGTGTTCGAATGCGGCCAGATCGAAATTGGCGCCGAGCTCGCGATTGATGCGGGCGAGCAGATTGAGATTGAACTTCGCGGTGACGCCCTCGGCATCGTTATAAGCGCGATAGAGAATGTCGGGCACCTTGGCGAGATCAACCCCGACCACGAAGACCGACCCGGCGCCCAGGATCCGCCCGGCGCGGCGCAAAAACGCCGCCGCCTCGTGTGGCTCGAAATTGCCGATGGTCGATCCGGGAAAAAACCCGGCGCGCGGCATCGACGCGACCTCGACCGGCGGCTCCGTCATCATTGTGAAATCCGCCACCAGCGGGTAGATCGCAAGATGCGGGAAATCGCGGCGCACTTGGGCCGCGTCCTGCTGCAAGAAGTCTCCGGAAATGTCGACCGGGACGTAGGCCTCGACGCTCGCCGCGGCGCGTAAGAGAATGCGCGCTTTCCGGCTCGACCCGCTGCCGAATTCGATCAAGGCGCAACTGGGCGGAAACAGCGAGGCCATGGCCGGCGCATGCTTGGACAGAAGACCAAGCTCGCTGCGGGTCGGGTAATATTCCGGCAGGCGGGTGATGCGGTCGAACAGGTCGGAGCCGGCCAAATCATAAAAATATTTGGGCGGCAGATGTTTGGGCTTGGCGGTGAGGCCGGCGATGACCTCGGCGGCGAACGAATCCGCCGTCTCCATGGGCCGTGGTGCGCGAAATGCGGTTTGGATGTTCATCTGAACGTTCAGCGTTCGAACTCCGCCAGACGCAATCCGCTGAACTGCCAGCGCGCCGACGGATAAAAGAAATTGCGATAGGTCTGCCGCGAGTGGCCCGCCGGCGTCGCCAGCGACGAGCCGCGCAGCACCATCTGGTTGACCATGAACTTGCCGTTGTATTCGCCGAGCGCACCGGGCTCGGCCCGATAACCGGGATAAGGCGCGTAGGCGCTGCGCGTCCATTGCCAGACCACGCCGAAGGCATCGGCGAGCGCGCCGCTTTTGGCCGCAACCTCCCATTCGGCCTCGCTCGGCAATTGCTTGCCGGCCCAGCGCGCAAATGCGTCGGCTTCGTAATAGCTGACGTGGCAAACCGGTAATGCCGGATCGACCGGGCGCAACCCGCCGAGCGTCATCGCGAACCAAGCGCCGTCGATATCGCGCCAATAGCCTGGCGCGCTCCAGCCTTGCGCTTGCGCCTCCGTCCATCCGTCCGACAACCAAAGACTTGGCGTCGTATAACCGCCGTCGGCCATGAATTCGAGCCACTCGCCGTTGCTCACGAGCGTCCGCGCCACGCGGACCGGCTGCAGCAACACTTGATGCGCCGGCCGTTCGTTGTCGAACGAGAAGCCTAGGCCCTCGTGGCCGATCATATGAATGCCGGCGATCAGACCGTTGCCGCCGGGCGCAGCGTCGGCTGTGGCCCCCGCGCTCTGGCTTTGCGGCCAACGCCAATGTGCATCGTAGACCGGATTGGTCGCGTTTTGCGCAAACGCGTGCAGGATGTCGGTCAGCATCAGTTCCTGATGCTGCTGTTCGTGATTGAGCCCGATCTCGACAATCGGGATGACCGCTGCAAGGTCCGGCGTCGACTCGATCAACGCCGCCACCGCGTCGTCGACACGCGCCCGGTACGCTGTCGTCTCCGCGACACCAGGGCGCGTGATGAGACCGCGCTGCGGCCGCGCTTGCCGGGGGCCGACTGCCACGTAGTAGGAGTTGAACAGATACGCGAACCGCTCATCGAATGGACGATAGGCCGGGTCAAACGGCCGCAACAGAAATTGCTCGAAGAACCACGTGACATGGGCGCGATGCCATTTCGTCGGACTGGCATCGGGCATCGATTGAACGACCTGGTCCTCGGGACCAAGCGGCGATGCCCTTCGCTCGGTTTCGGCGCGCACCGCACGAAAGGCGTCGAGCCAACGCCGGCGCGAATCGCCGGCCTGGCCGGCGAGCGCGGCATCCGCACCGGCCGAATCGCGCAATCGAACCAACGGAGAAGCGGCAGGGCGTGGCATTGTTCGGTCCGGAAAACCGGAAGGGCGAATAGCGAATCAATGGCTAGGAAGTAAATCAGCGCATAGCTGGATGGTTCCATACCCATTCCGCCGCAGGAAGGGCAATGCCGGCGCGGCTGTGCTAACGGGGATGTGATCGGACCAATATCGCTTTATGGTCAGCGTCGGTACCGCGCCGCGCTGACGGGAATGAGGAAGGCACGATGGCCAAGGCGATGCTGCCGCGGGAACGCTGCGCTTATTCGGCCATCGTCGACCGGCCGCCGCTCAAACTACCGGGGCGGGCGCGCCTGGTCTTCTGGACCATCGTCAATCTCGAAGCCTGGGACATCGGCAAGCCGATGGCGCGCCAAGTGCTCGCTCCGCCCACGGGCCAAACGCAAATTCCCGACGTGCCGAACTGGAGCTGGCACGAATACGGCATGCGGGTGGGCGTATGGCGCTTCTTCGATCTGTTCAAGGGCTTAAACATCCGGCCGACATTGGCGATCAACGCCCGCGTCTGCGAGGATTACGCCCGCGTCGCCGAGCAAGCGAAAGCCGAAGCTTGGGAGTTCATGGGCCATTCCTACCAACAGGGGCCGATCCACGGCGAATCCGATCAAAAGGCCATGGTCGCGCGCTCCCTCGACATCATCGAGCGCTTCTGCGGCAAACGGCCGCTTGGCTGGCTCGGACCCGGCCTCACCGAAACCCTCGACACGCCCGAAATCCTCGCCGCGGCCGGGGTCAAATATATCGGCGATTGGGTATACGACGATGAGCCGACTGTGATCCGCACCGCGGCCGGATCACTGCTGACGCTGCCCTATACGGTCGAACTCAACGACATTCCGATGATGATCATTCAGCATCACGAGAGCGATTATCTGCTGCGCCGCGCCATCGACCAGTTCGATCGGCTTTACGCCGAGGGCGAACAACGGGCAAAAATTTTCGCGCTCGCCATCCACCCGTACATCAGCGGCCAGCCGCACCGGATCAAATATCTGGAAGCGATTTATGATTACGCGCGCCGCTTCGATGGCGTCGTGTACTGGACCGGCGAGGAGATTCTGCACTGGTACCTGCAATCCGGCGCCGTGATATAATTGGGTGTCATGGCCGGACTTGCCTCGACCACTCACAATCTTAAGCCCGAAGGCATAGCAAAGACGTGGATGCCCGCGACAAGCGCGGGCATGACAAGCAACACGACGGAAAGCGGTTGAAACCGGTCATGTGGAAATGCAGATTATTAGGTGCGGCACTGCTCCTCGTTAGCTTCCTGGCAGCGAGCGCCGCGCAGGCCGCGCCCTGCCGCACCAGTGGAAGCTACGATGCCTGGCTTGCCGCCTTCGAGCGCGAAGCCATGGCGCAGGGGATTTCGCAAGCCACCATCGCCGCCGCCGCGCCCAGCCTCACCTACGACCAGCACATCGTCAATATCGATCGCGGCCAGCGCGTTTTCACCCAGACCTTTTTGGAATTCTCCAACCGCATGGCCGCTGCCTACCGCATCCAGCGCGGGGCGGCGCTGATCAAGGCCAACGCCGCGACGTTTGCGCGCATCGAGCAGCAATACGGCGTGCCGGCGCCGGTCATCGTCTCGTTCTGGGCGCTGGAAAGCGATTTCGGTGCCAATATGGGCAATTACCATTCGCTCAGCGCCATCGCTTCGCTGGCCTACGATTGCCGCCGCAGCGACAAATTTCGCGCCCAGCTGCTCGACGCGCTCCGCCTCATCGAGCGCGGCGATTTAAGACCTGAGGAGATGATCGGCTCCTGGGCGGGCGAGCTCGGCCAGACCCAAATGATGCCGTCGGAATATTACCAATACGGCGTCGACTACGACGGCGACGGCAAGCGCAATCTCATTCGCAGCGTGCCCGACGTGCTGGCGTCGACGGCGAACTATCTGCACGGGCTCGGCTGGAAACATGGCGAGCCTTGGCTCACCGAGGTGCGCGTGCCGGCGAACCTGCCGTGGGATCAGGCCGACCTTTCGATCGCGCTGCCGCGCGCCAAATGGGCGGGCTTCGGCGTTACGCTCGCCGATGGCCGGCCGCTGCCGGTCGACAATCTCCCGGCGTCGCTCTTGTTGCCGATGGGGCGCTTTGGCCCCACCTTCCTCGCCTATCAGAATTTCCAGGTCTATCTGCAGTGGAACAATTCCCTGGTCTATTCGACGACGGCGGCCTATCTCGCGACCCGCATCGCCGGCGCGCCGCCGCTTCAGCGCGGCAATCCGCCGCCCGCGCTCGCTTTCAACGATGTCAAGGCGATGCAGAGCATGCTCACGCGTGCCGGCTATGACGTCGGAACGATCGATGGATTCTTGGGCCTGAAAACACGCCAAGCAGTCAAAGCCGTGCAGATGAAATATGGACTGCCCGCCGATTCCTATCCGACGGCCGAGCTACTCGCGCGCATGCGCGGCGGAGGGTAGCGGTTTTGGCAGAACACCGTTTGATGCAGGGAGCGCTTGACCGCGCCTGGCGCAGTGGCGCAAGATACTGAAAAAGCTGCACTTTCATCTTATTCTAATTCCAAAGAGTGGCCGGACGCCACCTGGGCGGTTGAGCGTCGATATCGACAATATGCGGTCATGAGGCCGCAATGGCCGGGCCGAGTGTTACATTATAACGTCATCTACGCCGGGCAGTTTGCCGGCATGCTAGGAACGGTTTGGGACACGCGAGCGGGCAGAGACGGTGAATACGTTGGACATGCAGAACAAGCGTTGCGTGGAGCGACGCCCTTTGATCCGGACTTCCATTCGCCGGGGGCGTTTCCGCGCGCTCGCGATCCTCGCCGGCGCGCTGTTGCTCGTCGCTGCCTTCGCTTCGTCGGCCTTTGCTCAGAGCAATACCGTTCCCGCCGACGGACAGGCCGAGCCAGCGACCCCAGCTGCGCCGTCGCCCGCCGCCGCTCCGTCCCTGCCGGCCGCCGAACATTCGGTCGCCACTGCCGAGCTGCCGCAGGACCTGTCGCCCTGGGGCATGTTTCTGCATGCCGATATCATTGTGAAGGCGGTGATGATCGGGCTCGCCGTTGCTTCGCTGATCACTTGGACGGTGTGGCTCGCCAAGATCCTCGAGCTGCGCAGCGCCCGCGCTGAGGTGCGCCGCGGACTGCGCACGCTTGCCAATTGCGCGACGTTCGCCCAGGCGCACGAGCAATTGCGCAGCGGTACCAGCCCGATCGCGCAACTCATGCAGGCGGCGGCAAGCGAGATCCGGCAGTCCGCCAGTCTGCGCGGCGACGGGCTCAAGGAGCGTATCGCCTGGCAGCTCGAGCGCATCGAAATGGCGGCCGGCCGCAAAATCTCTCGCGGTACCGGCATCCTGGCCACCATCGGCTCGACGGCACCCTTCGTCGGGTTGTTCGGCACCGTCTGGGGCATCATGGACAGCTTCATCGGCATCTCCAGGGCGCACACGACCAATCTGGCGGTGGTCGCCCCCGGTATCGCCGAAGCCTTGCTGGCGACTGCGCTCGGACTCGTCGCCGCGATCCCGGCGGTCATGATCTACAACGTGCTGGCGCGATCGACGGCGCATTACCGCGCGCTTGTTGGCGATGCTTCCGCGCAGGTGATGAAGCTGGTCAGCCGCGATCTCGAGCGCACCAAGCTGCCCAAGCCTGAAATCATGTCGCAAGCCGCCGAGTAAAGCCATGGCGATGCGTCTCGATCATGGCGAGGACGAGCTCGAGGAGGTGCACGGCATCAACGTCACGCCGTTCATTGACGTGATGCTTGTGCTGCTCATCATCTTCATGGTGGCGGCCCCGCTCGCGACCGTCGACATCGCCGTCGATCTGCCCTCCTCCAGTGCCGAGCCGCAGCAGCGGCCGGACAAGCCCATCTACCTCACGCTCAAGGCCGACCTCAGCCTCGCCATCGGCGATGAGGCGATCGCGCGCGGCGCGCTCGCCGGCGCGCTTGACGCCGCGACCGGCGGCAAAAAGGACGATCGCATCTTTCTGCGCGCCGACCGCACCGTGCCATACGGCGACGTCATGCAGGTGATGAACGATCTGCGCGCGGCGCGCTATCTGAAGGTTGCCTTGGTCGGCCTTGAAATGCGGGAAGCGAAATGACTGCGATCGCACCGACATGGTTCGAGGACGACAGCCCGCGCGACCTTTTTCGCTGGGCGGCGGCGGCGGCGATCGTGCTCGGCATTCACGCCGGCGCCATCGCCTTCTACCTCTTCTGGCACCAGCCGGAGGAAGAAATCGGCGACGACGCCGCGGTCGTGACGGTGGAACTCGCTCCGATCGACTCGACGCAGGATGCAGAGCAGCGCGATGTGGCGCCGGCGCCGGAAACCATGATCGAATCGAAGGCCGTTCCGGAACCGCAAAAGGAGAAGCCGACCGAACAGGTGAAGGTCGAGCAGCCGCCGGATGAGACGCCGGCGATCGTTCCCGAGCCGGTCGTGAAGCCGCCGGAGAAAGTAGAAGAGGCACGGCCGCCTACCCCGGTCACCGCGCAACGGGTCAAGGGCGGGGCGCCGCGCATCGAGCCGTCATGGCAGTCGAGCTTGGTCCGGCAGCTACAGCATTACAAGCGCTATCCCAGCGAGGCGCAGTCGCGCAGCGAGGAGGGCGTCGTGCTGTTGAGCTTCAGCCTCGACCGCACCGGCCACGTGCTCGCGCACCACATCGCGCGCAGCTCCGGCTTTGCCGATCTCGACAACGAGGTGATGGCGATGATCAAGCGGGCCGAACCGCTGCCGGCCTTCCCGGCAAGCATGCCGCAGCCGCAACTCGATCTGACCGTGCCGATCCGCTTTTCATTACGGTAAGGCGAGGGGCAGCAATTCGCTCTTCCTCCTCCGCGAGCGGCGGGGCATCAATCAAAATCGCACATTAGTTGTTGTTACCTAAGGAGCGCGGTCCATAAGGATCCGGCGGCATCGCGTTGGCGCCACCCTGGAAGGCGCCGAAGGGAACGCCGCGAAGGCCGCCAACGTACCCTTGCCCCGCATCGAACTGCACTGACGGACCATTCTCGCCGAACGGTTGCGCGCTTCGGCCGAAGTTCTTGACCTGATCGTCAGGATCAGCAAACCTCGAGTTACCGTCCGGATTGGTGCTGAGGTATTCCATGCTGAATGCTCGCGCTGAGGGATTCGTCAACGCCACGACCATGATCGCCAGTGCCGCCGCGAAACAAAGTTGTGTCAATCTAATTGTCATGATGACCTCACCTTCGCCCCGCGAAGCAGACTGCAGGCTACGGCGGTAGGACACCCGGCGTCAATCTCAACTTCCGTCATAAGGAGCGACCATGCGCAACAAGCCGTGTCTCACATTGGCCGACGTGAAGAAGATGCTGACCGCCTGCGAAGCCGAAGCCGCCAAGAACAAATGGGCGGTCGCGATTTCCATCGTCGACGATGGCGGCTTCCTCATCGGTTTCGAACGCATGGACGAAGCATCGCCGGTTACCGCCGAGGTGTCGGTGGGCAAGGCCCGCACCTCGGCCCTGACCAGGCGACCGAGCAAGGCCTTTGAGGACCGCGTCAAGGAGCGCCCGGCCTTTGTCACTTTTCCGGCCGGCATTTTGATTCAGGGCGGCGTGCCGATCAATCATCAAAACGAATGCGTCGGCGCGATCGGCGTGTCCGGCGTCCAATCGCATGAAGACGAGCAGATTGCGATGGCCGGGGTGAGCGCGCTCGGTTAAAAACGTCGCGCTATCCCGCAAGAGCCACGAGCCTCAAGGCGGCTGCTCGATCACGTCAAGAAGAGTCGTCCGTAAAGCATGATCCGGAAAAGTGGCGCCGTTTTTCCGAAAACATCATGCGCCGACAAGGTCGCGATCAGGCGTCCAGCTCCCTGAAGTAGCGGTAGATGCCCCACTGGCTGAACGCGATCCGCCGGTTCGAGGCAAGATAGGCTTTGATGCGTGGGCGCTTGGAAACGCGGTCGTGCAGCGCGATCACGCCGGGGATTCTCTTCTCGAAACGCTTCATGCGCTTGGGGAAGGCATAGCGCAGCCCCTCGACGATCTGAAAGAGCGAAAGGTCGACGTAGCTCAGCCGGCCGCCGACCAGATACTGATCGCCGTTGTTGTGCAGCACGCGCTCGAAATAGCCCAAGAATTTCGGCAGGCGATACCGCCAGAAATCCTTGGTGCGCCGCCGCGCCGACGGACGCTGCTCCTCGAAATAAAGCCATCCGGACACCGGATGGTGGGTATCGTGAATCTCGACCACGAGATCGGCGATCGTGAGCTGCAATTGGTGCGCCCAGAGCCGTCCCGCCTCGTCGCGCGGCGCGAGTTTTAGCCGCGGCCCGAGATAGAGCAAAATATTCGCGGTCTGCGCGATGATGAGCTTGCCGGCCTTGAGGAACGGCGGCGCAAAGGGCGGACGCGCGATGCGCTTGACGAGGAGCTTCATCATCGCCGGCACGCCGCTTTTGCCCGGACGGCGCGCGACATCGACATAGTCGGCGCCGGCCTCTTCGAGCGCCAAGCGGATGAATTCGCCGCGGCCCTGGATGGTCGGCCAGTAATACAGTTCGTAGCGCACAGGTCACCTCTCGTCGTGGGAGGTTGTCCGCGCCAGCTTCACACCCGCATCGCGCTCCAGGTCCCGGTGCAATAGCCGCTGGGGGTTTGACCGCGCCAAGTCCCGCTGCCGTGACCAACCGTCAGTCGTCCGTGCGCCACGGCATAATTCGAGCCCCCGGAAACCCTGACCCACGCCGCCCCGTTGGCCCTGACGCGTCCGTTGAAATTGATCGGACCGCCGCTGTAATAGATAATTCCATTCAAGATCTGCCCGCCGAAGCGGTAAGCCTGGTTGCAAGGTCCGGTCCTGGTGACGATGACAATACTCCACGCGCCGTCGTATTTGCTGGCGGCGCGCACGTAAGTCGCCTGAGTCAGTGCCGCCGCGGCGACGGTAGCAACAAACAGGATTGTTCCGGCGGTATGGCGGATCATGATGAGCCCCCGTAAGCTTCGGCGCCAACGCGTGCGGAGGGCGCCTGAACGTCGTGGAAAGTGACGGCTCGAAAATCCATTTTGGATAGCAATGGGCACTGTCCCACGACCCGCGGCGTCATGTCCAGGGCCCAGGATCCCTGAAATCGCACTGCCCGGCGATTTAAACCCATTGGCTTAAGTACCGACCGCCGCATTGAATTGTTCGTCTGTCACCCGCTCCAACCAATCGACATAAGTCCCATCGCGCGCTTTATGGATGGCGACGTGGACCATGGTCGTGTTCGGACCGGCGCCGTGCCAGTGTTTCTCGTCGGGCGCGATCCACACGACATCGCCGGCGCGCACTTCGCGCAGCGCCCCGCCCCGGCTCTGCACGCGGCCCGTCCCGGAGACGATAAATAGGGTCTGCCCGAGCGGATGCGTATGCCAATTCGTGTGCGCACTTGGCTCGAAGCAGACGAAGGTCGCGCGTACGCGGGCCGGCGGCGGTGCCTCGATGATGGGGTCCTGCCAGCCGGTGCCGGTAAACCATTCGGCTGACGCCCCGCGCGATGGCGCCGAGCCGCAGGGGTGGATATCCATGCTCGTTTCTCCCTTTACGATGCGAACTTGAGATCGCGCGCGGCCGCCTACAGCCTGGTAAGATAACGGAAATCGGCGTCGGATACGGTGGCAATCGCCATCTGACGCCGCAGGAAGGTCGTAGTCGGCCGTTATTGGATTATAATGCGGCAGCGAGAGAGTGGACCGAGGGGATCATGACGCGTGTGGCGCGTATTGGCGGAAATCGCCTGTTGCGGCTTGTCGTGGTCGTCGGCTTCGGTATGGCGCTCGGCGCCTGCTCGAAATGCGACGTGCCGACCTGGCAACCGAACCGGGCCCCGGGACCTCCGCTCTCCTGCCACGGCGACGCGCCGGTGCAGTAGTACGCGCCATCCGCTCGTCCCCGCGAAGGCGGGGACCCATCTGGATTCCCGTTGTAGCGGGAATGAGCAGTCATCACATCACGTGGCGAGCGTTTCCTTCACGGCGGCGACCAGCTGCTTGAGCGTGAACGGCTTGGGCAGGAACGCGTACTGGCCGTGGTCGGGCAAGTGCTTTTGGAACGCGTCCTCGGCATAACCGGAGACGAAGATGATTTTCAGGTCCGGATTGCGGCGGCGCAACTCCCGCGCCAAGGTCGGGCCGTCCATCTCCGGCATGACCACGTCGGAGACCACGAGGTCGACCTGCGCGTCGAATTTTTCCAGCAGGTCGATCGCCTCGAGGCCGTTGCCGGCCTCGAGCACGGTATAGCCGCGGGAGGCGAGCCCGCGTGCATTGAGCGCGCGCAATCCTTCCTCGTCTTCCACCAACAGGATCGTGCCTTGGCCGGTAAGATCGGCGCTTGCCGCGCGCTTGACCTGATCGGCTGCGGCGAGCACGTTGGTAACTGCGGGGACTTCAGCCTCGGCGGCGCGCTCGGTGGCGGCCTCCTCAGCGCTGGCAATGTGCCGCGGCAGGAAGATGCGGAAGGTGGTGCCCTCACGCAGCACGGAATCGACGTAAATGAAGCCGCCGGTCTGCTTGATGATTCCATAGACGGTCGAAAGGCCGAGGCCAGTGCCTTTGCCCACCTCCTTGGTCGAGAAGAACGGATCGAAGATCTTGTCAAGGATCGCTTCCGGGATGCCGGTGCCGGTATCGCTGACTTCGACCAGCACGTAGTCGGCCGCCGGCATGCCTTTGGCGCGGAAACGCTCGCTGTCTCTTGCGGTCACATTGGCGGTGCGCAGCCTAAGCCGGCCACCGTCGGGCATGGCGTCGCGCGCGTTGACGGCGAGGTTCACGATCACCTGCTCGAATTGCGAGATATCCACCTTGACCGGCCAGAGATCGCGGCCGTGCACCACGTCGAGCGTGACGTTCTCGCCGATCAGGCGGCGCAGCAGC
>Ga0181532_10001958_pt1 | contig 19476 bp, 16 predicted proteins | sample PEATcosm2014_Bin_33_FD_119768 | JGI IMG/M metagenome (GOLD analysis project Ga0181532, IMG submission 119768) | Peatland microbial communities from MTU Mesocosm Facility, Houghton, MI, USA - PEATcosm2014_Bin11_30_metaG | ecosystem: Environmental > Terrestrial > Soil > Wetlands > Peat | place... | reverse complement strand
GCTCACCGCCGCGCCCGACATCGTGCTGGTCGCCGACCGCACCGGCAAGGCGGTCGGCGAAGTCGCGGCCACCTATTTCGCCGCCGGCACGTTCTTTCGCCTCGACCGCATCGCCAGCGCGGCGAGCAACATCCCGATCGCCGATTATTTCGACCGGTTGGCGCTCGATCGCGCGCGGGATTCGATCGGCGACGCCGAGCGCCAATTGACCGCGGCCATGGTCGGCAACGGCGCGGCCGGCGCCGGCGCGGTCGAAGCCTGGGTCGCGCCGCGTAAGGGCGAGGTCGAGCGCATTCGCGGCGCGATCGACGAGATCGCCAATTCCGGCCTCACTTTGTCGAAGCTCGCCGTCGCCGCGAGCTTGCTCGGTGATCTGGTGAAGCATTAGCGCCTGATGCGGAAAATGACTGGCCCGGATATGATCCGCGTGGACGCCGGTTTCCGAAAAGATCACGCGCTGCCAAATCCTTAGAGCGCAGATCGGGCCTTGCCATAAAGCAGATCGGGCTTTGCCATAAAAAAGAACCCCAAGCAGCGTACGCGCTTGGGGTTCTTGAGTGGTTGCCTCAAACTTAGGCTTTTTCGGCCGGGCGGCAGGGGTATCGGGGGATGGGGGGATGGGGGGAGCCGCCCGGTGTGCCTATTTGCGGAAAATAAGCGTACGCGCCAAAGATGCAATGCGGATCACGCGTTAGTGTTATCAGCTGCGGCAAAACGCCCGTCCCAAGTGACGGCAATCCGTCGGGGTTACCTGATGCGATGCAACATGAAGCGGTTCCGTAGGGCGCGCGTTGCATCGCCGGCATCGTAGTGCAATGCATTTGAGTTAATCTGCGTTCGCCGGTGCAAGGCTTACAGGGCGAAAAGCGGGGCGCGTTGTGCCATTGGTCGGTCTTGGGCTACGATTTGGGCTACGATTGATTGACGCGCTGTAGGCGCTGCCATTGGCCCAGATGATCCCGATCACCGTGAGGTTCACGATCATCATGATGGCTTTTTCGTCCGCTGCAGGCCGCGGTGAGATCACGCGATGAATGCGATCCACGCGTTCCAGCCGATCTACGCGATCGCCGGATTCGCCATCGGCATGCTGGTGGGAATGACCGGGGTCGGGGGCGGCTCCTTGATGACGCCGGTGCTGATCTTGCTGTTCGGCATGCATCCGGCCGTCGCGGTCGGAACCGACCTGCTGCACGCCGCGGTGACGAAGACCGCCGGCAGCCTGGTGCACGGTTTCAACCGAACCATCGATTGGCGGGTGGTGCGGCGGCTGGCGGCCGGCAGCATTCCGATGACGATCGTGACGATGGCGGTCCTGAGCGCGCTCGACATCAACAGCGCGGTGGCACGCGAGCTCATCAACGCCGTGCTGACGCTAGCTCTGATCGTGACGGCGGTAACGCTGCTGTTGCGCGACAGGATCGTCGGGCTGTACGCAGGGCGACTCGATGTTCTGACGTCGAAACAGGTCGCCGTCCTCACCGTCATTGTCGGCGGCGTTCTCGGGACCATCGTGTCGATATCGTCCGTCGGCGCCGGCGCCATCGGCGTCACCTGTCTGGTTCTGCTCTATCCGAAGCTGCCGACGGCGCGAATTGTGGGCTCCGATATCGCCCATGCGGTGCCGCTCACGCTGGTGGCCGGTATCGGACACTGGATCTTGGGGTCGGTCGACTTGCAGGTCTTTATGTTCTTGATCCTGGGATCGGTGCCGGGAATTTTGGTCGGCAGCTATGCCGCTGCCCGGATCCCGGAGTTCGCGCTCCGCATCATGCTCGCGACAGCGTTGCTCGTCGTGGCGACTAAGCTGTGTTTGGGCTTTTTCCCCTCATCGACCAACGTCATAGCGCAAACCATTGCGCCCCGTTGACCTGTCTTCCGTCACCCTGAGGTGCTCGTCACGAAGCGACGAGCCTCGAAGGGCAATGCCGGGACGTGCTTTATTCAACCCAGCCCGACGCTGCCGTCGGGCATGCCGTAGCGATGCAGATCGCTGCCATGGACCTCGAGCCACACCTTGGCCCGTTCGTGCTCCGGGCAGAGGCGGCGGACCAGGCGCCAGAACCCGGCGGAATGATTCATCTCGACCAGGTGGGCCACCTCATGCGCGGCGAGATAATTGAGCACGAAGCTCGGCGCGAGAATAAGCCGCCAGGAATATGATAGCACGCCCGCCGTCGAGCAGGAACCCCAGCGGCTCGCCTGGTCGCGCACGGAGACGCGCTTGATCCGCACCCCGAGATCGGCCGCAAATTGGAGGCTCGCGGCCTCGAGCTCGCGCTTGGCCTCGCGCCGCAGGAAATCGCCGATGCGGCGATCGATGTGCGGAGCCTCGCCGGCGACGCACAACAGCCGCTCGCCGTCGTTGTCCGCCTCGATCCAGACCGTGCCGCGCGCGCCGCAGCGGTGCGCAATGCGGTGCGGCATCCCGCGCAAAGGAACCACGATCCCCTGCGCAAACCGCACCGCCTCCGGCAGTCGGCCGAGCCGCGTCGCAATCCAGCCGCCATGCTTCTGCGCGAACTCGCGCGCTTCTTTCAACGTGCCGCGCGGCGGAATGGTGAGAACGGCTTCGCGGGTCGCGGCCTGAATGCGCAAGGTGTAGCGGCGCGCCTGCCGGTGCCGCCGCAACCGCACGAGATAGATCGATCTGTCGAAGACGACCTCGATCGCCTGAGGCTCGCTCGGGCGGCGATAGAGCAGCGCGCGGTACGGCATTGGTCCCCCGAACCCAGCCCCATGCCGATACTGCCATATCCGGCGGCCGACGCAGCCTCTTTATGGCGACCCCGGCGGCATACAGCATCTTGGGTCCCCAACAGCCGGATCGTGCCAGCGCGTGTAATTAATGAAGTGAATTTAGCTTCAGATTTTTTGCGAACAACAAGGGGAAAGGTTCACCCCAGATGATTCGAAATCCCCAGGATTTTTCAGGGCGTTAGGACCGCCCAGCCGAGTGGATTGACTTTTTTGCCAGATAAAGCGGGCATTCAGCCCGATTGCTGGTCGATGCGGGTCCGGCCGAAGTCGGCGGTTGCGTCGGCGTGCGCGGGCTCCGGAGGTGTGCCGCCGTTGGGCGCGTGGCGCGGAGCGGCGCCATTGCGCCGGGCGCGCCCGCTGAGATGCATCGACAGCACGAAATCGGCGATGCGCGGAGCGATCTCAGAGCGGAAGCGCGAGCCATTGAACACGCCATAATGTCCGACGCCATGCTGCAGCCAGTGCGCCTTCCGGTCGGCGGGTATGTTGACACACAACGGATGCGCCGCTTCCGTCTGGCCGACGCCGGAAATGTCGTCGAGCTCGCCTTCGATGGTGAGCAAGGCAACCCGCTTGATACGGCTCGGGTCGACCGGTCGGCCGCGATGCGTCATTTCCCCGAGCGGCAGCGCGTGGCGCACGAAAACGGTTTCGACCGTCTGCAGATAGTACTCGGCCGCGAGGTCCATGACGGCCAGATATTCGTCATAAAATTCCCGGTGCTTTTGTGCCGAGTCGCCGTCGCCGCGCACGAGGTGCTGGAACAACTCCCGGTGCGCCTCGATGTGCCGGTCAAGGTTCATGCTGACGAAGCCGTTGAGCTGCAGGAAGCCCGGATAGACGTCACGCATGAAGCCGGGATTGGGAAACGGCACCTTGGTGACGACGTTGCGACGGAACCAGTCGATGCCGCGGCGTTCGGCAAGCGTGTTGACGACAGTCGGATTGATCCTGGTGTCGATCGGTCCGCCCATCAAGATCATGGAAACCGGAAAATACGGATCCTCGTCCGCCTCCATGAGTGCGGCGGCCGCCATGACAGGCACCGCCGGCTGGCACACCGCAATCACATGGGTGTCGCCGCCGAGCGCGTGCAGCATCGAGATCACGTAGTCGATGTAATCGTCGAGATCGAAGCTGCCTTCCGACATCGGCACCATGCGCGCATCGTGCCAGTCGGTAATGTAGACGTCGTGATTGGGGAGAAACGCCTCGACCGTGCCGCGCAGCAGGGTCGCGTAATGGCCCGACATCGGCGCAATGATGAGTAGCCGCGGCTGCGGCCGGCGCGGACGGTGCTCAAAGACGCGTTCGAAGTGAATCAGGCGGCAGAATGGTCGTTCCCATACGGTCGAGATATGCACCGGCACTTGCTGGCCGCTGACCGATGTCGACGAGATCCGCCATTCCGGCCTGCCGTAACGGCGCGTCGACCGCTCGAACATCTCGCAGGCCGCGGCGATCGATTTGCCGAAGGTGGTGTGGTACAGCGGATTGGCCGGGTTCTTGAAGAACAATCGCGTGGCGTCGGCCCATGCGCGGGACGGATTGAGCGCCGCAAGGCTCATCTCGTAGAACCAATACAGCGGCGTCGACAGCAACAATCCGTCGCCGCCCGGCACGGCAGGCGCGCCGCCGAACTCTCCAATTGCCATGGATGATCCTTGCCCGGCTTGCTGCGGCGCAGCATTGTGACGTTGGTGTGTCATACCGTCAATATAAAAGCAATTTCCTTATTCGTTAGGTATGAAGGTCAACAATTTCCCGCGCGGTTGGTGGCAGAGATTGCGACTATTCACCCATCTGCATCAATGAGCCGTGGCGGCGGGCGCTCTGTAAGAGCTTGAGAAAACCGAACATCCCGCCGGCAAAGAACAGGACATTGAGCCCCAGCGCATCGATCATCAGGTTCGGATGAAAGGTGTGCTCGATCAGGAGCGCGCGCATCCCCTCGAACACGTAGGTCGGTGGTAATGCCCATGCCAAGGGCTGCAGCCAGACCGGCAGCGTCGTGACCGGGTAGTAGACGCAGGTCAGCGGCATGAACAGGAACATGATCGACCAGGCGAAGTTCTCCGCGCCGAGGCCGTTGCGCAGCACCAGGCCGGACACGAAAATTCCAACCGCCCAGCTGGTCAGCATCAGGTTGACGAAGAACGCCCCCAGCGCCAGGCCGAGCCCGTAGAGGTTGAAGCCGAAGAAGACGAGCGCTAGCAGCGTGACCGGGATCGCGCCGATCAACAGCCGCACCATGCTCATCACCATCAGCGCGATGATGAACTCGAACGGCCGCAGCGGGCTCATCATCAGATTGCCGATGTTGCGCGACCACATCTCCTCGAGGAACGAGATCGAGAAGCCGAGCTGCCCGCGGAACAGGATGTCCCAGAGCAAGACTGCGCCGATCAAGGTGCCGGCGGCACGGGCAAAAAACCCGGCATTCTGCATCACGTAAACCTGCAGAAAGCCCCAGGTGATCATCTGCACCATCGGCCAGTAGACAAGCTCAACCAGCCGCGGCCAGGACGAGCGCAACAGGTACCAGTAACGCAGCATCATCGCCGCAACACGCCGCGGCGAGAAGGCGAGCGCGCTCTCGGTGTGCGTGATCATTGCGCCGCCTCGCGCGCTTCGCCGCCGCCGCGCGCCACGTCGAGGAACACTTCCTCCAGCGTGCGGCGGCCGTAGCGCGCTAAGAGCCGCGCCGGCGTGTCGTCGTCCTCGATGCGCCCGCGCTTCATGATGATGACGCGCTCGCACAGCCGTTCGACCTCGGCCATGTTGTGCGAGGCCAGCAGCACCGTGGCGTGGCGGTCGCGGCGGTAGCGGTCGAGGTGGGCCCGCACCCAGTCGGCGGTATCGGGATCGAGCGAAGCCGTCGGCTCGTCGAGCAGCAGCAATTCCGGGGCGTTGATCAGCGACTTGGCCAGCGAAACCCGGGTCTTCTGCCCGGCCGACAGCTTGCCGGTCGGGCGGTCGAGCAGATCGGTCAGGTCGAGGGCGTCGGCAAGCTCGGCGATACGATCGCTAAGGTCGGGCACGCCATAGAGCATGCCGAACACGGTCAGATTCTGCCGGATCGTGAGCCGCATCGGCATCTCGACATAGGGGCTCTCGAAATTCATCCGCTGCAGGACGCGGTAGCGCTGCCGCGGCATTTCCGCCCCGAGCACCGTGACGCGGCCGGATGTCGGGGTGATCAGCCCCATGATCATGGCAATGGTAGTGGTCTTGCCGGCGCCGTTGCCGCCGAGCAGGCCCGTGATCGAGCCGGGCGCGATCGAAAACGACACGGCGTCGACCGCCGGTACGTTCTTGTAGATTTTGACCAGGCGCTCGACTTCTATGGCGGGTGAGGCGGACATGACCGGCGAAGATGTGGCGTGCGCCGCCGATCGAGGCAAGAGGAGAGGCGCGCGGCGAGGCCCGGACCGAGGCCCGCGCCTTACTGCCCGGACTCCTCGATCCGCCCGCGGTCGGCCCGCAGCGCGTCCGGATGCGGCATGGCGATGACGTTATAGCCGGAATCGACGAAATGGATTTCGCCGGTGACGCCGGTCGAGAGGTCGGAAAGCAGATAAAGCCCGGCGCCGCCGAGCTCCTCAAGCGTCACGCCGCGATGCAGCGGCGAATGCCGCTGCTGGAAGGCGAACATCATCCGCGCGTCGCCGATGCCGGCGCCCGCGAGTGTCCGGATCGGGCCGGACGAGATCGCATTGACGCGGATGGCGCGCGGGCCGAAATCCGCCGCGAGATAGCGCACCGAAGATTCGAGCGCCGCCTTGGCGGGACCCATAGCGTTGTAGTTCGGCATCGCGCGCTCGCCGCCGTTATAGGTCAGCGTCAGCATCGCGCCGCCGTTCGGCATCAGCGCCGCCGCGCGCTTCACCGCTTCGGTGAAGGCGAAGCATGAGATCAGCATGGTGCGCAGAAAATTCTCGCGCGTGGTGTCGGCGTAGCGGCCGGTGAGCTGCGTCTTGTCGGAAAAGGCCACCGCGTGGACCAGGAAATCAAGCATCCCCCAGGTCCGCTCGAGCTCGGCGAAGACGGCATCGACGGAGGTGAGGTCCTCGACGTCGCACGGCAGCACAAGATCGGCATCGACCGACGCCGCCAGCGGTTTGACGCGCTTGGCCAGCGCCTCGCCCTGGTAGGTAAAAGCGAGCTTGGCGTCGTGCGCCGCGAGCGTCTTGGCGATGCCCCAGGCGATCGAGTGATCGTTGGCGACCCCCATGATCAGCCCGCGCTTGCCGTGCATCAACCGCTGCATGCGTTAATCCTTTGTTTCGTCACTCCGGCCGAGCCCCGGAATCGCGGGGAGAGAATCACGCGTCCAGCCGCTTGAACACGACGGAGGCGTTGGTGCCGCCGAAGCCGAAGGAATTCGACAGCACGCAGCCGAGCGTCACGCCGTCGCGGCGTTCGCGCACGATCGGCATGTCGGCAAAAGCCGGGTCGAGGTTCTCGATATTGGCGCTCTCGCAGATGAAGCCGTTGTTCATCATCAACAAGGAATAGATCGCCTCGTGCACGCCGGTCGCCCCTTGCGAATGTCCGGTGAGCGATTTAGTCGCCGCGATCGGCGGGCATTTCTCGCCGGCGCCGAACACTTCACGGATGGCTTCGATTTCCTTGAGATCGCCGATCGGCGTCGAGGTGGCGTGCGGATTGATATAGTTGACCGGCGGTTTAACGTCCTGCAGCGCTAAGCGCATGCAACGGGCGGCGCCTTCGCCCGACGGCGCCACCATGTCGACGCCGTCGGAGGTCGCGCCGTAGCCGCAGATCTCGCCATAGATCCTGGCGCCGCGCGCCTGGGCGTGCTCGAATTCTTCAAGCACCAACACCCCGGCGCCGGCGCTGATGACGAAGCCGTCGCGGTCGGCGTCATAGGCGCGCGAGGCTTTGGCGGGGGTCTCGTTGTACTTCGACGACAACGCGCCCATGGCGTCAAACAGCACGGTCAAGGTCCAGTCGAGCTCTTCGCAGCCGCCGGCAAAGATGATGTCTTGCTTGCCGGCCTGAACGATCTCGTAGGCATTGCCGATGCAATGGTTCGAGGTCGCGCAGGCCGACGAGATCGAATAGCTCAAGCCCTTGATCTTGAACCAGGTGGCAAGCGTAGCGGACGCGGTCGATGACATCGCTTTGGGCACCGCGAACGGCCCGACGCGTTTCGGCCCTTTGCTGCGCGCGATGTCGGCCGCCTCGACGATGGTCCGGGTCGATGGTCCGCCCGATCCCATGATGATGCCGGTGCGCTCGTGCGAGATCTCGGTCGCTTCGAGGCCTGAATCGCGGATCGCCTGCTCCATTGCGACATGGTTCCAGGCGGCGCCGCCGCCGAGAAAGCGCATGGCGCGGCGGTCGACCGACTCGCCGGGATCGAGAGTGGGCGCGCCGTGCACCTGAGAGCGGAAGCCAAGCTCGGCATATTTGTCGGCGCGCACGATGCCCGACTTCGCTTCGCGCAGCGAAGCCAGCACTTCCTGCGTGTTGTTGCCGATGGACGAGACGATGCCCATTCCGGTGACGACCACCCGCCTCATCTTGCCTCGTCAGCCTCTTTCGCCAGATGCGGCCAGTTACATTTTCTGCTTGAGCATGATCTTTGCCGACCTTCCTTCACCCGCCGAAGCGAGCTTCGCGAAGGTGGAAAGCCGGTACCCACTTTTCGGGATCATGCTTTAGCTCCGCTCGCCTGCGGAGCATCGGTGTGGAACAGCCCCACTTTGAGGTCGAGCGCGCGATAGATCACCGAACCGTCGGCGGACAGCCAGCCGTCGGCAATGCCGAGTGTCAGCTTGGTGCGCATCACGCGCTTGATGTCGATGCCGTAGACGATGTTCTTCATGGTCGGCAGCACCGTGCCGGAGAATTTGAGCTCGCCCACGCCGAGCGCGCGGCCCTTGCCCGAGGAGCCGACCCAGCCGAGGAAGAAGCCGAGCAATTGCCACAGCGCATCGAGGCCGAGACAGCCGGGCATCACCGGGTCGCCCTTGAAATGGCAGGGAAAGAACCAGAGATCGGGCTTGAGATCGAGCACCGCGCGCACCAGCCCCTTGCCGTATTCGCCGCCCACCTCCGCGATTTCCGAGATGCGTTCGAACATCAGCATGGGCGGCAGCGGCAGTTGCGGGCCGTGCGCGAAAAGCTCGCCCCGCCCGCAGGCCAGCAGGTCCTCGTAGTCGAAGGTGGAACGGCGTTCCTGCATTCTCCGGTCCTGTGTTTGCGGCGGGGGCTGGCCAGTCGCGTGCATCCCTAACATATGCGACCGGCCATAACAGAATCAATGACTTACGTGGCGAGTTAGCGGAACTAGCGGCGGTGTTTAGCGGCGGTCAACGTCGAGGTTTAGCACCATAAAACGAAACGGGCGGCCCGACACCGCGTTAACCTTTGTGGCGCTCGATCCTCGCGTGCGCGAGCTATTCTTGGGCGGGGCGCGCCGCCGCCACCATGGATCGGTTAAGGTAAACCGGTTGTCCTTTCTTTTTCGCTAAAAGGACTGCCGGGGAGAACGCCATTCTACCACCACCCCTAGTCCGATCACGGAATGGTTATACCGCATTTTAGACATCGCCAATTCCCGAGCACCACCTGTACTATGGTTGGTTAACGGCCCCGCTGATGTTCCTAAACTGCTCCTTCTGCGTCTCGTCAACATGTAGACGATGCGAGCGACTTTGAAGCGTGTTTGACTAAAATTGTCCGGATCGGCGGCGCAGCGATTTGGAATGCTGAAATGTTACCGTTAATAGATCGAGGTCCTCGGCATGGTGGAGCGCCGGGAGAGGCTCTTTAAGGTGCTCACCCTCCGCGAGCACGAGCGCGCCAGGGAGAGCCTACGGCCGGAGGGGTGACCGCTGACCCTCCGCTGAGATACGCCGTGGGCATTGCAAGGCGGGGTGGTCGCGCCGATGCATTATGTGCCCCTACACGTGCGCTCGCGCCCGAATTCGATGAAAAGAACAAGCCCGCCCTCGTCGAACAACCCTCAATCAGAAAAATAGAAAAAAGCCGCCCTGTTGCGTGGCTTGAGGTGACCGAGAACGGTTTTCTGGGCAACCCAGCGGACTGATCGCGGACGGGGCATCATTGGCCAACGCCGGTGGCGATCTTGGCCGTGTCGTTTTTGTCATACGCAGTCCCGGTGGCTTTGCCCTGCTGGTAGGCTGTCCCGACCACGGAGCGCCGCATCTCGTAGGGCGGCGTCTCGCCGCGTGGCTGCACGAGGTCGGCCGGGTTATCGACCATCGCCGCGAGGTTGCGTTGGGTTGCGCAGCCAAAGTTCCAAGGAGGCTGGTTCTCGAAGAAGTCGCGGTTCATGCTCGGCCCGACATCCTCGGGCCACAGACCACAAGGTCCGGCTTGTGCGACCATCTTTGGATAGGTGATGTGGATCGTTGCGAGGCTGCCCTCCGGCGGCTGATAATTGCGCACCACGATGCCTTTCGGCGGCACATGGTTTGCAGTCAGGATCGAGCCAATTTCGCGCATGGCCTCCGCCGCTGCACGGGCGTTGCTGGTGCCGACCGGCAAATCGACGACGACCCCTCCGGTCGCCTCGCGCCTCCACGTCTGCGCGAAGGCGAGCACATCGGCGCGTTGCATCGCATTGAGCGCACCGCGATTGGAGCCGATGAAGAGTTCGAGTGCGTGGTCGGATTCGCTTAGCGTGATCGGATGACGCAGGCGGTAATCGGTCGGAACGTCGGGAACGGCCGCAGCCTGCTGCTGGACGGTGTTGCATCCGCAGACGAGAAGTGCAAAGCTAGCGACAATTACGGCACGAACTGCGAGCCCCGCGATGCCGCAGTGGCTCTCCGCGATCATTGTCCGGACAGTCTGCATCGTCGTTCTCCTTGCGGCACGTCAATCGAGAATGAATCCGATTTTGCCATGATAGGGGGAATTCGGAGGAATAGCGGTCACGCCATAGATGCGGTTCAACCTGCCGAGCAGCACGCTCGCCGCATCGCTCGGGTCGGCAAATCCGTCGTCGGGACGCGACAGGTCCTTCTGCGCCACCGGGCGCTCGATATACGGTGTTATCAAAACTACAAGCTCGGTCCTGTTATTCAGGTAGTCCCTGCTCTTGAACAGCGGGCCGAGAATAGGAATCTCCATCAGTCCGGGAAGACCAGAGATGGTCTGTTTGGTCTGGTCCTCGAGCATGCCGGCCATCGCAAGAGAGCCACCTGAGGGAACTTCGGCCGTCGTGTCCGCACGCCGCACGGTCAGACCGGGAACGGTGGTTCCTGATATTGTCACGGAATTTGTGGGGTCAAGTTGCGAGACTTCCGTTCCCACGTGTAGGCTGATACGACCTTCCGACAGGACCACAGGGGTGAAGTTCAGAGCCACACCATAGTTCTGAAATTGAATCGCGGGCGGCTGGCCAAGTGAGCCCGGTACCGGGTACGGGAACATGCCGCCGGCCAGGAAATGCGCAGATTCACCAGAGATCGCGCTGAGGGTCGGCTCGGCCAGTGTGCGCACCACGCCAGCTTGCTCCATCGCCTGCAACGTGGCTGTCAACCCCTTGAAGCCGCTGCTGATGGAACTGCTCGGCGTCCCATTGACCGGGAAGGGATTGGTGCTGTTGAAATTGACGACGGCCGAGCCGTAGCCGAAGCTGCCGCTGAGATTGATGCCCAGCTGCTTGATGACTTGGCGGTCCATTTCCGCGACCGTCACTTTCAGCATGACTTGGTCGCGACCGAGAACAACGATGGCGTTGTAGACTTTGACAGAATTGTCAGCGTTAGCGCTGCCGCCGCTAGCGGAGCTGCCGCCAGCAGAGCTGCCGCCAGCAGAGCTGCCGCCAGTAGAGCTGCCGCCGCTAGCGGAGCTGCCGCCAGCAGAGCTGCCGCCGCCACCGCTGCTGGCGGCGAAGTCGCTGCCGCTAGCTATGAAGCGGTTTGCTATAGCGTACGCCTCCTGCGCATCGGCCTGGTTCAGCGCGGTGCCGGTCAGAATGATGCCGTCGCCGATGCTGTCAACCTTGACGTTGGAAGTGGGGATGTGTTGCTTGATTGCCCTGGTGATGATTTCCACGGAGCGGTTGACCGCGATCTCGAAGCGAGCCATCTGCTTCCCTTCGGCATCAAAAAAGACGATGCTGGTCGTTCCGAGTTGGTTGGCGTTGATATAGGCGCGAGTCGACGAGCGCATCGCGACGTTGGCGATCTTGGGATCGGCAATCAGCACATCCTTGATGGCGCGCGAAAAATCGTAGACGACCGACTTGCCGACCGCGAGATTCAAGGGGAGCGTGGTTGCGTCGTTGCCGACGGGTGAGACGCCCGGAATTTGCCGCTCGGCCGCCGGGGCGCGAGCCATGGCGACGATCCCGACCGCGGCAATCATGGCCATAAGCAATGCGGTGTGGATCAGCGTCCTGGGCATCATATTGCCCTTCCCTTCGGTAAATCGTTTGTTAAAGAAGCGTATCCAAACTGAGTTAATAATCCGTAACTCGACGCGAGTCGGCGTGCAGTAACGGTCCCGGCCTTTGCGGCGAAAAGTGGGGGCTTCGATCCTCACCAGGATTTATCGACGGTCTGAGTTAGGGGGAGATTGAGCGGCCCCGCATAAGGGGCAGGGTGCAATTTCGACAAGCGTTCCAGCTTTTTACGAATTGTAAAGTCGACTTTGATACAACCCATTTACCATTTACCCATTGAAGACTGGACCGACGTGACGCACAGGACCCCGATCCATACTGCATCGCTTGTGACACTAATTGCCGCACTCGGGTTCATCGCTACCGACCGCGCGCTGGCGGCCGAGCCGCACGTTGCGGACATGCAAGTGATCAGTAGCGACGAGACTACCCACTTCATGGCGCTGGGGATGACCAAGTCGGCGGTGATCGAACTGCCGACGGATATGAAGGATGTAGTGGTCGCGGATCCAAGTATCGTCACGGCCGTCGTGAAGTCGTAACGACGCGTGTTCCTCGTTGGGGCCGGGCACGGTCTGACCAATCTCTATTTCTTCGATGCCGACGGTCGGCAGATCGGCGCCCTCGAAGTAGCGGTGACGCCTTCCCAGACGGCCGGATCAATGCCATCCCGGTTTGAGTATGACCCGGTTCCCGCAAATCACGTCACGATTTTGCGCGGTCAGGAAAGCACGCTCTATAGCTGCACGCCCCACACGTGCATATCAAGCCTTTCAATCGGAGAAGAAAAAGAACAAAAGACGAGGCGTGAAATAGGCACACCATTAATACAACAAAATAACTCGGGCGGGGGCCACTAGTCACTAGTTTCCGCACCGATGAACGATAAAGACGCTACTGAAATTTTCCTTGTTAGGAGCAATCCCTCTTCGGCCATGTCGAGCTGAGAATGGATGCAGTTCCAACAAAAAGTTATTTCGTCAAATCGTTGGTTAATGAAACGCGTGCTTTTCCGGTTTAGACAAGCAGACCCAAAATCTTGTGTCATGCCGCTCTCCGGTTTTCCTCAGCAGGACGCGCAGCACTGCGCGCGAACGCAAGAATATTTCGGGCCGCGTTCACGTCGCGGTCATGGCTGACGCCACAAGCCGAGCATTCCCACGTTCTTACTCGCAACCCTCTTTGGCCTTGTGGACCACAGCGTGAACCGCACGCCGAACAGGTTACGGTCGTGAACTTCTCGTCCACTCCCTGATACTCCCGCGCCTTGTAACGCAGCATATTTCGGAAAGAGGACCACCCGGCATCGAATACCGATTTCGACGCCAAGGCGCTTGCATTGACATTGCCCACGACGATTATCGCGTTCTGACTCGTAAGCTCCGTCGAAACCTTGTGCAGAAAGTCCTTGCGGCATTCCTTGATCTTGGCGTGCAGCCGCTTTGCGCGTTGCCGATTGCCCGCACGTTGTGCCATGGCTAGCTTTTGCTCATGGCGCCGATAGAACTGAGGCGCTTCAATCTTGCGGCCATCGCTGAGCGCGGCGAAGCTTTTCAGTCCCAGGTCAATACCGATGGCCTTTTTGCCGACTGCTGGATGGCGCTCAGCCTCAACAGTGATGCACACATACCATCGGCCCAAGGCGTCCTCAACGAAACAGCCGCCTCTGGCCGTGGCGGGGATTGGCCGTCGCTTGGTGCCCCACAAGTAAAAACGCTTGCCGAGATAGGTCACGACGCCATCCTTGACTTGGCGGCTCTGGCCTTCAAACGGCACCCACCCTAAAGACCGCCTCATGCCGTAGCTCTTGCGGAACGCCGGGGCGTGTTTCAGCTTGTCGCGGCTTTGCACGAAGGTTCGGCACACGCCGCCGACCGTTTGTTGGTGAACACCGAACGTCGCGCCCGCGCCTTTGCAAAGTTTTTGCAGGTCATAATGCGACGCCCATTTGCGCGGCTTCGCTCCGGCGCGATAGCGCGACTCGACATCGCACTGTTGCGCGCAGCAGTAATTCCATACCTGATTGACCGCAAAGGCGTGACGGCGCAACACCGTTTTGGCGCTACGGTTTTTGATGCGATACTTATAGGTCAGCAACATTTGGCGCGCCTGCGTGTCTAAACCGGAAAAGCATGCGTTGCTGATGGGAGTTGGCGTGCAGTAATATCATCTAAGCGCTCGAAAAGATTGGAGCGGGCGAAGGAAATCGAACCCTCGTATTACAGGCCGCCGGGACACGGCGCTGGCCGCTGTGATATGGTTCGGCCGCGAGCACCTAACCCGTCGCCTGACCTATCACTAAAGCCAGTCACTACCATCACTTGAGCCGCTCTCAAGCCTTTGATTTTCCTCGCGACAGCCACCTAACATATGGGACCATAGCGGCAAAGTAGCCAGCCGCGCTGCCGCGCCGGGTGCGAAGGCCGCCGCGCGGCTTCATCGCCTTGGGTGTTGCAGCAGGCGCTGGCTGGCGTATAGTGATTTCAATTGCAACGAATTCGCTCGGCCCGGTATCGGGCCGAAAGGTATAGTAATGATCCAATCGCGCCCTTTCGTTTCCGGTGCCGCCGCGCTCACGGCGGCGATCGTGCAACCGCACGCGCCGGCCGCCTTTACCGATCTCACCGGATGCCCGTGGCACGACGTCAAGGCGAAGCTGCGCGAGGTCGGGCTGCGCCCGACGCGGCAGCGCATGGCGCTGGGATGGATTCTGTTCGCCAAGGGCGACCGGCATGTGACGGCGGAAATGCTTTACGAGGAAGCCAACCACGCCAAGGTGCCGGTGTCGCTCGCCACCGTCTACAACACGCTGCACCAGTTCACCGAGGTCGGCTTGCTGCGCCAGGTCGCCATCGAAGGCTCGAAAGCCTATTTCGACACCAACAATTCTCAGCATCACCACTTTTTCATCGAAGACAAAAACGATCTCATCGACATTCCCTCGTCCGACGTGGTGGTCGGCAAGGCGCCGAAGCCGCCGGAGGGCTATGAGATCGCTCGCGTCGACGTGGTGGTGCGGCTGCGGCGCAAGCGGGGCTGAGAGTCCGAACGACCTATGACCGTCATGGCCGGGCTTGTCCCGGCCATTCACGTCTTTGACTTGGCTCGACCTTTAAGACGTGGATGCCCGGCACATAGGCGAGCGAAGCGACGCCGTTCTTCGAACGGCTATCGCCGGGCATGACGAGCCGAATTCCACCGCTGGCCCGCTATTACTCGATCTTCTCGTCCGGATAGACGCCCCAGAGCCGGTGCTGTTCGATCCAGCCGTCGAAGCCGTCGCCGCTGAAGCGGCACCAGCTGCCGGTACAATGCTTGATCGATCCGAGCACCCCGGACTGCAAGCGGGCCAGCACCGCGCTCTCGGCATCGGGCTTGGCATGCACCGGCACGAGGTCGGTCTTCGATTTCAGTTGCACGGCTGCCATGCGTTTGCCCGACAACAGCGAGTGATACACCCAGCCCTCTGACCCGTCGGAGTCGCGGATGCGCCGCCAATTCTCGAATTCGGCGGTGATTTCGACCGGCCAGCCGACGCGGGTATAGATCCAGGAGACGTCGTGATCCTTGTCCGGTCCGCCGCGCACATTGACGCGATCCGTCTTGAGGCTGACAAAGCGCGGCACCGGCAGCCCGCTAGGCGCGGTGTCGCCGGCCGCTTGGGCCGCCGCCGTGACCAGTGTCAGCATGACGACGGCCGCCGCCGTGACCAATATCGGTTTAAAGAGGGCCGCCGTCGCGGCCCGGACCAAAAGAACGATCATGAACCTACCATGCCGCACTGCCATGGCGACATACCCGGACGCCTTAAGCTAAGCGCGATGGACGCCGGGGAACCCGGCGCGCTTTGTCGGAGCGCAGCCATCTGGTAGAGAGGATTGATGTACCGCCCCCGGGTCTGAGTGTCGGCGAGGGCGGTTAACGAGACCTGAACGGGCGGATGCGGCAAAGGGGCCGACGCCGCCGGCAACGAGAGCGTGATCCGGACAAGCGCAATCCGCTTTGCCGTAAAGATCATGCTCCACGTGAGAGTTGAGGGCGCACGGGGCAGCGAATGGCATCGGGTAAAAAACCGCTGGTTGTGGTCACCCGCAAATTGCCGGACAGCGTCGAGACGCGCATGTGCGAGTTGTTCGACGCGCGGCTCAATCTCGACGACAAGCCGATGAGCCAGGCCGACCTGGTCGAGGCCGCCAAGATCGCCGACGTCATCGTGCCGACGGTCACCGATCAGATCGACCGCTCCGTGCTCAGCCATTCCGGCGAGCAATTGCGGCTGATCGCCAATTTCGGCAACGGCGTCGACAACATCGACGTTGCGACCGCGCTGCAGCGCGGCATCACCGTGACCAATACGCCGGGCGTTCTCACCGAGGACACCGCCGACATGACCATGGCGCTCATTCTCGCGGTGCCGCGCCGGCTCGCCGAAGGCGCCCAGGTGCTCCTCGGCGACAAGGATTGGACCGGCTGGACCCCGACCTGGATGCTCGGCCATCGCATCTGGGGCAAACGGCTCGGCATCGTCGGCATGGGCCGCATCGGCCAAGCCGTCGCCCGCCGCGCCAAGGCCTTCGGGCTGCAGATCCATTACCACAATCGCCGCCGCGTCGCGCCGCGCATCGAAGAGGAGCTCAATGCGACCTACTGGGAGAGCCTCGACCAGATGCTGGTGCGCATGGACATCATCTCGGTCAACTGCCCGCACACTCCAGGGACCTATCACCTGCTTTCGGCGCGCCGGCTGAAACTCATCCGACCCGAGGCCTATATCGTCAACACCGCGCGCGGCGAAGTGATCGACGAGAACGCGCTGGCGCGCCTGATCGAGTCAGGCGAGATCGCCGGCGCCGGCCTCGATGTTTTCGAGCACGAGCCGGCGGTCAATCCCAAGCTCGTCAAGCTCGCCCGCGCCGGCAAGGTCGTGCTGCTGCCGCATCTCGGCTCGGCCACGCTCGAAGGCCGCGTCGACATGGGCGAGAAGGTCATCATCAACATCAGGACCTTCATGGACGGCCACCGCCCGCCGGACCGCGTGCTGCCGTCGATGTTGTGAGAACCCGTTGCGATAAAGCGTTCCGCGCTCGAAGCGCGAGCGAGTAGCAGCATTCATTCGTGTGGCGCGGACCGTGAAAGACGTGCGCCTGCGGCGTTCCGGCTTCCCTTTTCGTCATTGCGAGCGAAGCGAAGCAATCCAGGTCGGTGTAACGGTTCTAGGCTCTGCTGGATTGCTTCGTCGCGGAGCCTGTCATTGGGCCGGTCACTTCGGGCCGGACCCGTTGGCTCCTCGCAATGACGAGCAAAACTCGGGCGCGGATCGCGCCGCGAGAACGATTTGCTTGCCTTCCTCCCCGGCAATGCGGGGGAGGAGGACCATGCGGAGCATGGTGGAGGGGCGTGCAGCGCTGAAGCAAGCCTCAATGTCGTCGCCCCTTCCACCGCGCAAGCGCCTAGCCGACGCCTTGCGTCGGCGTTCTTTAAGTCAAGTACGGCGGCCGAAGGCCGCCTATGCCCCCTCCCCACTTTCGTGGGGGAGGATGAAAGACGCGCGGCCGTCGTTTGCACGCACGCACCTGCTCATATTTAATTTGCCCATGGACAAACATCTCTTTCGCAAGCTGGCGTTGTTCGCATTCGTCGGCCTTGTCGCGCTGCCGCTGTTGGCGCGCGGCGAAGGCCGATTGAACTCGGCAATCGGCCAGGCGCAGCCCGTCACCGCCGCGCATGGCATGGCGGTGGCGCAGGAAGCGATGGCCGCGCGCATCGGCGCCGACATTCTGCAACAAGGCGGCAATGCGGTCGACGCCGCGGTCGCCGTCGGCTTTGCGATGGCCGTGACCTATCCGCGCGCCGGCAATATCGGCGGCGGCGGCTTCATGGTCATTCATCGCGCTGGCGACGGCGGGGGCGGCGGCGACGACGCGGCTATCGACTATCGCGAGACCGCGCCGGCGGCGATCAACGACAAATCCTTCCTCGACGCGCAAGGCAATGCCGATCCGCAAAAATCACGCGACTCCGCGCTCGCCATCGGCGTGCCGGGAACGGTTGCGGGGCTGGCGCTGGCAGAAGAAAGATACGGCTCCGGACGTTTCACGCTCGCCGATTTGATGCAGCCCGCGATCGCTCTCGCTCGCGACGGGTTTGCCGTCGCGGACGACACCGCGGATTCGCTACCTCACGACCTGCCGCAGCTTGCGCGCTGGCCGTCCTCGGCGCAGATCTTTCTGACAGCCGACGGCGCTCCGCTCGCGCCCGGCGACCGACTGGTGCAATCGGACCTCGCCAATACGCTCGAAGCCATCGCCAAAGACGGACCGCGCGCGTTCTACCAAGGTCCGATCGCGCAAAAGCTTGCCGCCGCCGTGCAAGCCGCCGGCGGCGTGATGACTGTCGACGACCTTAAAGCTTATCGCGCGGTCGAGCGCCCGCCCATCCGCGGCACCTATCGGGGCTACGACATCGTCTCAATGCCGCCGCCGTCCTCGGGCGGCATCGCGCTCCTTGAAATGCTCAACATCCTCGAAGGCTACGATCTGGCGCACGACACCGAGGCGCAGACCCTGTTCCTGATGATCGAGGCGATGAAGCGCGCCTACGCGGATCGCGCCTGGTTCCTCGGCGATCCCGATGTGGTGCAGATGCCGATCGCGCGCCTGACCTCGAAGAGTTATGCTGGGGATTGGCGCGCCACCATCGACCCGGCGCGCGCGACGCCGGCGGTCGATATCCGTCCCGGCGGTGTCGTCGCGGCCGAAGGCCGCAATACCACGCACTTCTCGATCGTCGACCGTTTCGGCAACGCCGTCGCCAACACCTACACGCTCAACTTCAGCTATGGCGTCGGGCTGGTCGCCGCCGGCACCGGTGTGCTGCTCAACAACGAGCTCGACGACTTCGCCGCCAAGCCGAACACGCCGAATGCCTACGGCCTCACCAGTTTCAAGGCCAACGCGCCGGGGCCCGGCAAGCGGCCGCTGTCGTCGATGACGCCGACGATCGTGCTCAAGGACGGCAAGCCGTTCCTGGTCACCGGCTCGCCGGGCGGCAGCCTCATCATCACCGCGGTGCTGCAAGTCGTGGTCGACGTCATCGACCGCGGCCTCGATATCGCCAGCGCGGTATCGGCGCCGCGCCTGCACGATCAATGGATGCCGGACAAAGTCTTTGCCGAACCGGGACTCGCCGACAATCTCATCACCGCGCTCGAAGCGCGCGGCGACAGCGTGATGGTGCGGCATTTGCCGACGTCGGCCAACTCGATCCTGGTCACGCCGGCGGGCTTGGTCGGCGCCGCCGACCCGCGC
>Ga0181532_10001954_pt1 | contig 19495 bp, 14 predicted proteins | sample PEATcosm2014_Bin_33_FD_119768 | JGI IMG/M metagenome (GOLD analysis project Ga0181532, IMG submission 119768) | Peatland microbial communities from MTU Mesocosm Facility, Houghton, MI, USA - PEATcosm2014_Bin11_30_metaG | ecosystem: Environmental > Terrestrial > Soil > Wetlands > Peat | place... | reverse complement strand
GGCCAAAGGCAAACTCTTCGAGCTGTTACGGCCCGCGGATCTGGGAGGACAATGAAACTGGCGGCAAAAAGGGCGGTGGAAATGACGCTGCCTGCAAAACCCTACGGGTTTCGCACCCAGCTTGGAAATCGCTGCGCGATTCCCACATTACCACCGCCCCGGCGACTGCTAGACTCGTTCAATACAAATCAAGAAAAAAGCTTTCCTCAGCCATCCCCTCAGGCTTACTTCAGGCTCATTCTTCGATTGGAAAAGAGTGATCTTCATATGACACAAAAGAGGGATGAGCTTACCCGTCTCTTCCCGATGCAGCTCCAGCCGCACCGTCGGCTTCTTCGATCCTGAAGGCCCGAGGACGATAGTCTGCTGGCAGAAACTCCGCAGGAATTGCGGTCTTGTTGCCATCGCGAAGAGAATGGTAAACGGGTGACATGATCTCCACGCCCGCCGCATAGAAGCAGTCCTGAATATTGGCATGCAGGTTGGAATAGGTGACGAACATGGCGTGGGGATTCCGCGTGTAAGCATTGATCTCATACTGGACATAGGAGTCCTCCAGGGCCTTCTGGAGAACGAAGGGCGCGGGATCGGCCAGAATGTCGGGGGTCTTCAACGCCGCTTCGATCATCAACCGGTGCACCGTGCGCCACGGCGTGTCGTAGGCAATGGTTGCCGACGTGTGCAGGATCAAGCCCTCCGTCTGCCCAAGCAAGCTGTAGTTCGTGACATGGCTACCAAGCACCACTGAGTTCGGAATGACGATTTCCTCTTTTTGAAAGGATCGCAAGTGGGTGGCTAGAGCATTTTGCGAGATGACCTCTCCTATGTTGTCGCCAATCTTCACCCAATCTCCCACGCGAAACCCCCGGGTGTAGGTCAGCATGATGCCGGCCACCGCGTTGGCCACAGCCGAGGTTGAACCCAGGGAAATAAGCACGCCAATAAAGATGCCCACTCCCTTGAACGCCGGCGAATTCTCGCCCGGCAAAAAGGGATAGACGAGCACAACAGTGAAGGCGATCAGCAGGAAGCGGACGATCCTGTAGGTTGGCTGGATCCACTCCGGATAGAAACCGCGTATGTGAATGTTGCCCCGCTCGAACTCCCGCGCCAGAAGTGCGACGAACTTCATCACGTAATACATCACGGCGACAATTACGATGATGTAGAACAGCTTGGGCAGGTAATCCAGGACCGCGATTCCTACAAAGCGAATCGGGGTAAGAACGTAATCCAACAGATGCCTGCCATGCACTCGTGTCCACGGGAAATAACTGAACTCATATCCGAGAAAGACCCAGGTAAGAATAAGCAGGAGCACAGCCCGCAGCAGGCGCACAAGGCCGGCAAGGATACTGGCGAGACGCTGGCCGGCCAGGATCTCCGACCTCTGGATCTTGATGCCTTTGATCAGCGGGGCCCCGGGACGTTGCAGCCGCTTCAGCAGCCGTCGCGACCCGGCCACGGCGAGCCACACAATCAGCAGGTAGAGGACCAACGTGGCAGCGGCATAAATCGCTGCTCGAATCAGGAATTTCGCACCGTGCTCCTGCCGGGCCTGAACAATGCCGTTGCGAATCTGAGTGACGTAATACTTTGCCAACAGGCTCCGGGAAACATGAGCATGCCTGGCATCGTCATCGGTGACAATATCCAGCAGGTTGTCGCTCAGCCTGATTTCGGTTCCGTACTCGGCCTCCGAAGTGGTAATGGCTGCGATGTCTGCGCTTGGCGTGTAAACGAGCTTGGTCAGTCGTTCCGAGATGCGTTGTGCCCGATCATGGGCCGAAAATGGGCCGAGTCCCTCGTAGTTCTGGAAGACTTCGTGACCCTCAATCGTGACCGGGTATCCCTGCGTCGCTGGAGGCGAGGGTGGTGCCGATTGCTGTGCCGTTAGCAGGATGGAACTCGCGATCACTGCGAGGACGCATAGCGGGACGGTGGCCAACAAGTTCTGACGACGTGATTTCGGCGGACGGAGCATGGCCTGCCCTCCGGCATTCGCCAAGGCTGAAAAATGTAAATATCGCATGAATGCTCTGCGGCTCATGTTAGGCCATGCCTGCCGCAGACTCAAGGAATGTGTTTGGGCGCCCCGCACGGCGAATCAACTCAGCCGGCGACAGCGACAGGTGGTATTTCTGACCGAAGGCGGCCACTTGTCACAAATCCAGCCCGTAGGGCGGCTCAGTGTAGCCCAGCACGGAGCCGCAGGCGGAGTGCTGGGTATGATCAATATAAGAATCCGGAGTCAGCTTTAGCCGGCGACACCGCAAAATAAAATATCGGGAAATTTGCGCGCCCCTGCCGTGTGTGCGTGAGAACCCCGGTCGCCGCTACGCGGCTCCGCTCAAGTTCCCACTTCACCCGGCGCTTGCGCACCGGGCCCACTTCGAAGCCGCCGCTTCGCGGCTGGACTTGTGGCAGCTTGCTGTTGTTTTCCCACCCAATTTCACAAATGGAGGTTCTCACGCACACTCTGCCGGGGCTCGGAACGGTTTCGCGCTCAGCACTCCGCCTCCAGCTGCGTGCTGGGCTGGACTGATTCGAACCGTAAAGACTTATGAGGGAGCAGCTTGTTGCAGCAAACTCGGAACCGCCCTATGTACCAACTCCTTGCAGCTTCGCTCGCGCCTTTTCCTGCCGCGCCGTTAGCCAGTCCATCCAGAGGTCGAGACCTTCGCCCGTGGTACTGGAGACATCGATGATCTCCATTTGCGGATGGACGCGCCGGGCATTCTCGCGAGCCGCTTCTGCCTTGAACGGAACGTAGGGCAGCAGATCAACCTTGGTCAGCAGCATCAGCTCCGACTTAAGAAAAATGGAGGGATATTTGAGCGGCTTATCTTCGCCTTCGGTGGTGCTCAGCAGAACGATCTTTGCATCTTCTCCCAGATCGTAACTCGACGGGCAGACCAGATTGCCGACATTTTCGACAATGAGCAGATCGAGATCTTCGAGCTTCCAATCTTCCAGGTGCCGCCCGATCATCTTGGCGTCGAGGTGACAGGTGCCGCCCGTAGTGATCTGCTTAACAGGAAAGCCGAACTTGGCCAGCCGCTTCGCGTCATTTTCGGTTTGCAGGTCGCCGGTCAGAACAGCGACTCGGGCGCTCTTGTTCATGCGCTCGAGCGTGCGCTCCAGCAAGGCCGTTTTTCCGGATCCCGGAGCGCTGATGAGGTTCACGCAGAGGATTCCATGTTGCCGGTAACGCTCGCGCAACTGCTCCGCCAGAATCTGGTTCTCGTTCAGAACTTTCTTTTCGACGGCGATACGGTTCATTCATCCACTTCCAGATACGCGATGTCGAGTTCTTCCCCGCTGATGCACAGCGTTTGAAACTCACCGCAGAGCGGACATTGCGGATCGAAGTCGGTCATTCGAAACTCGTAAGCGCACTTGGAGCAACGCTGCATGCGCGGGACGTACTCCAACTCCAGCACAAGCGGCTCCCATTCGGTGTCCTTCACCAGGACTTCGAATCCGAACTGGAGCGCGTCCCGGTCCACACCGGAGAGTTCTCCAATTCTAACGCCCACCTTGGTGACACGTGAGTCGGGACGGCGCTGCGCTTCCGCCTGCACGCATTCCAGAATCGAGGTTGCGATGCCTAGCTCGTGCATACCTTAAGCCCATTGTCGCATGGCAGGTCGGGCTGATCGGCCGCGGTGGGTCAAACCTGGACAGCCGTCGAAGTTTACAAAATGTTAACAAAATGCCTCGGCAGCCTTGCTTTTTTGAGGGAACCTTTGCCGCTGCCATACGTCTATCAGTTTGTCGGTGCAGCTCGTCTTCGTTTTCTGGGGTTTAACGCAGAACAGGTAGCTCACCATGTGGAAAAAATGGGTCCGAGTCTGGGCCATCGGTTTCGCTTTGTGGACCGTGCTCGCTTTACTGAGTGCAACGGGCGCACATGTGTACATGGCCTCTCTGGGCAGCCCGGAAAGCTGGGCGCAGTTGCTGGCCTGGAGCGTCACCGTCTCTTTCATCTGGTCCGTACTCACGCCGCTGGTGTACCAACTCACGCGGCGTTTTGGCTTTGACCGCAACAGTTGGAGCACGGCGCTGCCGATCCATGTGGTCGCGTGCGTCGCGCTGACATTCCTCGCCTCCGCGGTCATTGTGTGGGTGGATCCGGTGGTCACGTGGACACCGGAAAAACACGTTCCCTTCTTCACGCACACGCTGTCCCGCGCGTTCATGGACTTCCAGCGCTACTGGTACATCGTGCTGATCACCGAGGCGATTGCCTACTACAGCAAGTATCGCGAGCGCGAACTGCAGTCGTCGCAATTGGAGGCGCAACTCGCGTATGCCCAGCTTGAGGTGTTGAAGATCCAGCTCGAGCCGCACTTCCTGTTCAACACTCTGAATTCCATCGCCGCACTGGCCCGCAACGATGGCCTCGCCGCCGAGAACATGACCTTGCAACTGGCGGACCTGCTGCGCTTCTCGCTGGATGCTGTGGGTGTCCACGAACTGCCGCTCAGCCGCGAGCTGACCTTCCTGCAGAAGTACATTGACATCCAGCAGACGCGCTTCCAGGACCGGCTGCAGGTGGAGATGGATATTCAGCCCCACACTTTGGCAGCGTTGGTGCCGAACCTGCTCCTGCAGCCGCTGGTGGAAAACGCCATCCGCCACGGCATCGGCCCGCGCCGCGCTCCCGGCTGCATTCGCATCTCGACGCGCCAGGTCTTCGACGAGCTGTGGATCGAGATCAGCGACAACGGCCAGGGACTTACTGGTTACGGCGCGGCTCCGCCAGAGGGAGTCGGGTTGCGCAACACGCGCGCCCGCTTGCAGCAGCTCTACAACCACGACCACAAGATGACGCTGGAGGATGCGGCCAGCGGAGGCTGCATCGTCAAGATCCACATTCCGTTCCGCGAATGTTCCGAGGAGGTCAATACCAACGATGCCCATTCGAGTGTTGCTTAGTGACGATGAATCGCTGGCGCGCGAGCGTCTGCGCAGACTGCTGGACGATGAACCCGACCTGGAGATTGTTGCCGAATGTAGCGATGGCAAGTCGGCCATCGCGCTCATCAAGCGCGAGAAGCCGGACTTGGTCTTCCTCGACATTCAGATGCCGGAAGTGGACGGCTTTGGCGTGATCGCGGCGCTTCAGCCCGAGCATTTGCCGCTCACCATATTCGTCACGGCATACGACCGATACGCGATGAAGGCCTTCGAGGTGCACGCGCTCGACTACCTGCTGAAGCCGGTTGACAAGCAGCGGCTCTCCGAAGCGCTGGACCACGCGCGCAAGCAACTGTCTCATCCGTCGGAGGCGATGTTCCAGAAGCGTGTGCTCGGGCTTCTGGGCGATCTGGAGTCGCGGCAGCATGCTCCGCAACGCGTGGTCATCAAGGCCGACGGAGAGATCGTCTGCCTCAAACCTGCCGAGATTGATTGGGCCGAGTCAGCGGGCAATTATGTCTGCCTGCATGTTGGCGGCAACACGCACATTCTGCGCGAGACGATCACCTCGCTCGAAGGACGTCTCGGACCGCGGCAGTTTCTGCGCGTGCATCGCTCCACGCTGGTGAACGTTGACCGCATCAAGACTTTGCGGCCGTCGCTTTACGGAGATTATGCGATTCTGCTGCGCGACGGGACCAAGCTCACGCTGAGCCGCGGCTTCCGCGAAAACGTGCTGAAGCGGCTGGGAACGGCATAAACAAAGGCGTGATTGCGGTCCAAACAGCGTTCGCTGGGGCTGCTGCGCGGGTTGTCGCCTATTTCTTGGCCGAAAAGGTTCGAATGTAATTAATCAGGTTCCAGAGCTCATCCGACTTGAGGCGGATCGGTTCCGCCGGCATGTGATCGTGGCCGTTCCTGAGGATGTAGAACAGCTCTCCGTCGGTTTTGCCCTGCAACGTCGCTGGATTGGTAAAGTCGTCCATCTTAAGCTTTTCATCAATCGCTACGTCGCCTTTGCCGTCGCCGTTATTTCCGTGGCACATCGCGCAATCGTATCCATAATATTTCTTCCCTTGAGCGATTGACTCTGCGGTTGGCTTCACGGGATTGACCTGATGCACCGCGTCGGCGGGAATCGCGGACGAGTTCGGCGTCGCAGCTTTAGGGGTTATTTGGCCTTCCTGTGCTGCGGCAGCGAATGAGCACAGCAAGAACACCAGAAAAATCGTAAAAGGCTTCAACACGGTTGCCTCCTTGTCCCCGGCAGACATCGGACAACTGGCTATATTATGAACTTCCTCAGCCAAACATGCCGTGAGTTGACTCACAAGGAGCTGTGACTTTTTCGGGCACCGTAATCTGCAGTCCAAGGATAATGACACTAGAGCAGTTCCCGCGTTGGCGTAGCCAGTTCTTGGCGGCTGCCTGTAAGCCTGTGTACCATTCCCTAACTCCTAGAACCTAATCCCTTTTCCCCCAATTTGGAACCGCCTGTTATACAACTGGTAACCCAACCCCTCCCCCCTCTGTTCTTTAGAATCATTGGATTACGGGGCTTTTGCATGCAACCTATTGATTCCCCAGTATTTACAAGTAGCTTCTTTGTTTGCAGTAGATTTGCAGTAGATTAGATGGGGCAATTGTTCACCTTTCCGAGAACTTACGAACAGGCGCGGGAGAAGTGCATGTATCAACCGGTAATTCCCAGCGCCTCGCTCTGGCAACCGGCAACTGGCTACTGATGACCACCTTTCAAAGAGCTTTTCGGCCCGCACACGGGGTGCGACCAGCGACGAAACACAACAACCTGCCCTCGCATTTCGTTGATACGCCGCGTGGCCAAACCCGCGCAAGTGCACACGCGACATTGCAACGAAACTAACCAATATTTCCCGAGATGGGAACACGAGAATTCAGATGATACCTGCATGTGCAACATGCCGCCGGCACAACCGAGCGGCGGGCTAGCACCTTTTGGGAGTTCCTTGAAGCCGGTGGCGAGTTATAATTTCCGGCACCGACCAGGGGCCTTCCGTCGAGTACGCCTTCGATTCATTGACGGTGCATTTCCTCCGTGAGTTGGTCCCGGTGATCATCTCATCCCAACCCTCCCCTCGCGGGGATTAACCAGAATTACCTGATAAGGAGAGCAGCATGGATTTTGGAGCAGGTGTACGAAAACTGACGCTGGGCGCGTTTGCCGTCTCCAGCTTTTTGCTGGCGGGCGGCAGTGCAACCGCACATGCGCAAGCAGCAGGCGCGAAGCCGCCCAATATCGTCGTCATCATGGGCGACGACATCGGCATGTGGAACATCGGCGCGTACCACCGCGGCTTGATGGCCGGCAGGACGCCGAATCTCGACAAGCTCGCTAAGGAAGGGATGTTGTTCACCGACTATTACGCCGAGGCGAGTTGCACGGCGGGTCGGGCCAACTTCATCACCGGCGAACTACCCATCCGCACTGGCATGACCACGGTTGGGCAGGCCGGCGCCAAAATCGGAATTCCCGCCGAGGCCGTGACCATTGCCACGGTGCTGAAGTCGATGGGCTATGCCACCGGCCAGTTCGGCAAGAATCACCTCGGCGATCTCAATCAGTTCCTGCCCTGTGTTCACGGCTTCGATGAATTCTTCGGCTATTTGTATCACCTGGATGCGATGGAAGACCCGGCGCATCCCGACTATCCGCAGAACCTGTTGAATGTGGTCGGCCCGCGCAACATGGTCCATTGTTGGGCCACCACCACGAACGACCCGACGGACATGCCACGCTGGGGCGTAATCGGCAAGCAGAAGATTGAGGATGCCGGCACGCTCTATCCCAAGCGCATGGAAACCGTGGACGACGAAATTCTCGACTTGTCGATCAAGTTCATCGACAAAGCCAAGGCCGACAATAAGCCGTTCTTCCTCTGGCTGAATCCCACCCGCATGCACATCGTCACCCACCTCTCCCCGAAGTATGAAGCGCTGCGCAACTCCGAGAATGGGTGGTCGATAGAAGAAGCGGGCATGGTGCAACTCGACGACATCGTGGGCTCCGTGATGCAGAAGCTTAAGGACATGGGCGTGGACGACAATACTATCGTCGTGTTCACCACGGACAACGGCACCGAACTCTTCACCTGGCCCGACGGCGGTCAGACGCCGTTCGCGCAGTCCAAGGGGACGGTCATGGAAGGCGGCTTCCGCGTGCCGGCGATTCTTCGCTGGCCCGGCCATGTGCCCGCAGACTCGGTGCAGAACGGAATTTTCTCCGGCCTGGATTGGCTGCCGACATTTGTTGCCGCAGCCGGTAATCCGAACATCACCGAAGAGTTGCTGAAGGGCAAAACCATCGGTGACCGGACCTACAAGAACCATCTGGATGGCTACAACCAAATGGCCGCCATTACCGGCAAAGGCCCTTCCGCGCGCCACGAGATCTTCTACCTCGGGGAAAGCACGCTCGGCGCGGTACGAATCGACGATTACAAGTATCGTTTCATTGACCAGCCCGGCGGCTGGCTGGGTGTCAAGGCCCATCCGGACGTGCCCATCCTGATCAACCTGCGCCTCGATCCATTCGAGCGCACGGCCTGGGCCAACGATCTGACAAAAGAAGGGTCGTTGCAATATTTCGATTGGTTCAAGTACGAGTTCTGGCGCTTCGTGTTCGTCCAGCAGATTATGGGCAAGGAAATCCAAACCTTCCTTGATTACCCGCCAATGCAGCGGGGCGCGAGCTTCAATCTTGACGCCCTAAAAGCGGAGATGAGCAAGAAGATGGCCGAGGCGGAGGCAGCGGCTAAAGGCCCCAGCAACTAACGGGAATGACCTTCACGGCGGGCGGCTCGCAAGGGCCGCCCCCGATCCCTTCGAGTGGCTGCGACGTGCCGTCCCTGCAATCCGCACGGCGGAAGCACTTTTGTATCCCAGTGGTTGCGCATGTAGACTCAGACTCTTGGATTAACCGGCCCTCGCGAATCATTGCGCAACCATTCCATGCGTGCGAAGAACAAACCTGCGAAGTCTGTCCCTATGCGCGCCATCGCCTTGGGCGGTATCGTGGTCGCTGTTCTTGGCGTTGTCCTGTGGCGCTGGTCTGGGGGAACGCGCGCGCAGGAAGCGAAACCGGCTGCGGCCGCGACCTACGTCGGCCAGGAACGTTGTGCGCAATGCCATGCCGAACAGGTGCAGGCCTGGCGTACTTCTCACCACGCGCAGGCGATGCAGGTGGCCAACGATTCCACTGTGCTGGGAAATTTCAACGACGCGCACTTTACGGGCGAGGGCGAACCTTCCAGCTTCTTCAAGAAAGACAGCAAGTATTACGTTCGCACCGATGGCCCCGACGGCAAGCCGCAGGATTACGACTTGCCCTATACCTTCGGTGTCTCTCCTCTGCAACAGTATCTGGTCCCGTTTCCCAACGGTCGAATGCAGGCCTTCGTGGTGGCGTGGGATTCACGGAGCAAAGAGCAGGACGGCCAGCGCTGGTTTCATCTCTATCACGGGCAGAAGATAACCCGTACCGATCCGCTGCACTGGACGGGGCGCAACCAGACCTGGAACTACATGTGCGCCGATTGCCACTCCACCGATCTGCGCAAGAATTACGATCTCGCCAAGGACAGCTACGCGACAACGTGGTCTGAGATCGATGTGTCCTGCGAATCGTGCCACGGGCCGGGTTCGAACCATGTGGCATGGGCGCAAACTCACAAAAAAGGTTCCTACAACGCAAGCGATGGGCCGCACGGTCTCACCGTTGACCTGAAGCCGGCCAGCGGATCATGGGCGACCTCCGATCCGGACACCGGAACGATGCACTGGAAAGGGCAGGCCCGGTCCCACAACGAGCTCAATACCTGTGCCCCGTGTCATTCCCGCCGCCATCCGATCACCAGCGACTACCAGCCGGGACAACCGTTCCTCGACGCGTATGTGCCGAGCCTGCTGGAAGAAGGTGTCTATTACGCCGACGGCCAGATTCTTGAGGAGGACTACGAGTGGGGCTCGTTCATCCAGAGCAAGATGTACCAAGAGGGCGTAACCTGCTCCGACTGCCATGATCCTCACAGCGGCAAGCTGCCTCAGGTAAGCATGAACTCGGTTTGCGGCAAGTGCCATTCCCTCCAGAAGTTCGGCAGCGAGCAACACCATCATCACAAGCCCGAGAGCGCGGGCGCGTTGTGCGTCAACTGCCACATGCCGACAAAAACCTACATGGTGGTGGATGTGAGGCGTGACCACAGTTTCCGCGTGCCGCGTCCTGATTTCTCAGTTGCCTACGGGACTCCGAACGCCTGCAATCAGTGCCACAAGGACAAGTCCAACAACTGGGCCGCCGATGCGGTGGTGAAGTGGTATGGTCCCAGCCGCCGGCAAGAGCCGCACTTCGTCGAAGCGATTGATGCCGGGCGTCGTGGCCTGCCGAACGCCGAGACAGTGCTGACGGCGTTGATCGCGGACGCGAGCAAGCCGGGTATCGCGCGCGCGACGGCCCTGAGCCTGCTCCCGGACTACCTCACTCCATCCTCAGTTCCCACCGTACAAGCCGCGCTGGGGGACAGCGATGCGCTGCTGCGCAGGGAGGCTGTGCAGGCACTGGAGCCGCTTCCCCCGAAAGATCGGGTCCGGCTGGCTGCGCCACTGCTGACCGATCCCATCCGCTCGGTTCGCAACGCGGCCGCACGCTTGCTTGCCGGGACTCCGCCCGAGCTTCTGCAAGACGCGCAGAAGTCAGCGCTCGAGCGGGCGACCTCGGAGTTAATCGCCAGTGAGATGGCATCGGCTGAACGTCCGGAGAGTCATATGAACCTGGCGCTGCTCTATGCCCAGATGGGGCGCACCAGCGACGCGGAAGCCGAACTCAAAACTGCTTTGCGCCTTGACCCGGATTTTGTTCCTGCCCTGGTCAACCTTGCCGACCTGTACCGCACGCAGAACCGCGATGAAGAAGGTCAGCGATGGCTGGAAAAGGCAGTCGCGGTCGCCCCCAATGCGGCGGAGCCAGTTTATGCTCTCGGCCTTCTCAAGATCAGGCAAAAACAGTATCCGGAAGCCTTGCGCCTGCTGGCCAAAGCAGCAAGGCTCCAGCCGACCAACGTCCGCTACAGCTACGTCTACGCCGTTGCGCTGAACTCCAGCGGGCAGGCCGACCAGGCAATCGCAATATTGCAGGAAGCTCACCAGCTCCGTCCTGCGGACCGCCAGGTGCTGGAAGGTTTGATCGCATTCGAGCGCGACAAGGGAAACTTGCCCTCCGCGATCATGTACGCGCAACAGTTGGTGCAACTGGTTCCCAATGATCCCAGCGCGAAGGCCACGTTGGCTGAATTGCAGGGGCGGGGACGCTGAGTGCGAGGTCGCGATTTCTGCTACCTATTGCCAAACGTCCAGCCGAGCCCCGAGCTGGTGCCGTAGTCGCTTCCAGAGAAGTGGGACGGCGGCCGGTTGTCCCAGTTGCCATAGAACGAGACGTTCCATGTCAGATCGCTGAATATCTTCACATAGTACGAAGCGTTCATATTGAAGTAGACACGCCCGGGCTGGGAGATGGCCGGCAAGAAGACTCCGGTGACATCCAGGGTAGTCTTGTTGAACCTGAAAAATTTCGCCTCTCCGGCGATCAAGCCGGCTGCGACGCTTTGCGTACCCTGGGGAATGACGGAACGCTCATAATTCGTGTCCTGCCAGGCGAAACCCCCGGTCAAGGAGATGGTGGCGTGGTTGGTGTTCTTCAAGAAACGTCCAATGCCACCGCCGAGTGTGGATTGCAGTCTGATGTCCTGCTCGGAGCTTTGCAGGAAGTCACCGAGGCCCGCGTAGAACCAGTTGTTCCAGCGCAAGAGGCGGAGACTGCTGAGATCAAGTTGGTTGCGGGTGGCCGCGCTTGTGCCGGTACTGGAAGACAGAGTGGAGTTGAACGCGGCCCCTGCACTCCAGCGTTCCCGCGGGTATTGCACGTCCGAGGCTAAGCTGTACTGGGTTGATTGATTGCCCTTGGAATAGATGATTCCGGAATTTATGTCTCCGTTGAACCGCTGCCAGAACCTGTCCGATGTCTCGCCCATCTTGACGATCTGGGGCTGCTCGAGCACCACTTTGTGCTCCGGGTTCTCGGCGACCTCGATTTTCATGGGCCGGGCCTCAGCGGTTTCAGCAGTAGAGAGCGTTCCGGTGTACACCGAGCCTTCCTGCGTCTTCACCAGAAACAACTGTTTGCTTTCCAGATGATCCACCTTCGACCATTGCACCGAGCTGGTGCCGAGGATGTAATCCATGTTGACGTAGAGCACGCCGGAGTCGAGCCCTTTTATTTCGCCCGTCAGGCGGTCGCCATTCTTCATGACGATGACGTCGGTCTTATCTCGCGCCAGGAGAGGTGCGACAAGAAGCAGCACGGAACAGAACACGGCAACGCGAATGTTCATTGGCAAAGCCTACCTTATGTACCGCTGTTACTGTTCCGGATTTAATCACGTACATGGCACCAGCCGGAAGTGCAGTGGAGATTCATGCGGGGAGAATGTGCTCAGGGCTGGCGAGCGCGAACTTCGCCTTTGGTCATTCGTCACAGACGTCATTCGGAAACGGACGCTACGATTACCATGGGTAGTGCGGAGTGCCGCTCAACGCGAGCGTTCAGGAGAGATGCTATGAGCTATGTGGTACGAATCACTTTGATTGAAGCCGACGGAGCCGGAGGCGAAGCCAGCAAAGGCCGCACGATTCACGCCGAAGGACAGTACGAGTACAACACGCTGGAACTGGCCCGGGAAGCGGCGCAAGTGGCCTGCAACGCGGCCACTGGGATGAAGCCACGGCGATCGAAGGCAACCAGCGATGAGAAATGGACCGACCACCCTGATCGCTCCGACGCTGCTGACGTGTAGCCCAAAATTCACTTTGTCCACCGGCTGCGCGCTATTGCTGGCGTGTGGCCCTCGATGAGCGCGATGTCGCTCACGCTTCGTCATATTGCGTTACTGCTATCCACTTTCAAACCCGTTTCCTGTGCACCTGTCGCTGGTGACAGTTGCCACCTGCGCGACGCTTGTAGTGAAATGCTGAAGGACGAATGATTGTGCTGTCGTAAAGGGGCTACCTAAATGAATCTGACACCTGGTAAACAAATTTTGTCAGTGGTGCTGACCTTCGTTCTTATCGCGTTCACCATACCGACCGAAGCTGGCGCGGTGTTCTATCAGTCGGCGCCGCCCGCATCTGAACCCTCAACGGGCTCGTCCGGCTATCCGGGACAGGGCGCTCCGCAGACCGCCGAGGAACTGCAAAGCCTGGTAGCTCCGATTGCGCTCTATCCCGACGCCCTGGTAGCCCAGATCCTCAGTGCCGCGACTTTTCCGGACCAGGTTGCAGTGGCCAACTATTGGGTGGAGCAAAACAAGAACCTGACCGGAAACGACTTGATGCAGGCGGTGAACAAGCAGACGTGGGACCCCAGCGTCAAAGCGCTTACGCAGTTCCCGTCGGTGCTGAACAACATGGCGCAGAACCTCACATGGACGTCGCAGTTGGGCGAGGCGTATCACAATCAGCAAGCTGACGTTATGACTGCCATCCAGACCCTGCGCGCCCAGGCCAAGGCTGCCGGCAATCTCAAGTCCGGTTCGCAGATCACGGTGGTGCAGCAGACGCCGCAGACCATTGTCATACAACCGACGAACCCCCAGATTGTGTATGTCCCGCAATACAACCCCACGGTCATTTACGGCACACCTCATGTGGTCCCTGCGTATGTGGCTCCTACGTACAGTACTGCCGACGTGGTGGCGACCGGACTGCTTTCCTTTGGAGCTGGAATGGCGGTCGGCGCCATGATGGGCGGAGGTTGCTGCGGTTGGGGATACAGCAGTTGGAACTGCAACTGGTATCACGGCGGCGGGGCGTACTACGGTGATCACCCTTACTACGGAAACAGCGCGTGGCACGGCGGCTACTACGGCAACGGCTACGACAATGCCAACCACTACAACAACGGGTACAACAGCAGTGGCTACCATGCCAACAGCAACTACAACCACGGTTACAACAGCAGCGGCTATCACGCCAACAACTACAGTCACAATACGAATGTGAGCGGCAACACGGTCAACGTGAACAACGCGGACCGGCAGAACGCAAGCGCAGACCATAGCAGTGCTTCCAATGCCTCCCGCGGGTGGGGACAGAGCGGAAGCGGCCGCGGCTCGACGGCCTTCAGCGGCTTTGGAGATCACGGATCGGGTGGCGGCGGCGGTTGGGGAGATCGCTCGGCCAGCTCTCGCGGTTGGGGGAGCCGCGGCGGTGGCGGCGGCTGGGGCGGTGGCGGTCGCAGCTTCGGCGGTGGTGGTTTCCGTGGCGGCGGTGGTTTCCGGAGATAACCCCGGAAAACGTGCTTTGGGTGTCTGCCGATCCGCAGTAGAAGCCTTAGCCGTCAACCATGCAGTACAACGTTTTGGAGGATGGGAATGTCGCACGTCAAGGTCATGATTTTGCGGTGTTGCGTGGTATTTGCAGTCCTCGCCCTGGTAGTTTCCTTCGCCTCGTGCAACAAATCAGAGAAGCCAGCCGCTACGGAAGTGGCGCAGAAGGTATTTGCGTCTCCCGATGATGCCGCCAAGGCGCTGGTGGAGGCGGCAAAAGCGGGTAGCCATGACGCATTGCTCGCGATCTTCGGTCCGGGATCGCAGGACGTCATTTTCTCCGGCGACACCTCGCAGGACAAAACAAATTTCGAAAATTTCATAGCCGCCTATACAACCATGAATCGCTGGCGCAAACAGACCGATGGAAGCGAGGTACTCTACCTCGGGGCCGACAATAATCCCTTCCCAATCCCGCTTAAGAAGAACAGCGCAGGGCAATGGTACTTCGACAGCGCGGCGGGAAAAGACGAGATTCTTTCGCGGCGTATCGGCAACAACGAACTGGCAACGATGGATGTGCTTGCTGCAATGGCAGCCGCCCAGGCAGAATACTCTTCGCAACATCACGACGGCGTAAAGCAGTACGCGCAGAAGTTCATCAGCGACGAAGGCAAGCAAAACGGATTGTATTGGAAGTCGCTGGACGGTCAGCCTAAGAGCCCGCTCGGACCGCTGGCAGCGTACGCCGCCGCCACGGAAGGATTCAATCCGGAGGCCGGCAAGCAGCAGCCATTTCACGGCTATTTCTATCGCATCCTCACCAGACAGGGTGCGGATGCCAAGGGCGGCGCAAGAGATTACGTCGTAAACGGAAAGATGACCGGCGGCTTCGCCTTCGTCGCTTATCCGGAGAGGTATGGCGATACAGGCATCACGACCTTCATCACCAACCAGGACGGAATCGTGTACGAGAAGAACCTCGGTAAGGACACCGCTGAGCTCGCGAAAGCGATGACCGAATTCAACCCCGACAAAACCTGGAGTCCCGTACCCGAATAGTGATCGCGGCAGAATTTGCACGTCACGGAACTCGAGAACCTGGCCACAAAGCAATCGTCTTTCCAAGACGATTTATTCGAAGATCGTGACGGGGTGATTTCGCTTGCTTTAACACGACCCTAGCAATGAAAGAAGAGCGGTAAGCGGTCATATAATCAAAACTTATCCACACCGCAACCACGACAGCCTAGTTTCCGGCCGGTCGCCATGTCGCTTGAGGCGACTCTACTAAAAGAGGAGGCTCAAAATGTCGCAAAATCCGGAATCAATCAGACTCCAAGAGGCAGGCACGCTCGAGACGTTCAGAGCTGAACAACATTTAGGCACTGGCAAGAAACCCTGGAGAAAGTGGGGACCCTACCTGAGTGAGCGGCAGTGGGGTACGGTTCGCGAGGACTACAGCGCCGATGGCAATGCCTGGGACTACTTCACTCATGACCAGGCCCGCTCCCGCGCCTATCACTGGGGCGAAGATGGCATGGCCGGCATCAGCGATCATCGGCAGTTGCTTTGCTTCAGCGTGGCCCTGTGGAACGGCAAAGACCCCATCCTCAAGGAACGCATGTTCGGCCTGACCAACAGCGAGGCCAACCACGGCGAAGACGTTAAAGAATATTACTTCTACCTCGACAGCACGCCGACGCATTCGTACATGAAGTACCTGTACAAGTATCCGCAAGCGGCATTCCCCTACAGCGATCTGATCGAGACCAACAAGAGGCGCACTCGTGGCGACATGGAGTACGAACTGCTGGATACCGGTGTGTTCAATGAGGACCGCTACTTTGACGTTTTCGTGGAGTATGCCAAGCAGTCGCCGGAGGACATCCTCATCCAGATCAGTGTCAGTAATCGCGGGCCCGAGGCCGCCAAAATTGATGTCCTGCCGACCCTGTGGTTTCGCAACACCTGGACATGGTGGCCCGGCACACGCAAGCCGTCTCTGAAGCAGATCTCTGGCCAGAAAGGAGTGCAGGCGATTGCGGCGTCACACGCCGATCTGGGGGAGCGCTATCTGTATTGCGAGGGAGATGTCCCCCTGCTGTTCACGGAGAACGAGACGAACAACGAGCGGCTCTTCGGCGGGACTAACGCCTCTCGCTACGTCAAAGACGGAATCAACAACTACGTGGTTCAGGGAAATCACAACGCGGTCAATCCCGAGAAAACAGGAACCAAATCTTCCGCGCACTATCAGTTGAATGTGGGCGCGGGGCAGACGGCCACAATCCGTCTGCGGTTAACCGACTTGGCGCCGTCGGCCGTCGGCGATCCTTTCAAGAGCTTTGCGGAAATCATGCAGACCCGTCAGCGCGAGGCGGATGAGTTCTACAAATCCATAACTCCGGAACGTGTCAGCAAGGATGAAGCCCTTGTCATGCGCCAGGCGCTGGCCGGCATGTTGTGGTCCAAGCAGTATTTCTTCTTCGACGTGGACTTTTGGCTCACAGAACACGGCATCGATCCGCTAAAGCCGGGCGGGCGTTTCCTGCGGAACCGCGAATGGTTCCACATGATCAACCAGCACATCATTTCGATGCCCGACAAGTGGGAGTATCCCTGGTACGCGGCATGGGACCTGGCTTTCCACACCATTGCGCTGTCTACGGTCGATCCTGAGTTCGCCAAAGGACAGCTCGACCTGATGCTGCAGGAGTTTTTCATCCACCCGACCGGGCAGATCCCGGCCTACGAGTGGAATTTCAGCGACGTCAATCCGCCGGTACACGCCTGGGCCACGATCTTCCTATACCGGACTGAGCAGGCCCTTAAAGGGGAAGGCGACATCGAGTTCCTCAAGCGCTCCTTTGCCAAGCTGATTCTGAACTTCAGTTGGTGGATCAACCGCAAAGACCGCTTTGGTAAGAACCTGTTTGAAGGCGGCTTCCTCGGGCTCGACAACATCGGCATCTTCGACCGTAGTGCGCCACTGCCGACCGGTGGCCACCTGGAGCAAGCTGACGGTACCGCGTGGGTTTCCATGTTCTGCCAGAACATGGGCGAGATCGCCGTGGAGTTGGCAGCCCACGATCCCTTCTACGAAGACATGGCCCTGAAGTTTATGGAACATTTCATTTGGATCGCGGTCGCCATGAATCAGATGGGGCCTGAAGGTATGTGGGACGAGGAGGATGGATTCTACTACGACGTCCTGCGGCTCCCGGATGGTAGCTCCAGGCGGCTCAAGGTCCGCTCAATGGTCGGCCTGCTGCCCTTGGCCGCCACTACCGTCATCGAGCCATGGCAGCGCGAACGGTGCCCGCGAGTCTCGAAGGTCCTGGTTGAACGCCTGCAACGCATGCCCACACTGCTCAAAAGCATCCATGTGACCGGGCCGGGGCATTTCGGGTATGCGGACCGCGGTATGGCTGCGCTGGTAAATGAGGACAAGTTGCGCCGGATTCTGACCCGCATGCTCGACGAGAACGAATTCCTTAGTCCTTATGGCATACGGGCGCTCTCCCGCTACCATCAGGACCATCCCTTTATCGTCAATGTGGAAGGCCAGGAATTCCGGGTGAATTATCTTCCAGCTGAGTCAGACACGGGTATGTTCGGCGGCAACTCCAACTGGCGCGGGCCGATTTGGATGCCGGTGAACGCAGTATTGATCCGCGCCCTGTTGCAGTTCTATTTGTATTACGGCGACAACTTCAAAATCGAGTGCCCCACCGGCTCGGGCAAATTGATGAACTTGTTCGAGGTTGCGCATGAAATAGCCAATCGTCTGGAACGGATCTTCCTGCGGGACAAGTCCGGCCGACGGCCCGTGTTCGGAGGCACAGAGAAATTCCAGACCGATCCGTTGTGGAAGGACAACATCCTGTTCTATGAGTATTTCCACGGCGATAACGGCGCGGGCCTGGGAGCCAGCCATCAGACCGGATGGACCGGAATCGTCGCAAAGCTGATCGAACTTTTCGGCCGTATCGATCCGCAGCAACTGCTGGACGCGGGAAAAGCAGGCGGCTTTGCGAAGGAAAAATCCAAGACGTAGCGACCATGTCGTGTATACAGTTTGGGGCTCCGACTTTCAGGCGGCCGGATAGAACCGATGCCTTTCCCGGGAGAGTACCGACAAGGGATAAACCCGTCGCGCGACTGGACGTGCGCTCTCCGGATAGTCCTGTCTATCTTCCTATTTGTAGGCTCAGCAGCGCGCTTGCCTGCCCAGCTTCCGACATCTGCGTCTCCGCCAGCCAAAGCCGAGCCGGCGGCGCCGATCGATCCGCTCGGGCGTGAAACTCCCCGTAGTGCCGTGCAGGGCCTTTTGAAGTACGGAGCACGCCGCGACTTCACGACCGCCGCTCGTTACCTGCAACTGCCTCCCGGCCAAGACACAGATTTGGCGCAACTGGCCAAGGAATTTCAGGCGTTGCACACAAGGTTCAAAGGCGACCTAGCCTTGTTGAGTGATGATCCCAACGGCACGGTTGAAGCTGGACTTCCCCCCGGCCAGGTGCGGGCTGGTGTTTTGGAGGTAGGTGGCACAACCGCAGACGTCATCCTGGTGCGGGTGGATGATCCGGCTGGGGGCAAAATTTGGCTGATTTCGCAAGAGACGGTTGCGAAGGTCCCGGAGCTCTATGCTCAAATGGAAAGCGAAGGACCGGCGGCAGCCGAACGAATCGTGCCTGCTTCTCTTCGCAGCCGGCAACTGCTCGGGATGTCACTCGCGCAATGGCTCGGGTGGCTGCTCTCAATCCCGATCTCTTGGTTGCTGGCCTGGCTGTTGACGTTTCTGCTTAGTGCGCCCCGGCGAATCTGGTGCGAACTTCGAAAACGTCCTTTCCGAACGGTCTGGCAGACACCGCTCGGCATGCCGCTCAGGTGCATCATTGCGATTTTGATGCATGGCTTTTTTGTTTACCTGCTTGAACCCCCACTTTTGTATCGCGTCTACTATTCTCGCTTTCTAGGAGTTTGTCGGGAATACGTAAGCACAAGCTTGACGTTGCGGTTGGAGATATATTGAGGAGCGCCAAAATCGGAAGCGGGAAACCGGGTTTACCTCATTTGTTACCTCCGTACCCCGCAAGGCCCTTTTTCGCAGCCCAGGCATGGCTTTTCCCTCTTGGTTGCTTAGGACATCTGCAAGGCTCTCCCGGAGCGGAACAGCTTGAGTAAATTGTGGGTGAGACATATCAGTTTCC
>Ga0181532_10001951_pt1 | contig 19517 bp, 13 predicted proteins | sample PEATcosm2014_Bin_33_FD_119768 | JGI IMG/M metagenome (GOLD analysis project Ga0181532, IMG submission 119768) | Peatland microbial communities from MTU Mesocosm Facility, Houghton, MI, USA - PEATcosm2014_Bin11_30_metaG | ecosystem: Environmental > Terrestrial > Soil > Wetlands > Peat | place... | reverse complement strand
TTCCGCTCGACTCGACGCATCTCGTCGAGCACCGCTCCGGCTTGTTGGGCAAGCTCGGCCCATTGGGCCGGCCCGGCCAGATCGTTGCTCGATTCGAGCAGGCGGTCGGCGACTGCGATCTGGTGTCGGACCCAGTCGTTTTGCGGGCTCCACCCGATCCAGGCCGGTATGCGGCCGCCGCTTCGGTCGATAGTGGCCTCTATGTCGAGGGCGTGGTGGCACCATACGGCCTTGCCCGCGGGTGTGTCCGGTGCCGCCCCGATCCGTTGGACCAAGTGGTCGGGGGGGTCGTCGGCGAGCACGGCCACCCGGTCGGCGCGGGTGGACTCGAGCGCGGCGTCGATCTGAGCGACGGTCGCGTCGAGCTCCCTCCACTCGGCGGACACGTCGGCGATGTGCTGTTGACGCCGCTGCTGGTGTCCGGCGAGGGCAGCGAGACGGTCTCGAAGATCGCGCTCCGCGCCGAGGACCTGCTGGACCCGCCGCTCGCCGGCGGCGACTTTCTCTTGGGCGCTGGCGATGGCCTCGTGGTCGTGGCGACCCCAGCGCCGCCGACCGGCGTCTTGGAGCTGGGCCTCGCTATCCGCCAATATCCGCTTGGCATCCTGGCGCTGCTTGACCACACTGGCGAGCTGCCGACGGACCTGCTGCCACTGGTCGGCCCGGTCCTCGGGGATGGCGGCGTCAATGGCCCGCCTGTCGTCGGTCAGAGTGGCGCGGGCGTGGCGGAGCTTGTCGATCCCGTACGCAAGCGGATCGTCTGCACCCACGCAGGCGGCGACAACCTTGGCCCAGTGATGATCGAGATGATCGTGCAGACGGATCAGGTCTCCTCGCCGCCAGCCCTCGGCTGACTCGAAGCGCCGGAGTGCTTCTTGTTCGTCATGGAGCCGTTCGACCCGGACGGCGACCTCGTCGTAACGGTCCTGCGCTGCTGCAGCCCGCCGCCTGTCGCTCTGGAGCCTGTCGGTGAGGAGCTGGCGCTGCTCACGGCCGCGGCGACTCAACCCGGTAAGCACCCCGAGAGCCTCGAGCTCGGCCGCGCTGCGGGCGGCAGAGGTTTCTACGAGGGCCAGCTGGCTGCGCGCCGAGTGCAAGTCCTCGCTGGCCGCGGCCAGCGCATCTTTTCGGTCGGGGGGCCGGCGGGAGAGCACCTCTTCGTGCTCGGCAATCTGCTGACGGAGCAGACGGTCGGGCACCCAAGGGTCGCTTCGGGCGGCAAACGAGGGATCGGGTCGGTGGCGTAGGGCGTCGGCGACCTGCTCGGCCGGGTCGCGCTGGTCGGCGAGGATCCCGCCATGATCGACCACCGTCACCCGGGTGGTGTTCCAGGTGTGCGTGGGCCGGCGAGAGCGAGACTGGCCGGTGTAGCCGCGGTAGGCGTCGAGCGCCGAGCTGCCGAGCAGGTGGCAAGCCTCCCAGGTGCCGCCCTGAGCGCCGTCGACGGTGCGAGCCCACGCGTGGGACAAATTCGGTGCCCCGTCCTTTCGGACGCCGGACACGAAAGCGGCCGGAAGGAGCTGGTCCTGTGTGCCACCGTCGAGGCGAACGGTGAGTCCTGCCGGTTCGACCCGGGTCACCGTGGCGGTGGTGCCGTTGACGAGACGGCTGCCCCCAGGGCCGCAGCGGGCGTGCAGCAGCACGCGATCGCCAGCCCGGTAGTCGCGCTCGCCGGTCCACCCCGGCCCGGTCATCGTGGGCCCGTCGAGCAGCCCGGCGTCGGCGAGGCGTGTCCGGATGCGGTCGGCGAGGTCCTCAGCGTCGCCGTGCGACACGACGAGTGCCGCTACTTTGTCGGCCCCGCAGTTGGCGATGTCGTCGCTGACGGCGTGCGCCATGGCCTGGCGGGTCTCGGCCGGGCTTCCGTGTTCGTGCTCCCACCCGTGCTCGGCCCGCAGCTGCTGCGACGCGAAGGGATCACCGTGGCGAAGCAGGTCGAGCGCTTCCCGGTCGGCGGCATCGACCTGGCGGCGATTGACCGTCAGGCGGGCAAAGGGTATCCGACCCGCGGTGGCGAGCTGTTCGATCTGGTCAGCGGTGCCGCCGGCTCCGACCGGCTGGGACTGGCGGGGATCGCCGAGCACCCAGATCGATCCGCCCGGACACGCGTCCACCGCGGCAAGGACTGCCTCCACCTCAGCGGTCGGGGTCTGGGAGATCTCGTCGAGCACGACCACCGTCCCCGCGGCGAGCGACCCATCGGACAGATCGATCCGCAGGCGGGCGATCGTGCGTGCGTCAAGGCCCGCGCCGGAGAGCTCGGCGACCGCCTTGGCCGTCGTCGCCACTGCAACCACCGGCCGGCCATCGAGTGAAACGGCCCGGGCCGCGGCGTGCAGCATCGTCGTCTTGCCGTAACCGGCCGGCGCAAGAACAGCACGCAGGCTACCGCCTTCGCCGGCGAGCACCCGCACAGCGGCCACCTGATCCTCCCCGAGTCCCGGGGCAGCCTCCAACGCGGCCTCCACCGCGGCGCTGCCGATCGCAGTGGGAGACCGGGATGCCAGGGTGTCCATCAGGGCCAGCGTGCGGTCCTCGAGCGACCGGTGCGCGGCAGTCGACCACTCGGCCGCTCGCCGCCGGCCCGCCTCGTTGTCGGGGGTCAGGCGCACCGCCAGCTCGGAGTTGACGAAGCGTTCGGCCGCGACGGTGATGTCTTCCACCGACAGCCGGCCGCCCGAGATGGCACAGAGGTGCTCGACGACATCGGCCTTGGTGAAGCGGGCGGACCTCGAGCACAACCCGAGCTCCGGATCCACCAGGGTCGCGGCTATTTGCTCCCAGCCGAGCCGGTCCAACACTGGACCGCCCCGACGCACCGCCCGGTCCAGTTCGGTCCTTACGGCGAGGCCGACCTGCTCCGCCTCGCGCTCCCACCGCCCGGCGAGCAGGCTCGGGGTGAGCGAGTGATCCTTGGCCGACCTCGTCGCGAGCGATGCCTCGTCGTCGGCCTGCATCCGCAACGCCGGCGACTCATACACCGCGCCTTTCGCTTCGAGCTCGGCTTCGATCTGGGCGCTGCGCTTAGAGAACGCCCGCAGCTGGGAACGAGTAAAACCTTCCATCTCCCGGGTGTTGTTCCGATCCTGACCCCACACCACCCCGAGCTCCATCGTGAGGGTTCGCTGCAGATGGTTCTGGTAGATCGAGCCCGCCGCCCGTGCCCACTCGAACAACGGGCCGGCATCGACAGCGACGTGGCGGCCGTCGGCTCGCTGTACGAGGTTCGGCACCAGGCAGTGCGTATGCAGCTGAGGATCGCCCTCCCGGCTCGTGCGGTGCACGAACCCCGCCACCGCCCAACCCCCGGTGCCCACCCGGCGACGCACCTTCTGCGTCTGCACCCTAGCCACCGCCGCGCGTTCCTCGAGGAACCCGAGAGCCACCTCCGTTGCCTCTCGATGGGCCGCGGCCACCGCATCGGCGATCGGCTCCGAGCCGAGCGCCCACAAGAGCGACACGCTCTTGGGGGCCGAAAACGTCAGATCGAACGCCAGCACCGAACGGGACCGGGTCCCGGCGAGAAGATCGACACCGGAATTCGGGTGTTTCCCGGCCACGAGGGCGCGCAACTGGTCGGCCTCCACCACACCCGACAACCCCAGACCCTCCGCCCACCGGCCCGCCCACACCCCTGGCGATTCGCCGAGCCCCGCGTAGTACTCGTCGATGCTCAACGCCACCGACGAAATCAGATACTCCGCATTCGACAAGCCCGTGACCGTCAACACGAGCCACGACCCCCACCCCGAATACCAGCCATCACGACCAGCACCCACCCGCCACCATCACGACCAGCACCCCACCTGTCGCGCCATCCCAACGACCATCCGCGCCAACCGCCAACGGCATCGCCCCGCCCGCCATCACCTGAATCACCCGAACAACCTTCCGCTCCAACCGCCATCTCCTCGACGCCCACCCACGTCTCTCTCCCACCAGCCAACAAGGCACAGACACTTGCCACCCCTCCGGGGAGGCCTCCAGCGGCGCCGTCACGCCGGCTCCGACCCGAGGTTGAACGACTCCTGCCCAGGGCACTGCAGAGAGGGCCCGGGCTGAGCGGCTGACGCCGTCGAGCGGCGCGAACGACGAGCCGAACCCTCGCCGTGTCCGGCAACGGAGCTGTCCTGCCGGACCACGGAGAGGCCGGAGACTGAGCCCAGCTCGTAGACCGACAGACCAAAGCGGGCCGCCGGCCCCTTCTCCGGCTCCAAGGCCACCAGGCCGCGCTCGCGTAGCGCCCGCAGCGCGTTCGCCGCCGTGCCAGGGTCGAGCCGGAGACGTTCGGCCACCTGGCGGGCCGAGGTGTGCGCCACCAGCCGGCCGTCCTCGACGACCGCGTCCAAGGCGACCTCCTCCAGGATCACCCAGACGAGCGGTCGGAGCTCGCGCCTGAGGGCGCGGCATTCACCAGACAGCAACACCGCCCAGGTATCGGATCCCCGCTCGCCGCGGTACGAAAAGCTCATGGCGCAGCCATCACCAGCCCGCGCGTCACGCCGGCCAGCTCGAGATGAAGGACGTAGCAGCGAACCTCGAAGCGGTCATTTGCATGCTCGCTTCGCTCGACAACGACTCCCACCTGGCGCAGCACCGCGAGCCGCCGTCCGACCGTGTCCTTCGAGATGCCGAGGCGCCGGGCGACATCACGGTAACTGGCGGCCACCACGGTGCCTTCTGCCGATTCTGTCGCATGCGCGGCAAGATCGAGAAGAACCAGCAACGCGTCGGAGCCGAAGCGATAGCCGAGCTTGAGCGCCCGGGTATCGAGGCGCAACTGGCAGCCGTCGCGCTCAGCTCGCACGATCGGCCCCGAGGGGTTCGGCGAGGCCCGCCAGGCGCATCAAGGCGGCTTTGGGCACTCGCAGCCGCCGCCCGAACTCCACGACCGGGACACCGCGCTCGCCGTCGCTCGCACGCCACACCCGGGCGAGCTCGTAAACCTGGTTGCGGCCGATACGTAAGATCTCAGCCGCCTCCTCCATCGTGAGAAAGTCAGGAGCATCCGCCAACACCATCACGTTCTCCCCTCGGTAGCCGACCATTGACGCAAAGTTGCGTTGCGCATAGTCTTGCTCAGGTCGATCCGGAACCACAACCGTGTCACTCCTCTCGGCTGTCATCGCATTGAGACAGGGAGCCCATGCCAAGACACAAACCCGATAGCCCGGCGCCCACCTGGACGCCCAACCAGGTCGTCGCCGGCAACCTCGTCCGGCTACGCCAGCGCCGCGGGCTCACCCAGGGTGAGGTCGCCCGGCTCCTGTCGGGCGTTGCCGGGAAGGAGTGGAGTGAAGCCATGGTCGCCCACGCCGAGCGCTCCGTCACCGGCAACCGGGTCCGTGAGTTCACCGCCGATGACCTCGTCACCTTGGCCCGAGCCTTCGACGTCCCGGTGCTCTACTTCCTCACCCCGCCGCCGACCGGCATCTTCGTGCAGGTCCCGGGCTCTCAGATCAACACGCTCACCATGCTCGAAGCCGTCCTTGGCCGCCTCGACAACCTGTCGGAGTGGGAAGTCCTCCTCGACGAGTGGAACTTCGCGAGCAACGAGGAGCTTCCGTTCCCCCTCTCCCGGCAAAGGCGGGAGGAGATCCGTGCCGTAGCGGGAGAAGTGGCCCTCATCCGCGCCCAGCACCTCATCCGGCGGCACTTCAAAGGCGACCTCATGACCCTGCGAGAGACGCTGCGGTCTCTTGGCGACCTGGTCCTCGAGATCCAACAACACGAGGCCCTCGCCCTCCTCGACGAGGAGGAATACATCGCCCGGATCGAAGCCATGCGAGCCGACATCGCCAAGGGCAAACGGCTCGCGAAAGCTCAGGAACAGTTCGCCCAGGAGAGCGTGGGCGAGTTCGAGAGGCATCAGAAGCAGCCGCCGAACAAGGACGGAGGTCCATGAGCCGCAACTCAACTGCAGCGCCTCGGAAGGACCCGAAGACCGGGACATGGTTCTTCGTCGTCGATGTCGGTGCAGACTCCGACGGCAATCGTCGCCAGGTGCTGCGCCGCGGGTTTGCCACCAAGAAGAAGGCACAGGAGGAACTCGATATCGTGCGGGGCCAGGGCCGCACGAACAGTTACGTCGCTCCAGCGAGACTGACTGTCAGGGAGTACCTCGAGCAGTGGGTAGCCGGCCTACCGGTGACAGGACTGCGCCCGTCAACGATCGACGGTTACAGGCGGAACATGGACTACGTGATCCCTGTCTTGGGCGGCCTCCGTCTCGAAAGGATCACCTCGCTCGACCTGGACCGGCTCTATTCCCAACTGCTCGTCTCGGGACGCCGGCAGAAGCCCGGACCGCTCTCGAAACGGACCGTGTTCTACATCCATTCCGTTCTGCACCGGGCTCTTTCGGACGCAGTCAAGAAGGGCATCCTCTCCCGGAACGTGGCAGATAACGCCTCGGCCCCGTCCGCGAAGTCCACGCGTCCGCCGGAGGCTTCCTGGTGGACCCCGGCCGAACTCCGCACGTTCCTCTCCGCCACAGCGGACGAGCCGCTCGGCCCGCTGTTTCGTGTGGCAGCGATGACAGGCATGCGGAGGGGCGAAGTTTGTGGGCTGCGCTGGTCCGACGTCGACCTTGATGGCGCGCGTATCGAAGTCCGTCAACAGCTCAACGTGGTCCGCTCACCTGGTGCGCCTGACGGCGGTCTCGTCTTCTCTGCACGTACCAAGACCGACCACGGGCGACGGTCAATCGACATCGATCGGGCGACGGTCGCCGCCTTGCGGACCCAGAGGAAGCGCCAAGCCGAGCAACGGCTGCTCGTCGGCGCGGGCTGGTCGAACGATCACGACCTTGTCTTCACCGACCCCGCCGGTCACCCGCTCGATCCGGAGTCGGTCGCCAAGGTGTTCGACCGCCGGGTCCACCGGCTCGGTCTGAAGCGGCTCAGGTTTCACGACCTTCGCCATACGCATGTCGCTCATCTGATCGCGGCCAAGCAGCAACCGCTGAAGATAGCGAAGCGGCTTGGTCACGCTTCCGCGGCCTTCACGCAGGACCGCTACGGCCACCTCTTCGAGGATGCCGACTCGGAGGCTGCCGCCGCGGTCGCCGCAATGGTCGACGAGGCGTTGTGATCATGGCGAGGCGTTGTGATCAAAATGTGATCATCGGGCGGTTTTTGGCCTCTCGCAACGGCTTACGCAAGCCTGTCACCTGCGACTTTGTGTCGGCGTCGGAGTGCCCGGAGCGGGACTTGAACCCGCACGTCCTTTCGAACAACGGCTTTTGAGGCCGCCGCGTCTGCCATTCCGCCATCCGGGCCGGTAAGGAGCGTAGCTGGCCCAGTGCACCCCGGTCACCCCTCGGACCTGCAAACCTGAAGGTGATGGGAGACGTCACGGCCGGGGATCCGTCTCGGCGAGGCGCACCCGCATCTGTCGAGGTCGTGGTGGGTGTCGGGTCGACTTCGGAACAAGGCGGGGGCGCATTTCCACCTGACGCGGGAACAGCTGTGCGCGCAGTCGGTCACGAGCTGCGGGGTGCCCTACGGCCCTCCGAGCTCGCAGAGGCTGCTGTCCTCGGTGACCTGGGGCTCGTCCTCGAGGTGCTCGGTTGGTTCGTGCCGCTCGTCGGCGCGGCCTTCCAGGGCTTGGCGATCGTTCCCTTCGCGGCACTCGCGGCCCGCCAGCGGGCGCGGACAACGGTGGTCGCGATCTTCGCGGCCAGCGCGGTCTCGTTTCTCGTCGGCGGCGTCGGCATCGTCGTCGAGACGGCTATAGCAGGCTCGCTCGGGCTAGCCGTCGGTACCGCCTACCGTCGCCACTGGAACCCGGCCAAGGCTGTACTCATCGCGTTCTTCACCACCGGGATTCCGGTGGCACTGATATCCCTTTTGGGAGAGACGCTGTCACCGGGCCTTCGGCGTTTGGCTTTCGCGCAAGTGGAGATCTTGTGGCGGGACGCTCGCGCCGGGCTCAAGCTGGGCGGTGCGGGCTCGCTCGCCTCGTCAGGGGACAAGACGCTTCGATGGGTCATAGGTCACTGGTGGCTGACGGTGCCCCTGTTCGAGCTCCTGGCGATCGTGCTGGCGGCGGCGCTCTGTGCGCGCTACCTCTGGCCGCTCCTCGAGCGCCTGGAGCACGATTCGCCGCCGCCGGCGGAACCGTCCCCGCGGACCGTGCGTGGGCCGGTCGCACGGCATGGGGAGGCGTCTGTTCCAGTCGGAGGGCTCGCGCCCGTACCAGTCGAGCTCGATGAAGTCTCGTACCAGTATCCCGGCGCCAACGGGTGGGCCGTCGCACAGGTGTCACTGAGCGTCCAGCCCAAGTCGTTCCTTGCTGTCGTCGGCCCGAATGGCTCGGGCAAGTCGACACTCGTGCGTCTCATAGCCGGAAGGTTGTCGCCGACTTTGGGCACGGTGCGCCGGGCAGGCGATCCCGGGCTCGGCGTGCCCCGAGGCACCTCGATGATCTTTCAGAGACCCGAGAGCCAGGTGCTCGGGGTCCGCGCGCGCGACGACGTCGTCTGGGGGTTGCCGCCGACGCCACGGCCGGACGTGGAGGCGTTGCTCTCCCGGGTCGGGCTCGCGGGCTTCGAGGAGCGAGAGACGGCCGGGCTCTCGGGTGGGGAACTGCAGCGGCTCGCGATAGCAGCGTGTCTCGCCCGCGAACCGCGCCTTCTCATATCGGACGAGGCGACGGCGATGATCGACGGCCCGGGTCGTGCAGAGGTTGTCGCCTTGCTCGAGTTGCTGGCCTCCGCGGGGATCACTGTGGTTCACGTCACACACCGCCAAGCAGAAGCGGCGAAGGCGGACTCGACGCTGCTCATGCTCGGCGGGCGGTTGATACCTTCGTCGCCACAAGGCGCGGCCACTCCAGCCACCCGAGCGCGCCCGAGGCCGGCGCAGCGTCCGGCCGCGATGAGCCGGCCGACCCAACCCGAGTGGTCCCTCGAGCCCCGGCCCTCGTTCCTCCGCCTGCGGGAGCTGGGCTATGTGTACGCGAACGGGACGCCTTGGGCTCGTCGCGCTCTCGAGGGCATCGATCTCGATCTTCAAAAAGGCGAGGGCATCGTCGTCACCGGGGACAATGGCTCGGGCAAGTCGACACTTGCCTGGATCCTCGCCGGCCTGCTCGTGCCGACCGAGGGTGAGGTCCTGCTCGAGGGCCGTCCCGTTGTCGCCGGAACCGGCGCGGTCGGCATCTCGTTCCAACACGCGCGTCTCCAGCTGATCCGCCCGACGGTGTTGTCCGATGTCGCGTACGGCGCCGACAAGGACCGGGCGACAGCGGCTCTGCGGTCAGTCGGTCTCGACCCGGTGACGATGGGTCCCAGGCGCGTAGACGAGCTCTCCGGTGGCGAGCAGCGGCGCGTCGCGCTGGCAGGGCTGCTCGTACGCGATCCCGTGCTGCTCGTGCTGGACGAGCCCTACGCAGGACTGGACGATGAGGCTCGCGAGGGACTGGCGTCGATTCTCGCCTCGCTGCGGGACGAACGCGGTATCGCCACCGTCGTCGTCTCCCACGATCTCGACAACGCCGAGCTGCTCGGTGATCGAATGGTCACCCTCGAGGCGGGGCGCGTGGCGGGCGAGCGGAACGTTGGGAGCGGGACGTGACCGCTAACGGCTCGTCGCGCGCCGGGCTCTTTGAGACTGCGGCCGAGCGAAGGCGCGCCCGCAACCTTCAGCTCGGCGACATCCACGTCGTCCGGTTCGTGCCCGGGTCGAGCCCGCTTCACCGTTTGTGGGCGGGGACGAAGCTCGTCGCCCTCGGGACGCTGTCCATCGGGCTTTTGCTGTGGCCGGCGTGGAAGTCGATCGGGATCGTCGGCGCGCTGGTGCTCATTGCTTTCCTGGCGGCGCACCTGCCGAGGGGGATCAGCCCGAGGCTGCCCTGGTGGCTCGGCGGCGTCCTGATCGCCGGAGCCGTGCTCGCCCTGGTTTCTGGTGGTGCGCCCGAGGTCCACCTCGGCTCGCTAACAGTTGGCCTCGGAGGTCTCGGCAACTTCGCCCGCTTTACGATGGTGGGTGTCGACGTGTTGGCGAGCGCCGCATTGCTCGGCTGGACGACGCCCTTGGCGGACCTGTCGCCGGCTCTGGGGAGGCTGCTCGGACCGTTGCGCCGTCTTCGCGTGCCCGTCGACGAGCTTGTCGGCGCCATCGCGCTCTCCATCAGATGTCTGCCGTTGCTGCTCGAAGAGGCGCGGGTGCTGCGGGCGGCCCGGCGGGCTCGTCGCCCGGCCAATCCCAGATCCCTGAGGGAGCTGGGCGACGAGTCCGTCGAGGTCGTCTTCGGTGCTCTCGCCAACGCCCTCAGGCGAGCACGGGAGATCGCAGAGGCGATCGAGGCCCGAGGTGGCGTGCCCACGGTCGCTCCTGAGACCCACCCGTTCATGAGGATCGACGTGCTGGCCCTGGCGGTGAGTGCGGTGGGGTTCGCCGCTATGGCGGTGCTGCGCTGAAGGCGCCGACTGTGCCTTCGTCGTCGGACGAGCCGATGGCGAGCAACTCCGAGACCTGGTCGTAGACTTCCTGTGTGAAGCGCGACGAGGTGGAACGCCGCCTTTTGGATGTGCACGCGCGCCTCGTGCGCGCCCGACAGGAGCTGGCGGTCGCCGAGGAGCAGCTCGACGTGTTCCTCGAAACGGCTGAGGAGGCGCGCATTCGTTCGCTCGTCTCCGAGACACCGCTCGCCGACCGCGACTGGCAGGATGCCCAGCGTCACGCCGAGGCGATGGTCCGCGGTCGCGACAATGCCAGCGCCCGGGTCGCCGAGCTGGAGCGTGCACAGGACGAGCTGCTCTCCAAGCTCGTAGTGTGAGCGCAATCACACAACCAAGAGGGATGAGTTCGACAAAGGAGTGGACCTGTTGGCCAGAACCGTCGTGATCGCCGAGGACGAGGCGATCGTCCGCCTCGACCTGCGCGAAATACTCGAGGAGCAGGGCTTCGACGTCGTCGGTGAGACCGGGCGCGGCGACGAGGCCGTCGAGCTCGCGAGACAGCATCGGCCTGACCTTGTGATCCTCGACATCAAGATGCCGGGACTCGACGGGCTGTCGGCGGCCAGCGAGATCAACGCCGAGCGGGCGTCCGCGGTCCTCATCCTCACCGCTTTCAGCCAGCGCAACCTGATCGAGCAGGCGCGTGACGCAGGGGCGCTCGCCTATCTCGTCAAGCCGTTCCAGCAGGACGAGCTGCTGCCCGCTATCGAGGTCGCCCTCGCCCGGTTCAACGAGATGCAGGCGCTCGAGGCGGAGAATGCTGCACTGGCGGACGACAAGCGCAATCTCGAGCAGCAGCTCGCGACGCGGCGCTGGGTCGACCGGGCCAAGGGCAAGCTCATGGACGATCACGCGATGCGCGAGGCCGACGCGTTCACCTTCATTCAGCAGACGGCCATGAACCAGCGCACGACCATGCGGGAGATATCGGAGAAGATCGTCGGGGGCGAGATCGTCCCCTGAGCCGTCACGGCCGGCCACGTCCGGCTTAGCATGCAACTAGTGGCGCGCGACCTTCTTCTCGACGGCCACTCGCTCGCGTACCGGGCGTGGTTCGCCTTGCAAGAGGCCCAGCTGTCCACGGCGTCCGGCCAGGAGACACAGGCGGTCTACGGCTTTGCCTCGATGCTCGCGAAGCTTTTGGAGGACCAGTCGCCAACCGGCATGGCGGTGGCCTTCGACCGTCGCGGGCCGACGTTCCGTGACGGCCTGTCCCCGAGCTACAAGGCGGGCCGCGCCGTCACGCCCGAACCCCTGCTAGAGCAGATCGAGCTCATCCGCAAGCTGGTCGAGACCCTGGGCGTCCCGGCCGTCGACGCCGAGGGGTACGAGGCCGACGACGTGATCGCCACGCTTGCCACGAGCCTGTCCGCCGAGGGCCACGAGGTCGTCATCGTGACCGGTGACCGGGACGCCTACCAGCTTGTGTGCGATCCGCTCGTGAAGGTCCTCTACAACCGCCGCGGCGTGACCGACTACGTGCTCTACGACGAAGCAGGAATCGAAGAGCGGACCGGGGTAAGGCCGGCACTGTACCCGTTCCTGGCGTCGCTTCGTGGTGATCCCTCCGACAACCTGCCCGGTGTCCCCGGAGTGGGGGAGAAGACCGCGGCCAAGCTCGTCAACAGCTACGGCGACGTCGACACGCTCTATGCGCACCTCGGGGACCAGACCGCCAAGCTGAAAGCCTCCCTGGCCGAGCACGAGCAACAGGTGCGCCTCAACTTGCAGTTGACGCCGCTTGTTCGCGACGTGGTTCTCAAGTGCGCACCCGAGGACCTCGTGCTCGGCCGGTCCAATCGCGAGGAGATGCGCAGCCTGTTCGACCTGCTCGAGATCCGCGGCCCCCGCGACCGGATCTTCAAGCAATTGGACCGCCTCGAACCGCTGGCCGCCGGGGCGGACGCCTCGGGCAACCTCGCTGCGAGTGCCGCGGACGACGGCGGGACTGCTTTTCGTGCTGTTCAGGTCCTGACCTTCGAGGAGCCCGAGGCCGCCCGCACATGGCTCGCGTCGCTTGCCGCCTCATCCGCAGCGGTCGCCGTCGAGGCCGTGTGGTCGGGCACCGCGGGCCGGTCCGTCATAGAAGGACTCGCTCTTTCTTCGCTCGAGGACCTGGGCGCGTCCGCCACCGGCCAGAGCGGGCCCGACGCCACCGCCGAGGCCGACAGCCGGCCGCTGGTCGTGGGCTTTCTGGAGGGCAGGCAGATCATTGAGCCGGGAATCCGCCAGGCGCTCGGAGATGTCCTCGGCGCGCGGCCGGACGGTACCCGGCGCGCGGTGGCCCATCGTGCCAAGGAACTCATGCGCGCGCTCGAGCCGCTCGGGGTTCGTATGACAGGTCTCGATCTCGACACCGCGGTGGCCGCCTACCTCCTCGACGCCCGTGAAGGCCAGGCCTCGCTGTCGGGACTGGCCGGTCTCGTGCCGACCCTCGGTTCGGCCCAAGCCCCGGATGAAGGCGGCCTCCGCTCCGAACAGCTCGGCTTTGACCTCGGCGGCGGGAGCCCGACCGGTGACGAGACGGGGGAGGATGCCGGCCCGCCGGCCGCTGCGGTGCAGGCAGCGGCGCAGGTGGCCATGCTGGGCCGACTCGTTCCCGGACTGCGCCGAGCCTTGGATGAGACCGGGGCGACCCGCCTCTACGAGGACGTCGAGCGTCCCCTGATCCGCGTGCTGGCGAAGATGGAGCTCGCCGGGATCGCGGTCGACATGGACAAGCTGCGGTCCATAAGTGACGAGCTGACCTCCGAGGCTCGAAGGCTGGAGGCCGAGGTCCACGAGCTCGCAGGTGAGCAATTCAATGTCAACTCGACTCCGCAGCTGCGCCACATCCTGTTCGACAAGCTGCAGCTGGTTCCGCAAAAGCGCACGAAGACCGGCTACTCCACCGACGCCCAGAGCCTTCAGCGCCTGCGCGACGCCCACCCCTTGGTGGAGACCCTGCTTCGCTACCGTGAGGTCGAGAAGCTCCGCTCCACCTACGGCGAGGGCCTGCTCGCCGAAGTCGCACCCGACGGGCGCATTCACGCATCGTTCAATCAGACCGTCGCCCGCACCGGCCGGCTCTCGTCGGACCAGCCCAACTTGCACAACATCCCGGTGCGCAGCCTCATCGGCCGCCGTTTTCGCGAGGCCTTCGTACCGAGCGCCGGCAGCGGGCTTCTGATCGCGGACTACGACCAGATCGAGCTGCGCGTGATCGCACACCTGTCCGACGATCCCGGCCTCGTGGAGGCCTTTCGTTCCGGGCTCGACATCCACAACGCCACCGCCGCCAGGGTCTACGGCGTCGAATCGGGCGAGGTGACGCTCGCGATGAGATCCAAGGCCAAGATGATCTCCTACGGACTCGCTTACGGGATGGAGGCCTACGGCCTCTCCCAGCGCCTTGGCGTCGGGGTCGAGGAGGCCGCCGAGATCCTTGCGCAGTACTTCGCCGCCTTCCCGAACGTGAAAAGGTACATGGAGCGTTCAGTTGCCGAAGCCCGCGGGCGCGGATACACCGAGACCCTGCTCGGCAGGCGCCGCTACCTGCCCGAGCTCGACTCGGCCAACTTCCGCGTGCGCCAGGCAGCAGAGCGCCAAGCCATGAACGCCGGCATCCAGGGCTTGGCGGCTGACATCTTCAAGGTCGCGCTTGTCCGCTTGGACGCCGCACTCGACGAGCGCGGGCTCTCCAGCCGGATCGTGCTCCAGGTTCATGACGAGATCCTCGTCGAGGCGCCGTCGGCCGAGCGCGACGAGGTCCTCGCGCTGACCGTCGAGACCATGGAACACGCTTTCGAGCTGCGCGTCCCCATGGCTGTGCACGTGGCGATCGGGGACAGCTGGGCGGCGGGCAAGGAGCCCGCCGGGGACTCCGGCGCCGAGTTCGACATGGCCGACTCCCTCGTCCAGGGCGAGCCGCTCGAGTGACATTGTGATCGGGGCCCCCCAGACAGGTACCATTGTTGCGCGACCATTACGGCGGTGACCAAGTACTGGTCGGCAGCGCACCAACGAGTGCTATTCGAAGCCCAATCCAAATCGTCAGCGGCGGCCGGCGCGCCCGTCGCCTTCAACGACCTGTCCGAAAAGAGAGCGACCTACTTCCCATGTCCGACACTATGAGCACCAGTGCACCTGATTTCTCCGAAGACCAGGAGCGTCACGGCACCTTCGACGCCGACGGGGTCTATGTGCCCCGCAAGGTCGTAGAGGACGACCTAGGCGAGCTGTCCTTCGAGGACGCGATCGACCAGACCATCGTCGCCTTCGAGGACGGGGACGTCGTCACCGGCAAGGTCGTGAAGGTGGACAAGGACGAGGTGCTGCTCGACATCGGCTTCAAGTCCGAGGGTGTGATCCCGGCACGTGAGCTGTCCATCCGCCATGACCTCGATCCCCACGACGTCGTCTCTGTCGGCGACGAGATCGAAGCTCTCGTGCTCCAGAAGGAGGACAAAGAGGGCCGTTTGATCCTGTCGAAAAAGCGCGCCCAGTACGAGCGCGCCTGGGGCACGATCGAGAAGGTCAAAGAATCCGGCGGCGTCGTCAAGGGCCTTGTCATCGAGGTCGTCAAGGGCGGGCTCATTGTCGACATCGGCCTACGCGGTTTCCTTCCGGCATCGCTTGTGGAGCTTCGGCGGGTACGCGACCTCCAGCCGTACATAGGCAAGTCGCTCGAGGCAAAGATCATCGAGCTCGACAAGAACCGCAACAATGTCGTGCTGTCACGGCGCGCGTGGCTCGAGGAGACCCAGCGCGAGCAGCGCGGCGAGTTCCTGGTGAACTTGAAGCCTGGCGAGGTACGAAAGGGCGTCGTGTCGTCGGTCGTGAACTTCGGCGCCTTCGTCGACCTCGGTGGGATGGACGGGCTCGTTCATGTCTCGGAGCTGTCTTGGAAGCACGTCGACCACCCCTCGTCGGTCGTCGCCGTCGGTGACGAGGTCAACGTCCAGGTGCTGGATGTCGACCTCGACAAGGAGAGGATCAGCCTGTCGCTGAAGGCGACCCAGGTCGACCCCTGGCAGGAGTTCGCCACCAACCACCGCATCGGCGAGCTCGTCTACGGCCGGATCACCAAGCTCGTTCCCTTCGGCGCTTTCGTGCAGGTGGGCGATGGCATCGAGGGCCTTGTGCACATCTCGGAGATGGCGGCGCACCACGTCGACCTGCCCGAGCAGGTCGTCACGCCGGGCGAGGAGCTCTGGGTGAAGATCATCGACATCGATCTCCAGCGTCGCAGGATCAGCCTTTCCATCAAGCAGGCCGCCGAGGGCGGCGAGGTCGCCGAGGAGTACCGCGAGGCCTTCGGCGAGCACGCGTACGACGCGGAAGGCAACTACATCGGCTACGACTACTCGGCGACCGACTTCACACCGGAGACCGAGAGCCAGGCGGCCTGGGCCGACCTCCTCGCGGCCAACGAGGCCGCGACCGCGACGGCCCTCGAGCAATCTGGCGCGGCGACGAGCCCCGAGGAGCCCCCTGGCGACGCCGCCGACACCGCGGCGGCCGGAGAGGCCGAGCACATCTCTGTCGGGGCGCTCGTTGGCGAGGAGGACATCTCGCCAGCCGAGGTCGGTACCTTGCCCGACGAGGCCGCCGAGGAGGAAGGGACCGACGAGCCTGTTGTACCGTCGGCCCAGGCCGACGAGGCGCCAGCCGTCGACTAGGACCGTCCGCACCGTCCGCTTCGGCGAGATGTCGTGTGGGCCAGGCAGCGCTCGGGACCGCGACGTGCTCCCGTAACCGATTGAGGATGGAAGGCCGCGGCTAGATTGCGGTCGATGCACCCGGTGAACGCGCCGGTGCGGTCACCCGAGGTGCCGACGCCGTCTTCAGGCAGGACTGAGGAGCGCAAGGCCGCCCCGCCGAGAACCCTCGAGCAGACCGTTGTCTCGACGGCATGTGCGGCTGTTCTCCTCGGCGCAGTCGTGCTGCGTTTTTGGACGCCGTCGCCCATGTGGTTGGACGAGGCGCTGACAGTCAACATCGCCAAGGCCCCACTGAGCCTGATCCCACATCTGCTTCGCCACGACGGCGCGCCGCCGTTGTACTACGTGCTGCTTCATTTCTGGATGAAGGTGTTCGGGACAAGCGACCTGGGGGCGCGTTCGTTGTCGGGTGTCCTCGGTGTTCTCACTCTGCCTGTGGTGTGGGTCGCCGGCTACAAGGTCGGCTCGCAGTCCTGGCGAGCGGCCGGGCCGACCGGCGCCGAGCCGGAGGGCCAAGACGCCTCGTCGCAGCGCCTCGCCCGCGAGCGTGCCGGCCGGGCGGTGGCCTGGACGGCGACCCTGCTCGGCGCCCCCTCGCCGTTCGCCGTGTACTACGACACCGAGGCCCGTATGTACTCGCTAGTCATCGCGTTGTCGAGTCTCGGCGTACTGGCATTCATCGCAGTGCTTCGCAGGCCCACGGTCCTAAATGGGCTGGCCCTGGCGGCCGTTACCTGCGGGCTCGAGTACAGCCATTACTGGGCGTTGTACTTCGTGGCCGTCACCGCCATCGGCACCGCATTCTGCGCCAGGTCCGGCCCTTACTCGCACAGCTGCCGTGTGGCCCTTGTCGCGTTGGCCGGCGGAACCTGCGCCTTCGGCCCATGGGTACCGACATTCCTGTTCCAGCTGCAGCACACGGGTACGCCCTGGGCGACTCCTGCGGACTTCACGGCGCTCGTGTACACATTCACCCAGTTCGCCGGCGGCGACTCCGACGCCGGCCGGGCGCTGGCCCTGGTGCTGGCGTTCCTGGCGCTGCTCGCGATCGGTGGCCGCGCGCTGGACGGGCGCCGGGTCGTTCTCGATCTGAGGACGCGACCAGGAGTGCGCGGCCTGGCTCTTGTGTCCGCGGGGACGCTCCTCATGGCCCTGATCGCCGGCAAGCTCACCGGGAGCACGTTCGCGGACCGTTATTCCGCCGTCATCTTGACGCCGTGCCTCCTCGTGGTCGCATACGGGGTGACTGCGCTGGCCGATCGCCGCGTGCGCGGAGGGGTCGTGGCGGTCGCAATCGCCCTCGGCCTCGCGGCCTCGATCCCGAACGCGTTCCTCACCCGGACACAAGCCGCCCAGGTGGCTTCTCTTGTGCTAGCCCGCGGGCGCCCAGGAGACGTCGTGGCCTTCTGCCCCGATCAGCTCGGGCCGGCCGTGAGCCGCGCGCTGGACGATCGCTTCGACGAGGTGGCCTTCCCCCGCGCGAACGCGCCGGAGATCGTGAACTGGGTCGACTACGCCGCGACCGTCGAGCACGCGAGCACGCGCGCTTTTGTCAGGCTCGTTCAGTCGCGGGCCGGTCCGGGAGATGTGATCTGGTACGTGTGGGCGCCCGGGTACCTCAACTTCGGGAACGACTGCCAGGTAATTGCAGCCGAACTCGCCGCGAGTCGGCCGGAACGGGAGATCGTCGGCGAGAGGGGATCGGACACGCCCTTCGAGATCTTCGAGGGCGAGAACCTCTATCGTTACGCACCGTCGTGAGCGACAGGACGATCACCCATCGCAGCGCCAGGGCGCAGTGGGAAGTCACGTCGCCAGCCCTCAGAGCCTCGGTCGTCCCCTTCCTCGTCTCGAGAGCGATCGTGCTCGTCGCCCTCGGTGCCGCAAGGCTCTCGTCGGGCATCTTCAAGCTGGGTGCGGCGGCGCACAACGCAAGTTATTCGGGCTTGCTCGGCTGGGACGCCCGCTGGTACGACAAGATCGCCGCCCAGGGCTACGAGAACCTGGGGAAAGCCGCCCTGCGCTTTTTCCCTTTGCTGCCGGTGCTCGCGAGGTCCCTGCGTGCGGTTCCCGGCATGACTGCCGGCATGTCGGTGGTCGCCGTCGCCAACGTCGCCTCGCTGGCCGCCTTCGCGGCCCTCTACCGCCTTGTCGTGGTCGAGCTAGGCGACGAGGCGTGTGCCCGCCGAGCGGTCTGGCTGCTCGCACTGGCGCCGCCTGCCTTCGTGCTCGTGATGGGGTACGCGGAGTCCCTGCTGCTGCTGACCTCGCTCGTGACCTTCCTCGGACTGCGACAGCACCGTTACGCCCTTGCCATCTGTGCGGCTGTCGCCGCCGGGCTGTGCCGGCCGGTCGGGATGCTGTTGGTGGTCCCGGCCGCGATAGAGGTCTACAACAGCTGGCCTGTGCTCGGCGGTCGAGAACGAGTCCTCGGCGTCGGCTCGGTGCTGGCAGCGCCGGCCGGTGCCGTGGCGTATCTCGCCTGGTCCGAGGAGGTGATCGGGAGCTTCCTGCTCCCGTTACGCGAGCAGCTCGCACGGTCGCGGCGGGGGGCAGCCGCCGATCCGGTCGTGACCTTCGCCCGCGACGCCCGCGACCTTGTGCAGCTCACCCATCTCGGCACGGCGGAACACGCCTTTTGGGCCGTCGTGCTGTTGGCGTTGGCAGTGTTCATCGTACGGCGGCTCCCGGCTGCCTATGGCTGGTACACCGTCGCCGTGCTCGTCGTGGTGCTGACCGCCTCCAACCTCGAGTCACTCGAGCGGTACGGCCTCGGCTGTTTCCCTTTCGCCATTGCCGCGGCGATGCTGACGAGTCGCCGAATGACCTACCGAGTGGTCATCGCCCTTTCGGGCTTGCTGCTCGTCGGTTACGCGACGGCGGCCTTTCTCGGCAAGTACGTGCCCTGAGCCATGTCATGCGGCCAGGGTTAGCCGGTCCGGACCGCTCGTGCGATGATGGCCCGACCATGAGCCGAGCGGACGACTCGAGCGCTCCAGTGCCTTCGTCAGAGCGCGGTGGGCCCGGCCAGGTCGTGGTGGTCGGTGCCGGACCGGCGGGTCTGACGGCCGCCTACGTGCTGGCCAAGCGGGGCGTCACATGCACGGTCCTCGAGATGGACAGCGTCGTGGGCGGGATCGCGCGCACGGTGGAACGGGAGGGATGGAGGTTTGACATCGGAGGGCACCGTTTCTTCACCAAGGTGCCCGAGGTCGACAAGCTTTGGCGCGAGATCCTCGGGGCGGACGACTTCTTGGTGAGGCGCCGGTTGAGCCGGATCTATTACGAGGGGACCTACTACGACTACCCGATCCGCCTGGGCAATGCCCTGCGGGGTCTCGGGATGATCG
>Ga0181532_10001946_pt1 | contig 19545 bp, 19 predicted proteins | sample PEATcosm2014_Bin_33_FD_119768 | JGI IMG/M metagenome (GOLD analysis project Ga0181532, IMG submission 119768) | Peatland microbial communities from MTU Mesocosm Facility, Houghton, MI, USA - PEATcosm2014_Bin11_30_metaG | ecosystem: Environmental > Terrestrial > Soil > Wetlands > Peat | place... | reverse complement strand
TCGAAACTGCCCCAATCAGATCTCTATTTTAGCACACGCGGGTTGAAGGTCGATGATGGCCGTCACAATCGGAATGTGATGAAGAGATGAAGAAAGGTTTGAAGGCGCGCGTTGGGGTGGTCGGCAGCGGAAGTCCTCCGAGATACAGCTTCGCCGCTAGCTTCCCTCCCGGCTTCTCTCCAAAAGACCGACTAACTCGCCATCACGTCTAACATCTCTGCTAACTCGTTTACCGCCTTCGCCACGGCAGAGTATGATGAGCGCCAATGAAAGGCTGGCGCCATGGCGAACAGTGAACATCTCGCAAAAATCAAGGAAGGCGTGGAGGCTTGGAATGCCTGGAGAAAGGCACACCCCGAAATAGTCCCGGATCTCCGCGAGGCGAGCCTCACCGGGGCAAACCTCCGCGAGGCGTATCTGAGAAGGGCAGACCTCAGCCGGGCGAACCTCGGCGGGGCAAACCTCGCTAGGGCGAACCTTCACCGGGCGAACCTGAGTCGGGCAAACCTCAGTCGGGCGAACCTCACCGATACGGATCTCACCACGACGGACCTGCGCTGGGCGGACCTCAGCCGGGCGAACCTCAGCCGGACGAACCTCTATGAGGCGGATCTCAGCGGAGCAGACCTGCGTGCGGCGGAACTCCACGAGGCGAGCCTCATCGGGGCGAACCTCAGCCGAGCAAACCTCACCGGGGCGTATCTCACCAAAGCGTCAATTGGCTATACGACCTCTGGAGACAACGACCTGAGCAACGTGAAGGACCTTGAGACCGTCTCGCATAAAGGTCCGTCGACCATCGGCATCGACACCATCTACCGCTCCCAAGGCAAAATCCCGCTGGCATTCTTGCGCGGAGCCGGCGTTCCCGAAAACTTTATTGCGCACATGGGATCTCTCAACGGGAAGGCCCTTGAGTTCTATTCCTGCTTCATCAGCTATTCCACCAACGATCAGGAGTTCGCCGACCGCCTGCATGCGGATTTGCAGAACAAAGGCGTCCGCTGCTGGTTCGCGCCGCACGACCTGAGGATCGGCGATCGATTCCAGGAAGTGATTGAGCGCAGCATCCGGGTCTATGAAAAGCTGCTGATCATCCTGTCCGAAAGCTCCGTCAACAGCGATTGGGTCGAGCGGGAAGTGCAGGCGGCGATTGAGAAGGAGCGCCGTTCGCCTGGAGACACCGTACTCCTCCCGATTCGCCTGGATGACGCGGTGATGCGATCTAGCCGCGCCTGGGCGGCAGGCATTCAAGAAACCAGGCACGTCGGAGACTTCCGCAAATGGAAAGACCGCGATTCGTTAAAGAGCGCATTTGAACGGCTGCTCCGCGATCTGGGGACAGAGGGCTCGAAGGCAGCGTAGGCGCCGCTAAACGATCAAAGACCGGTGTGATCGGGTGACTAAGAAGGTACCATCCGACCTTGGTAACAAACACACTCCCAGAGCCCGCAATACCATCTGTTCGTGGCCATTCTGGCCCCAACTCGGGCGACGGGTTCACACTTTTACAAATATTCGAGCCCTGACCATCTGGAGCGGCTCGAGAACATCGCTCTCAAGCATTCGCTCTACTTCCCGACGCTCGGTGAGCTGAACGATCCTGCGGATGCAAAGCCCAGACTTGCACCCTTGCCTCCCGAGAAATTGGCAGCCCACGTCTACGACAATCTCATTAAGAGCAACCCCGGTTTATCTCTCGCCGATCGAAGACACAAAGCCGTGGAAATAACATGTGACGCCCATCTTCGCCCCTACCGCCTCCTTCGAGAACTTGCCCGAAAACTATACGCACATATGAACCGGACTCATCGAGTCTATTGCCTGTCGAAACACTATGACAATTTGGTTATGTGGGCAAAGTATGCGGGAAATCATTCAGGCTACTGTCTGGAATTCGCCAATGAGGGGCCTTTTTTCACGTGTGCCTTTGACGTGGCCTACGTAGATGAACTGCCATTCATGGACATCACCGACCCCGAGGACAGAGGCCCGTACATATTCTTCAAGCACAGCCGCTGGAGCGGAGAGGAGGAAGTCAGGGTGGGGGGCCTAAATCTTGACGGCAACCCGATGGTTAGCTTCGACTCACACTGCCTTAGACGCATCATCCTCGGGCCGCGTATGTCGGCGGAGAACGAGAAGACAATCCGCGAATGGGCCGACCGGCGCGAACCGAAACTTGACGTGGTAAAGGCTTACTTCGATGACTTTGATCTAAAGATGAAGCTGCCCCTATCCAGCCCATACCGGAGAATAAAAATCATTACCCCACATTCGCCGACACCGTAACAGCCGAGCGCCTAAGTCTCGCCGTTTTTCGAGACGCGGTGAGCGGATTAGCGGGTGGCACGGGTTTCGGCGTCCATCCCAACTCTGGAGGGTTCGCCTATCCTACTCTCCCCGGCGCTGTGCCCCATGCCAGATCGTGCTGATCGTAACGCGCTGGCCCTGCACGCGATACAAGACGATGTACGGAGTGTTTCCGGGAGTCATTGCGACGATCAGCTCTCGGATTCCAGCCTCTGCCCCAACTCGCCCTAAGTGTGGATGATTCCTTAGACTTTCGACCATAGCGACAATCCGCAGGGCGAGCCGTTCCGCTGCCTCCGGTTTGTCGCGGGCGACATAAGCGCGAATTTCCCGCAGACGGGTTCGTGCCAGCGCAGACCAGACAATTTCTACCGGCACAGCGCCTCGTCATCGTCATTATGGGCTTTGCCGCAGGCGCATTTCGGCATGGGCAACTCGCGATCCGTTCCCCACGACAACAGCCACGCCTTCATGTCCTCGTTCTTGATGTAGTGTCCCGATTCGACCTGGCGATCCGCCTGCCGCACCTCGGCCAGCATTCTTTCCTGATCGGAGACATAAACCTCCACCGCGTCCGCAATCAGAAAATTGGAACTGCGCCCCGACGCTTTCGCCAACCGCGCCAGCCGTTTCTTGGTTTCCGGTTTCAGCCGGATGCTGAGGGTTGCGCTTCGTGTGTTTGCCATGAACACACTTTAGCACGCCCGGCGCAGGGCGCCCAACTCATCGCACTGACCTTGCATACGCTTCGGGAAGCTGTGGAGTGAGCGTTCTGACTCGGAGAGAATCCCAAGGGGGACGCGACCGTGGATTTTGGCTGAGAGCTGAAAGCTGAGAGCTATCTACTGCATGTCTCCGCCCATGGGCACGTAGCGGAACTTTCTGCCGTCGAAGAACAGGGCAGAGCTTTCGCCCGTCTCGCCCGCTTCTTCAATGTATACGGCTTCGATCTTTCTCTTTTTCAGACTCATTTTTCTAACGGAGATCGTCTTATACGGCAAATTTACAATCACAAAACTTCGCTCGCGGAGTGGCCGAGCGCCAGCCGTCCTTGCCCGCGCCATGAACGATCAGCACCACCAGACCGCGGCGGGTGGGATCGCCCTCGCTGAACGTGGTCGTCATCCGGGGATCGCCATAGCCAAAAAATTCGTTGTAGGGATCGAGCACCGTGTAATTGTGCTCGGCTTGATCGAGCATCGGATTCTTGCAGCGCGCCGCAATCACCGCGTCTTCCACGCCGTCGCCGTCCAGATCGCCGAACGCTGGCGCAATGTCGGGCAGCAGCGTGAACTGGTCGCCGAACTGTTGTTGCACGAACTCGTTATCGATCTTGCGAACCGCCGCTGGTCCTTGCCCTTGCCCGAAAGCTGGAAGCAGCAGCGCGAGACCGAACGCCAGGAGTAAGGAAACCTTTTTCATAGGTCTACTCTAGTCCCGCGCTGTGACCACGGGCAGGTAACGAAAGTCACCTGGGAGTATGGAGATGGCTTCAAATTGTCGAGGTTTCAAGGCTTTAAAATTACCAATTCACGCAAAGTGCTCCCATCCCGCGGCCAGGAGCGGCTGTCTCTTTCCATCGGCCCCGATCAGCCGCATGCCCGCGGATCGCGTGGTCCGCCCGATCCGCGTTACTCGCACTCCCGCAACTTGCGCGGGAACCACGGCTGCGGACGTAAATAGGAGCTCGTAATCGTCACCACCATGCAAGGCAAAATCGAGCGCGATCAGCTTTTTCGCCAGCTCTTTTTTCCCTCGCTCTTTTTTCCCTCGCTCTTTGTTCCCTCGCTCTTTGTTCCCTCGCCCAATCTGCGCCCGCGGAATCGCCTCCGCTTCGATCTCCGCGCCCACGCGGCTTTCCTGGCAGATATGTTCGAGGTCGGTGGAAAGGCCGTCACTCACGTCAATCATGGCCGAAGCTAATCCACGCCGGCGCAGGCTCTGGCCCACGGCAATCCGCGCTTGCGGACGAAGGTATTTGGAATACTCCGCTCCCATCGGCTTCGATTCGGCCAGCCGCGCCAGCGCAGCAGCCGAGCCGCCCAAGTCGCCAGTCACGTAAATCTGCTCGCCCGCCTTCGCCCCCGACCGCAAAACCGCCTTTCCCTTGGGCACCGAGCCCACCACCACGATGTCCGCCTGGATGCCTGCTGGTGACTCCGCGGTGTCGCCGCCGGCCAGCGGAACCTTGAATTCTTTGGCAAGGTCCAGCAATCCCTTCAGGAAGCGGTCCACCCACTTCTGCGGGACGGCGACGGCGACGGCGAGCGATAGGAATACCGCCCGCGGCTCGCCTCCCATCGCCGCGATGTCGCTCAGCCCACGTGTCAGACAGCGCCGCCCCACCAGTTCTGGAGGGTGCCAATTTCGCCGGAAGTGTACGTTCTCGATGGTGAAGTCGGTCGTGACCAGCAGGTCGTGTCCTGGAGGAACACGGAGCACGGCGCAGTCATCGCCAATGCCCGTTGACACCGAGCGGCCTCCGAGGGCCAAGCGGCGGATCTGCTCGATCAGCTTCTTTTCGCTCAGTCTTTTGCTGAGTGGCATGCCGAACACTATACCCCTGCTTTCAACACCTTGAGTGCTTGCGTTGGCAGCGGACGGGCGACGTGCTCGCTTACTTCGGTAATCTGGCCGGATGGGCACCGCAAATTACGCTGCCTTGGTAACCATCCAGAAGGGCGTAGCGAGGTTGACAGGGGGAATCAGGTTTGTTACCGTTTAACTCGCCGTTAACAGATACCTTTGCCGAACCAAGTACTGCAGCCTGAATTGGTTGCAGCCAAATTGGATTTCGGCTTGCCTGGTTCCGTAGTCTGGGATAGACCAGCCTGCATCTAAAGCGGCTGGTGGAATCAGGATTCCGAGCCCGAGCATGACTGTTCCGCTCCGGCAGGATTCCGAAGCGAAATTCACTTGCGAAAGTTGGGATATTGCGTAAACGCTTTTACATATTTTTCGTAGCTCGCGACGAAGCCGGACAGCTTCGTAAGATCTCTATTCCCGTCCAATACCTGTATGTTCTTCTGGCGGGCGCCGCAATCGGCGTGCTGTGCCTCACAGGCATCGCCAGCTCGTATACCCGGATGCTGGCGAAAGTTGAACACTATAACCAGCTCCGCACCGAGCAAGCCCAGCTCAAGGACCGTTATTCGCGTCTGGAACAGGTCGCCAAGGAACGAGACATTCAGGTAGCTTCTCTCGGATCGCTGGCGAGCGAGGTTTCCGCGCTTTACGGCCTCAAGTCCGATCCGGCGATGGTTGCCGCCTCGACCGAGCAGATTCAGGAAGCGCAGGTGCACTCGTCGCTCGACCAGCTTTATGCGTTGAAGCACACGGCGCTGAGCGGCGCGGCGAGCGTCGGAATCTCGCTGGGGCTGACTAAGAACTCGACCACGGCGGACTGGATTCGGGCCAACTCGGCTCCGAATCTGTGGCCGGTTGAAGGCCAGGTTACTGGCTCATTCGGCGAGCGCATCGATCCGTTTAACGGAGAAGGCGCCTTCCACTCGGGTGTCGATATCTCCGCTAATGTCGGCTCACCCGTGATCGCTCCGGCCGACGGCGTGGTTACCTTCGCCGACTTCCTGGGCGGCTACGGACGCGCCATCATGGTCGATCACGGGCACGGCATCTCCACTCGCTACGGCCACCTTTCCAGCTTCGCCGTCGCTGCCGGACAATACATCCACCGCGGTGACACCATCGGGTATGTCGGCTTAAGCGGCCGCTCTACTGGCCCGCATCTCCACTACGAAGTCCGTATCAACGACGTGCCGGTAAATCCCTACAAATACCTGCGGCTGACCGTGGCGAAAATTGGCGGGTTTGCCGCCGGCTCGTAATCTCGAAAAATTTCGAAGTAAAGTGTGGCGGGGATACTCTTGTCCGCGTGGGGTTTCCAAACTCCAAACCGTAGCCCAATTCAATATCGAACTTCCATAGCAATTTGAATTGATTCCACCTCAAGGCGAATCTACTGCAGTTGGCTTTCTACTGGGCCACTGCACCCGCACCGAGCCGCTGGGTCAATTGCGCCTGATAGAGGCTCGAGGGGAACACGTAGGTTCCCGGCGAGTCGATCGCGCCTTGTGGCAGCACGGTGGAACCGCCGGGCGGTGCCGTTGTCTCCTGCGTGCCGATGCAGCCTACGCACCAGTTCTCCGAACCCGGCGGCTGCTGAATGGTGAATTGATTCGCATTCGAGTTCCACACCACGCCCCAACCGATGGCCCAGCCCTGTCCGGTGCCGTCGTTGCCACGGTCCAGGAGGTTGATGTTTCCCTGCGTGGAGCCGGATATCGCTGCAACCGTGGTGTTCTCCACCAGTAACCCGGTTGCCCAGCGCTGATGCGGTTCAACGTAGGCACTGCCCTCGAAGGCGCCGTTGCGCAGGACATTTGGCCCCTGCGTCGCGCTGCTCGTTGAGAAGAAGATCGTGTCGTCGGCAACATCGCTCACCGTATCCATCAGCACCTGGGTTGCGCGCATGATGTAAAACTCTTCAAACTTGGCAGCGTCTGTCTGTGTAACGGTATGCGTGATGGCGACGTTGCTCACCGTCACCTGCTTGCTGTAGTCCTCGATATCGACGCTCTGCAGCGTATCCTGCGCAGTAAGGTTGCGGGCCCACGCGTTGAGCACGGAGTAGGTGACGACGAGTTGATAGGACGGCGTCGGCGGTACGAGGTTATTGGGTGGCACCGGCGCAATGGCACGCAGGTTCTCGATGCCGACCTGCGAGATGCGTCCGCTGAAGGTGTACGCCTGCAGCGTAGCCCCGTCGAGGCCGCAGTAGGTACTGTCGATAGAGTCGGACATGGGTGCATCGAGCTTGATCTGGTTCCCGTCGATCGCCGTGATGGTGCGATCCGTTCTCAGCTCGTCGCTGCCAACGTCGATCCAGTTGCAGGGGGAACCGCCGCAAGTGGTGCCTAAATCTGCCGCGGTCATCCCCATGAAGCTCACCCATGCGGCGGTCACCGGTCTCGTGATGATGACGTTCGTTCCCACCGAGAGTCCGGAGGTGCTGGCAACATCGACGGCGAGAGTTCCCGCAGGCACATAGGTGTCTGTGATGACCGTGGGGGAACCTATATAAACGGGATCGTTAGGCTCGCCGTCCAGGAGGTTGCTGCCCAGGATGACCAGTGGATAAGGCGTAGCCGCAGCGGTCATGGTAATTACAGTGTTGCTGCTGGGCGAAGTGCCGCTTCCACTGCCTCGGAGCACCACACCGCTCGCGGTGATGGTCAGCGAACTGCTGACTGTGTAGCTGCCGGGTTCCAGGAGGACAGCACCGCGCAGGCCCGTCGTTGGATTCAAGGTCATGGCGGAGACCGTGTTGATGGCGGCTTGAATGTTGGCGGTGTCGTCTCCGCCAGACGGAGATACGGTGGCTTGGACCGGCGCCGTGGGAATTTCCCCTGCACCCTGCTCGTAGCCGGCGGTGGAGAAGTCCATGATCTGGTCGCCCTGCGCGTCGAGGGTCTTATAGACCAGGTCACCGCTGGAGTTGTAATAGACCCACTGGCTTGCCGGAGCGGACGGAGGCGCCAGCGTAATGGTAGCCAAGCCCGACTTGCTGGGATCCTTGATACTGGTGGCCGTCAGCGTGACGGTGACCGGCGAGTTCCCGCCGATCCCTGCCGGTGCGAGATAGGTCAAGCCCGTCGTGCTCACACTGCTGAGCGTGCCCGCGCCGGTGCCGATGCTCCAGTTCACACCCGAGTTGGAAGCGTCATTCGCAACGGTAGCCGTGAAGGCCTGTGATCCGCCAACATTCAGGGAGACGGTCTCCGGGCTGACCGCGACGCTGATCGCAGCAGGAGCCGAGCCACTGCTGCCGCAACCGGCCAAAGCCAGAATTGTTAATGCCACCACAAAGAACGAAGGGATCGGCGATAGCGACTTCCCATCGATGAGCGATGACGATTTTCTGTCGATGAGCGATGACGATTTTCTGTCCGGGTAGTTCATGATCACAACTCGTCCGCAGCACTATGGAACGAGTGCGACCGCAAGTCAATGGGTGGGATCGATTACGGTCGAGCCTTGAGGTTCCAGGATTTGAAACTCGCCTTGAAACTCGCCTTACTACGCCTTGGCCTTCTTAATTTCCTCAATCAGCGGCGGCACGATGTCGAACAAGTTTCCGACCACGGCATAGTCCGCAATCTCAAAAATTGGCGCCTCGGAATCTTTGTTAATCGCCACGATGCTGCGGGAACCCTTCATGCCGACGATATGCTGGATCGCGCCCGAGATTCCGAGCGCCAGATACAGCTTCGGAGCGACTGTTTGTCCCGAAGATCCGATCTGGCGGTCCATGGGCAACCATCCGTTGTCGCAGATCGGACGCGATGCTGCGAGTTCGCCGCCGAGCGCATCCGCCAACTGCTTTGCCAAGTCGATATTTTTCTGCTCCTTGATTCCGCGCCCCACCGACACGATGATTTCAGCCTGCGTCAAATCGACCGCCTGCTTGGCTTCCTTGAAGACCTCCTGCGGCTTATTGCGTACGATGCCATCCGGAATATCGATGTTGACGGTCTCAACCGGCGCTGCCGCCGTACCGGTTTCGACTTTATCGGCGCGGAACGAGCCATTTTGAAAGGTGACAAAGCAAGGCCCTGAGCCGGCAAAACTCACGTCGGCCACAAACTTTCCCTGAAACATTTGTCGCGTGAACAAGAGCTTGCCGCCTTCATACCTGTATCCGATCGCGTCACTGATGGCCGAGGTCTGCAAGGCCGTCGCCAGCTTCGGCACAAAATCGCGCACCTGGTAGGTGTGCGGCATCAACACCAGCTTGGCCGGATGCTTCCCCAGAAACTCCTGCAACGCATAGGCGAACGCGTCGGGAGTGTAGGGCTCGAGCCTGGGCGACTCGACGTCATATACTTTCGCGAGTTTTTTTGCCGCTACCTCGCTGGCGATGGCAGCTACGCCAGAGCCAACTACCGCGGCTTCCAGCGTCCATCCAGTTTGAGCGGCAATCGCCTGTCCGGCGGCAATCGTCTCCCAGGAGACGCGGTTTAGTTTTCCTTCACGCTGTTCGACGACTACTAGGATAGTGTCCATAGAATCGGTTCTCGGTTCTCGGTTCTCAGTTCTCAGAAAAAACCCAGTTCCCAAGACTGAGAACTGAGAACCGAGAACTGGTTTCTTCAAATTACCCGCAGTTCATTCTTCAGTTTTTCCACCAGCTTCTTCGCTACTTCCGCTGGGGAACCTTCCAGAAATTCGGTATTTTTCGACTTCTGCGGCACGTAGAGCTTTTCGATCTTCTGCAAATTTCCGCCCATGGACGACTGCACTTCCGCCAGCGTTACCTTGCGCAGCGGCTTTGTCTTGGCCTGCTTGATCCCGATCAGCGTCGCATAGCGCAGCTTGTTGATGCCCGACTGGATCGTCAGCACTGCCGGCAAAGGCATATCGACAAACTGAAAGAACCCGGCTTCCAGTTCGCGCTTTACGCGGATACCGCCGTCATTTTGCTCAACTCGCTTTTCAATCTGCATAATGATGGTCGCGTGCGGCCAGCCAAGAATCTGCGCCAGAATCACCCCGGTCTGCGCATAGCCGTAATCGTCCGATTGCAGGCCAGTAAAGATCAGGTCGAACTTTTCATCCTTTATGGCCGCCGCGATGGCTCGCGCCGTGTTGTAGGCATCGAGTCCGACAAATGCGTCGTCCTCAAGGTGGATCGCCCGGTCCGCGCCTTTTGCCAGCGCCTCGCGCAACACCTGCAACGCCCGCGCTGGGCCGGCTGTGACGACCACCACCTCGCCGGTGTGCTTTTCCTTCTGCCGCAACGCTTCTTCCAGCGCGAATGCGTCCGGCTCATTCACTTCGTAGGAAACATCTTCGCGGATCCACGTCCCCGCCTCATTCAGCTTCAGCGGAGCGTCCTTCTGTGGCACCTGCTTCATGCAAACCAGGATCTTCACGGATTCGACTCCCTTGCAACGGTCAACTGGTAAAGGTGAAACCCATTAGTATAAACGAGGAGATGCGGCGGAGGGACACGGTGCGTGACGCACGGCATGTGTTTGGTGCCCCGGCGCAATGAGGCGTTTGCCCTCGAAGGGCACGGTATCCGCTACAGCGATACGTTGATATGAACTTCGGCGTGGCTGAGACGTGATACGAAAGGGGGGAGTTTTGCCCCGCCAGCCACTAACGGCGGTAATCTTGACCGCGCTGGCGCCGCTTGCGATGCTGAGTTATCGTGAAGAAGCCTCAGAAGCCGAGCAAGCGCCCCCGGGCTCCGCGTATCCGGATTCCCAATCGCGAGCGCGCGCTATTTTTTATCGACGGCTCTCCCTTCGTTGGCGTGTTGCAGCGCCTATCCATCACCGGAGGATCCGCCATCCTTTCCAGAGGTCCGATTCGCCGCGGAACCATGGGCGACATTGCTATCAGAACGGACTTCGGCAAAGTCAGCGCGCATATTCAATTCCTGCAGACGGGCGCCGATGGCGTGCCGCTGGCCCAGGCCTTCTGCTTCCTGGCCATGGAAGATACAAGTGCGAAGCGCTTGGCCGCCGCCGCAAGGAAAATGGAAAAGGAGGGCTATAGCGACGCTCCGCGAATAAAGCCATCGCCTCTTTCCGCTCCAGCTTCCCAAGCGCTGGGCCAGTTGCTTCACAGTGTCCGCCGTCTCGCTGTCACACTGGTTGCCAACCGCGCCTCAGTTAAAGGCTAACCGCCTTCTGGCAGGATCATTTCCCGGAATTGACTGACCAACGATACTGACCAACGATGTTGTTTGAATGGTTGGGAGGTCGAGATTCTGTCGGCTTCTCAACGGACGAAGATCAACGACCACCGGCCGGCAGGCCATCCTGCAGAAACGCGACGCTCTGCACGCCCGTAATCTCGAAACGCTTGCGGCAGCGCATGTTTTTGCACATCATCATGTCGTCTTGCCGCAGCGCTCTTTCTGTCTGCGCTCTGGGGAAATGCTTCGAGCCAACCGACGCCTCAGTCCGGCGGAGGATTGCCGGTCGGTCGATTACTCGCTTTATCGACCGGCGGGTTGGGAGCAGGAGACACTACCGGCTTATCCGGGGCCCGGTAGGCGCCACTCTCGACCTTAGCATCCGACGAATTTGCCGGCTGCATGGAAACCACTTGGTAAGGGCGCTCCTTTCTGACTTCCTTGTCTCCGTCGGCTATTTTCAGCAGGAGGCGGTCGTTCTTAATTTTGAATTCAGCTTCGTGGCCGACGGGAAGAACCACCGGGTGCTTCGTATCGAAAGGACGAATGTGGTAGTCCATGTCGTCGGTGCGGAGCAGATATTGGGCGCACAACTGCTCATGCGAGTTAACGTGCGCCACCCCAACGGACGCGGCCATGCTCCCCAGGCCCGTGAGGCCCCGTTCTTTGGCGCCGCAAGGAACGGATTGCATGCTTTCCAACATGCCTCTTTCACCCTTCTTTTCCTTGCCCACCGCGATCGAGCAAACGGCCAGGACCAGCGAGAGCGCAGCGATGAGCGATCTCTTGACCTTCATAGCACCTCCCTGAAAATATTGCTCCGTAATTCGCTTTTAGACACCCCGCGCACGGGAAGACTTTGCAGAGGTGAAGGACGGTCGTTCATGTGGGGATTCCCGTCCTCCACCTCTGCCTCTCATTCTGTGCGTCTCACCTGCGACTCCCTATTGTTCTGGGGTGGATTTTGGCTTCGGCGTAGGTCCAACAGGCTTTGCGCTGAAGCCGCCGCGTTGCTGCACCCAGTTCGAGCTCATAACCGCTTGCGGGTTCTCCGCCAGCTGTTGGCTCATTGCGGGATGCGCTTTCAGATATTCATCCAGTTCTGGATGGCTCGCCAGGTACTCCTTGTTGGTAGCCAACGAAGGATCGCTGGAGAGCTCGGCCGCAACGCTTGCGTGACCGCCCAGGAATTGGCCAAAGCTGGTCAGTTCGCCACGGTTGCGTTCGTCGACGTTCATTCGAGCGTCACGATCGTGATCGCCATCGTGTCGGTCGTAGCGTTCCTCGTCACGCATGAAAGCGTCCGGGTGCGCGCGGAACTCCTCGGCAACTTCGGGATGCTTCTGCAAATACTCCTGCAGCGCCGGATGATCCGCGACCCACTTGCGGTTGTCGATCAGCGAAGGATCCTTGCGGAGTTGCTCGGCGATTTCTGGATGGCTGTCCAGGAACCGGTCCATGTCGGTCACTTCTTGCCGAGTGATGCCATGGTCGCGATCGTGATCCCGATCGCCCTCGTGCCATTCATGGCGATTCTCATCCCGCATGAAGAGGTTCGGGTTCGCGCGGAACGCATCGGCGACTCTTGGGTGCTCCTGCAGGTATTGCTGCAGCGCCGGATGATCCGCGACCCATCTGCGGTTGTCGATCAGCGAAGGATCCTTGCCCAGCTGTTCAGAGATCTCCGGATGGCTGTCCAGGAACCGGTCCATGTCGGCCACTTCTTGAGGGGTAATGTTGTCGCCCTGACGCGGCATCGGAGCCGGCGGTCCCGGCGGCATCTGTGTCGGCGGCATGGTCTGTCCGCTGACAACTGTGCCGACCGGGAACAGCATTGCCAGAGCAAGCAGCGGCACCCAAGAAACGCGAGTGTATAGTTTCGTCTTGATTGCCATATCCACAAAACCTCCTGTGGTGAGCATGTGGCTCACCTGGAGGAGTAGTGCAACCGCTCTGCCATCCGGGTTTTACTCGGCGCTATCTCGGGCAGGCTCATCGACTTGCGAAAAATGGTAGGAGATCCAGGACTTCCGCGGCCTGAAAATTCTACATTCTGGCGGAAAATTCTCCGTACAGGATGGCCCTTGGAGGAAACCCGAGAGTGATAAAGCAACTTAAAGTTCAGAAGGAAATTGTGAAGAGTGGGCCGAGAAAACGCTTGCCAGGACTTAAGCGCCCGATGTGAATGTCGTTGATATATTCAGTGCGACGCCGGTCCGATCGAGACGGGCGGAATTAAGCGATCAACAACCACCGGCGGGCAGGCCATCCTGCAAAAACGCTACGCTCTGCACGCCCGTAATCTCGAAGCGCTTGCGGCAGCGCATGTTTTTGCACATCATCATGTCGTCGCGCCGCAGCATGTAAGATTGCGCCTTGGCGAATTTCGCGCGGTCGCGATCGTCCGCCCGCGGCGGCAGACTCTTCTTCTTCATGCGCACCAGCCACTGGATTTCATACTCCGCCGCCTGATGGCAATGCGGACAGCTTAAGTTTGCCGGCTTTTTATCGGACCGTTCGTCAAAAAACTCGCGTTCATCCATAAACTAGGCCTCAGCTTTGAGTCTTAGAAACTCCAAGCCAACCTAGGATTATTGCACTTTTGCGGATCGAATGTGCGAAGATGCGGATGGCGGTAGGTCCTAAGTTTAGGACACTACCAGGATGGCCGGTGTGGTGCTATTTGATTTCCACACTTGCGGATAGTGCGGGAACCGTCGGACCCAAGTAGCGGGCAACGGCGGAGACTTTATCCGTTGAATCATCCTCACTTCGGGGAGCATGTATGAAAAATATCCTAGGTCTCATTTTGCTATGTAGTCTCGTTGGCTGTGGGAGTAGCAGCACCAACAGCAGTTCGCCTCTGAATCTCAGCGGTGATTGGCAGATCACTGGACATTCAACTCTATTTGATTTCGCGGACACGGGAAGCGCGACAATTCAACAAAGCGGCAGTTCTGTCACTGGGACGGTAACGTTGAGCGGGACACCGTGCGCTTCTACGGCAACACTCTCGGGAAGCATCTCCGGAACTGCCGTCACGGTTCAAATAGAAGAAGGCGATCAGCCCGTTAACTTCACAGGTACAGCCAACGCGGCTGGCACTTCTATGTCGGGGAACTACACAGCGCCGTCTGGCGGGTGCACGAACGGCGATTATGGAACGTGGTCAGCAACTAAAACGAGCTAGCGAGATGGGGCCGCAGTACCATGCCGCGCAAGCGCAAGAAAAAAATCTTCTCCGCCGCCAAGGTCGTGCGCGAAATGGCCCGCGAGCGCCTGGGGAGTCCGAAGCCGTCGCGGCTCGTCCCGGCGAAGAAGACGAAGCCAGAGCGGCACAAATCTACGCTGGGCAAGCTGTTAACGGATGAATAGCCGAGAAATGAGGGCCGGTGTGACCGCTTCGCCGTTACGGCCCAGCAATAAACGTCGCGAGCACATTGGCTCCACCGGTAGGGATCGTGACGGAGCAGTCGTTTCCCGACTCAGATGTACAGGCTGACGACCACATTACAGTGAAACCGGCCTGCGGCTCGGCGGTGAGCCCCACCGAAGCGCCTACCGCAACCGGAGTAATGCATTCCGGCGGGCAGTTGATAGTGCCGGTTGTGCTGATTACCGTCCCCGGCCCAGTGACCTGCACGCTTAACTCGACTTCAGTGCCGTAGCCCGGGCAGTCTGCTACGAGTGGATTGTCCACGGTTACGGTCGCATAAGCAATCAGAACGTTCGACGCACCGCCCGTACCCTCAGGAACAGTTGCTGAGATGTTCCCACCACCACAATAGTCCGGCGCCGCAGTGAACAAGCCAGGGGTCGACATCGTAACCACACCATCATCAATCTTCCAGGTCGCCTGACTGGTGACGTCCTTCGTTGCCGGAGGATGGATGTAGGTGCCGATCGCGCTGTACTGCTCCATGACGTTGGTGGCAGGCGGGGGGGAATACGGCTCCAGAAAAGTAAATGTCCCGGGTTGAATCTCAAGGCTCACCAGCTTTTGGTCGTGTCCGCAACTCGGGAGGCTAAGCACTGCTCCCACCGCCACCAGCGCGCCCAAGGCGAGCCCGATATAACTCCGCTTCATACTGACCACTCCTGAAGGGCAAGTTTGCGGCTTGCCCCGCTCATCAAACTGGGGGAAATATGAAATTTAGTGGAAGCACGCGCAAAAAGCAAGAAACGGTGCTTGGTGTTCGCTCTCCGGCTCTCAGCTCTCAGTTTTCAGCAATCGCCGAGGTTCACCGTTCTCTAGGCCTGCTTTCGGGTAACGATAACCCATACCGTGCCGCGGCCCGCGCAGTAGCGGCAGCGTTCCTCCCCCAACGATTTTCCGGTGCCGCGGCATTCCAGGCAGCTGGCGACAAGATTCAATTCCTGTAATGAACTCTCTGGGAGCTCGGCCGGATCCTTGAACAATTCGGCATGATGGTTGCCGCGCAGCCAGTAGACGAGTTTGCCTTCGAGGGCTTCGCGGTCCTTGGTGCCCAGTTGGGTGCAGCGGTGTGTCCACCAGTCGGGAATGCAGCCATAGCAAACCAGTTCGCCCGCATCGAAGAGGGCTCCGGGATCGGAGCGGCGAAAGAACTTCTTGCACCAGGAGCAGGCACTGACGCCCAGCAAGCCGAAGGCGTCCTTCAGCCGATTGAGGTCGAGTTCGTGGCGGGCCAGTAGCTGTTCTACGCGCGGGTTGGATTTTTCGGGCATGGGCGGCTCCCGCCAGCGAGAATATAGCTGCTTAGATTACACAATCGGGCGCCCAACATCAGTGATTCCGCGTCAGTGTGCACAAAGTGGTCCGGGCAGAACCGTGCCTAGTCAAGCAGGCCCTGTCCAAAAGGATACTTTGCCTACATTTAGAAAAGACATATAAGCGAATCCAGAGGGCTAGCTTGATGTTTTCGAGGCGATTGGCCGTTTTTTGGTTGGCCATTGGTGTCGCGGTGTTCATTCCAGCGTTCATTGCAAGGTGTTACGCAGTGCCACAGAGCGACCAGTTGAATTCCACTGAATCGAACCGGCAAGGGGGCAAAACCCAGAATCCAACCGGCGATGCGACTTCCCACGCACTGCCAGACCACATGCACAATCCCAGAGATTTGGGCTCGGCCTATGTTCCGCTCGACAGTTGGATATATCCGGCTTTGGACCGCCTCGCTGCATTGGGCTACGCGGAGAGGGGATTCCAGGGTATGCGTCCGTGGACTCGCATGGAATGCGTACGAATGATCGATAAAGCCAAGAATGTTTTGAGTGTGCTTCATCCTCTGAGTGAAGACGCACCGGAGCTGCTGAGCCGTCTCGAAGAGGAATTTTCCTTCGAGATAGGCCTGCAAGATGGCCGAGCCAACTTAAACGCAAGCCTTGAATCAGCTTATGGCAGAACTGTATCGATCAGCGGCCCAGCTTTGACGGACAGTTACCATTTCGGCCAAACAGTTTCTTATGACTTTGGCCGACCTTTCGAACGCGGGACTAACGGACAGGCCGGCGGCGCCTTTCGAGCTGAAGCCGGACCGTTCGCGGTCTACGTCCGCGCCGAATATCAGCACGCGCCTTCGGCTCCCGCGCCTTCGCAGGCCGTCCTCAATGTGATCGCGCTCAAAGATGAAGTGTCCCTACCTCCCGATGTCGGCATTGGGGGAATCAACAGGCCGCGAGTATTGGATGCCTATATCGTGATGAACTTGAGCCCGGTGAAGTTGAGCGACTGGCAGCTCTCGGTGGGCAGGCAAAGCCATTCTTGGGGCCCCGGTCCCGGCGGCTCTTTTTTGCTGAGTGACAATGCCGAGCCGATTGACATGGTCGAAGTCGTCAATCCGGAGCCGATCCGTCTGCCGCTCTTATTGAAGTTCCTGGGGCCGGCGCGAATCGATCAATTCATGGGAAGGCTCGCGAACCGCACGGATCATGCGAACCCCTGGGTTTATGGCCAAAAAATCACCTTCAAGCCCTTGCCCTGTCTGGAAATTGGATACGGGCGCATGACTACAATTGGAGGCCGGGGCGGACAGCCATTCACTTTGGGCAATTTCGCTCTCAGCATGTTTGGCCAAGAGAGTCATAACCCGTTGTATCCGGGGGTTCCGGGGGACAACGACAATGAGATGGACTGGACGTTTTACGTCCCGAAGGTGCGAAACTATATCGTTCTATACGGTGAAGTGTATGCCGAGGACGACTTCATTGCGTGGGTGAGGACCACGGCGTATCCGTATCGGCCGGGGATCTACATTACTCGTATTCCCGGAATCCCCAAACTCGATCTTCATATTGAAGCCGCCAACACGCAGACTCCCGGACAAAACCTCAGCGACAATGACGGGCAATTTACTTATTTTGACTACGGCTACCACGAAGCGAACACCAACAATGGCTTTCTAATGGGCAATACGGTTGGCCGAAAGGGCCAGACGATCCAAGGCTGGCTAACTTATTGGGCATCGCCCAGAAATACTCTCCAGCTCATGTACAAGAACAATTCTGTCGATCCCGCTTTCATTCCGAAAGGAGGCGCTTGGCAGGATTATTCTGTGCAGAATGAGTTTCACCGGCGATCGGGATGGTATGTGAAGAGTCAGCTGCAGTATGAGCACATCTCGCACTATCCACTGCTGTTTAACGGACGGCAACAAAACGTGACTGCAATGGTCGAATTGGGCTTTATGCCCAACAACAAGAAGCGACTGCCATAAGAGCATTCTCTCGGAAAACACAGACTCGCCTGTCGAAATGTTGGGATTCCAGGTGAACGAACACATCATCGATCAGACACGGCAAGCGACTAGTGTACCCGGCGTGGGCGTAAGCCATTACGGTCCCTGCATGACCTGCAGAGCCTGAGGTGTTTGGAGTCGCTGTCGAATGATAACTTTCCGTTTGGGGATTTCGGCAATGGCATCCGCGTGGATCACGTAGGCGCCGTTGGGCAGCGCGCTGCCAAAGGAAATGTCAACGTTGGTAGAGCCCGCCTTAAGTGGGAAATGCTCGTAGCCGATTGCAGTTGCTCGGCCGTTGTCGGCGACAGCCACGATGATTACCGTCAGATCGAAGGTGTCATGGGTGCCATTGGAGACCATGACAGAGCCGTCAATCCGGTTGTCGCGGACCTTTGGAGATTGGAGCCATTCGAGCGACAGAGAAGCCGTGACTACCAACCGGAAGTCTTTGTTAATGGTGTGTGCAGGATGGCCGGAGTCTTCGACTTTCAAAGTCACCGCGAAATCTCCCGCCGTGGTGGGGCGTCCGCCCAGGAGGCCTTCCGGGGTGAGGGTAATTCCATCGGGAAGATCGCCAGTGGCTACGCTCCAGACGTAGGGCGGAGCACCGCCGCTGGCATGGAGAAGAACGTGGAATTCCACCCCCGCTTCGATTGTGGGCATGGGCTCATCTACCACGGTCAGAAAGGGGGCCTGCGCGGCGAGCAGACTGCAGAAACAAATCAGGATCGCAACCAGCTTAACGATTTGGGTGAAATTCATTTTCGCTTCGTTTGATTTTACTCTGGGCACGGCGTAAAAGAACTGCAATATGTCTTATCGCGTGTTGCACGTGGCGATTGGCTTCCTTCTCGTCTGCTTGTTCGTTTGCTCGATGAGTTCGATTGCTTTCTCGCAGGCTCCGCCGTCATCCAAACAGAAAACGAATAACGCCGAAGAAGCCGCAGTCTTCGATCGAATCTTGAATCGCGTCCACTTTGAAAATGACGGAACCGAAGTGAGCGAGACCGAAGCGGTGGTTCGGATTCAGAGCCAGGCGGGCGTGGAGGAATTCGGCCAACTGGTTTTCGGATATTCGTCGGCCACCGAGAAGTTGGAGGTCGAGTACGTCCGCGTGCGTAAGCCGGATGGGCAGGTGGTGGTGACGCCGGAGTCGACCGCGCAAGATTTCGCTCCCGACGTGCTGAAAGAAGCTCCGATGTACAGCGATTACCGGCAACGGCATATTTCCGTGGCTGCTTTGCAGCCCGGGGACACGCTGGAATATCGCACCGTAACGCGGGTTCTCACGCCGCTGGCCGCAGGAAACTTCTGGTACGAATACACATTTCCAAAGGGTGTGGCAGTCAGCGAGGACCGGCTGGAGATCGATGTGCCAAAGGCGCGCGAAGTGAAGCTCAAGACGCCCACGCGCAAGCCGGAGATTCAAGAGACTGGAGACCGGCGCCTCTATACCTGGGTGGTGAAGGATATTCAGCCGGAACGCGATAAAGATAAAGATGACGCAGACGAAGAGACCGGCCCCGATGTGCAGCTGACGACTTTCACCGACTGGAAGCAGGTCGCGCAATGGTACGCCAAGCTGCAGGGCGAGCGCATGACGGTGGACGACAGCGTGCGAAAAAAAGCCGGGGAACTCACCAAGGGAGCGGATACGGCCACGGAGAAGGCGCGACGCCTTTACGATTACGTGGCGCGGAATGTGCGTTACGTGAGCATCTCGCTCGGAGTCGGGCGCTATCAGCCGCATTCGGCCTCGGACGTTCTGCAGAATGGTTACGGCGACTG
>Ga0181532_10001945_pt1 | contig 19556 bp, 21 predicted proteins | sample PEATcosm2014_Bin_33_FD_119768 | JGI IMG/M metagenome (GOLD analysis project Ga0181532, IMG submission 119768) | Peatland microbial communities from MTU Mesocosm Facility, Houghton, MI, USA - PEATcosm2014_Bin11_30_metaG | ecosystem: Environmental > Terrestrial > Soil > Wetlands > Peat | place... | reverse complement strand
GCGCGCCCGCTCGCTCATAGCGGTGTCGGCGTCGCGGGCGATGCCTTCGACTATCGCATCATCGATCATGTCGTCGCGCCGAAACTCGGCAAGGGGAGCTTCTACCGTTCGTTCGAAAAGCGGCTGCCGATCCCGGCCTATTACCATGCCGCTTTCGCGCAATGGCATCAATTGTCCTGGCTGAAGACGCCGCAGACCCTTGGCGAGTTGCGCAAGCTGATCCTCAGCGCGGAGGAGCCGGCGATGCTTGCGGATCTCATGGCCATTATCGAGCATGATCTCGGCTTCGAGCTTTACCGCGCCGTCGGCGATCTCAAGGCGAAGCTCTCCGCGCATGAGGAGGCGCGCTTCGCGTTTTGCCGCGAGGGGATCGAGATCGAGGCACTGGTCACGCGGAAAAATTTCGAGATGTGGATCGCCGATGACCTCGCACGGATCAGCGCGGCAATGGATGCGAGCATCGCGCAAGCAGCGCTCAAGGCCTCCGCCATAGACGCCGTGTTCCTGACCGGAGGCACATCCTTCGTGCCGGCCGTGCGCGCGCTGTTTACGCAGCGTTTCGGCGCGGCGAAAGTGCATATTGGCGACGCGTTTCAGTCGGTCGCCTCAGGCCTCGCGCTGATCGCGGCGGATCGCGCGGGGCGTTGAGAGCGCTTAACTCTCGCGCGCCAGCGCCGGCCCGCCGCCGCGACGGCCGCGAGGACGCAATTCAGAAGCCTGTCATGACGGAATCTCCGGCGAGGAGGCCGGCGGGGAGGCGGGATAGGGGAGCGAGCGCATCGATGCGGCGTTGGCGATCAGCGCCGATTTTTCCTGAAGCTCGTTGCACTGATCGTTGATCGCGCGGCGCGCTTCGTCGATGGCGAGGCGCAGCGCCGAGAGGCCTGCCTCGTCGAAATCATGATCGCGCGCGAACCGCAGACCGTTGGTCGAGAGCTCCTCGATCTGCCGGTCGAGTTCGGCGAGTCGCGGCAGCGACATCGTCTTGTGCGCCGCCTGCTTCAGATCGATCAGGCGATCGATGAGCTCCAGCGCGGCCTTGCGCGCCCGCGCCCGCGTGAGGCCGAGCATCGCCGCGGCACCCGACCCGATGCCGCTGAGAACCATGGCGCCGATGTAGATCCAGTCGCCATAGATATCCATGAAGCTCTTTTCATTATCGCTGAAATAGGCTGCGGCGCCGGGATGGACGGTCGTCAGCGAGCCCTTGTCGCCGTCCGGCTTTTCGATCGCGGCCGCGATCGGCGTATCGGCCTCAAGGAGGCGGCGCATGTCGAACAGGCGCTTCGTCACATCGCCGGCGGTGGATTCGGACATGCTCTGGCGCGCCTCGAGGCGGGTGGCGACGCCGAGCGTTGCGAAATCGTCGTCGGGTAGCGGCGGGGCGCCGGGAATGAAGCCATTCGGCAGATCGACCTTCTGGTAAGCTTCGCCGCGCTCCGCCATGCCGTCGGCGGCGTCGATGGGAATAAGGACCGGATCGCGCTTTCCCGGCGTCAGCCCGGCGATGGCGCTTTCGACCGTCCCGCCATGCAGGGGACCGACGGTGAAAAGAGCGTCGATCCGTTTATCCGCCGCGGCGTGCGGCAGCTCGTCGGCGGTCAGCATGACATGCTGGACCCCTGTCGCGGAGACCTTGTACTCGGTCAGAACGGCGTCGAGAAGCGCGGCGTTGACGGCGGCGGCGGGAAAAATCCCGATTCGTTTGCCGCTCAGTTCAGCCGGCTTTGTGACGCCCGAGCCATGTGGCGCCGCGAGCAACGCGACGTCATTGTGCAGAATCGCTAGCATCAAGCCGTCGGAGGGAACGGCGCCGTCGCTGCGAACGACGGCGAGATCGGCGTCGCCGTTCTGCAGCGCCTTGGCGGCCTCGGCCGGACCGGCAACGGTTTGAACGGAAACCCGCAGCGCCGCGTGATTATTGTCGAGTCGCTTGGCGAAGGCGGCCATCAGCTGAGCGTCCGCGCCGTCCGCCGGCCCGACCGCGACCTTGAGCACGTGCGGCGCCTCGGCGAAGCGAAGCAGCAGGATGACGACCGCGACCAACGCAAGCGCGGCCGCAAGCGCCGGAAAGATCGAGGCGTAGATCACGTGCGAGAAGGCCATCGAACGACGCAGCAACATGATTCTCTCCGGCGATCCGCGAACCGAAATGGCGGATCATCGAATAATTGGCGCAAAATGCGCCGGAGGCAACGCGCGGCGAGCGCGCGAGGGGTCGAAAGGCGGCGCGAGGCCCGTTTCGGAGCGTCAGCGCAATAATCCTGTTTGCAAAAGCGGGGGATCTACGCCATCTTTTTATCACGTCGCGCCATCCGGCCGGCGTTTTTATGAGGATCGCACCCTGATACCCACGATCTCTGGCGGAACGGCGCCTCAGCCGATTCATCAACGTCCCGGTCATTCTGGATCGCAGCCCGGGACTCTCGTGCGGACCATCTTGACGGCTCTCGATGACCTAAAAGCCGAGGACGTCGTCTCCATCGACCTGCACGGCAAAACCACCCTCGCCGACGTCATGATTATCGCCACCGGCCGCTCCAACGTTCACGTTGGAGCGCTGGCCGAGCGAGTCATCAAGGCGTTCAAGGACGGCAACGCGGCGCCCCGCGCCGAAGGATTGCAGGCCGGCGACTGGGTCCTGATCGATGGCGGCGACGTCATCGTCCACGTCTTCAGGCCCGAAGTGCGCCAGTTCTACAACCTTGAAAAAATGTGGGGCGTCGGGCGTCCGGGCGAACTGCGCGCCGTCTGACGGCGTCGAGCGGTGCGGCTGATTCTGCTTTGCATCGGCCGCCCAAAGGCCGGCGCAGAGAGAGATCTCTCGCTTCGCTACATTGAGCGTGCGAACGCCGCGGGCCGCGCCGTTGGCTTCTCCGGCGTCGAATTGCGCGAGCTCGACGAGAGCCGCGCCCGCAGGCCCGAGGATCGCAAATCCGATGAGGCGAAGGCTATTCTGGCCGCGCTGGCGCCCGGCGCCGAATTCGTCGCGTTCGACGAGGGCGGAAAGCTTCTCGGAAGCCGCGATTTTTCCATCTATCTTGGGAAGCGGCGCGATGCGGGGACCCCGGCCATGGCGCTTGTGATCGGCGGCCCGGATGGGCTCGCCGGCGAGGTCCGCGAGAAGGCCTCGCTTGTTTTGTCTCTTGGTCCGATGACCTACCCGCACAATCTGGCGCGCATCATCGCGGCCGAGCAAATCTACAGGGCGGCGACGATTCTTTCCGGCCACCCCTATCACCGGGACTAAAGCGGGATGAGGAAAACTGGAAACCACTTTTCCGCCCGCATCCCGCTCTAAATTATTGATCTAAAGAGGACGATCGGCCGGCGGGCGTGGCTTCATCCGCCCGGCGATAAAGCGGGCGATGGTCGGACCGGCGAACAACACGACGAGGAAGCGGGCGACTTGCATCGCCATCACGAAGGAGAGGTCGACGTGGCTCGACGCCGCGATGATGGCGACCGAATCGGCGCCGCCGGGGCTCGTCGCGAGATAGGCGGTCAGCGGATCGACGCCGGCGGCATAGGTTAAAGCCGCGGCGAAGAGGCCGCATGCGCCGATCAGCGCGAAGATTGAAGTAGCGATCCGCGGTAGCGCCCGCGCGGCGTGAATGAGGGCGCTGCGCGTAAAGCGAAGGCCGATGCTCCAGCCGATGACGGCGTAGGTGACTGCAAGCAGCGATGGCGGCAGTTCGATCCTGACTGCGCCGACTCCTTGCAGAAACGCTGCGGTCGCGAGCGGTAGCAGCAGGGCGCCCGCGGGAATGCGCGTGAACCGCGCGGCGAAAGCGCCGAGGGCTGCGAGAGCCATCGTTTCGGCGAATGAGATCCATTCCACCGGCGGCAGCCAGTTGACGCCGTGCGGCGAAGGCGCGCCTGCGGTCCAGATCCGCGTCACGACGGAGGCGACGCCGGCGACGAGAACGACGCGCAAATATTGCATGAAGGCGACGAGGCGGATATCGGCGCCATGGGCCTCGGCGAGGAGCGCCATCGCCGTGGCGCCGCCCGGCGCCGAACCCCATATCGCCGCGCTTCCGGGCAGCACCTGGAACCGCGCCAGCAGCCAGCCGAGCCCGCTGCTCGCCGCGACTACGGAAAAGACGCCGGCTACGAACAGGGGCCAATCCTTCAACATCTCGACGAACAGCGACGGCGCCAGGCTGCGCGCGATCATGCAGCCAATGATCGCCTGCGCGACGACGAAGGCCGGTTGAGGCACGCGCACCGATCCTTCCGCCATGGCGACAAGGATCGCCGCCGCCATCGTTCCAAGCAGCAGGGCCGCTGGAATCCGAAGCATCTCGAGGGCGACGACAAGGGCGACAGAAAGAACGCTGAGGGCCGCCCACTTAACGCTGGTTCTTACGCCATGCAGCGATGGGAATTGCGGGGCAGGGCCAGTCATCGGGGCCCTCACGTCATCGCTTCGAGGACGATGTCCGCGCTTTGGACGACCCGCGCGATGCGCGGGAAGATATGCTGGATCGCCGACGCGTGCAGTTCCACTGAGACGCTGGCGCAGGCGTCCTCGGCGAGCACGACGTCATAGCCGTGCTCCCAAGCTTCGCGCGCCGTCGACTCGACGCCAAAATTGGTGGCGATCCCGCCAAGCACGATCGTCGAAACGCCGCGCCGGCGCAGCTGCAGGTCCAGTTCCGTACCGTAAAAAGCGCCCCATTGCCGCTTCGTGATGATGATGTCGTCGGGCCTGGCGAGCCCCGCAGCGAGCTCCGTCCACTCGGGCGGCAATCCGCCGGGCGGCCGCTGCATGGGCTGATCGACGGCCTGACTGGGCGCGTCGGCGAAATCCTTGGCGAATGCGGTTCGCACGAGGACGACTTTGGCACGCGCTGTGCGGAAGCGCTCGGCGAGTTTTTTCCCCGCGGCGAACGCCTCCTCGCCGGAGCGCGGCGCGAGCGGCCTCCCCAAGACGCCGCTTTGCAGATCGATCAATATGAGGGCGGTGGTGAGGGGATCGAGAGACGGCATTTGCGCCTTTCTTAACGAGGAGCTGCTACGCCAAAATGCAGCAAGGGTGACGCGGACGCCGCGCGGTGATATGCGAGGATAGCCTCGCAAAATGGATAGTTGAGGATGTCCTCGCAAAAGTCAATGGCGGCCACGGCGCTTGAACCAAAACGGCGGCGCGGCCAATTGCGCGTGGCGGCGATCATTGACGCTGGCGTTTCGACCTTTATCGAAAAAGGCTACGACGCCGCGACCATGACCGAGATCGCCGCGCGGTCCAGCACGGCGATCGGTTCGCTTTACCGGTTCTTCCCGACCAAAGAGGCGCTGGCCGAGGCGATTCTTGCCCGCTATCGCGACCACATGGAGGAGGCGCTGGATGAAATCGCCGCCCGCGCGCCGCAGCTTTCGCCGGTTTCGCTCGCCGACGCGCTGGTCGATTTCATGCTCGATGTGCGGCCCGAACGCGCCGCGGCGGTGGCGCTCGTCGATGCGCGCAGCGACGGCGCCGACAAGCGCATGATGCTGCGCCGCGCGGTTCGCGACCGGCTTGCGACGATCCTCGCCGCCGCCTCGAAAACCTTGCCGCGGCGCGAGGCCGAGCGCGTCGCGGCGGTTCTGCTGCCGCTCCTCAAGATCGCATCTCAGCTCGCTCGGGAGAATGAAGATGAGGCCGCTTCGCTTGTCGCGGAGGTGCGCGAACTGGTTCGCCTCTATCTTGCGCGCGCGTTGGGCTAGAGCGGCGGATGAGAACCCTCCGTTTCGCCGCGCTTCGGCCATGTTCCGCGATGAGTGTGACGCCCCACATGCGAATTCGACTCATCCCTATTTGACGCGCGGCGAAGGAAAGGACGCAATGAAAGCGGTCCCGCTCGCGTTTGTCGTCGCGCTGTCGCTGTGGTCTCTGCCGGCGCGCCCTGCGCAAGACGCAGCGCAAGGATCGCCGCACGATGCCGCAGCGCAGCCGCCGGCGCCGAAGCCTGGCGACGCGCTGAGCGGGCGCCGGCAGGAACTGCGCGGCATGGAGGATACGCTGCAGACCTCGCAGGCGCAGCGTGCGAAAATCGAGGCTGAAGTCGCCGCAATCCGCACCGACCGGGCAAAGCTTGAGGCGGCGCTGGTCGATCTCGCAAAGACGATTGACGATCGCGAGGGCAAGATCGCCGCGGCGGAGGCGCGGCTCGATGAGCTGACGGGAAGCGAGGAGGCGATCCGGCATTCCCTCGACAGCCGCCGCGCGGTGATCGCCGAGATCCTCGCCGCCCTGCAGCGGATGGGCCGCAAGCCGCCGCCCGCTCTCCTGGTCGCGCCGGAAGACATGCTGGCCGCCATTCGCACGTCGATGATGCTGGGTTCGGTGCTGCCGGAAATGCGCGCGGACACGGAGGCGCTCGCCTCCGATCTATCCGATCTTCTCGCCTTGCGCCGCTCGATCGCCGCCGAGCGCGATTCGCTTGCGGGCGAGGTCGCCAAGCTTGGTATCGACCGTCAGCGTCTCGCGGCCCTGATCGACGCCCGCCAGTCGGCGCTGGCCGCGGCCGAACAGGCGCTTGGCGCCGAACGCGACCGCGCCGCCGATCTCGCTCGGCAGGCGGCGAATCTAAAGGATCTGATCACCCGAATGGAGACGGAATCGGCCGCCGCGGCGCGTGGCGCGGAGGCTGCGCGCAAGGCCGACGAAGCGCAAAAGGCGGCCGCGGCGGCGGCGCCCGAAGCCCAGCGCAAGATCGCCATGGCGCCGTTCAAGGATCCGGCGCGGCTCGCCCCCGCGAGCGCCTTCGCCGACACCCGCGGCCTGCTGCCGATGCCGGTCGCAGGCGAGCTTCAGCGCGGCTTCGGCGCGCCCGACGGCTTCGGCGGAACCGAGAAGGGCATGCTGGTCGCGACCCACGCGGGCGCCCTCGTCGTTTCGCCCTGCGACGGTTGGGCTGCCTATGCCGGCCCCTATCGCACCTATGGACAACTCTTGATCATCAACGCCGGAGGGGGCTATTATATTGTCCTTGCAGGGATGGATCGGATCAACGTAAACGTAGGTCAATTCGTTCTGGCTGGGGAGCCGGTCGCCGTGATGGGCGAAAGGACTGCAAAGACGGCTGCAGCCATTGCTATTGGCGCAGCGCAGCCCATTCTCTATATCGAATTTCGAAAAGACGGGGCGGCGATCGATCCGGGCCCATGGTGGGCGAAACCGGAATTGCAAAAGGTTCGCGGATGATGCGGAAGGTTTCACTGGTCATGCTTGGCGCCGTTCTCGGCGCCTCGGTTGTTACGGTCGGAACGCAGACGAGGCTGCTTTCGGACGGCATGGCGCGCGCCGCCGCGTCCGATACCTATCGCGACCTCAATCTGTTCGGCGACGTATTCGAAAAAATTCGCTCCGATTATGTCGAAAAGCCCGATGAGCAAAAGCTGGTCGAGGCGGCGATCAACGGCATGCTGACGTCGCTTGATCCGCATTCGAGCTATATGGACGCCAAGAGCTTCCAGGACATGCAGGTGCAGACGCGCGGCGAATTCGGCGGCCTCGGCATCGAAGTGACCCAGGAGGACGGCCTCATCAAGGTCGTGACCCCGATCGACGATACGCCGGCCTCGCGCGGCGGGATTCTATCGGGCGATATCATCTCCGCTATCGACGGCGAGAACGTGCAGGGTTTGACGCTCAATCAGGCGGTCGACAAAATGCGCGGCGCGCCGAATACGACAGTGACGCTGAAAATCCTTCGCGGCGCCGGCAAGGAGCCGCAGGACGTCAAGCTGACCCGGGCCGTGATCCAGATCAAGTCGGTTCGCGCCCATCAGGAAGGCGACGACATCGGTTATATCCGCATCACCCAGTTCAACGAACAGACGGGCGATGGCGTCGTCAACGCGATCAAGAAGTTCCAGACCGACATCCCGGCCGACAAGTTCAAGGGCTATATCCTCGATCTGCGCAATAATCCGGGCGGCCTCCTCGACCAGTCGATCGCCGTGTCAAACGCCTTCCTCGACCGCGGCGAAATCGTTTCGACGCGCGGGCGCAACGCTGACGAATCGATGCGCTATAACGCGCATCCGGGCGACGTCTCCAAAGGCAAGCCGCTGGTCGTTCTCATCAACGGCGGCTCGGCGTCGGCGTCCGAAATCGTCGCCGGCGCGTTGCAGGATCACAAACGCGCGACCATTCTTGGCAGCCGCTCCTTCGGCAAGGGGTCGGTGCAGACCATCATCCCGCTCGGCCAGAACAACGGCGCCGTTCGCCTCACCACGGCGCGCTATTACACGCCGTCGGGCCGCTCGATCCAGGCCAAAGGCATTGATCCCGACATCGTCGTCCTGCAGGACGTTCCCGACGACCTCAAGGGCAAGGACGACACCAAGGGCGAGGCCTCGCTGAAGGGGCATCTGAAGAATGGCGACGATGAAAAAGGCGGCTCGCAGGCCTATGTGCCGCCCAACGAAAAAGACGACAAGCAGCTGAGCGCGGCGGAGGACATTCTGCGCGGCGTGAACCAGGCCTCCCAAACGCCTCCCAAGCCGGCGGCGCCAGACGTCAAGACCGATCAGCCCGAGAAGGTTCCGAATTGAGGCTGAACGATTCGAAATCGGGGTGAAATCGAGGACGGAGCGCGGTTTTCCAGCACAAGAATCGCGCTCTCGTCGTGTCGCGGGAAGCGTTCGGGGCAGCTTGGCGCGGATTGCCGATGCAGATTCTGCGTTGGCGAAGGTCAGGCGGCAGTGCAGGCGGCTCAAGCTTGACGCCACCTCGGTCTTTATGAGCGGGGAGGATTTCACGTGACGCAGTTTGGCAATTATCGTCCGTGCGTCGGCATCATGCTGATCAACCGCGATGGCTTGGTATTCGTCGGACGCCGCCGCAGCAAGAAATCCGCCGACCAGTCGCGCTTGGCCCATGAATGGCAGATGCCGCAAGGCGGCATCGATCCCGGCGAGGATCCGTTTCGAGCCGCCCTGCGCGAGCTGCGCGAGGAGACCAACGTCCTGTCCGTATCGCTGCTCGCCGAGGCGCCCGAGTGGCACAGCTACGATCTGCCAGAGGAGTTTTCGCGCAAATCGTGGAAAGGCCGGTTCCTCGGTCAGCGGCAGAAATGGTTCGCGCTGCGGTTTGATGGCGACGAAGACGAAATCAATATCGAAACGCCCGCCGGCGGCCAGAAGCCAGAGTTCGACGCCTGGCGCTGGGCGCCAATCGACGATCTCGTCAATCTGATCATTCCCTTCAAGCGGCCGGTCTACGAGAAGGTGGTCGAGACTTTCGCCCACCTCGCGGCGCCGGCGCCGGCGTCCGCGGCGGATCAGGGCGGCTAGCTTGGCGGCTTCTTCCACGCAAACATCATGCGCAGCGCGAAGATAGCGCAGCAAGTTCCTAAAACTATTGCGATTCTTCGAGTTAACGAGAAGCGACGCCCGTGCTTCTCGGCGTCGGTCGCCCGCGTCGCTTCGCGCTTGGCTTTGAGGGTGCGATCGCGCCTATTTGGGCGCGAGCACCATCACCATCTGGCGCCCTTCCATGGAGGGCTCGGCTTCGACCTTGGCTATCGTGCCGGTCTCGATTTTGACCCGTTCGAGCAGGCGGAAGCCGAGATCCTGATGGGCCATTTCGCGGCCGCGAAAGCGAAGCGTCACTTTGACTTTATCGCCTTCCTCGAAAAAGCGGCGCACGGCCTTCATCTTGGTATCGTAATCATGATCGTCGATGCCGGGGCGGAGCTTGATTTCCTTGATTTCAACGATTTTCTGCTTCTTGCGGGCTTCCGCGGACTTCTTCTGCTCAAGGAAGCGGAATTTGCCATAGTCGAGGATCTTGCAAACCGGCGGATTGGCGGTCGGGACGATCTCGACGAGGTCGAGGCCTGCGTCATCGGCTATCTGCTGGGCTTCCAGCACCGCGACGACTCCTCGATTTTGGCCTTCGGCGTCGATCAATTGAACTTCATTGACGCGGATATCGCGGTTGATGCGTGGCCCGTCCTTCTGCGGGACCGGGGGGGCTTTCATTGGACGGCGAATGGCTTCATCTCCTTCATGGTGGTTGATCTGATCCGGCGTTATGCGAAACGCATCACATTGCGGTCGCATCGGCAAACGGACCCGCGTAAAACATCGGTTGATTGCGGGCCGAAGTCAATGCGAGTCAGTCTAGCCGTCACATTTGACTGCCCGAATATTTGGCAAAGCTGAGGAAAACGGCCGATCAGCGGGGCCGACCGCGCGCCGCCGCATAGGCGCCGAGCGTTTGCGCCCAGGTCTGTTCGATCGAGAACCGCGCCTCGACATGCGCGCGCGCCCGAAGCGAGAGCCGGTCTCGCGCGGTGGCGCCAAGGCTGAGCGCCTCGCGCAACGCGTTTGCGAGCGCTTCCGCGCCGGGCGGCGCCCGCCAGCCGGTTCGCATGGATTCGTCGACATCGGGGGGTGCGAGAACGGTTTCGGACGCCGCCCCTGCGTCCGCGACGATCACCGGCGCCCCCATCGCCTCCGCTTCGAGGGCGAGTCCGGCAAGCGATTCGAGATGCGCCGGGAGCGCGACCACGACGGCGGCGGCGAGCAGCGCGGCGGGTCGGTCGGGGCTCGCCGCGCAGGTGCGGACGAACGCCTGGAAGCCCGCCTTTGCGATGGCGGCGTCCACCTCCTGCGCGCCGGCGCCGACCGGCTCCTCGCACGCGATAATGAACTTCGTTCCGCTGAGCAGCGCGCGCCCGTCGGTCTGCTCCCCGAGGCGCTTGACGGCGTCGAACAGAGTTTTGACGGCGCCGGGGGCCCGCCCGCCTGCGACGAAATAAACGACGCGCTCGTCCTGCGCCGCGCCCCAGAGGCGACGCACGGTCTGAACCCGCGCCGGCGCCACCGCCTTCGGGGCGTAGATTCGGCAATCGACTCCGCCGACGACAATGCGAATCCGCTCTCGGGCGGCCGGAAAGAGCTTTCCGATGATGTCGGCTGCGAACGCCGAATCGGCGATAACGGCGTCGCCGCGCGCCATGATCGAATTATAGCGCATGGCGAGCGGCCCGCCGTGCGCGTATCCGCCTCGAAAGCTGGTGACGAATGGCGTCCTGGTGAGGCGCGTCGCGGCGAAAGCCACCCAGGCCGAGGCGCGCGAGCGCGCGTGGACGATATCGACGCGCTCGGATTCGATGAGCTGCGCGAGGCGGCGGACATTCAGGGCCATGCTGATCGGGTTTCGCGCATGCGCCGGAAACGGCGTGAACAGGCCGCCGCGCGCCTGCAATTCGCTAACCAGCGAGCCGCCGCGGCTCGCGATCAGCGCATTGGCCCCCGCGCGGCTCAAGGCGGCGGCTGTCCCGATCGCCGGCTCAGCGACGCCGCCCGGCTCGAGGTCGGGGACGATCTGCAGCACGGTGACGCCGGCGAGGGGATGCGCGCCCCTGTCGCGAAAAGGTGAGCCCGAACCCGGCGACATCAGGCGAGACTGCGTTCAAGAGCGGGACGACGAGCGGCGGAGCCCTCTTTTCCGCCCGCATTCCGCTCTAATCTTGCGAAATCGATCACGTTCATGATTTTGGACTGAATCAATCCAAAATCATGAACGTGATCTGGGGACGAAGGCTGCAAAGCGGACTCGACTGATTCGAGAAAAACTTTAGCAAGCGAGCATAGACGGGCGCGCCAAGCGGTGGAAGAGCAGGCCTTGCAATTCGAGCCTCCGGCGGCAGCCAAGCCCGAATTTCTCGCCATTGGCGCGGCTCGGGTCGCCCGGCGCGTCGCCTTTTTGCGTCGCGCGGCTGCCGTGGGCTGCGATTGCGCCGGCCTCGTCTGGCTCGGCGGCTTCCGCTCGAACATGCGCGGCGAGAAGGCGTCCTATGTCGAACGTGCGGCGGCCGCGGCGGGCCGCGCCTGTCTTCGCTTCGACTATTCGGGACATGGCGAATCCGAGGGAGCGTTCGAGCGCTCGACGATCGGGATGTGGCTGGAGGAGAGTCTTGAGGCTTTCCGCGCGCTGACCGAAGGTCCGCAAATTCTGGTTGGATCCTCGATGGGCGGCTGGCTCGCGCTGCTCGTCGCGCGCGCGCTTGCCGAAAGCGGCGACGGCGCGCGGCTCGCGGGGCTCGTACTGATCGCCCCGGCGGTGGATATGACCGAAAAGCTAATCTTCGAGCGGATGACGCGCAAGGCGCGGACTGAACTCGACAAAAATGGCGTCTGGCTGCGCGCGTCGCCCTATGAGGCGGAACCGCATCCGATCCGCCGCGAATTCATCGAAGAGGGACGCAGCCACCTTCTGTTCGGCGCGACGATCCGCAGCCATTGCCCCGTCCATATCCTGCAGGGCATGCGGGACGAAGCCGTGCCCTGGCGCCACGCCCTCGCGCTCGTCGAGCACATGCATGGCGATCCCGTGACCCTGACGCTGATCAAGGACGGCGATCATAGACTGTCGCGGCCGGAGGATCTGGCGCGGATCGGCGCGGCGGTGGAGGGGATGGACGATCATCGTCTCGACAAACCCCGCGCTCTCGTGTAAGCCCCACCCCTCAACTGAAAACAGCGCGAAAAACGCTCGCCGGAAAAATCCGGCGGAACACAAGGTCTTAACTCATGAACATCATCGCGGAACTCGAGGCCGAACAGGTCGCCAAGCTTGGCAAGACAATTCCCGAATTCCAGCCGGGCGATACGGTCGTCGTCAACGTCAAGGTGAAGGAAGGCGAGCGCACCCGCGTGCAGGCCTATGAGGGCGTCTGCATCGCCCGCACCGGCGGCGGGGTCAACGAGAGCTTCACCGTCCGCAAGATTTCCTATGGCGAAGGCGTCGAGCGCGTCTTCCCGGTCTATTCCCCCAACATCGATTCCATCAAGGTGATCCGCCGCGGCAAGGTGCGCCGCGCCAAGCTCTATTATCTGCGCGATCGCCGCGGCAAGTCGGCCCGCATCGCCGAGAAGATGGAATCGCCCGCCGCCAAGGCCGCGCGCGAAGTTGCGAAAAAGGAAACGAAGGCCGCCGCCAAGGCCAAGAAAGCCGCTCCGCCCGCCGCGGAATAGACTTCCGCCGCGATCGCTGTCCTAAACCGGCCCGTTCAGGATCCAGCGATGGCCGAACGGATCCTTGAACGTCGCGAACCGCGTGCCCCAGAACGACTTGGTCGGATTGGTCTCGCCCTTGCCGCCGAGGCTCGTCGCCTTGGCGAACACCTCATCGACCTCCTTGCCTGTCGCGTATTCGAGGCTGATGGAGGTGGTGACGAGTTCGCCAGGGAGCGCCATGCGCGTATAGCCAAGTTCCGGAAAGGCGTCGGCGAGCATCACCGAGCCGCCGTTGATCAGAAGCTCGCAGTGCATGATGCGCAGCCCGTCGAAGGCCGGCATGATGGTTTTCTGCTTTGCGCCGAACACGGTGGTGTAATAGGCGATCGCCGCGAGCGCAGGGGAAACCGTCAAATAGGGCGCAACCGACGGGCGCATTGGCGCCTCCGAACATATATGAGCTGAAAGGGTCGAGGGCAGGGTACTTCCCCATAGCAGATTCTGCGAGTAAGAACTTCTGATTCCAGCTCTTTTTTTCAAAAATCGCGCATAAGGCGCAATCGAGGTCCGTCAAAAATGGCTCATCCGCGCACGCTCTACGACAAGATATGGGACGATCATCTGGTGCATCAGGCCAAGGACGGCTCGTGCCTCATTTATGTCGATCGCCATCTCGTCCATGAGGTGACGAGCCCGCAGGCTTTCGAAGGGCTGCGCCTTGGCGGGCGCCGCGTCCGCGCGCCGGGCAAGACGCTCGCCGTCGTCGATCACAATGTTCCGACCACCGACCGCTCGAAGGGCATCGACGACCCTGAAAGCCGCGTGCAGGTCGAGCAACTGGCGACGAACGCCAGGGAGTTCGGCATCGAATATTTCAATGAACGCGACCCGCGTCAGGGCGTCGTCCATATCATCGGTCCCGAGCAGGGATTTACGCTGCCCGGCGCGACGATCGTCTGCGGCGACAGCCACACCTCGACGCATGGCGCCTTTGGGGCGCTGGCGCATGGTATCGGCACGTCGGAGGTCGAGCATGTGCTCGCCACCCAGACCCTGATCCAGTCCAGGGCGAAGAACATGCGCGTCACCGTCGACGGCGTCCTGCCGGAGGGGGTCAGCGCGAAAGACATCGTGCTCGCCATCATTGGCGAGATCGGCACCGCCGGCGGCACCGGGCATGTCATCGAATACGCCGGCGAAGCGATTCGCGCGCTGTCGATGGAAGGCCGCATGACGGTCTGCAACATGTCGATCGAAGGCGGCGCGCGTGCGGGCCTCATCGCGCCCGACGAAAAGACCTTCGCCTATTTGAAGGGCCGGCCGATGGCGCCGAAAGGCAAGGCCTGGGATGAGGCCATGGCCCATTGGGCGACGCTCCATTCGGATGAGGGCGCCCATTTCGACAAGGAAATCCGCCTCGACGCCGCCAAACTGGCGCCGAGCGTCACCTGGGGCACGAGTCCGGAAGACGTCGTGCCGGTCACCGGCGAGGTGCCGCGCATTGAGGCCGCCGCCAGCGAGAGCAAGCGCGCCTCGATCGCGCGCGCGCTCGACTATATGGGGTTGAAGGGCGGCGAAAAGATCACCGACATCGAGATCGATCGCGTCTTCATCGGCTCCTGCACCAATGGCCGGATCGAGGATTTGCGCGCCGCCGCCAAGATGGTCGAGGGCAAGCAGATCTCTGAGCACGTCAATGGGATGGTCGTGCCCGGCTCCGGCCTCGTCAAGCAGCAGGCCGAGGCCGAGGGTCTCGACCTGATCTTCAAGCAGGCGGGATTCGAATGGCGCGAGCCCGGCTGCTCGATGTGCCTCGCCATGAACCCCGACCGGCTCGAGCCCGGCGAGCGCTGCGCCTCCACCTCGAACCGCAATTTCGAAGGGCGTCAGGGGTTTCGGGGGCGCACGCATCTCGTCTCGCCGGCCATGGCGGCGGCGGCGGCCATCGCCGGTCATTTCGTCGATATCCGCCAGTGGCGTTGAGGAAAGTTCGAGCCTGGCGCGCTGAGCGCAGCTACGGCAGTCTCCGGCTTTCCTTGATCGCGGTTGCGGCGGCGCCGGCGTTCAACGCCCGGGACGCTTTGATGACGTCTGCGACCGAAGCCTGACGCCATGCGATCGCGACGGAGACGGCCGTCGTCGCCAGCGCGAATGTCAATGCGATTTCGATCGCAGCGTTCTTCATGGCCCCCTCCCTGTCGCCATGGCCCAAGCAACGGAAATGTGAAGGCAGCCTCGCCGGCAATCTGTGCGCGGCGGCACACGAACCGAAGCGCGACCGGGCGGAGGATGCGGCGCGGGACGAGGTTGCGGAGCCGCGCGCAATCCGCTAACGGATGAGGCCGGCTCGGCGGGCGTGGCGGAACTGGTAGACGCGCCGGACTCAAAATCCGGTTCTGGCGACAGAGTGTCGGTTCGATTCCGACCGCCCGCACCACTTGACTCGGGTCACAATGCAAAGCCCTGAACCAAGGCCCGAGCCGCCAGGATCGATCGGGCGCGGGCCGCATGTCATCGCGATCCAGAGCCAGGTCGTCCACGGCCATGTCGGCAACAGCGCCGCTGCTTTCCCCATGCAGGCGCTGGGGCTCGAGGTGGCCGCCGTGCCGACGACCTTGCTGTCCAATCATCCGATTTATCCGACGATGCGCGGGCGCGTGCTCGACGCCGCCCTCGTCGCTGACCTTCTGAAGGGCGTCGAAGAGCGCGGCCTTGTCGAAGCGGCGGGAGCGGTGCTCTCCGGCTATCTCGGCTCGTCCGAAAACGGCGCCGTCGTCGCTGATTTTATCGCCCGCGCGAAGACGCGCAATCCGGCTCTTCTTTATGTCTGCGATCCGGTCATCGGCGATGAGGGTTCGGGCGTGTTCGTCGCTGAGGGCGTGATCGCGGCCTTTCGCGACCGGCTTGTTCCGGCGGCTGCGATCCTCACGCCGAACCAGTTCGAGCTGGAGCTTCTGGCGGGCGCCTCCGCGCGCAGCGCCGAGGACTTATGCGCCGCGGCGGCGCGCCTCGCGCCGCAACGCCTCGTCGTCACTGGATGCGCACTGGGGGATACCCCCGAGGGAAAAATCGAAACCATTGTTTACGTCGCCGGCGCGCTCCGCCGCATCGCCACGCCGCGCCTGCCCATAAAGCCCTATGGCGCGGGCGATCTCTTCAGCGGGCTGCTCGTCGCCCATCTCGTCATGGGCGACGATCTCGTCCGGGCCGCCGAGAAAGCATCCGCCCGCGTCTTCGCCGTGCTTCAACGGACGATCGCGGAAAAATCCTATGAATTGCGCATCGCGCCGGCCGATTTCTTGCCGTAGATCATCGAGCCTTCCTGAAAGGCTGCGCGATCCTACAGGCCGTCAAGCGCAGCGATCAGCTGCTTCACCGCGGGCAATTCCTGAGCCGCGATGGCGTGCAATCCGGGGTCGAGGCCATTTTGGATAAAATCCTGATAGACGGTCTCAAGACGCCGCAGTCCCTCTTTTTCCACGGAGACATACAAGACGTCGAAGTCGCTGCCCTGAACGCTCGACAGCCGCTGCAGGACGCCGGCTTGCGACGCCAGCATGCGCGGAGGCTTGAATCCGACTGCAAGGGTCGGGACCTCGGCCGGCGTCGCATGTCCGGACGTGCGAACCCAATGCATCATGGAAATGCCGGCGGCGGTCTCCTCCCGCGCGACGCTCAGCGCCAAATCGCGAACTTTTTCGTTTGTCGCATGAGCGATCGCCATGCGGCTTGCTTCATTGAGAAAATGGACGTCGGGAAATGCATCCGCCATGAAGGCCGCGGCGTTTTCGAGGCTCGCCAGCGTTGCGCCAGCGGCAGCCGGCGCATCGGCGGGTGGCGGGAGGCCCGGTGGCGCCTGGGCGAGCCCCGGCGTCCCCGCAAAGACAAAAGACCCCGTGATTAGCGCGCAAACAGCCGCCGCCTTCATGCTTTTCATGCCCACCCCATTGTCGTCCGATCAGGCTTGAGCGCGAGATTTTCCGCCGAACCCCGAAGATCGAAACGGCGCATGTCGAAGCCGGTTCCTTCACGACTTCGGCAACAGGCGTCTTGACGCATAAGCCGCCGGCGAGGCGCAATGGGTTGGTCGGTCCCGCGGCGCCACGGCGGTAGAGAAGGGCTGTAGTCATGCGTCTGTTAGCGATTTTTGGATCCGCCTACATTGCGACCATTTTCATCTTCGCCTCTATTTATACGGAGATGGATCACGCGTTCTATGACGATAAAATTAAACAGGAGATTCCCTTTCGCGATGAGACCATCGATATATCCAAAGCGATTTTTGAGGCTCTGCAACGTCCGCCCTGTCAGAAGCAGGCGACGCAACAATTGCCATTCTCTCACACGTCCGAACGTTTGGTGAATATAGATTCGGAGACGGACATATCTGTTGGAGGTTTCAACACAAATCATATCGTCAATGTCGGCGATGGCCAGCTCAGTCTAGAGGGGTGGTTTGAGGCTGCAGTCATATCCAAAGCAAAGGCGGACACTGACAATAATGATTATGAGGTGCGTGCAAGGATCGATTTCCAACAGAATGATTTCTTCGCGCAAAAGACGCTTGCAGGCTACACGTTCTATGGACCTCTAAATGATGATGAACTGCAATTCAAACCGGTGGTTAAAGCCACTGTCACCTTCAATCGACCGATAAATCGCAAGGGCGACGAGCTCGCCCTCCCAACTGAAGAGCTGAACAAGCTATATCAATATATGGCGGGACATATATTGATCGCTCACGTAAATTCTTCAGACGGAAATACTTATCGGCTGGACCTGTATACGCCAGATGACCTCGCGAGAAGGATGGACAAACTAATCGCGGCGGCAAGCGGCTACACCTCCGAATTGAACGACAATTTTTCAAGAATGGTCTATTTCAGCGCGACGACGATCTCAACGCTCGGCCTTGGCGATATTGTGCCAATCCGGAATCCAGCGCGCTGGCTGGTGACCGCCGAGGCCATCGTCGGCGCCGCATTGCTCGGCCTGTTCTTGAATGCGCTGGCGAATAGCGCAAACCGACGAGAAAATTAGGCTCTGTCTTGGGGGAGGGGGCTCAGCCCGGTCTTTGCGGGCGCGTTGGGAGACGATGATCGAACTCAACGCCGCTCGGTGAACCCGCGCGGACGAGCCTCAAAACCTCGCGAATGGCGGCGATGACGGCCTCCGGCTTTTCGAGCGGAATGGCGTGCCCGCTGTCGACCCAGATCTGCCAGGATCCGGGGTTGAGACGCGCGATGTCCTTGCGCTTGGCGGCGGCGTCGCGGGCGAGTTCGGAGTCCTCTTCGATCGGCGCCGCGGCGCTCAGCACCATGACTGGTTTGCCGATGAAAGGCGGCAAGGCGAGGAGGGCTTCGCCGGTGGCGGTCGTCGCGTTGAGCTCCTCTTTGGCGACGACAGACGTCGCAGCGCCGAACAGGACGCGGAACCACGCCGGCCAATTCTCCGGCGAGCCCGCGCCCTTTAGCTGCTCCGGATGGGTCGAATCGACGAGGACGAGGCCCGCGACCTCGTCCGGGTAGCGCCGGGCGCAGAGCTGCATGTAAAGGCCGCCGAGCGAATGGCCGACGAGCACATAGGGCGGCGCAATGCCATTGCTGCGCAGCAAAACGCGCAGCTCGTCGACGATATGACCGCCATCGCGCGGGCTCGAAGCGGGATCGCTTGCGCCGTAGCCGGGACGGTCATAGGCGAAAGCCGTCGTGTCCTTCGCAACCTCCGGGAACACCTTCGCCCACCAGTCGAGCGCGCCGCCAAGTCCGTTCTCGAAGACGACGGCGGGCGCGCCGTGTCCGGCGACGACATATTCGACGCGTCGGTCCGCGACGAGATGCGTGCTCGCGCCCTCAAGCGAAGCGCAACCGGCGATCAGGGAAGCCGCCTGAACGGCGGCCGCGATCTTGCGTAGCGTCGGCCTCATCGCTGGCTTTGAAGCCAGACCACCGCCTGTCCCTCGCCTGTCAGGAAACCGCGGTCCTGCAAGCCTTGCCGGTCGGCCGCGTAGCGCACCTTGACGATGGCGTCGGCGCCGATCTTCGCCGCTTTCGCGCGCAGCTCGTCATTGACGTTGGCGCGGGTCGGTTCTGAGGAAACCAGATTGAGCGATCGGGCGGTCGCCCGCACGACGCCGATGACCGCATAGGGGCGCCCTGCGTCGGAGCCCTCCAGGATCAGGACGTCCTGCGGATTCTTGCTGGATTCGCCGCTGGCGCTATGAACGCGGCCGGTCACCTCTGCGAACTCCGAGTCCGTCACGATACAGCCGGCCACCGAGGCGGCGAGGGCGCCGATCAGCGCCCATGAGGAGGCCAGCCGCGCGGCGCGCAGGCAAAGCATCGCCGTCATCGGCGCCTGAGCCATATTGAGTTTGTTGACATTCCGCATCTTCGAAGTCCCCAATCAAGGATTGTCTCGCCAAAATCGACTGCGGAGGTCGGCGGGCGACCCCCTTCGGCCGGCGTCCGGGCGCGTCGCGACCCGAATCCATCACGATAAACATGAAATACACGCCTCTGACTCGTGTTGTCCATTGAAAAATGCATGATAAACATGAAAAAATATGCTGAGGTCTTAAACCTCGACAACCG
>Ga0181532_10001937_pt1 | contig 19586 bp, 19 predicted proteins | sample PEATcosm2014_Bin_33_FD_119768 | JGI IMG/M metagenome (GOLD analysis project Ga0181532, IMG submission 119768) | Peatland microbial communities from MTU Mesocosm Facility, Houghton, MI, USA - PEATcosm2014_Bin11_30_metaG | ecosystem: Environmental > Terrestrial > Soil > Wetlands > Peat | place... | reverse complement strand
TAGGTCTCGCGGCCCACCCGGAAGCCCACAATATGTGTTTCCCGGCTCATGAATGGAATGCCCTCAACGTGATCCCGCCGCCGCGCTCCGCCCTGCGTTCCCGTTCCCCGGCGTGCTGTCTTTCGTCCTGTCGTTCGACTTCTCGTTCGGCCGCAGCGCGAAACGGTCCATCGAATCCAGCAGACCCTGCGACATCTTCGACATCTGATCGGAGGAAGCCGCCAGTTCGGTCGAACCCGACGTGGACGACTGCACCAGTTCGCGCATACGCTCCATCGCCTGCACCACCGCCTGCGCCCCGGAAGCCTGTTCTTCCACCGCCGAGTTGATCTCGTGCGTGATCTCGTTTAACCGCGTGGTGGCGCGCGCAATCTGCGCCGAACCGTGCGACTGCTCGTTGGTAGCGGCCCCGATTTCCTGCGCGAACTTGTACACCTCGGTCACCACGTTCGAGATCTTTCGCAGCGCGGCATTCAGTTCCTGTCCCAGATTCAGGCCTTCGTTCACGATGGTCGTGCTCTTCTCCATGTTTTCCACCGCTTTGCGCGCTTCTTTCTGGATGCTCCCGATGAGCTCGGAAATCTCCTTGGTGGACTGCGCGGATTTCTCCGCCAGCTTGCGGACTTCGTCCGCCACCACCGCGAATCCGAGGCCGTGCTCGCCCGCTCGCGCCGCTTCGATGGCGGCATTCAACGCCAGCAGGTTGGTCTGCTCCGCCAGATCGTCGATCACTTCCACGATCTTGCCGATGTCGTCCGCCCGCGTGCCCAGCGCGTCAATGATCTCGCCCGAAGATCGGATCGTGGTGTTGATCCGGTTCAGGCCGTCGGTGGTCTTTTCCATGGTGCCGATGCCGCCGTGCACCTCTTCCCGCGAACGGTTCGAGATGTCGAGCAGAACCTTGGCCGTATCCGCGACCCGTTGGATCGAGGTCACCATCTGGTCGATGGAGGCCGAGGTTTCGCTGACGCTCGATGCCTGCACCTGCGTACTCTTCACCATGTTCTGCACGTTCACGCTCATTTCGTGCATTGTGCTCGTTACTTCATCGATGGCCGAAGAAGTCTGCAGGCTGTTTCTCGCCGATTCGTCGGAAGCGCTGGCCACCTGGGTCGAAGCGCTGGCCACTTGCGAGGCCGCGTCGCGCACGTTGCGCACCATCCCGCGCAGGCCTTCCACCATGCGCGTGAAGGCGTTCGCCAGCGTGTCGTTAGCGGAGCGCGGACGGACTTCGACTGCCAGGTTGCCTCCGGCGATGGCTTCGGAAACCGCCGCCATTTCCTTCAGGTACTTGACCATGGAGTCGAAAGTCCTGGCCAGTTGCCCGATCTCATCCTTACCGTGAACGTCAATGGTGTGCTCCAGATCACCGGACTGGCCGATCTGGTCCGCCACATGAATCAACCGGCCCAGCGGTCCGGTGATCCCGGCCGCGGTCCGATAGGCGATGACGATGCCCAGGCCCAGAGCGAACAGGGAGCTGAACACCGCCGCCAGAATCGTGCCCGTCGCTGCCAGTTCATCGGAGCGGCGCCGCTCTTCCAGCAGTTTGCGGTTCTCCCGATCGACATCTTCCAGAACCTCGCTCGAACGCGAGACCCAGGAGTTCGGATCCTTTTGCAGATAGAAAATCTGCAGTTCGGCCACCGTCGCATTGCCACTGTCCACGGCCCGGCGCTTGTCCACCAGCGGGCTGGCGAAATCGCTGCCCCAAGCCTGCTCCAGTCCTTGCACCTTTTCCAGATTGCTGCGCTGCTGCGCGGAATTCGCCAGTTCCTGGGCGTGGTGCAGCGCGTCACTCAACTGGTGTTCGCCGTCAGTCATTTTCTCCACGTCCCGGGTGTCTCCACTCAGCAGGTAGTTCTGCAGGTGAAGCCGGTTCTGCATCATCTGGAAGCGGACCGACGAGGTTGCCTCGGTCATGTCGATCGAGCGCTGCGCCGCCGCCTTGGTCTCATGCTCGCGCTGTACCGCGACCAGGTTGATCGCCAGCAGCACCAGCACCGTCGCCAGAATGATGCCGAAACTCAGGTATAGCTTTTTTCCAATGTTCATACTCCAACCTTCCTCAGCCCGCGCTTCGAACCCTGTCACGCCCCTACTGGTTTGGATCAAAGCGGAATTCCACAATCCCCGTTAGTTCTTGCGGCCCTCCCTCGAAGTGCCACTTCTTGACCGCATCCAGAGCGGCGTTCGCCAACAGCGGGTGCCCGCCGATCACCTTTGCGTCCTTGACCGACCCGTTGGCAGAGACCGTCACCAGGACCTTTACCACGCCAGTGATGTTCATGCGTCGCGCCAGTTCCGGATACACCGGCGGTACCCTGACCTTCACTTTGCGAGTGATCTCTGTCTGCCCCCATAGGGGAGCGCTGGTCGCGACCCATCCGCCAAGCAGCAGCAGACCCACTGCGAGCCCACGATTCAGGGCTTGAAAAGACACGGTCCCTCCTTCGTTCGCTTTGCCTCTACCCCATATTCGTGCAAGGACCACACCAGCCGATACCAAAAGTTCCTTCCGTGCATTACTTTAGTGATTTCTGCAAAAGTGATCGTTTCAGCGGGCCATCGGGTGATCGGTTGATCGAAGGTCAAGAGCGCTTTGCCTTTGACTTTCAATGGCCCGATGGCCCGATCACCCGATGTTCACATTGAGACGCCAATATCACTTTTGTGCCATTTCACAAGTCGGCACCGCCCCCCTGTATTCCCTTGACTCAATTTGAGAATCGAGCGTACGTTTACTGTGTAATTCAATTGTTTTCAACCGCTTAGCTGAAGCGATTGGTGCCAACTGACAACTCACGCCGGAAATTCGGGGCCGGGAGACGCGTCTCAGTCTGACGAGGCCTTCCAGAAGCTTCTCCTGGAGCTTTCCCGCGCCGCTTTTCAGAGCAGCGATTCCAGCCAGCTCATCCGATCTTTCTGCACCCTCACCCGCGCCTTCTTCCATGCCAGCGGCGCCTACTTTTGGCGTTGCTCTTCCGACGGTGAACTCGTCGGAGCCGTAGCCGACGCCGATGAGGCCGACGCCTTTCCTGGCATCCGCAGGCGCACCGGTGATGCGTCCATCGCCATGGATGCGGTGCAGAAGCGACGCGCCTTTTTCGTCAATCACCTCGAGGTAGCCCGTTATCCCTGGTTGGCCTCAGGACGGGCGCACGCCGCCATGGCCGCGCCTCTGCTCGTTTCCGGGGAGGTGATCGGAGCCATCGCATTCCTGAAGAGTGCGCCCGGCGCCGGCTTTGACGATGATGCCCTGGCCAAAGTCACCATCCTGGCGGCCCAGCTCGGCACCGCACTAGAGGCTCTTCGCCTGAACCAGCTTTCCCGCGAAGAGCACCGTCGCGCCAGCATTCTGGTCGAGGTGGCCACCGCTCTGCATGGCTTGCCCGACACCGCATCCGTGATGGAGAGCATTGCCGACCGCCTGCGTATGCTGCTGCATTCGCCCGCCGTGCTCGTCTTCGTGCAACAGGAGAAACTGTTCCAGTTGCAGGCGGTGTCGACCGAAGCTCCCCGGCTCGCTCTCTCCATCCGTTCGCGTTTCAAGCAGAACGACCTGCGCTCTGCGCTCGAGATCGCGACCCGCGCCGTGGCCGCCGGCGAGCGCATCACGGTCAGCATCGACGGCGCTTCTCATTTCGGCGAAGACTCGCCGCCCGGAGTTCTCATCGCGGCGCCCTTTCGTACCTCGCGCTCGCACGGTGCAATTCTCGTCTACCCTCGTCTCGCCAACCCCTTCACCCACGAAGACAAAACCTTGGTTTCCGCTCTGGCCGGCTTTGGCGCGGTCGCCATCGCCAACGCCGAGTTGTACGGCATGGCCCGTGCCCAGGCCCACGAACTCCACGAGATCCTCGAGATTTCCTTCGAACTCGGTTCCGCCGGAAAACTCGACGAGTTCATGCAGACCTCCGTCGTCCGCTCCGCCAACTTTCTCGGCTTCGAGCGCTGCTTCATCGGGCTCCTGGAAGAGGCCGCCTTCCACATTCGCTGGGGAGTGGAGAACGGCGTCGCCCGTCCCGTCGACATCCCGCTCTACGATGGCGTCGCCACCAGAACGCTGCAGCAAAAAAATGTGTTCGTTACCGAAGATGCCGGCAAAACTCCAGGCGCGAATTTGGATTTCGTTGCTACTTTCAAGATCCGCCAACTCCTCGCTGTCCCCCTGCTCGGTTCGAACGGCGAGGTGCTCGGGATGTTCGGTGTCCTCGACCGCATCGAGCCCGGGCCGATCAACGACGAAGACGTCCGCCGCGCCCGCGCTCTGGCCGCGCAAGTTGCCATCGCCCTCGAACTTACCCGGAACCTGCACCAATCCGAGGAGCATCGCCGCCGCGCCGAGGCCCTGGTCGCGCTCGCGCTCGAACTGAACAACGTCCTGCATCTGCCCCAGTTCACTCGCAACTTCGCTCTGCGCGCCGCCAGCCTGCTCGGTGGCCGCTGCGTGGCCCTCACCCTTTTCCAGGCCGCGGAGATAGATACCATCCTGATGCGCGGCGCCTCCGAAGTCGACGACCAGCCCCTGCTCCGCCGCTTCAGTCAGGCACTCAGTGACGCCCTGCCAAAATACCCCGACGATGTTGCCTTCGCCCCCGCCAGCGATATCTTCGGAACCGCTCTCGCCTCCAGTCTGGGATGGACCGATTGCACCCTGGTCCGCCTCGCCGGCTCCTCCAGTGAACTGGTCGGCGTGCTTTGTCTCGCCGATCGCGGCGTCCCGCCCGCCATCGAAGATCACCAGTTGCTGCGCGCGATCGCCGGCCATGCCAGCATCGCGCTCGAGAATGCCTGCCTCTTCACCCACATGCAGCAGGCCAACCGCCACTGGGTTGAAGTCTTCGACGCCATCAGCGACTTCATCGTCGTTCACGACGAGCAGCACAATATACTCCGCGTCAATCGCTCCCTCGCCGATTTCGTCGGTATCGCTCCCGACCAGTTGATCGGCATCAACATGCGGGCGCTCGATGCCCTTACCACCGGCGCTTCTCCGCACGCCTGTCCCTTCTGCCGCAGCGGCGAGGGTCTCGACGAATACGTGCATCCCGTGCTCGAACGCGCCTACCTGATTTCAACCTCGCGCATTCATGCCGCTAGCAGCGCCCAGTTGCAGACCGTGCACGTGCTCAAGGACATCACCGATCGCCGCGAAGCCGAACGCCGTTATCGCGAACTGTTCAACAACATTCAGGAAGGAATTTACGTCTCCACGCCACAAGGCCGCTTCGTCGAAGTCAACGACGCGCTGGTTCGCATCCTCGGCTACAGCACCCGCGACGAAGTCCTGCAGCTCGACATTCCCACCCAGGTTTATTTCTCTCCGCAGCGGCGCGAAGAACTCGCGGAAGTGCTCAAACGCGAGGGCGGAATGCGCAATCACGAAGAGGTCCTGCGGCGCAAGGATGGATCGCCAGTCCATGTGTTCATGAACTGTTTTGCGGTGCGCGATACGGCGGGCAACATCCTGCAGAACCGCGGCCTCATGCTCGACATCACCGGCCTTCGCCAATCGCAAATCGAGCTGCACAAAGAGCGTGATTTCTCCAGCAAAATACTCAACCATACCCAGAGCCTGATTCTGGTCACCGATACCGAAGGCGTGATCAGTTATGCCAACCGGCGCTGGGGCGGCCTCGGTTTTCAGCAGAACCAGATTCTGGCGCATCCCTTGCCCGACCTGTGCGCCCCCCCGCGCCGCGCCGCGCTCCGCGAAGCGCTGGCCGCCGTGGCCCGCGGCCAGCAGGTCGATAACTTCGATTTGCCTCTCGTTCGCGGCGACGGCGTCAGCAGCCAGTTCTCCGTCAATCTGAGCCCCATCAGCGGCGAAGACGGCAAGGTCAGCAGTATCGTCGTAGTCATGACCGATGTGACCGACTCTGCCATGCTGCGCTCCAAGCTCATGCATGCCGAGAAAATGGCTGCCGTCGGACAGTTGGTCTCCGGCGTCGCCCACGAAGTCAACAATCCCCTCACCGCCATCCTCGGATTCACCGACCTCTTAATGGAAAACCCCGAGCTCCCGGAAAGCGCCCGCCGCGATCTGCGCGTGATTCTGCAGGAGGCGCAGCGTACCAAGCAGATCGTGCAGAATCTGCTCAGCTTTGCCCGGCAGACGCCGCCGCAGCGCCAGGCCGTTCCGCTCAACTCCATCCTGCAGCGCACCCTGCACTTGCGCTCTTACGATTTCATCAGTCACGGCATCCAGGTGATCGAACGCCTCGACGAGACCCTGCCCGCGGTCATCGGAGATTCCCACCAGCTCCAGCAGGTCTTTCTCAACATCCTCAACAACGCTTACGACGCTGTCCGTGAGACCGCGAGGCCCGCCCGCATTGAGGTCACGAGCGCCCGCGCCGGCTCCTTCGTCGAGATTTCTTTTAAGGATAACGGCATCGGCATTGTCGATCCCGAACGTATTTTTGATCCTTTCTTTACTACCAAAGATGTCGGCAAGGGTACTGGTTTGGGCCTCAGTATTTGTTATGGCATCGTCCGCGAACATGGCGGCGAAATTGTTTGTCATAACAACCAGAACTCTGAAGGAGCAACCTTTATCGTCCGCCTCCCCGTGGCATCCGAGACGGCATCCTTTGGAGCAGTTGCAGGAGTGCATCCCACATGACCCAGACAGAAACAAAGTCGGGAATCAGGTCAGGAATCACATCAGGATCTAAACCCGCCCGTCCGGCCGTGCTTCTGATTGAAGATGAACCGGCCGTCATGGCTTTAGTGCGCGCCGTTCTCGAGGGTCACGGATACGCCGTCGTGCCCACCGAATCCGGCGCCGAAGCTCTGCGCTTGCTTGAGGCCGGCGATTTTCACGGCGTCGTTTCCGACATGCGTACCCCCGGAGGCGTCGATGGCGCCCAGGTCTATGCCTGGATCGCCACCCATCGCCCGGAACTCGCCTCCCGCCTGGTTTTCATCACCGGCGATATCGCCAACGAGGAAACCGCCGCCACGCTGCGCCGCACCGGCGCGCCCTGCGTCGAAAAGCCATTTCGAGTTCATGACTTCATTGCGGTCGTCGAGCAGACCATAGGCAGGGGCGCCTCATGACTCAGAATCTGACGACGGACGACTTCCGCATCCGATTGTTGATTGTCGATGACGAGCAGACCATCCGCCGCCTCTGTATGACCGTCGGCGAGTCGCTTGGCTTCTTCTGCCTCGAAGCCGAGAGCGGCGACGCGGCCCTCGCCCTGCTCGAGGAACAGCCCGTCCACATGGTGCTCACCGACATGGTCATGCCCCACATGTCCGGAATCGAATTCCTGGAGCAGGCCAAGCGCGCCCACCCCCGCATCGAAGTCGCCGTCATGACCGGCCACGGCTCCGTCGAAACTGCGGTGCAGGCCATGAAACTCGGCGCCTACGATTACATTTCCAAGCCCTTTGCTCCGCTCGATGAACTGCGTCTCTTCCTGCGCCGCATGGCCGACAAGGTTCGCCTCGTGGAAGAAAATCTCTACCTCCGCGAACGCTCTGAAACCGAAACCGCCGTACACGGCATCATCGGCAATTCCACCGGCATTCAGAACGTCCTGCGCCTCATCTCCCGCCTCAAAGACACGCGCACCCCGGTCCTGATTTCCGGCGAGAGCGGAACCGGCAAGGAACTGGTCGCCCGCGCTCTTCACTTTCGCGGCACCATGGCCAGCCGCCCCTTTGTTGCCGTCGACTGCGGATCGCTCGTCCCCACCCTCATCGAAAGCGAATTGTTCGGCTACGAAAAAGGCGCCTTCACCGGCGCTCTTCGTTCCAAGCAGGGCCTGCTGCAATCCGCCGATACCGGAACCATCTTTTTCGACGAGGTCGGCGAACTTCCGCTTGAGATGCAAGCCAAGCTCTTGCGCTTTCTCCAGGAAAAAGAAGTCCGCCCCGTCGGCAGCAATCAAAAAGTCAAAGTGGACGTGCGCATCATGGCCGCCACCAACCGCGACCTCGACGCCGAATATCAGAAAGGAACCTTCCGCAAGGATCTCTATTTCCGCCTCAACGTGGTCACCATTTCTCTGCCGCCCTTGCGTGAGCGCCGCTCCGACATTCCCATCCTGGCCGCGTTCTTCCTGGAACGCCTCGCTCCCGGACGCGGCGTCCAGGTCTCCAGCAACGCCATGAAGGCTATGCTCACTTACGACTGGCCCGGCAACGTCCGCGAACTGGAAAATTGCCTGGAGCGTGCCGTCGCTCTCGGCGATCAGCGCATCATCGAAATCAGCGATCTGCCGCCAGCCATCGCGCGCTCGGAAGTCCAAGCCGAAGTTCAATCCGAAGCGCAAGAATATTCCGGCGCCGGCCTCCACGCTACCGATCTGGAAGACATCGAGCGCGCCACCATCGAGCGCGTCTTCTCCCAGGTCAAGGGAGACAAAGCCAGAGCCGGCAAAATGTTAGGCATCAGCCGCGCCACCCTCTATCGCAAGCTGAAGCGCTACAACATAGGAGCCCGCGAAGAGCCTCCGCAATCGACCACTCTGCAATAGCAAGTGGAGAGACGGGCGTCCCCGCCCGTCCAAGCCGAGCGCAGCTCGCCCTCACCTGGGGCCTATCCGGTTCCTAGCGCCCGCGAAATGAGACAGTAGTTTCATTCTGAGACACTCTTTTCCCACTCCCAAAGAATTCCAGTGCTCCAATCCCAGCGCGACGCCGATAACTGCTTCTCTTTCTTTTACTTGTTCTTAAGGGCATGACCTTCAAGTTTTTGGTGGTGCCCGTGCACAAAGGAATGCCGATAAGGCAGAACGGGTCTCCTCGCAACTCCTCCAAACCGGGAGGAGGGGAGGCTCGCCTGCTCCAATTCCCCCGGGATTGAGGATTCCGTGCCCAACCAGGCAACTGCTCGTGCTCTTGCACCAGACATCGTAAGCCGCTTAGCGAGGTTCTTTCCCGAGGCCACGCCCGTGCGGATTCCCATCAAGCTCAGCCGCAGCAACGGCAACGGCAACACTAGCGGCAACGGAAATGGCGGTTCCGGCGCCCACGAAAATGAGAAAGTTTTTCTTCAAAACACCGTCATCGAGTTCGGTACGCCCCGCGAAGTTTTGTTTGTGGTGGACCGTCCTCTGGAATTTGCCGATCGCGTCCTGGTCGAAAGCACCGACGGCTCGCTTCACGCCGAAGCCTCCGTGGTCGCGGTTCAATATCACCCCGAACGGACAGTGGTTGCCGTCCGCTTCCTAAAACATGTTCCCAATTGGATTGTGAAATCATGACTGCATCCACCCCGCCTTCATTCCCCTTAGAGGATCAGGCAGCCACGCTCCGCGCCCTGCAGCCCATGTACGCTGCGCTGGTGCGCGAATTTGTGATTGAGGTTTCCACCTGCCCGATCGATGACGATAATGCCGAGGAATTCTCCTCCTCGCCCGAGTCGGTCGAGCAGGCCCAGGCCTGGTTCCAGCAGGTCGACGCGCAGATCCAGGTGCACCAGATGCGGCAGTTTCTGCAAACCACGCCGCTGGCCAGCGAAGCCGTGCTGCGCCATCTTCTCGTCCATCACATGCAGAAGACCGCGAAGTCCAACAGTGACCGCGACAAGACGGACTTCCTGCTCGTCCAGTATTTTTCGCTGTGCGCGCCCTCGGGCTTGGAAGACACGGACCTGGACCTCGATTACGTTGCCCAGGTGCTGGAGCCCGTGCTCGGGCCGCAACAGCCGAAGCTTCCCGCCTGGTTGACTTCGCTCGATACCATCATGCAGTCGGCGGCGGGTTGCCACCGCCTCAGCGAACTGCTGCACAGTGGCGCGCTCGAGCAAGGGCGCAAGCTCAAGACGCAGAGCTCAGCCCGCTACTTCGAGCCCTCGGCCATGGTGGCCTTCGCCCGTTTCAGCTTCATGATCCGGCGGATATTTTTCCGCCTCATGCACGACGATCTCAACGCCATCCATGACGGCTTGCGCGAACTCGAGCGCCGCGGCGTCACCACCATCGATTGCCGCCGCGCCCAGTTCTCCGCCGAGGAGCCGACCGCGCGTCTGCGCATGATCTGCCAGTCCTGGAAGGTCATGTTCCACGCCGAATACTCCTCGGGCCAGCCGTTGCGCATGCTGGTCGATCTCCGAGCGGCCGTCGACGACGCCCTCCAGAACGTGGCGCACCAGAACCCGCTCGCCGCAAGCGCTGCCGCCGCTTCCGGAACATCGGGCGGCGGAAAACAGAAATGACTTCTGTAGAGACGCGGCTTGCCGCGTCTCGGGAGACGGGGAAACCCCCATCTCTACAGGAATAAGTTCGGAATCAGAAAGCAACGATAAGTATGAATCGCCCGACCGTTCTGATCCTTGCCAGCGACCCCGCCTTTTCGCGGGAGGTCACCTCCAATTGGCCCCAGGATCCCGCTCCCCATTCCCATGGTCCGGAGTTTGCTCCGGAATTCATCGTGCTCGACGAAGGCTTTTCTCGCGACCTCAAGGGCAGCCACTACGACCTCGCCATTGCCGACGCCTCTTCGGTTGAAAAGAACAAAGACGACGGGGACGACAAGAACGATCGGAACAAAGCCCTGAAGCAGTTCCTCGCCGCTGCTGGCAAGCCTGCCATCATCGTTCTCTCCAAAGTTCACTCCGATGCCACGCTCGATTTCTATAAACTCCACGGGGCCGTTCTCGAGTTGCGTCGCGAGCCTGGACTCTGGCCGGCGATCGCGGGCCTCGTCGGACGCGAAATTCTGCGCCGCCGCCAGGCCGAGTCCTGCGCCCGCGAAGCCGAAAAAATTTGCGCCGCCGCCCAAGCCGAGGCCACTCTCGGACGCTACATGGTCGAGATGCGGACCAACGTCAACAACGCTCTTACCACCCTGCTCGGCAACGCCGAACTTCTAGTCCTCGAGCCCGGACTGCCCGCCACCGTACTGGCGCAAGCCGATACCATCCGCAACATGGCGCTGCGGCTGCACGAAGTCTTTCAGCGTTTCTCTTCCATCGAAAAGGAACTCAGCGTCGCCGCTCGCGAGTCCAACAAAAAAGCCGCTCACGCCGGCGGCTGATACCGCGCCGGGCGCCGCTTGGCCCGGCTCACACAACGGTTCTGAACAGCGAACCGATGCCTGCGGTCACCGCCATGGCGAGCGCACCCCAGAAGGTCACGCGTATCGCGCCCATCGTCACGCCGGCGCCACCCGCGCGTGCCGCCAACCCGCCCAGCAGCGCGAGGAACAGCAGTGAAGTTCCAGAGACAAGAGGGATCAAAACGGCCACCGGGGCCAGAGCAGTGACCAGGAGCGGCATGGCGGCTCCAACCGCGAAGCTGGCAGCCGATGCCAGTGCAGCCTGAATCGGACGCGCGCGGCAGGTTTCGGAGATGCCGAGTTCGTCGCGGGCGTGCGCGCCGAGCGCGTCATGGTCCATCAACTGCTCGGCCACCTCTTTCGCGAGCGCAGGTTTGAGCCCGCGACCGACGTAGATGGCCATCAGTTCCTTGTGTTCGCCCTTGTCGTCGGATTTAAGTTCCGCGCGCTCCAGCGCCAGGTCGGCCTTTTCGGTGTCAGCCTGGGAGTGGACAGAAACGTACTCTCCGGCAGCCATCGACATCGACCCAGCCACTAGGCCGGCCACACCCGCAACCAACACGTTGCTGTGAGTTGCATGGGCCGCTGCGACCCCAAGCAGCAGGCTTGCGGTTGAAAGGATGCCGTCGTTTGCGCCCAACACCGCCGCGCGTAGCCAGCCGGTGCGTCCGGTGCGGTGTCGTTCCCTGTGGCGTGCAAGCATTCTTGAGGCTTTCTTGATCCGGCAGCCGCCAGAACCGCGAAGACAAACTGGCGCTGCGTTCGGCAGACTGATATGTTGCCGCTAGCGAAAGCCCATGGCTGCGCGAGTGAGTTAAGAGTTTCGCAAGTGAGCCCTGAAAATGCCCATGACTGCCTCGGTGCGCAGAGTGTCAGCTTACACACTTGTTACCGGGTTGTGTCAGCAGCGTGCTCTCGCGTAACAGATGCGCGATGTGTACCTGAATATGTTGTGGCAGGCGCCGATATGACTCCCGCAGTTCCGCCAGAAGTTTCCCCGCGGCTTGAATGTCTCCATCCATGGCATTTCCACCCGTTCTGGGCCGGCCAACACCTGCGGGCCGTCCTCAATAAGTTCCTTGGCATGAGTACCCGCGCTGCGGGAAAGTTCCCGTTACGCCGCTTGACGAAAGTACAGCCGAAGCCTCTCTCAATTGTCGAAGTGCAGCATGGCAAAAGCTGTTCAAAAATGAACAGTGGGCATCCCTGCTTTCGCAGTCATGGCAATCACTACTGTGGTTTCGGTGTGGCCGCCGCTACAGCCTGAACCGGCTCGTCTGGGGCTGTTTTGGATGCGATACCCGCCGCTGCTAGCTTGTTAGGCGGAATCTCGGTCCCGGCTGGATAGATGAAAATCTGCACCGTGCCCCAGCCGCCATCCGGCTTCGTGCCCGTAGTCTGCTTGCCCATCCCGAGAGTTTTGAGCTGGCTATCATCGAATCCGAAGTTCTCGACCAGATACTCGCGCACCACCATGGCCCGGGCTTCCGTCAGTACCAAGTCCTTCTGGGTATCGCCTTCCATGCCCGCGGATACCACGATCACTGCAAACCCGAACTGGTTATTGGCCAGGAACTCGCCGCCCGCATTTAGGGATTTCTGGTTCTTCAGCTTGGCCGAATCCTGCTTATCGAAAAGCTGCTGCGCGGAATAGGTAAACTCCTTTGTCGGTGTGCCTTGCGGCAGCCGTTCGATCTCATTTTTTGCCAGCTCGCCGGAATCCTCGTAGCCGCGAGTCTTGAAATATCCGCGCAAGAAGAAGTTGTGCTTCAGGGCTTCCATATTCTCCTGGAAGTCGGTGACCCCTGCCTGCGCCTGGAGCATCGTGTCATGCATGGTGCTCGTTGTCTGTTCGAGGTTGGTATAAAGCTGTTTGTCGTTGACCAGCGCTCCCGCGGTTCCCTGACCGGCATCAATCTTGGCGCTGATCGACTGTAGATTCGCCGTCGCCCGAGTGGTGTTCGCAATGGCTTGCTGGCTGCTATCCAGAAGGCCGCTCGTCTTCTGCAGCAGGTCAGACATTTCGAGTGGCGGCTGGCTGGCGATGGTATCGCCGTCTCGCACGTCCGCTTTCCCGGTGGATCCAAACGAGATCGCCAGATACTGGTTGCCCAACAACCCTTCGGTTTCGATGGTGGCCACGGAGTCTTGCTTGATGATCTCGTGCGTCGACTTACCGACCTCCATGACTACCGTGACTCTTTCGCCCGGATGGTGGGGCAACACGATGCTGCTGACCGTTCCACTGTGAACCCCACCCACCCGCACATCGGCTCCGGCGTCCAGGCCCACCACATTGTCGAACTGCGCCTTCAATTGATACGTCGAGCTGAAGAGATACTGCTTGCTTCCGATGATGAAGACACCGGCCACTAGTATTGCCAGTGTCACAACGATGAAAGCTCCTAACCGCGCCGCTCTCGACATATATCCTCCTACGAATACCTTAAGAATTCCCTGACAAACCCGTCGTCACTCTTCTGCAGTTCTTCAAAGCTGCCTTCGATCACCACATTTCCCTCGTTGAGCAGGGCGAGACGGTCGGCAATCGTCCTGGCGCTGTGCAGATCGTGAGTCACCACGATGGATGCCATGTGATGCTCCGCCTGAAGCTTGAGAACCAAATCATTGATCTCCGCGGAACTGATGGGGTCGAGGCCAGCGGTGGGCTCGTCGAGCAACAGAATATCCGGCTCCAAAGCCAGTGCACGCGCCAGCCCAACTCGTTTCTGCATGCCGCCCGAAATATCCGAAGGCATTTTCTCCAGGGCGCCTTCCATGCCCACTTCCTCCAGTAGTTGCCGTACCCGGCCGCACTTCTCAGATGCCGACATCTCTTTCTTATGGTGCTGCAACGGAAATGCCACGTTCTGCTCAACCGTCAGCGAATCGTAGAGCGCGGCGTGTTGAAACAGAAAGCCCATTTTCGTTCTTATTTCGCCGAGCTGGTCGAGAGCCAGGCCGTCGATGTCTTGACCGTGAATGCGAACCGATCCCAAGTCAGGGTTCTCCAGGCCGATGATGAGCCTCAGCAACACGCTCTTACCAGTACCGCTGCGCCCCAGCACTGCCAGGGTCTGGCCGCGGTTCACGGTCAGGCTAATCCCGTTCAAAACCTTCTGACTTCCGAAGGACTTACGCAAATCCTCGACGGCGACAGCGGGCGCACTGCCGTCTCCCTCGGCTTTTTCTCGCTTCACCGCAACTTGATCGATTGTGTCCATACCTAATTTCACGAGCTACTTAGTTCATGTTCACGCGAAAGTCTTCACGGAAAGAATATGAGAATGAGTTTCACCAGTACAACATCGGCCAAAATCACGAACAGCGAGGACAACACTACCGAGCTCGTGGCCGCGCGGCCCACGCCCGCGGCGCCTCCCCGTGTCCGCATGCCCTGAAAACACGCGATCAGCCCAATGATCAGGCCAAACACCATAGTCTTAAACGTGGGTGGCAGGAAATCGCTGAAATCGGCGCCCTTGAAACCGCTAGTAACAAACTGGCGAAAGGAGAGCGGCTCCGCCAGTGCCTGCGCAACCCAGCCCATTATCAAGCCACAAAAATCGGCAGCGAGGGTCAAGAGAGGGAGCATGAGAATGCAGGCCAGGATGCGGGGCGCCGCTAGCAGCTTATAAGGATTTACCGCAGACGCCTCGATGGCATCGATCTGCTCGGTCACTTTCATTGACGCCAGCTCGGCGCCAATGCCAGCGCCTACTCGACCACTTACTACCAGCCCGGTGATGATGGGGCCGGTCTCGTGGATAACGGAGAATACGATAGCGGCGGGAAGCAGCGACTTAGCCCCAAATCGCGTCAGGCTGTAACGAGCTTCCAAGGAAAGTACCACGCCGATGGCGGCTCCGGCCAAAGCCACCAGAGGCAGGGACATGGATCCTATCTCGTCGAGTTGTAAGAACAATTCGCGAAATTCAAACGGCGGCGTCACGGCAGCGCGCACAACTTGCCAGAAAAATATGCCCAGGTCGCCGAACCACTCGAAAAACCTGTTGATCAGGCCCAGGGAGGAGCTCACCAGGGCGGACATAAGTGAGGTCCGCGGCCCCGGAAGTGGAGAGTCTATGCCCGCGCCCGCCCTGGATATCCGGTCGATCACGGCTTTGAACCTGGATCGGGCGCTCCGTGCGTATCGTTGAGGTGCATGCGAGTAAGCAACGAGTGAGGTCCGCTATAGAGAAACTCAAGGGAGATGTTTGCGCCTACATACCCCAGCAAGCTGTAGTTGCCCATGCGGAATGCATCCTTGTAATCGAAGCGGCCGGGATACCAGCCATAAACGGCGGTCATGGTTCCGGCATAGGGAGAAACCAGATCAGGGAAAGAAAAGACGCGATGGCCATCGACGCCGCGGCGTGCGGCAAAGGTCGAAAGTACGGCATGGCGCAGCCGCGGAAACACACCTTTGCACTCGCAGCGGTAATACAACGTGTCCTCGTGGAAGGCTTCCGAGAGCGCATAGCGTGTCGTCGTAGTTACCGCAGCGATGCCGAAGTCGGACCCGATTCGCCTGCCATAACCCTCCGCGCCTTGTCCCCACTCTGGCGGTGCATTTTGTATCTGGTTAATGCCAGCAGCTATTCCGGCGCCGACAATGGGATAGGGGCCGAACGCATCGAAGAGGTAATTGTGGAGCATGGTTTTCTCTGTCGGATGCGTGTACGGCAGATCCGGTAGCGGGGCCGCCCTACTTACTGACGTGCCAGCAGCGCTGGAAGAGTCTCCTGAATCAACCAGGGATTGCGCCTTGGCCAACGCTGACAACGCGGCAAGGCCGCCGAATGCCAGCAGCAAGAGGATAAACCAGCGCATCTTGTCGCCAGGTTTCACCTGGCACGGCAGGTACGCACACTTGGTCTCATTCGTCGTCGTCATTGTTTTTCTTTTCCGAACCTTGGTCCTGGGTTCTGATCTACCTTCGTTTCAGCATCCAGCCGACCAACGTTCCTGCGACGAACGCTACCGCAAAAGTCGCCGCCACCAATAGCACTGGGTGGCGCTCGATGCGCTGAGTTGTGTCATCCAGGAATTCTTCGGCAACATCGCCGCTTTGCTTTACCGCACGCCTTACGACTCCCACGCCATCCTCGATGGCATCGGCAATCGCACAGGTCGCACGAGAAGCCTGCTGAGCTGTTTCGGCGATCTGTTCCGCCGTTCTCTCCACTACGGTTTGTGACATGGTTCCCTCCGGTGTGTTTTGCGAGACAGGGCTGATATATGTTCTTTATTCTCCGATCGCCTTTTCAGCACGGCCGATCCAGTCTTGAACTTTGCCAGCTTTCTTTTCCGCGTCTCCAGTGACTTCCAGGTTCGGATTGTTCGTCACCTTTCCGACCTGTTCCTTAATCTTTCCCTTCACTTCGTGGAACTTGCCCTCGGTCCGGTCATTCGTGCTGGGTTTCATCATTTTTTCCTTTCCTCTTGTAACCATCTTCGGTCGGCTCTCCACTCCATTGCGAGAGCGTAGTTGCCGCGCGCCTTTACGCTACTTCTTTTCTTTCAGCACTCGTTGGCACCTGCACCAGTTCCTCAAACAGAGACCGGTAATGAATCATCGCCGTTCTCAGTTCTTCGGTAGTGGCTTCGTTTTTGCCAACCCGCAGCGCAATCTCATGCGCCGACCGGTAGTTCTCCACCACTCGGGGATGGTCGACAGAAATGTCGGCCGCGCGTTGATCGAAATCGGACACAGGATAGCCACGAGTTTTCATTAAAGAGGACACCAGATCATCCGCTTCTGCGACCGCCCCCTTTGGGGAATCGACAAAACGAGACTGTACGGCCTCCCATCGTTTCAAGAAACGGTCGTGCTCCATCGGGTCGAGCTCGCGAATGCTGAGCTTTTCAACCCGCTTCTCGCGATCCTCTAATTTCGCTTGTGCTTTTCGTTCTGACCCATGCTTCAGCACTGCCCGATCGTACTCGGGTCCAAACTTCTGCCGCAGGTTTGCAGTCGTACTCCTGCGCTTTCGCACGTACAGCCAAGCCAGCGCCGCGATGAGCACAACCACCACGGCGACAAGCGCAATCAGCTTCGGATCCAGCAGATTCAGATTCATTGAAACCTCCTACATCACAGAATGTTCACAAAACCAGATTTGTTCACGAAGTTCCCTCCGCAGGCAGCACCCCCGGTAATCGCCAGTATCGGACTTTAGGCTGCAGAAGACTGTTCAGAATTGATCGTTTTGCAGGATCTCGTGGTGAAAGTCGGGTCCGGAGCGGTTGTACGAGCGACACGTTTACCGACAAGGCCTGCTAGTTTAGGGTTGAAGAGCGGAGGCTCACTTTCGCCACGGGCCGTTATTCCGAGGGATCTCTTTGACGGGTGGCCTTTACACCCGACAGAATTCCAATGCCTAAGAGCACAATCGCGCCCACTGCAATCCAGTGCGCGGGCATGTGCATCAGGTGCGCACCGTAGATCAGTCCGCCAATCAGGATGGCAAACCCAATCGCGTAAATTCCGAACGACATAGTATCTCCTTGAGTATCTTTTTCTGTAGAGACGGGGCTTGCCCCGTCTCCGGAGACACGGCAAGCCGCGTCTCTACGCGAAATCAGACGCCCTTCAGGCTGCTGCATCTATCTGCTGCATCGAAAATCGAATTCCTCCGCAGCCGGCCCCACTCCGCAGCTCTTACTGCGATGAAGTGGCTTTCTGATTCTTAACCTGCAGATCGTTTACCACCTGCAGAACGTTCGGCACTCCCGTGGCCACCTGCTCGGCGAGCGCCCGCTTGGCCTGCGAGTTCACTTCGCCGGTCAGCGTGACCACCCCGCTCTTCACTGCGTATTTCACGTGCTCGTGCAGCTTGTTCTGGATCAGCGCCGCGTCCAGATTCTGCTCGATGCCTTTGTCCAGATCGGAGTTCACCGCCTTGGCATCTTTTTCTCCGCCCACGGGAATCACGGCAATCTGATTCGCGACCACCTGCGTGCCCGCCAGGGACTTGGCCAGAGATTCGGCTTGCGCCTTGTCGTTGTCACTGCCGACTTGTCCGCTGAGGGTCACGATGCCCTTCTCGCGATCCTGGCTGACGGCGACACTTTTCAAGCCTGCTTGATCGAGCGATTTGCGAATACTGTCGGCAACATCGGGGGATTTGACCGGCCCGGAGCATCCCGCCAGAATCCCGGCGGCTAGCAGCGTGAGCAGGGCTACTGTCAATCTGAGCTTTTTCATATTCCTCTCTTTCCTCCGTTCTTTCCTCCGGTGATCGATGTGACGAATTCGAAATGAAATCTCAAAGCCATTTCTTTCTCTCAACTGGGGATCGATAGCGGAGGATCCCAGCCCAAATATTAGTCACCGCGGGAATGCGTTTCTGTGCAGAAAGGAACACATTGGCGGGTTGCGAGGGTCTTTTGAAGGAGGACGAGGGCTGCTCCGCGGTCCGAGAGAAATCCCAGGCGGGAGAAGACCCGGAACCACACTCTTCAAAAAGTGGGCGCCCCGCATCTTCGAAGAGTACGCGGATTTTCCACGTCTTAATTTGTAATTGGCGATGGGGAGAGGGAACTCGTCTGGCCCCGCATCTGGGCGATGGCCCGGCGGTTCTGCTTCGAAAAAAGGGAAGGGGCACAACCGGACCGTCCCGGTTGTGCCCCTTTTCCCGGTTATGGGCTACTTAGTTCGTTTCTTAGTGGTTTTCGCCGGAGCTTTTTTCACTCCGGGTACACCGGTTAGTGACCCCTGCAACTCGATGGATCCGAGGAATACATCAGTCGCATCTGTGCCCAGCCAGAACAACTGTCCGCCAGTAGTCGGGCCACTGGCCTGATAGATGGTCGCGCTGAGATCAACCTCGGTGCCACCGGTGACAGTGACAGCGAGCGTCGGGATTGTATAGCGCCCCAGGTTTGCCGGGTCAGGGGTCGCAGTTGCCGCCACTGTAGCCCCGATTGTCTCCGAGACATCACCGTCGAAGAATCCGCCCGGATCACTGACGTTTGCGTTTCCGGCCAAAACATTGGTAGCCCCGGCCGTAACCGATCCCTGGCCGACCAAGTCAAATTCCCAGAAATCGTTTTCGTTGAAATCCTGCGCTCCAAAGGCATAGTTGCCCGCGAAGTCGGCAGTTGCGTTGTCTGCTTGCGGAATCAGGACTCCTGTGCCGAAAAGATCGGGATCCAGGTCGACAATAAGAGCTCCTCCTCCTCCCGCCGTGTTGTTCGGATCAAGCAGATTGAGAGCTGGATCCGTCATATACATCCCCAAGGCACTGACGTCTCCCAAGTCTCCAAGTGTGATCGCGAAGGCGCCGTATCCATTGGCCGAAACACCATATGTGCCTGAGATAGCGGAAGCGGGAATGGGTCCGACCGCGAGTTCGTTGTCATCCCCGACACCCAGGAATGTCCCGGTGCCCGGAGTGGTAGTAAACATGCCCGCCGCGGCATAGGAATCAGCCCACGAGTTGCTTTGGATGCCAAACACGGAGGTTCCGAGCGATGTGTTGCCGAAAGTGCCAGCGCTTGCGCCCTGGCCGAACGCCGACCCAACCATCGAATCGGTAGCATCGACATCAATGATCCGCATAACT
>Ga0181532_10001936_pt1 | contig 19592 bp, 11 predicted proteins | sample PEATcosm2014_Bin_33_FD_119768 | JGI IMG/M metagenome (GOLD analysis project Ga0181532, IMG submission 119768) | Peatland microbial communities from MTU Mesocosm Facility, Houghton, MI, USA - PEATcosm2014_Bin11_30_metaG | ecosystem: Environmental > Terrestrial > Soil > Wetlands > Peat | place... | reverse complement strand
TTCACAATAACTCACCATAAGAGTTGAGATAGGTCTTGAGCTGCTAACGTCATCAGATACGAAGGGACCAACAACGTGTTCACGGTGCCGGTTGGCAGTTTGGCGAAAGCTTCGCTGGTGGGGTAGGAGTTTTCGCTTTTACTCGCCTACGCCGACGATCACAGGCGTTCCACGCGGAGATTCGTGCGAGCCGCTCTCGGGTTCTAGCGTAACCGCAAAGTTCTTGGCCTCGACACCTTCCGGCAGCGGAGGATTCACGACCGTCGCGCTGCCACGGGCATCGGGCCTGAACAGGCCCGCCGCAATGGGCGCACCGCCGTTGGCGGGAAACAGCCACAGCTCGTAGATTTTCTCCGCGGGAAGAGGTGGCAAATTACTGGCGAAGAAAATCAGGTTGCGATTGCGCCGCTGGTAGATCGCTTTACCTCTCGGCTGCGGTTTGTTGCCGACGGCGACCAGTTCGATCTTCTGCGCGTCTGGATCCAGCAGCGTCGCCACGACTTCGTTTACTTGCTCGAGCTTGCTTCCCTGGTCGGTGAACCGCGCTCGCAGCGAAGCCAGGTCCTGCCGCAGAGTCGAATTCTGCCGCAGCAAACCGACGCAGACGACAACTAGAGCTGCCGTCGCCGCCCATCGAAAAGCAGGCCATCCAAGAGCAGTCCACCAGAAACGTTGCTGGCGTTCGGACGCTGGCGCAGCCACAGGCAGGCGCGGTTCGTTGGCGATCGCCGACATCAACCGTTGTCGCGCACGCGCGGGCGGCTTGGGTCCGGCGGTGGTCAGAGCGAGCAGGCTGAGGTCGCCGCGCAGCAGTTCTAATTCGCGGCGGCAGGAGGCGCACCCGTCCAGATGCTTTTCGAGCGCATGGCACTCCGCGCCGTCGAGCGATCCGAGCGCATAGAGCGCCAGGTCTTCCGCGAATTGTTCGTGCACGCTCATACGGCCAACACTTTTCGTAACGCGAGTAATCCGGCGCGAATCCTGGTTTTAATTGTGCCCAGCGGCTCGCCGGTTTTCCCTGCGATCTGGGAATGAGTCAATCCTTCGAAGTATGCCATTTCGAGTGCAGACCGTTGCGGTGCGGGCATCGCCTGCAGCGCCCCGCGAACCTTATCCATGGTGCGCGATCGGTCTGCTTCGCTGGCCAGGTCGTGCTCGACAGAAACGACCACGTCTTCAATATCGCTTTCCGGACGACGGCGGCGCAGGGCGTCGATCGCGCGGTTGCGCGCTATCACTGCCAGCCATGCTGCCAGGTTGCCGCGGCTCGCGTCAAAAGCTCCGGGATTGCGCCAAAGCTGCATGAAGATATCCTGCAATACGTCCTCAGCCGCGCCGGTATCCTGGAGCACGCGCAGCGCCACCGAATACACGATGGGCGAATAGCGATCATAAAGCGCCGTCATGGCGCCCTGATCGTCAGATCGGATCGCCGTCACCAGCGCCAGGTCGGACGTCATCGCGTTGGGGTCCGCGCTCGGCACGCCGATCTTCATCCTCCTGAAGTACGTCTCAGAATGAGCGTTGGATTGTGTGAGCCTAGGCCCGGTATAGCCCGCAGCTTGCGGCTCAACGAAAATAGCAGTCTGGGTCGGTAGCAAGCAAGGGCCTGTACTCGTCCAGTGAATGGGTGACACTTTCGGCAAAGGGGGTGGTGCGGCTCGAAATGACGCAAATTACTGCGTCCCTGCACGAAGGCAAAGATCAGGCAAGAAAGTGGGATGCCAGAAATCCGATTTGCGCTTCTGCCCGTATTCATAATGTAGGCGGGTCCATGGTCAACGCTCCGGCAAGCGGCGGGCATCCGCAGCAATCTCGCGAGGCACGGCGTTAACCAAGATCAATCCTCTATTTGCAACTCGTTTATTTGCAACCCAGTGAGGGTGGAATGTCCAAGTGGCTACTAGTTCTTCTGATCCTTGGTGCCGCATCAGCATGGTCTCAGACTGCGCCTTCTGAAGCCGTCGAACTGAAACGCCTCGGCCCTACATCGGAGACGGACAAGCAGATTCAGACACTGCAAGATCATGTGAAGGAAGCGGCGGGCGATTACGCAGGATATGACGGGTTAGGATCCGCCTTCTTTCAGAAGGCCAGAGAGACCGGCGACATTGCTTATTACGACCTAGCCGAGCAAACCCTCAAGAAGGCGCTCGCTCTGGCGCCACAAGACTTCCGAGCCTCGGACCCTCTAGTTCACATGGCACTGGTGTATATGGGCGAACATCGCTTCTCGGACGCGCTCGCCTATGCACAAAAGGCGATCGGCACAGGCTCCGGAAATCTGGCGGCATTCGCCATCGAAGGGGACGCTTACACCGATATGGGCGATTACGACGAGGCAGCAACGGCCTACAACACCGTGCAGTCTCTTGGACGGGCGGTCTCCTCACCCTTGGCACTCGCATACATGAGCGACAGTCGCATGGCATATCTGTGTTACTTGCGTGGAGACTCAGCGGAAGCCATCCGGCTGATGAAGAGTGCCATCGCAGCCGCGCTTCAAACCAATGTTCCCCGAGAAAATCTCGCATGGCTCTACTTCGAATTAGGCGAGCGCTACTTTCAAACCGGCGACTTAGGGAATGCCGATTTGTCGTATCGGTCGGGCATAACAGCCGATCCCAATCACTATCGCTCCCTGGCCGGTCTGGCGAAGGTTCGGGCCGCGCAAGGGAAACTTGAAGAATCCATTCAGCTCTATCAACGCTCGATCGCCATCATTCCGTTTCCTGTGTACGTTGCTGAGTTGGGCGACGTTTACAAGAAAGCGGGACGGGTGAACGAAGCGCAGCAGCAGTATGACTTGGTCGAGTACATCGGACACCTGAGCAAGTTAAATCAAGTACTGGCTAATCGGGAACTGGCTCTGTTCTATGCGGATCAAGGGATCAAGTTGCCGGAGGCCCTGGAGCTGGCGCGAAAGGAACTTGAAGTCCGACACGACATTTACACATGGGACACTCTGGCGTGGGTCCTCTACAGGAATGGTCGATTCCAAGAAGCGGCCGAAGCGATAAATAAAGCCCTTGGTTTGCACACCAATGATTCGCTGCTTCTGTTTCATGCCGGGATGATTTACCACAGCTTGGGCAAAGATCCTGACGCCGAAAATTTTCTGAGCCGCGCGTTAAAGACAAACCCGCATTTCCACGTTTTTCACGCTGAAGTGGCGAGCCGAACTTTAGAAGATATCGCCCAATCGCATAACCGGGATTTGAGGTCAGGCAATGCGCAACGATAACGACAAGAGCAATCATCGCCGGACGGGAATCGTCTTGTTGCTGTTTGTGCTGATGTTGAGCTCCGCGACCTCTTTCGCCCATCCCATGGGAAATTTTAGCGTCAATCATTACTCGAAGATCAAGATCGGCCAACAGTCGATTGAGATCCGATATCTGATCGACATGGCTGAAATTCCTACCTTTCAGGAGATTCGCCAGTTCGACATTACTCCCACGGCTAACGACCCCAGCGCCTCCCGCTATCTCGACAGGCAGGAGCAACTCTTGAAGGGAGGAATCTCCTTAGCGAGCGATGGCCAATCTGTCCGGTTAGATACGATATCTCGCCAGGTGGGATTTGCCGACGGGGCCGGCGGTCTGCCTACGATGAAAATCGGGTTCGTGTTCCGGGGCAAGCTCGATGTCCCAGCAGGCGCTCACAAACTCTCCTACTTCGATAACAACTTTCCAGGGCGAGCAGGTTGGAAGGAAATCGTGGTTTTCGGCGACGGAGTTGCGATTCTGGACAGTTCCGCTCCCGGTACCGATCGCAGCCAGGAACTGACCAACTATTCCAGCGATGCGTTGAACAGCCCCCCACAGCAACTATCAGCTCTGATCGGCTTCAGGACTTCTGAACCGGAGAAGAGTGCTTCAGCGGTGGTGGTTGGAACCTCTTCCAACCGGACGATCGCTCAGGGGAGCAACGCGGCACATCAGTCACCCGCACCTCAAGAAAAGGGCCGATCGTCAGGTGCAATTACGTTGTCTGACCTTCGCACCGCGCAATCCTCTCCCAGCGGCGTCGCATCCTCCACCGTTGCTCCGTTGTCACTCGCGGCCCGCACGCAGAATACGCCGCGCAGTCGTTTTACCGAGCTGATTTCGACGCAGGGCAAGTTGAGTTTCTGGGTATTGTTCGCGGCTGCTCTGATCGCTGCAGGTCTGGGCGCGCTTCATGCGCTAGAGCCGGGACACGGCAAGACCGTCGTGGCTGCCTACCTTGTAGGTTCGCGCGGTACAGCAAGACACGCGGTGTTGCTGGGAATTGTCGTCACCGCTGCACACACGGCGGGCGTCTACGTGTTAGGGGCCTTGACCCTCTATGCATCGCGGTACATAGTTCCCGAGCAGCTCTATCCATGGCTTGGAGCAATTTCGGGTCTGAGCGTTGCCGGCCTTGGCATTTTCATTTTCCTCAAACACTGGACAGGAGAAACCGGAGAGCATTCGCACGCCCCGGGAGAGAAGCATTCGCACTGGTTTCTCTCGATGTTCAAGCGAGCCACGGCCACGGAACTAGCGAATCGCGCTGCGATCTCTACCGATTCGAAACCCGTCGAGCGTGTCCTGTCATTGCGCGAACTCTGCGTGCTGGGCATCACTGGAGGAATCGTGCCTTGTCCGGCTGCGCTGGTCGTGCTCCTGAGTGCCTTCTCTCTTCACCGGATAGGTTTCGGGTTGTTTTTGATCACCGCATTTAGTTTTGGGCTGGCAGCTGTGCTGGTGATCGTCGGCCTAACGATGGTCTACGCCAAACGCGTGATGTCATCTCGCGTGCGGGCCGGCAATACTGCTTTCCGCTATCTTCCCTTTTTGTCATCTGCATTCATGGTGGTGCTGGGCGTGGGAATAACGGCCTCGGCTGTCGCATCCGTTCCCATCTGGCAAGGCCTTCCGTCCACCGACAAACTGGTTCCCTTCGTGACCGTAATTGTGCTGGGATTGTTTCTGGGGATGCGTCATTCCACGGACCCCGATCACGTGGTGGCAGTGTCTACCATTGTGAGCCGCCAAGGGTCCATCAGAAGCTCGGCGACGATTGGGTTGCTGTGGGGACTAGGACACACGCTGACGATTTTTCTGGTCGGATCCGCGATCATTATTTTCGGCGTAGTGATACCGCCCCGTCTCGGGCTGTCCATGGAGTTTTGTGTTGCCTTGATGCTTATCCTGCTGGGGGTACTGAACCTGACCGGTGTCATGCGTTGGATTGCGGAGCGCGTTACTCCGATGACAAAGGTCTCCTCAACGTCGCAACCACCCGTTTCCGTATATCGCATCTCGGAGGACCCTGGTAAGCCAAACCAAAGGGCGTCGGGCCGCATTGAAGTCTTTGTTGAGAGGACGATCGGAAGACTTGGCCTTTATCAGACCATTCGACCGTTAGTGGTCGGTCTCGTACACGGCTTGGCGGGTTCGGCCGCGGTCGCTCTATTGGTCCTTTCCACGATCAAGAGTCCACTCTGGTCAACCGCTTACCTGCTGGTTTTTGGCTTCGGCACAATGGTGGGAATGATGATCATGACCGCCGCAATCTCAATTCCTCTGGTTTACACAGGGAAGAAGTTCTTTAAGATCAACCGGCACTTGACCGCGATTTCTGGTTTCGCCAGCATGACTTTCGGCATCTTTCTCGTTTACCACATCGGTTTTGTCGACGGGCTGTTTACTTCACAGGCGCACTGGATTCCGCAATAAGTCGGCATAAGTTTCGCGGTCGAGATGACGCTCCGGATATTCGCCTTCGTTACCCAATGCTGATTCCCATGTTATGAAACGTTCCGCATTTCTCCAGAGACAACCAAAGCAACGGTTGTATCCACGATAGCGGCGTAAATATTTGTCAAGTCGCGAAATCCGTTTGCCGCGGTGACAACGTAACTTGAATACGTGGGCGAGCCGGAGGAACTGCGACACGCTTTACTCACGAGCAGGGAAATCCACGGCGATGTCGACGAATTCTGCAGAGAGGCATTTCCATGAAAAAACTGAGATCAATCGTGGCTCTCGCGATGTCGCTGTTCATGCTGGCACCTGCCAGCCTGTTCGCGTCGAGCCATCGCGAGGCACCCATCACGGCATTGGACCGTTCCGCGGATGTCACCGACTGGTACGCCTTTGTCAGCTATGACAATCCCAACAACGTCACCTTCATCTTGAACGTCGACCCGCTCCTGGAGCCGGCCAACGGACCCAACTATTTTCCTTTCGATCCCAGCGTGCTGTACGAGATGCTCATAGACAACAATCAGGACGGCATTCCAGACGTCGTCTTCCAATTCCGGTTCAATACCGAAATCCGCGACCCCAACTTGTTCACAGGGTTCGTTGGCGGCATCGCCGGGATCCCGCAGATCACGTCACTGAGCGGAGCCGGTTCTGAGGGCTTGAGCCTGCGCCAGACCTACACCGTAACCATGGTCAAGAATGGCAAGTCCACGCGCCTGAACGGCGGAAAAACGCTTTACGCAGTTCCGTCGAACGTGGGTCCACTCACCATGCCGAATTACCCTGCGCTCTTCAACCAGGGGAGTAACGACCTGGGCAACGGAATCACGGTCTGGGCAGGAACCGCGGATGACCCATTCTTTATTGATCTGGGAGCTTTCTTCGACTCCGTGAATTTCCGCAGCGGAGTCGGTCCGATCCTTTCGCCGGCAATCGATGCCGACAATACCCACAACTACGCTCCCGACGCCGTGGGCGGCTACAACGTTAACTCCATTGTGCTGGAAGTTCCCATCACGCTGTTGACGGTGGACGGAAAAATCCACCCTCCCACCGACAAGCAAGCGGTTATCGGAACCTATGGCAGCACGGCCCGCCATCACATCACTGTGCGGCGATCGCCGAATCCAGAGGAAAACTATGGCGCTTTCCAGCAGGTGAACCGTGAAGGCAACTCGTTGATTAACGAAGCGATCATCGGCACTGGCTTTAAGGATCGCTTCAGCATGGATTTTCCGGTTAACGACTCGCAGTTCGCGAACTTCGTTCTGAATCCGGTGGCAGCAGGTGTATTAAGCTCCCTGGGTGTTCCGGTTCCACCCAATCCGCGGACGGACTTGTTGATTCTGGCACAGTACGAGCCTCCCATCTGTCCGGGCTGCGGACCAAAAGATGCGGGACCGGTAGCCGACCTACTGCGGCTGAACACGGGCATTCCCGCAACTCCGGTGGGCAGGCAACTGCGGCTCGGCTTCATCGCCGGCGACGTGGCCGGCTACCCCAACGGACGCAGGCCGATCGACGATGTGTTTGACATCTCCCTCCGGGCCCTCGAAGGCATCCTGGTGGATTCCACGAAGTACGGCCTGGCGCTCGGAGACGGCGTCAACACCAAGACGGAAGGCTTCAACAACTCCTTCCCCTACGTCATGCCGGCGAACAGTGGACGCAACAGCGCGCACACTGGACCCGGACAGGCAGGCTGCACCGGACAACCCGGCGGTATCTGCCCTGTACAGTAGCGAACCCCTGTGGCCGTCGTGCTGCACGCGACGGCCACGATTTGTTTTTCGAACAAAATGAGGCATGTCATGAAAAGAATTATTTTGGTGCTGTGCGCGATGATGACGGTTGCGACTCTCGCTGCTCCTCAAAACGTAGCCGGCGCAGCAAGTACGGACCTTTCACCGGCGGCGCAAAGCATCGCAGAAGCCAGAAAAGCGATCACTGAAGAGCCCGCGCAATATGCAGGGTACAACCTTCTCGCGACGGCGCTGGTTCGCCGTGCACAGGAAACTTGCGATGTTAGCCTCTACATTCAAGCCGAAGACGCAGTCAAGAAATCATTGGAATTGGCTCCGAAAAATTTTGATACGGAGAAAATACAAGTTTCGATTCTCCTGGGCGAACATGAGTATCCTGCCGCGCTGGAAGCTGCCAAGTCCCTGAACAAGAGAGTTCCCGATGATGTGATGGTCTACGGCTTGTTGACCGATGCGAACGTGGAACTCGGCAATTATAAGGATGCGGAGATTGCAGCACAGTGGATGCTCAATCTTCGCCCCGGAAATTTGCCTGCCCTGACTCGGGCTGCCCATTTACGGGAGCTATTCGGGGATACGGAGGGTGCATATGAACTGATGGAAATGGCTTATCAGTCGACACCCCCGACGGAAACCGAAGAACGGGCATGGATCCTCACCCAGATGGGCCATCTTCGGTCGGCTTCCGGCAACATCGACGCGGCAGAAAAACTCCTCCAACAGGCATTGACATCTTTTCCAAATTATCCCTCTGCCCTGGGAAATCTAGCCCAGGTTCGCATCACGCAAAAACGCTACGCGGAAGCGGTAGTCCTCTTACAGCAACGCAATCAGGGGGTACCGCAAGCCGAGAATCTCTATGATCTGGCCGAAGCGCTCCAACTGGCAGGACGCGATGCTGAAGCGAGGCTGGCATTTGCTGAATTCGAAACGAAATCACTTCAGGAATCGCGCAAGAGGCAAAACTCCAACCGCGAACTCGTCTTCTACTATGCCGATCACACGCACCAACCGGCCAAAGCTTTGAAAATGGCACAACAGGAGCACGCCTGGCGTCATGACGTATACACTCTGGACGCTTACGCCTGGGCGTTGCACGTCAATGGTCAGGACGCCGAAGCACGCAGGCAGATTGAGACCGCCCTGGCGGTCGGCATTCGCGACGCGAAACTTTTTCGCCACGCAGGAGAGATCGCCTTGAAGGCAGGAGATATTGCAGCCACAGAACTTTACCTGAAGCAGTCAGTCGAACTGAACGCCGTGGACTCAGAGCAGGCAAGGAGGACATTGGCCAGCCTTTCGCAGGCGGGACAACGATAGAAGCTGAACATGCGGGCACTTCTGCAAAATTCGGAAAAAGCACAAGATAATATGCATCGGATCAAGATTGTCATTTTCTTCCTGCTCCTGGGCGCTGAGGCGAGCGTTATGTTGGTTTGTTCGCCAGTCGCGTTATGGGCTGCGGCCGATGGCAGCCTCTCAGGAACGCTGAAGGACCCGAATGACGCGGTTGTCCCTGGCGCGACGATTACATCGGTCAACACCGCTCTTAAGTCCGAATACAACGTGATTTCGAACGGGCAGGGATTCTATTCTTTCCCGACTCTTCCGGTCGGTCACTACGACCTGATCATTGCAGCGGCCGGGTTCAAGACCCAGATGAAAAGGAACGTGACGATCGATACCGACGCGGCGCCCAGAGTGGATGCGGTCCTCGCGTTGGGACAGCAAACCGAGACCGTAACTGTAGAGGCCACGGGAGCGACCGTCGAGGCCCAGGTCGATACGGTGGCAACTCACCTTGGCGAACTCGTGACCGGCTCGCAGATGACGGCGCTCCCTTTGAACGGAAGGAGCTATACCGATCTGCTGCCAATCCAGCCCGGAGTTGCCCCGGTCTCAACGTTGCTGCCCAATTCGGTGATCATGGCGGGAGTGACGGGAGGTCTTTCACCCTCGGGCGATTTGAATCCAGGAAATTTGTCGATTGACGGACAGAAAGAATCGTCGAATGGCTTTTTGGTGAACGGAATCGACGTGCAGGAGCACATGAATGGCGGCACGTCCGTCGTGGCGAACCTGGACTCGATCGACGAATTCCGCGTTCTGACCAATAATTTCGATCCCGAGTACGGCAATTATAACGGCGGCATGGTGACCGTCATCACCAAGTCGGGAAGCGATTCATTCCATGGCAATGCCTTCGAATTCTTGCGCAACAGAGCTCTGGATGCTCGCGGCTACTTCGACCCGAGCCGGCCAGACTTCCGGCAGAATCAATTCGGCGGCACGTTCGGCGGTCCGGTCAAGCATCAGAAAGTTTACTTCTTTGGAGATTATCAAGGCACGCGGACCAACGAAGGCGTGGAAACGGGAGAGATCTCGGTTCCGTCGATTCAGGATCGCTCGGGGAATCTCTCAGACGTGGCTGGTTCGTTGACCGGAAAAGTGAGCGGAAGCTACCTCGCGAGCTTGCTCTCGACGAAGCTGGGTTATGGAGTTACGGCCGGAGAGCCTTACTCCCAGGTTTTCCCGAACGCGGTGATCCCCATGAAAGCTTGGTCAGCGCCGGCCCGCGCCCTGCTGCAATACATTCCCTCGCCCAATATTGGCACCGATCAATTTTCTACTTCGGCGTATCCGCAGACGGTGCGCGACGATAAGGCTTCCGGGCGAATCGACGCCAACGGCGGCCGATGGGGCCAGCTTTCCGCATACTACTTCTTCGACGATTACCGCCTCGACAATCCGTATCCGGGACAGCAGGGTGGAGCAAGCATACCCGGTTTCGATGCCCTGACATTCGGGCGCGCCCAGCTCGTCAGCTTGGGAGACACAAAGGTTTTGGGGACCGGCACGGTCAACGAATTCCACATTGGGTATCTCCGTAATGCCAATGTGATTGGTCAACCGCACGGCGGGCTGGGCGTCAGCCTCGCGGCTCAGGGTTTCGTGAACAGTACGGGGGCGCCGGGTTTCACGGTGCAGGCGCCACAGTTTGAAGGCGTGGAGAACATTGTTTTTCCTTCTTTCGTAATGGGTGTTCCGATCACCAATGAAACGCAGATCAACAACACGCTGTACTTGAGTGACACGGTTTCGAAGGCATTCGGAACGCACACCTTGAAATTTGGCGGCCAATTTCATGTGGATCAGGTGAACGAGCATCCCGACGCCACGTTCAACGGAACCTTCAATATCGATGGAACCGAAACCGGCTCCGCCTTTGCCGATTTCCTGATCGGCGCGCCGAGCAATTTCACGCAATCCTCGGGCCAGCCTTTCTATTTGCGAAACCACTATGCGGGACTGTTTGCGCAAGACAGCTGGCGGGCGCGAAACGACTTGACGGTCAACCTCGGTCTGCGCTGGGACTACATCATTCCGTTCTCGGAGAAGTACAACAACATTCAGACGGTCATCCCAGGAAGGCAGTCGGTCCTCTATCCGGGGTTGCCGCAAGACTTGGTGGTTCCTGGCGATCCGGGAATCCCAAGTACGATTTCGCCGGCGAAGAAGGACAACTTCGCCCCGCGAATCGGTATTGCATACGCGCCCAGATTCGATCACGGAATTCTGAACAAGATTTTGGGAGACAGCGGCAAGAGCAGCATCCGGGCGAGCTATGGGATCTTCTATACGGCGTTCCCCGGGCTGTCAGCCGGGGTCATGTATGGCGTTGCCCCATTTGGTGATAACTACCTCTCGCCCGAGCCACCCCTGTTTGCGACGCCCTTCATCAACTCCGCCGACGGCGGGCAGAATAAGAATCCATTTCCACTGACATTCCCGCCGCACAATGTCTCGGCGAAGAATCCGGACACTCAAAGTTTTGCGCATCAAATTCCCGTCTCCGCCGACGTTTCCTTTTACTATCGCAATGCGGTTCCCTACACAGAGAATTACCTGCTTTCGTTCCAACGGCAGATCACGAGAGGCACGTTGCTTACCATGAGTTATGTGGGAAATCAGGGACACCACATTCTAGCGGTAGTGTCCAACAACCCCAGCAACCAGGCTCTTTGCCTGAGCCTAAGTCAACCCAGTGAGGTGGCGCCGGGCAGCCCCACCTGCGGCCCTTTTGGCGAGGATGCCCTTATTACCAGCATCAGCGGCCACCACTATTATCAAGGAACGCGAGCTGGCATAGGCCCCAACTACCAAGAGGATACCTGGCAAAAAACGATTGCGAATTCGAGTTACAACGCGCTGGAGACCAATCTGCGCTATGTTGGGAAGAGGTCGGATTTTCTGCTGGGATACACCTACAGCAAGTCGATTGATCAAGGATCAAACCTGGGAGAACAGCTTAATCCATTGAACCTAGCGGCGACCCGGGCGATTTCGGCTTGGGATATGAAGCACGACTTTGTGGCGAGCTACAAGGTGACCCTGCCTTTTGACTCGCTTTTTAAGCGATCTGATCGCTTGACGGATGGATGGAGCATAGCCGGTACCACCCGTTTCAGCACCGGCCTGCCCGTGACTCTGTTAGACGACTCGGATAACTCGCTGCTCGGAACGCTGGGGAATGGCATCAACAACAACCTGCTGGATACGCCGGAGCATCACGGGGCGCCGCTCGATATCAATACCAATCCGAGGAACGGACGGCCCGAGTTTAACAATACGAAGGAGGCGTTCACCGCGGAGACGTTTGGGCAATTGGGGAACGTACCGCGACGGTTTTTCTATGGCCCCGGAATCAGCAATTTTGACATGACGCTGACAAAGATGTTGCGGGTAACCGAGTCGAAATCATTTGAATTCCGGCTGGAGGGATTCAACGTATTCAATCATGCCCAGTTCTATGGACCCGCATCGGTGGATGGGGAAGTGAATGATCCCAATTTTGGACAAGTCGTCAGCGCCGCTGCTCCACGCCTGGTCCAGATCGCCGTGAAATTCGCGTTCTAGAACGAGTTCTGAGAGGCCAGCAAGACCATTCAGAAGACAGATCTGCAGCTTATCCCCGGCCACGTGACCTTGGAGGAGATCAAGGGATCGAGGGTGATCTCCTCCAAGCCGACTCCGGGACAACTTCACGTCTCGTTCGCCGAAAACCACCGTTGCGATCCAATGTCCGCCTTCGGATAACTTCAGGCTTGCCCGTCATCCGGGAGCATTCCTGGAATTGCGTTCTACAAGGCCATTTCTCGGTACGGATCCGTGACGTTCGAGTTCTGAAAACATTTGTCGGCGGGAAGCTGCATCTTCGATGCAAGTGCCGTGACCCCGTGACATTGCTATCGTTGAGATGAGTTCGAAGGACGTCCGAGTAAATGGTCGCCAACCGCAAAGGACTCACAGCCAGATTCACGATTACCTAAGGCCCGGGGCCATTGGACAGTAAGATCAGTGGTCCCTTGACACGTTTACCCGCTTCACTACCTCCCGTATTTTAAAGTCTCCAAGTCTGGCCCGAAATGGAGAAAAGAGTCATGTGCACTTGGAAAGCGATATTCACGGCAACTCTATTGGCCACGATGAGCGCAGCCGGCCAGCAAGCAGCGGATTCACAACCCTCCGCACAGCCGAGTAGAAGTAGCGAGGCGCAGGCCGGGCAACCGTCCCAGCAACCTGCTGATACCACGCCGCCGGCAGTGGCACAGGCGGCCCCGGTACAGCAACCGGCGGTTGCACCCGCTCCAACCACCATGGACGAGGTCGTGAATCTGTTCATTGAGCGGGAGCACGCTCTGATCAAGATGCTCTCCAATCGCACTCCCATAGTTGAGACGTACGTGCAGAATCTAACCTCCGATCCACAACTGGGCTTGGCACCCAGCGAAGATCACTATTTCCTCGGCCGGACGGATATGGGCGAAACGGCCGAGTGGAAAGATTATCTGATAGAGGAAAATTCGCGCACGCCGAACCGCTTGATGGGCGGCTTGCAGAAGCTCTACAAGGTCCAGTATCAGCCTCTTGGCTTCTCGTCGATGGTTTATGCCGACCGCACCGACTTCGACCGGCAGCATTATGATTTTCACTATGTGCGCCGCGAATTTCTCGGCGACGTGCGCTGCCTGGTTTTTGACGTTAGGCCGAAGAAGGACGCGGGCAAAGGCCGCTTCATGGGCCACATCTGGGTGGAAGATCAGGCTTTCAATATCGTGCGCTTGAACGGCACCTACTCTCCGGCGCGGCGAAACTCGGCTCACTTCCGTATGGATAGCTGGCGCTTAAACCTGATTCCCAACTATTGGGTCCCGTCCTACATTTACAGCGAAGGAGGCGGCTTGGGCGTTGATATGAAGGAATCTTTCAAGGCGCAGACTCGCGTCTGGGCCTATGACGTCAAAAAGAGCAGCAAGGACGACGAATTGACGCAGATGCGCGTGGATAGCGTGAGGGACCAGAGCGCGAGTGCGCAAGATGCGTCTCCGCTTCAAGCTGAGCGATTATGGCGGCAGCAGGCCGAAGACGACGCGGTGGACGGCTTGACCAAGATTGGATTGCTCGCTCCCGCTGGCGACGTGGACCGGATTCTTCAGACGGTGGTGAATAACCTTGAGGTTACCAACAACCTTGACCTGCCGGTGCGCGCACGCGTGCTGCTCACTGCGCCACTGGAAACTTTCAGCGTGGGCAACACCATCGTGATCAGCCGTGGGTTGGTAGACGTTTTACCAGATGAGGCCAGCTTGGCTGCGATGCTGGCGCACGAATTGGCACATATCGTTCTGGGTCAGAACATTGGCAGCAAGTTTGCGTTCAGGGATGAGGCGAACCTGGCTGCGGTGCTTGCGCATGGGTTACAACACATCGTGTCCCGTCACAAGCTGGGTAGTGATTATGAGTTCATCGATGACCTAACTTATCAGGACATCGTATTCAAACACAGCCCCGAAGAAGAACAGGCAGCCGACAAGGAGGCGATTGAGCTGCTAAAGAACTCGCCTTACGCTCAGAAGCTTGACAATCTCGGCCTGTTCCTTAAGGCATTGCAGCTGCGGGCTCCGCAACTGACTGCGCTGCTGACCACGCACCTGGGCAATCCTCTGGCGGAAGGCGGCACGATGAATCGGCTCTCCGCTTTGGCCAACCAGGGCCCGGCGCTGGACAATGCCAAACTGGATCAGATTGCGGCATTGCCGTTGGGCGGCCGCGTGAAGGTCAATCCCTGGGATGATACGACGGAAATGTTGAAAGCAGTTCCGGTCGCTATCACTTCGGCACACGAGAAGATGCCATTTGAAGTCACGCCTTTCTTTCCCCGGTTAACACGCTACGGTTCAGCCTCTCTGACTGCGGCTCTGACCGCCGCAACAACTAAACAGTAGAGCACATTCCCCACGGACGACCTCGCAACCTTGGGATTCTGCGTATTTCTGAATTGCCAAGGACTGGCTGTCGAGCGAATACGGCCCATGTTCCGTGGGCATGTGAAGCACTGCGCGGCACGAACGGATTGGTCGGTGGTCATGGTTTCAGTCCGAGACCAAAGTGGCGCTGATCTAGTTCGGTTCGAGTTCGGCGGCCCGGCGAAACCGATCAACGGCACCTAATTTAGCTGCACATCCAACTGACGTTCAACCAGATGGCTCCTCTCTTTTTAGTGAATTTATGCATCTGCGGCTAGCAACCTGATTTTCAGATCGGGCCGTCGCAGCGAATGGTGGCTCGGCTGCTCGGTTACGTCCTAGGTTCACCTGGAATCGTGCCGGGAGGGCGGTGCCCTCATGGGCGCAGCCCCGCTTCCAACCGATTTAGTCCGCAGCCGTCACGCCGCCATACTTCGCCAGCCACTTCAGTTCTTCGCGCACCTTGATCTTTCCGTGCCAGGGATTCTTCTCGAGGTCGTGTCCCTCGCCGGGAAAAATCAGCAACTCGCTCGGAACGTTCAGTTCGTGCAGAGCGCGATCGAGCAGATAACTCTCCAGCACCGGAACGCGAATATCATCGCTTCCAGCGACCATGTGGGTTGGTGTTCGTACCTTGTCGATCTGGAAAATCGCGGCTTCGCTGTTGTAACGATCCGGCTTTTTCCAGGGCAGCCCGCCCAGAAAATAAGCATCATCAAGCGTCGAGTCGTCGTTACCCCAATCGGCGACGTTCTCTACTCCACCCGCGCCCGTAACCGCGGCTCTGAAGCGTGGGGTCTGGGTGATCAGCCAGTTCGTCATATAACCGCCATAGCTGTAGCCCCCGATGGTCAACCGGTTCGGATCGGCAACGCCGTCTTTCACCAGCGCGTCCACGCCGGTAAGAATGTCTCGAGCAGGGGCGGAAAAGAGCTCCGGAACGATCGCGAGCGCAAACTTGTCTCCGTAGCCGGTTGATCCGCGATAATTTGGCTCGAACACCAGCCAGCCCGCGGTGGCGGCGAGACGATCCCACTGATACCAATCGGCCTCGAAGTGGTTGCCATCGGCATCCTGTGGCCCGCCGTGGACCAGCACGAACATCGGCAGGTTCTTCGCCTCAAACTTGCCTGGCGGATACATCAGCATGCCTTCCACCGGCGTGCCATCGTCCGAGGTCCAGCGATAGGGCTTGGCCATGGGCAGTTCTCGCTCGGTGAACAGCTTGTTAAAAGAGGTGATGGGCCGTGCCTGCGTCAGTTTGCCGGGACCGTCGGCGATATAAACTTCCGTGGGCCGCACGATTGCCGAGTACACAAACGCTATGCTCGTGCTTTGCGATGCGGCAGCGGGGATTTCGTAGGTTCCAGCCCATCCCTCGCGCTTCACGATGGCGGCTTTCGGATTCGCTTGCGATACCAACTGCACCTCGGTCCCGATGCGGCAGGCGCAGAGCACCGAGCCGTCGGGCAGCGGCGTGTAATGCACGACTTCACCCGGATAGTCGGCCAACCAGCGCTGGACCTCCCCTTTTTCGGGCCTTTTGTCGGATATGTCGCCGGCATCGACCCAGTAGAGGCGTGGTTGCGGATCTTCGTACTTCCGTTCAAGCGATCCAAGGTTGACCTGAAAAAACAAATGGCGATTATCCGGAGCCCAGTCCAGATTCAGCTCCACGGCTTCGTTGTGGGTCAGGCGGATGGGCGTGGCTTCCGTTGGCTTGTTCGCTTCAATGTTCGCCAGGTTGACGAGGTAGAGTTCGATGTCTTCAGCTTTCTCCTGACGCTCGGACACCGCAGACGTCACGAACGCCATGCGTTGGCCATCGTGCGAGATGCTGAGTTGATCCACCCGGAGAGGCATGCGCGCGACTGCGACCGCTCCGGGCGTAGCGTGGGAATCCTTCTCCGCGTCGGGGGTCTCTTTGGAACCGAGCGCGGCGTGGCGTGAAAGAGCTTCGTCGAGATTGAGGCGGAAAATCACGTCGCCGCGCTCATCGCCGCGGTGACGTACCACGTCCTTCCAATCTCTTTTGTGATCGTCGTTCTGCTGCTTGGTCCAGGGTTCACGGGTTGCGAAAACGATTGCCTTTGAATCGCCGGACCAGGCAAAGGCGTGGACTTCTTCGTCGCTCGAGGTGATGGCGAAGGCCTCGCCACCGTTGGGTGAAATCAGAAACAGCTGGGCGACGTCTTTGTCTTTGTCTTTACCTTTTTCACCGCCAGCGCTTTCCGCGCCGTCGTCCGCGTCTGCCTCTATGGCATCGGCGACTTTGCGTTCCGAAAGGAATGCGATCCACCGGCCGTCAGGCGACCATTGCGGCGAGCTGTCATGCCCGGATTGCGTCAACTGCACCAGGCTCCCGCCGGCCGCGGTCCGGTAGAGCCAGAGTTCTTTGCGGAAGACTTGCTGATCCCAGTCGGCCTTCTCGGTTCCGATGACGACGGAGCTGCCGTCAGGCGAAACTTTGACCGCGGTGAAGCTGACGGAGTTGAAGAACTCATCGAGGGTGAGCTTGGGCTTTGTGGTTTGGGCCTGGACAACAATCGAATGAGTAAAGATCGAGGCAATCACAGACACCAGGGAGACCAGCAGGATTGATCGTCGCATAGACCTTTCGCTAACAATTTTCAAGAATTACTGAGGATACACTGCGCGCGATGTCTTCATCCCGAAAGACATTCTGTTATTGCGCCGTCGGTAGAGCGTTGCGTAGCGCCTCATCCAGCGGCTGGTTGCTTGGCGCGTTTTGTTCCACAACGCGCCATCCGTCGTCGTAGCCCCGGAATCCGACAGTCGACCGGTAATGCACTCCGCTGTCGTAAAGCGCCGCGCCCACCTGATTGATAGATACCCAACGCCAGGTAAACTCGACGTCGGCAAAGTTGCCAGCCTTGCTGATTCCGGAAATGCCCAACAGTTCGCGGCGCGCCACTTGGATCGCCATTGGACCATTGTTGGGAAGGGCATTCGAAATCAGCGGCCGTATCGTATCTACTCCCAGCGGCATGAGCTGCACGTCCCAGCAGGGCGGAGGTTCGACTTCGGCGGGACACTTCTGCTCGGTGCCGATGATCCAGCCGCGACGCTGCAACACCATGGATTCGGGAGAACTGAAATCCTTATTGGAAACGACGCCGGTCTTAAGCCAGAACATTTGCGGCGCTTTGAATGCATCGGACGTCGAGATCAAGTCGGCAGCGAGCCGCCGCGTCAGGAAGTCGCGCGGAGAACAGCCCAGGTTGAAACTCAATAAGATCAGACACACCAGAACTGCCAGCAGCAAGGTTTTTGTCGCGCGCATGAATGTGATTATGGTCGCGAGAGGATTTTAACCAATTGCGCCTGCCTGCGGGGCAGAAAAGGCGCGGCCGCAATCTGGCCGTCGAATTTCTTCGACCAGCGACCGGGGAGCTGCGTGTGACAGACCGGGCAATCGCCTTGCGCAGTCAACTTGTATTTTTCGATCGAATATCCATAGCGCTGGATCAGCGTTTCGCCACACTGGTGACAATGAGTATCTTCCAGACCCTTCACCCGACCGGGAAGGTTGCCGGCGTAGATGTAGCGCAACCCAGCTTCACGGCCAATGGCGGCGGCGCGCAGCAGATCTTCGGGACGCGTATCGGCGGGCGAAGTCATCTTGTAATCCTGATGAAAAGCGGTGACATGCCAGGGGATGTCGGGCGAAACACCGGCCAGAAATGCAGTCATATTGCGCAGTTCGTCGTCGTTATCGTTGAAGCCGGGAATCAGCAAGGTAACGATCTCCAGCCACACCCCCATCCGGTGCAAACTACGGATGGTGTCGAGAATCGGCTGCAGGCGTCCGCCGAGCTGGCGATAGTGGCGATCGTCGAAGCTCTTGAGGTCCACCTTGTAGAGATCGATCCAGGGATGGAGATACTCGAGCACCTGCGGCGTCCCGTTGCCATTCGAAACAAACGCGGTCAGCAAGCCCGCCTGGCGGGCTTGGCGGAAAACCGCAACCGCCCACTCGCTGGTAATCAGCGGCTCGTTGTAGGTGCTGACTACAACTCTTGCGCCTTGGGCGAGCGCGTCCTTCACCAGCAGTTCGGGATCGGCCTCGAGCGGCGGTGACACGGCGTCGGGGTCGCGCAGCGCCTGCGAAGTGACCCAGTTCTGACAATAAGAGCAGTGCAGATCGCAGCCGAGCATTCCGAAGCTGTAAGCGAGAGCTCCGGGGTAGGCGTGGAAAAACGGCTTCTTCTCGATCGGGTCACACTGCACTCCGGCAACATAGCCATAAGGAACGTAGAGCGTGCCTCCGTGATTGAAGCGCACCTTGCAGACACCGGGTTGTCCATCCGGAATCGGGCAGCAGTGGCCGCAGGCGTAGCAGCGCACTCGATTGCGATCCAGCTTTTCCCAAAGGGCGGGGTCGCCTTCGCGGACGCGGTCGTCGGCCGTCAAAATATCGCGCAGCGTGGCCACACAGCTATTCTACGGCTGAAGGATTGGGTCTGTCTGCGGTTTGTAAGGCTGCCGCCGGTGGAGACGATGCAAAGACGCGGCAAGCGCGTCTCTACGGAGAATCGGTGCGACTTTAGTTCGCCTCGGACTTCGCTCGCTGGTTATGGGACCGGAGCCAGACTTCGGCCTGCTTGCGGGCGTCGGAGACCTGTGCTTGGGTCATTTGGGAAGCCAGCCCTTCGAGTCGAGACTTGCTGTTATCGTCACCTTCGGCGAGCGCAATCGCCGACCAGAAGTAGGCTTTTGACAAATCTTCAGGAACTCCGCGCCCCGCCCAATAGTAGGCGCCGAGG
>Ga0181532_10001935_pt1 | contig 19597 bp, 19 predicted proteins | sample PEATcosm2014_Bin_33_FD_119768 | JGI IMG/M metagenome (GOLD analysis project Ga0181532, IMG submission 119768) | Peatland microbial communities from MTU Mesocosm Facility, Houghton, MI, USA - PEATcosm2014_Bin11_30_metaG | ecosystem: Environmental > Terrestrial > Soil > Wetlands > Peat | place... | reverse complement strand
GGCCCCGTGGCTCCGAAGCGTCAACTATATGGTCAACCATATATGCGAACCGATCTGCCCAAGTTGGTCCGCATCTTGCCGCTCAAATCGCGCGTTACAAGGTGGAGGCAGAGAACCGCTTACACAATAGGAGCCATAACAGCAGCTATCTGTCGATGTTGACGCCGTGATCGACGAGCGGGGCGAGATCATTTGGTGCCGGGTTTGTGGACAGCGCTGGCTTCGGGCCGGCGGCGATGGCGTAGCGTGCTTGCGAAGGTTGGATCGGAAGACGGGTCTATGTCGCCATGGCTGGTGCGAGCGCTCCGCACGTCGGGCTATAGGGTGGTGTGCGTGGATGCGCGGCGTGCGGCAGATGCCGTCAAGAGCCGGCAGGTGCGGCCCTCGGAATTGCGCCGAGGGCCAGTGCGCTCCTGGCTCAATCGGCGTGGGCTCCTTGAATCACCCAGCTAGTCGGCACATTGCCAAGATCCGGCGATGAGGTCACCGTGGTGCCGTTCATGAACCAGATCGCCACGTCGCCGTCCGAATTGCGCCAGAGAATGTCGGTCTTGCCGTCACCGTTGAAGTCGCCGGTCTCGGCCACCGTCCAGCTGGTCGGCACATTGCCGAGATCCGGCGATGAGGTCACTTTGGTGCCGTTCATCAGCCAGATCGCCAGGTCGCCATCTGAATTGCGCCAGAGAATGTCGGTCTTGCCGTCGCCGTTGAAGTCGCCGGTCTCGACCACCGTCCAGCTGGTCGGCACATTGCCGAGATCCGGCGATGAGGTCACTGTGGTGCCGTTCATCAGCCAGATCGCCAGGTCGCCATCTGAATTGCGCCAGAGAATGTCGGTCTTGCCGTCGCCGTTGAAGTCGCCGGTTCCGACCACCGTCCAGCTGGTCGGCACGTTGCCGAGATCCGGCGATGAGAGCACCGTGGTGCCGTTCATCAGCCAAATCGCCAGGTCACCGTTAGTGTTGCGCCACAGGATGTCGCCATAGCCGTCGCCGTTGAAGTCGCCGGTGCCGACCACTGTCCAGCTGGTCGGCACATTGCCGAGGTCTGGCGATGAGAGCACCGTGGTGCCGTTCATGAACCAAATTGCCAGATCGCCGTCTGAATTGCGCCAAAGCAAATCAGCGTGGCCGTCGCCATTGAAGTCGCGCTGTCCCACCACGGTCCAGCTGGAGGGCACGTTGCCGAGATCCGGCGATGAAAGCACCGTTGTGCCATTCATCAGCCAAATGGCCAAGTCGAAGTTCGTGTTGCGCCAGGCAATGTCGCTATAGCCGTCGCGGTTGAAGTCGTGGGTGTCGGTCAGCTCGCCGCTGGCTAGGGCGGTTGCGGACGCACATGCCGACGCCGCGCCGCCGGAGCTGCTCTCCGTGAACACGACCGCGGGCGACGTTCCCCGTCTGGCAGTAGTGGCAGTGGCAAAGCTGAGGTTGTTCGTCTCTCCCGTGTAGCCTCCGCCATAGCAGGAGGGGGCGCTCGGGCTCCCGTAATCCACGCTCGTTCGGACGACGATCGTCGATCCGCTGTTGAAGTAGGCCTCATAAGCGCAACAGTCGCCGAAGATATTGAACTCGGCTTCCTTCCAGCCTTGTGCCAAATACACGACGCTATCTTCAGCCTGCACCGCGTAGAGAGTGCTTCCCGTCGAAAATATGAGCGCATCCATGCCGCCCGAATTGGCCTGGCCCATCAAGGTTAAGTTGCCCAGGTTTGCGATCGTCTGGGCGGGGACCGTCACAGCGCTACTGTTTGTATAGCAATCGCTTCCGGACGTGTACCAACCCCCAGGGCACGTTGTGTCGTAGTTAATCAGCCAGTACTGTATATATGCGCAGTTGGGACACGAGACATTGGAGTATACGAACTGCTGCCAGCCCACGCACGACGCCCCGGCGCCACTGCACGTCGAGGTAGTGAAGGTGTTCGAGTTGAGCTGGAGCGTGAACGCGTTGGCAATCTGTCCCGTCTCCCCGTACGCCTCTCCGGTCTCGCTGGTCACGCCGGTGACGCTGTCGAAAGACCCTACCGCCGTGGATATGTGGCCCGTCACCTCGGCCGAGACGTCGTTCCCGTTGCCCACGGTGAGGGGCCGCGGCCCGCGCGCCGGCGGATTTGGAACTGCCGGCGGGGTCGTGCACGGGACCTCCTGCCATTCGGTGCTCGGATACGAGGACGTGAAGCATCCCTTCTTCGGCAGGGGAACCTGCGTCATGCCGGCACGCCAATCCTTCAGACTCTGTGTAGGCGGCGCTTGTGTGGTCGCCGGTGGGGCGCTTGGCGCGGCCGAATCCCCGGATGTTTGTGCAAAGGCTGCAGGCGCAAACGCCAGGAACGTCCCGATTGCAGCAAGCACGCACGCAATCATTAGCCGAATGATGCATGAATAGGCCATGATACCACCCCGCCTGTTGGCTAATCTTATGAAAATCGGAAAGCTATTCTCCGATTCTCAAGACCACAACTGCAGCGATACAGTATGATGCCGTTCTCGGCAACGTGAAATAGCGCGCTCAAAACTGCTGGAAGACGACTACCGGGTGACCATCGTGCGACGCACGAATAGTCGAGCGGGTGATACCGAAAGCAACCGGGTGATACCGAAAGCAACGGCCGACCCGCCACACTGGCCGCCTTTGCCATAATTCAAATTGACATTGGGCAGCACCTCATTGAGGGGGCGATGCAATGGGCTCTCGCTCCGAGGGCTGCGGCGTCTATCAGTCGGCGTTGGCGCCTTGGACCACCCAGCTGGTCGGCACATTGCCGAGGTCCGGTGATGATAGCACCGTGGTGCCGTTCATGAACCAGATCGCTACGTCGCCGTCGGTATTGCGCCAGAGAATGTCGCTCATGCCAGCAGCGTTGAAATCGCCGGTTCCGACCACCGTCCAGCTGGTGGGCACATTGCCGAGATCCGGCGAAGATGTCACCGTGGTGTCGTTCATCAGCCAGATTGCCAGGTCGCCATCTGAATTGCGCCAGAGAATGTCGGTCTTGCCGTCGCCGTTGAAGTCGCCGGTCCCGACCACCGTCCAGCTGGTCGGCACATTGCCAACGTCCGGCGATGAGGTCACCGTGGTGCCGTTCATGAACCAGATCGCCAGGTCGCCGTCCGAATTACGCCAGAGAATGTCGGTCATGCCGTCGCCGTTGAAGTCCCCGGTCCCGACCACCATCCAGCTGGTCGGCACGTTGCCGAGATCCGGCGATGAAAGCACCGTGGTGCCGTTCATGAGCCAAATCGCCAGGTCGCCATCTGAATTGCGCCAGAGAATATCGCCCCTGCCGTCACCGTTGAAGTCGCCGGTCCCGACCACCGTCCAGCTGGTCGGCACATTGCCGAGGTCCGGCGAGGAAGTCACCGTGGTGCCGTTCATGAACCAGATCGCCAGATCCCCGTCGGTATTGCGCCAGAGCAAGTCGGCGTAACCATCGCCATTGAAGTCGCGCTGTCCGACCACGCTCCAGGTGGTCGACACGTTGCCGAGATCCGGGCTTGAGAGGATCGTTGTGCCGCTCATCAGCCAAATCGCCAGGTCGCCGTCGGTGTTGCGCCAAGCTATGTCGCTTTTGGCATCGTCGTTGAAGTCATGAGTGTGAAATGTCGAGATGCAGTCTTGTCCGTAAGCGATGACGAACTGGTTGCCGTTGCCGACCGTGTTGCCGTCGAAGGCCTGGCAAGGAGTGGAATATCCGCCCTCCGGATCGTGAAGTATTATCCCATCGGCGGACAACGACAGACCGGGATTTCCGCCATTGACGGTGAGATTGCTGAAAGCGGCGGTGCCGTAGTTCGAGATCGCAGCAATTTCACTGTAGGTTGGCGCCTCCTCGATCCATTCGACGGAACAGAGACAGGACTCGTAGGTGAAGTTCCCCGTCCAGGACCATCCCTTGGTGGAATCGGTCATCGACAAAGTCCACTTAGTGCTTGAGTCGCTTGCAGTACAGTTTGCGGTGCAAGTCAGCGAGGCGGTCATCGCATCGCCTGCACTGACCGGGCATGAGGACAGGGTAGACGGCGTGCAGCCGGAAAGCAGCGTCTCTGACGCCGGGAGCACTTCGTACCATACGTAATAACTGGGAGTACCGTTCGAGGCGACGTAGGACTCCGACCCGAGTTGGATAAGATCGTCTGTGCTAAACCCGCCGATCCCGACCCACTGCGAGCTATCATTGAAAGTGAATGGATTCTTGGCTCCGTAATTGACGTAACTCGCGCTTTGCACCGTCCAATGAAAAGACGCCGAGGTGTAGTTTCCGGTGCTTCCAGTCGAGCGCGCATAACCCGACCAGTTACTCGACGTGCTTTCGCCGTGCGGTCCGTACAATGGCTGGCCGCCGGGGCCATAAGCACGAATCATCGGTGCATGGGCAATATGCGGAGCCACCAAGTTTGCTTTGTGCGTCACTATCGGCGCCGTGTTCATTTGCGCCGGTCCGAGCGCGAACAGCGCAAAGCCCCCGATCAGACCGCAGAGCCCGTATGCACGGTAATTTCGCATCTGCCCCTCCTCGCCTGAGCACAGACAACATTACCGTTTCTCTGTGCCGCAAAGTAACGAGTTAGGATCAAAACTCATAAAGCGAGCAACTCATTGAGATCGACCGGTTTTCGCCGTTCTTCCTTCATAGGAGTGAACGAAAGCGCAGATCAATCAGTGACATTTTATGAGTCTGGACCCTACCCGATCGATTCCATGAAACAGGTCAGTTGTCTACCGCCCCTGGATTGCTTCGGCAATCCAGGCCTTTGTGCACCGCGCGATATCATCCGAATTTCGAAAACCGGGACATGACCGAAATTCTAGATTCCATCGCCGAGCGATAAATACCATATTACTGAAATCCCAAAAACTGCCGCCTCGACGAAAAGCGCAGCGCGTGTTGGAGATCAGCTCCGAAGCTGCCGGTCGTGTCACGCTTGGTTGTTCCATTGCTCAGTCTCACGGACGCGCATCCCGTCGGCCCATAGTCCCCAGCAAGGAACGACGCCGCCCCCGAATAGAAATCGAGACGATAGTTGATGCCCACATCGTTCGGACAGTTTAGGGGGCCGCCAGGAAGTGGCGGCAGCGCCAAGATATCCGCGTATAGCTTTTCGACCGTCGATCGATCGGTGATGGTCTTGGTGAACGGCGGCGCGGCGGGATTGTTGAGATTATTTTTGGTCCTCGTTACGACCAATCTGTCCGGAACTTCTTGTGCCGACTGTGCGCTTGAGGTTGCCCAAAGGGTGCGAGTGACTTGCTGCAAAATCTCAGTCGTCTCGGCCTGGGCGAGCATAGTCGGAAAGAGGACGGCCAGGACAAGGAGCGCGAACAAAAACCCTGCGCAACGGCCAAACGGACTCAGAACGAGCGCAGAATTCTTATGCATGGTACTCTCCCCCAAGCCGCCGCGCGCGGCGGCCGTACCAGCAATCGCCGAAGGGACATCCTAGCTTCAAGCTTGACATTCGCTTGTTAAGCGGCGTCCACTCCTTAAAAGCGTATCACGTTACCGCAAGGCCACCCATCTGCAAAGCCAGATAAATTCCGTAGCATGGGTTTTGATCGCAATTCAGCACGTTGGAACTTGGAACCGTGATGACGAGGCGGATGCTGCCATCAGAAGGTAAGGCGCGAGCTCACCGCCTCGAACAGCCAAGCGATCCAAATAGCGGGTGCGAAGAACAGTCCGAACGGCACCGGAGTTTTGCCCGTAATCTGCTGCCCGCGAAGGGCTCGGATCAGAACCGCGGCCAGCGCCGACAGAGCGGCGATGTCGACCGCCACCGCAATGGCCGTCCAACCGAGCCAAGCTCCTGCCGCGGCCGCGAGCTTGACGTCGCCAAGTCCGATCCCCTCGCGTCCCCGAATGAGCCGATAGGCCGTGCGGAAACCCAAAAACGCCAGCGCCAGCGTCACACTGCGCACGGCCGTGCCAAGCAGCGCTGCGGTCACCACCTCCGACCGATTGATCGACGCCTCGACAAAGCCGAGCAGCAGGCCCGCCAACACCAGTTCGTTGGGGATGATGAACCGCCGGGCGTCGACCGCGGCGATTGCGATCATAATGACGCCGAGGCCGCCGCCGAGGACGCCGGGAAGCCCGGGCACGGCCGCGATACTGGCGCCGACAGCAAACAACGCCGGCGCGCCCCACCCTGCATAAGACCATGCGGGGTGAGTCATGGGTGCAACCGCATTCTTTGTTTGCTTAGCCACTACGCGCGGACAATCGAGCCGATTGCAGCTGCCCGGCGGCTATCGGACAAATCGCGGATCGCCGCGTAATGATGGCCCGGGAGGAAAAGCATTGTCGGCCGAGCCCCTGAGCTTGGCGCGCAATTCCTCGGCCACCTTGGACGCGTCGACGCTGTTCCGAATGATCTGCGGCTGGATGAAGACAATAAGCTCGGTGCGCTGAGTTGATCTGTCATTGGTGGAAAAGAGATCGCCGAGGCCGGGAAGTTCCTCCAGAACCGGGATGCCACTTCGGGTCCGCGATTGCGTTTCGGTGATCAAACCTCCGAGCAGCACGGTTTGACCGCTGGCGACGGCGACCGAGCTCTTGATCTCGCGCTGCGACACAGTTGGGGTCAGCGTCGAGGCGTTGGCGTTGTTCTCCACGTTGCTGATGGCCTGATCGATAGTGAGGATCACGTTTCCATTGACGTTGATGCGCGGCAGTACCGTCAGAATGACCCCGGTATTGAGATAGCTGATGGAATTGACGATCGTATTCGATTGGGTGGTCGCGGACGCCAGGACCGAGGCGGTGCCGGTCGAAACAGGTACCTGGTCGCCGACCTGCAGCGAGGCGACTTGATTGTCGAGCACTACCAGCGAAGGCGAGGATAGAACCTTCACGTCGGTGATGGAGCGTAAAGCATTGATAACGACCTTGGGGCTGGTCAATCCAAGCAGCAGATTGGCGCCGGGAAGCACCGCAGTGAGGGGGTTTGATTGAGTGGTGCTCGTCGTTAGCCCGAATGCGACCGCGTTGTTCTGAAGGTAATACTGGACGCCATATTGCAGATCGTTGTTCAGCGTGACCTCGACGATCGTGGCGTGGATCGCCACCTGCAACTGCGGCCGATCCAGCTGGGCAAGCGTCTGCGATATGAGCCGGTAGTTCTCCTGATTGGCGAAAATCACCAAGGCATTGTTGACCACATCGGGAGCTATTCTGAGGCCCGGCATCACGATGGCGCCTGACTCCTGCAAGCCGCTCCCGCCGCGACGGTCGCCGATGCCCGCCATCGCACCGGCGTTGCTGCCGTAGCCCGCCGAACCGCCGACGTTCGCTGTGCTACCAACGCCTGCGGCACCGCTGAGCCCTCCCGCAGCGCCAAGACCCGAATTGCTCCCCAAGCCGCCGGCCTGGCCTACAGTGCTTCCGAGGCCGGTGGGGCTGCCGCCGAGGCCGGATGACGTTCCGGCAGCAGCGCCGCCCGGTTGGCCCGAGCCCGATGCGCCGCCCAGCGCCGCCAACCCGCCGGCACCGCCCACACCGCTGGATGTCGTCCACGCGCCAGCTCCCGGTGCAATCTGGTTCACTGCGGAATCAAGGCCGCTAGAGCCATGAAGGCCGAAAAGATCATTCAAGACCTTCGCCACTTGGCGCGCATCGGCGTAGTGCAACCGATAGACCCGAACCGACGCGCCAGCGTTGTCGGCCTTGTCGAGCCGCGAGATCCACATCGCCGCCGTTTTCAGCAAATTGGGCCTTGGCGTAACAACGAGGACGGCATTGAGGCGAGCGATCGGCTGCAGCGTGATGAGCTTGTGGTTCACCCCGTCATCACCCGAATCCATGATCTTGTCGAGTTCTTTGATGATGGTCTCGGCCGTGGCAAATTCGATCGGATAGATGCCCACCGATTGGCCGCGCATCCAATCGACGTCGAAACTCAAAATGGCGTCGACGGCGGCTTGACGCTCAGGACCGGTGCCCTGGATCAAGATCAAGTTATGCCCGTTATCTGCACGCGCCATCCCCGCCTTTATCGCAAAGCTGTCGAGCAGCTTGAACATCGCTTGCGCCGAGGTGTAACGCAGCGGCACGACGCTGATGCCGTAGCCCACGGCGTCATCGCCGGCACGCGCCGCGGCGCCGGCGCCCTGGGCTTCGCCGGAAGGAATAATGCGATATCCGCCACCGCTATCGCTCACCAAAACGACATTGCTCATGCGCAGTGCATTTTCGAGCACTAAAATCAGGTCGGCTTTCGGCACCGACCTGCCGGAGCCGATCGTCACCGTCCCTTGCACGCGCGGATCGATGGTGTAGCCGACTCCGAGAATGTCCCCGAGGATCACCTTGGCCACGGTGCTAACGGCGGCGTTCTCGAAGTTCAATTCGTAGCCGTCGCCGGTAGCAGCCTCCCGCGCCGGCGCGGCATCGAGCTTCACCTCGCTGCCGTAATAGTTCGCGGGCCGGCTCACGCGAGCGGGCGCACGGCTCTGCTCGATCGGTTGCGGGTCGTGCGGCGTGAGGTCGGTCTTTTGCACGCCGTCAAATGGGTCGGGTAACTTCGGGACCTGTGGGAACTGCTGCAGCCATGTACAGCCCGCAACCGAGGCGATGACCAAACCGGCCGCCAGGCAAACACCGAACCTTCGGCGACGATTGACCACGCTCGCACCACCGTCCTAGATTAGTGTTAAGAGTACGTCCCCACGAGCTGTGCCAAGGCACGCGAGTCTATGCGATCCGCAGCTCTCGTCAAGGAATACTCTTAATGAACGAGGTTTTCTCGAATAATATCAAGGACAGTGGCCGCGGACCGCAAAACCAGGCCGCGGCGACCGACGTTCTTGAAGATTTTTACAACCACTTGGTCAACCAAACGCTGCTGACGGGGCAGGTTTCTTCGCGGTTTAACATTGCCGAGGCCCGGCGGACCGGAAAGCCGCTGCACAAGCTATGGCAGGCGATGGAGATGCCGGCGCATGATTTCGCCGACGAGGTCGCTCGTTTCTTTGCCTTGCCGCGGGCCGGCCTCGCCGACCTCATGTCCGCCCCCTCGCTCGCTGACAGGTTCTCCCAGCGCTTTCTAAGGGAATCTTCCATCTTCCCGCATGCTGTCGGAGCCGGAGGCGCCAGGCTGGTCGTCGCCGATCCAACCGATGCCGCCGCGGTTCGGGCTGCGGAAATCGTCCTCGGGGAGCCGCTTGAGATCGCCGTCGCTTCCTTCGAGGACATTGCGACGGTTCTCGCCGCCCGGCTGGATGACAAGGCGGGCGATAGCGATGCCAGCGATCTAGCCCAGGGCCGTATCGATGACGATGTCGAAAGTTTGCGCGATCTCGCCAGCGGAGCCCCGGTCGTACGCGCCGTCAACGATTTGCTCGAAAGAGCAATCGAACTGCGCGCGACCGATATCCACATCGAACCGTTCCAATCGGGTCTCATCGTGCGGATGCGAGTCGATGGACTGCTGCGAACGGTGCAGACGCCGGCCCGGACGCCGCCGCAAGCGATCATCTCGCGCGTCAAGATACTTTCCGGCCTCGACATCGCGGAGCGCCGCCTTCCGCAGGACGGCGCCGCGCGACAGACCATCGGCGGCAGCGAAGTCGATATCCGCGTGGCCACGATGCCGACCCAGTACGGCGAAGCCGCGGTTCTGCGCCTGTTGCCAAAAGATCGCGGCCTGCTCGGCATCGGCAAGCTGGGCATGGCGAACGCCGACGAGGCCAAGATCAGCCGGCTTCTGCAGCTGCCCCACGGCATGATCGTCATCACTGGCCCCACCGGCAGCGGCAAGACCACGACGCTGGCGACGATGTTGAGCATTCTCAACGACGTATCGCGCAAGATCCTGACCATCGAAGACCCGGTGGAGTACGAGATCCACGGCATCAACCAATCGCAGGTGAAGCCGGCGATCGGATTGACTTTCGCGACCGCATTGCGCGCATTCCTGCGTCACGACCCCGACGTGATCATGGTCGGCGAAATACGCGACGCCGAAACCGCCCATATTGCCGTTCATGCGGCGCTGACCGGCCATCTTGTGCTCACGACGCTGCATACCGAGACTGCCGCCTCGGCAATCCCGCGCCTGCTTGATCTCGGCCTGGAGGGTTTCCTGCTGGCTTCCACGCTGCGCTGCGTGATCGCGCAGCGCCTGGTCAGGATCCTCTGCGATCGCTGCAAGCGACCGCGCCGCCTCGAAGCCGCGGATCTCGCCGCCGATCCCCGTTACGCCGCTCTCGGCTTCAAGGTGGGCGAGACCCTGCATGAACCCGTCGGCTGCGACCGCTGCGGTGGCAGCGGCTATCGCGGCCGTAACGGCGTGTTTGAGATCGTCGAGCTGAACGAGGAGATCAGAGGCCTGATCGGAAAGCGTGCGAATTCCGGAGAAATCGAGGGCGCCGCGTTGCGTAACGGAATGACGACCATGCTGGATGACGCCGTCGCCAAGTGCCGGGCCGGGATCACGTCCCCAGCCGAGGCGCTGCGCGTCGTCGCGTTGCGGTGACGTCGTGCCGAACTTCCGCTACCGGGCGCTCACTCAAGCCGGCGAAATCGTCAGCGGCTCGATCTCGGCGCCGAGCGCCGTCGAAGTCGTCCGCCAAGTCGAATATCTCGGTCTTGTTCCGATCGATACCGTCAACGAACGTGACGGTGCGAGGGGCATGCGCTTTACTCTCGATTTTCTCAGCACGCCTCGCGCCGAGGACGTCACCATATTCACTCGCGACCTGGGGCTGCTGCTCCAGGCCGGCGCCAGGCTCGATGCGGCCTTGGACTTGCTGGCGACAGATATAGATATCGGCCGGTTGCGTCCGACCGTCGGCAAGGTTCATACCAGTATCCTGGGCGGCGAGAGCCTGGCCGAAGCGCTTTCGCACCATCCCAAGGTTTTTCCGGCGATGTATGTGGCGCTGGTGCGCGTCGGCGAGGCTTCCGGGACGCTCGACCATATCCTCGAAGTGCTTGCCGACGAACGGGAGCGAAGCGAAGCGGTCCGCCGCAAGTTGGCGGAAGCAACACGTTATCCCGCCTTTGTCTTGTTCGCGGCCTGCAGCGTTCTCACGTTTTTCCTGTTCTTTGTACTGCCGCAATTTGCCTCGGTGCTGCGCGACTTCAACGCCAAGCTCGATCCGATCGTCGCTACGTTTCTCGGCCTTTCCACCTTGGTGCGCACGCAGACTGACCTCATCGCCGCGTTCTTGGCGATCGTTCTGACGGCTGCATGGTTGCTCGGACGACGCCCGGACGTGCAGCGCGGGTTGCGGCGCAATATCGGGCGGCTGCCGCTTTTGAAATCGCTGCTGATGTTTCATACCACAGCCTTATTCTGCCGTAACCTTGGCGTATTGCTCGGCAGCGGAATGACGCTTTCGGCAGCCTTGCGGATCCTGGTCAACATGATGGATCAGCACGGTCGGCCGGGCGCTTGGACGCAAGTCGCCGAACGCGTCCGACACGGCGGCAAGCTCTCCGACGCCCTGGCCGACATAGAGGCCCTTCCACCAATGGCCGTTCGAATGCTAAGGTTGGGCGAAGAGACGGGGCAGCTCGCGACCTTGAGCAGCCGCATTGCCGAATTTTACGAGGCAAAGCTCCAGCGCAGCCTGGACCGGATCGTCGGCGTCGCCGGGCCGGCTGCGATCGTCGCGATTAGCGTCATCGTCGGCAGTCTGATCGTTTCTGTGATGACGTCGTTACTTTCGGTGACCCGGCTTGTTGGATGAATGGGGTGAACACATGGCATGGTTCAACGCACAGACGCCGCAGCGCCGACGTTCGCGCGCTCGGCGCGCCGCCGAAGCGGGATTCACGCTTGTTGAAATGCTGGTGGTGATCACGATCATCGGCTTAATCATGGCGCTCGTCGCTCCGCGGGTCCTGAACTACCTGGGCGAATCGAAAGCCAAAGCCGCAAAGATCCAAATCGAAAGCTTTGGCACTGCACTCGACCTCTTCTACCTCGATGCCGGTCATTACCCGAACAGCTCGGAAGGCTTGAGCGCGCTGGTGCAGCAGCCGGCGGGCATACCGACCTGGAACGGTCCCTATCTGAAAGGCGGCGTCGTGCCCGCCGACCCCTGGGGAAATAGCTACAGCTATCGCGGACCGGGAGAGCACGGCCCCTATGACATTATCTCGTATGGATCGGACGGGCAGGAAGGTGGAACGGGAACCGCAAGCGATATCACGAGCTGGGCTCGCTGACGCGAGCGCGGCGGACGGCTTTACCTTGATCGAGGTCGTTTGCGTTCTCGCGATTGTCGCGATGTTGGTGGCGATAGCGCTTCCCGCCATTCCGCGCGCTACGTCGCGTCCACGGCTCGAAGGCTATGCCGTCGAGGCCGCGGCATTGCTGAATGCCGACCAGGTATCATCGCGGCGGCAGCACCTGGATGTCGCCACCATCATCGATGCCCCCGGCCGCACCATCCGCTCGGGAGCGACAGGATGGGTGGTGCGCCTGCCCACCGACGTCACCGTTGAAGCCATGTTCGCCGAGCGTTGCCATGATCGGCCGGCAGGCTCAAGCATCGTTCACCTTGCATCCGGGATGTCGTGTGGAGGGGTCATCGCCTTGACGCGACATGGCTCCGGTTTTCAGATCAAGGTGAATTGGCTAACCGGGGGGGCGGAGGTTGTTCCGATCCATTGATCCCGCCAGGATCCGCAATAACGCCGGCTTCACGCTGATCGAGGCGCTGGTGGCGCTTGCGGTCGTCGCGATTTCGCTGGCCGCCATAGGCTCGCTCATCGGCGGCAACATCCGCGCCACCCGGTCGCTCGATCAGCGGTTGGCGTTGGTGGAAACGACACGCTCGATCCTCACCGGCCTGCCCGACCGCGCCGAACTCAAGCCGGGCAACCTGTCCGGGGAAATGGCCGATCACCGCTGGCGGCTCGATGTCATGCCCTTTGAAGCCGATTTCGTGGATCCGGGTTTGGCCACGCCGTGGTTCCCGGAAGCAGTCGTCCTGCGGGTGCAGTCGCCCACCGGAGAAATACTGCGCATCGACACGGTTCGCCTGCGCCGGGGGCAAAGAAACGACCAAGGAAATGAACAATGACGCCGCCGCTGCATTCTTCAGGCGAAACAGGCTTTACGCTGGTCGAGGCGCTGCTGGCGACTTTGTTGATGGGCGTGATCATGGCGGCGCTCGCCACAGTGACCGCGCAGTGGATGCCCAGCTGGGATAGAGGGATTGAGCGGCTGCAGCGGCTCGAGGCCATGGGCCTCGGCATGGACCGGTTGGCGGCTGACTTGGCCGCGGCCGAATTCGTCTCTACGGGTCCCGGCGACGGGGTTGCTGTTGACGCGCCGATCTTTGACGGCGGCGCGCTGTCGGTCGTTTTCGTCCGCACGACACTCAGCCCAAACGGCGGCACAGGTCTTGAAGTCGTGCGTATTGCGGAAACCAGTGATGAGCGCGGCCCGGTGCTGGTGCGCAGTACGGCGGCATTTTCACCAAATATGGCGGCAACCGGGGGTTCCGAGGGCCTGCTTTATTCCAATCCGGTTGCCGTGATCCGCGCACCCTTTCGTGTCACATTCTCTTATGCCGGTATTGATCGGATCTGGCGAGATACGTGGCACGAACAGACCGAACTGCCGCGTGCGGTTCGTATCAGGTTGCGCGATATCGTAACCTCGACGACGCTCGCGGTGTCGACCAGCACCCTCATTCACGCCGAGCTGCCGGCGCAATGCGCCTGGGTAAAATCAATCTCCGAGTGGTGCCCCGTCCTCGCCCGCCTCCTGGGCGCTTCGGCCGGCAATGAAGCCAATACCCCGTCTGGGAGCCAGTAACGTGCGCTCCTTCAGGCTTCGTTGCGACGAGAAGCATAGCGATGGATTCATCATCGTTGCGGTGCTCTGGCTGATCGGCGCGCTGGCGACGCTGGCCGTGATCTATTCGCTGTACGTGCACCAGACCGCGGTAGCATTCGTCGACCACGACGAGCGACTTCAAGCTCAAGCCTTAGCAATGTCGGGAGTCGAACTCGCCGTCTATCGTTTGACTGCGGTTCCCGAGCGGCGCCCGGTGACGGGCCGCTTCAGCTTTCGCCAGGGCAGCGCCGTCGTCGGGGTCGAGTTCGGCTCGGAAAACGGCCACATCGATCTCAACTTTGCGTCGAAGAATGTTCTCGCTGGATTGTTCATTGGTCTTGGCGCACCGCCCGACACTGCCATGAGCTTTGCCGACCGAATCCTGGCGTGGCGCGCCCCGCTTGCCCCCACCACAACCGACAGCGAAGCTGCCATCTATCAAGCTGCTGGCAAGACATACGGACCGCGCCATGGACCCTTTCAACACGTCAGTGAGCTCGAGCTCGTGGTCGGCTTGCCGCAGTGGCTGATTGAGAAGGCTTTGCCCTATTTAACGGTGTATAGTGGGCGCGCAGAGGTCAACGTGCTCAACGCCGCACCTGAAGTACTGGCCGCCTTGCCGGGATTGACGCCGGCGCTCCTCCAGCAACTGCTGGAGGGGCGCGGCGCGGCTCCGCAGGACGTTTTGCAAGCGCAAATCGGCATGGCGGCAAGCTATATCAGCCTGCAACCTTGTGCGGCCAATCGGATAAATATCGACGTCCGGTTCGCCTCCGGCCGCCGCATTCATACCAAGGTCGTGGTGCTCGTTTTAGAAAACGACACGCAGCCTTACCGGATCTTGTCGTGGCATGACGAGGAGCTTTCGCTCGACGAGCGCGATGGCGCGAGGTGGCAATGAAAGCGATCGACTCGATCACCAACGGCTTCTGGCGCTGGTTGGACCGCGTGGCCGAAGCCTTGATCGCGATCGTTGCCCGCATTGCGACGCCGCGCACGGTTCGCCTGGTGGAAGGCGAACCCGGGCAGTTCGCAATTGTCGTCGCGGACAACAACGAAGCCGCGGCTCTGCGCGGCGCCGCGCTCCGTGTTGACGGGGATAGGATCGTCAGTCAGCCGACGCCGGAGATCGAGGCGGCGCTGCGTGGCAGCCGGATCGAGCTGCTGTTGCGGCCCGATCGATTTGTGTTCAAGCTGCTCGATCTGCCGCAGCGCGCCGGCGAATTCCTGGAGGGCGTGGTGCGCGCGCAGATCGACCGGCTGACGCCGTGGAGCGCGGATCGCGCGGCATTCGGATTCAGCGCGCCGGTCGAAGCCAGCGCCGGCCGCATCGTCGTGACAGTTGCAGCAACCGCCAAGGCCATGCTGGCGCCGGTCATACAGGCTTTTGCCGGACGGGGAGCCCATTGGGTCACGGCATCCGTCAACCCGCCGGACGCCGCGCCGACCACGCCGGCGATCACAATCATGCAACAAAACGTCGCCGGCATCCTGAGCCTGCCTAAGGCACGCCGGATCCTGCTCGTCGGCTTGGCTGGTTGCGGCCTTGTGGCGGCGGCGACCGGCATCGCGGCTTCGATTATCGACGGCCGGCTCGAGGCCCGCCAGGATCAGCTCGCACGGCGTATCGTCGAGCGGCGCGCCCTCGCGCTGTCGGCGCGTAATGCCGCCGACGATCCGGCCACGGCGGCCGAACGCGCGCTCGCCCAGCGCAAGAACGCCTCACCCTCGGCCGTCATTGCACTGGAGATTCTTTCGCAAATCCTGCCGGACCACACCTATGTCACCGAGCTTCGTATCGAAGGCGACAAATTGCGATTGGCCGGACTGACGCACGACGCACCGGGCCTCATCCGACTGATTGAGCGGACGCGGCACTTCACGCAGGCCACCTTCTTCGCCCCGGTCACCCGGTCGCAATCCGCCACCGCCGACCACTTCAATATCGAAGCACGGCTCGAGCCGGTCTTCTCGCTGACGCCATGAACGCGAACCGCTGGTCAAACTTGAATGCGATGCAACGCCCGGCGGCGGTTGCCATCTATATCGGGCTGATCGGCGTGTTCATCGCCCTGATCTTTGTCGCTATCTCGACGATCGGCGATCGGCGCGCCACAGTTGCAGCGGCCGAGAACATGTTGGCTCAATTGGAAGGCCGCTCGGCGTTCGCCCACAAGGACGACGGATCGCCGCTTGGAACTCCGCCCGCCGGATCGCCGTTTCTCGAAGGGCAAACAGTCAACGTTGCCGGCGCGGCCTTGCTCCAACGCGTGGCCACGGCCGTCAATCAGATCGGCGGAAGCGTGCTCTCTTCGCAGGTTGAACTGCAAAAGGTCGACGCCAAGGACGGATGGATTGGGCTCGTCGTGAGCTGCGAGATCGGGCAGGCGGGGCTGCAGAAACTGCTTTATGATATCGAGGCCGGCATGCCGTTTCTGTTTATCGACCAGCTCGTGGTTGATGCGCCGACGGTGGGCGTCGAAAATAGCCGCATGCGCGTATTGTTGGCCGTGTCGGGCCGATGGCTGGGTGGGAAATGATCGCGAAGCGAAGGCTCATCGGCTTGGCTGTCGCGGCTTGCAGCGGACTCGCGACGACCGCTGGCCTCGCCGCCAAAGATCCCCGCGGCCTCGACGGCTCCGCAGATCAGATCGAGCGCCCGGCCACCCCGATGCTCGGGCCCAACGTGACCGTGCCGATCCCACCCGCACCCGCCACCGTTGTTCCCTTCAGCGGCAATCCACTTTGGGGAATTTCCCTGCAATCCCTGCGTACCACCCGCGAGCGGCCGCTGTTTACACCGTCACGCCGCCCGCCAATGCCACCGGCAGTCGTTGCGCCGCGGACCGAGCCAGCCGAGACCGTGTCCTTGGTCGAGCCGGAGCAGCCTCCGCTCAACCTTCTTGGCGTTGTCACCGGCGCGGCCGAAGGTTATGCCGTCTTCGTCAATACGACGACGCATGATATCGTGCGCTTGAAAACCGGCGAAGGCCATGACGGCTGGATTTTGCAGTCCGTCAGTGGACGCGCAGCCGTGCTGGCGAAAAACCATCGAACGGCAGTGGTTTCGCTGCCATTACCTGCAGGAGATCACAAATGAGGACACTGGCACGCAGCGCGATTACCTTTGCGGCCCTGCTGGCAGCTGCTCCGACAGCTGCGATCGCCGCCGCCCAGATAACGGGTAGTCCTCAGGAGGTCAGCATCAAGGCGCAAAACAGCTCGATCGAGGAAATCCTTTCGGCGCTGAGCCGCGAATTCCATATTCAGTATCATTCGACGGCAAATCTCGAAAAGCACCTGACCGGGACCTATCAAGGGTCGTTGCAGCGGGTGCTGACGCGGATTCTCGAAGGCCACAATTTCATTGTCAAAGCGAGCAACGGCCAGATCGACGTCACCGTTTTTGGCACGCAGGGCGTTCCTGGAAAAGCCGTGGCTGCGGCAACACCGGCAGCGTCGAAACCTGCGCCCATCGCGGCAAAAGTCGCTCCGACCGTCGAGGCTCAATCGCCGCTGCCATCTACCAAACCGCCGGCCAGTTCGCCGGACAAGGCCGCGTCCAGCGCGATCAAGGTCGCCGAAGGAACGATGACGAAGCTTATGCCGGGTCCGTCCTCTGCAGGAGCACCCGTGGCATCTCCGTCGACGGGCTCAGGTCCCGCGCTCTCCCCAGCCAAGGGGGACCCGCTCACGCCGCCGGTCGCCGGGCCGCCAGCCGGCCCTGGCTCGGCCGGCGCTTCCCCAGCGCCTACACCTGCACCGTCGGGTACTGGCCCACCGCTCGGTTCCGCGTCGGCCGGGGGTTCGCCGCCGCCGGCACCGGTCAGCCCGACCAGGACCCCCTTACGTTGATCAACGCCTATTCGATATGGAATCCAGAACGCTTGCTCTGAGCATGGTGGACAGGTGAAGATTATCGGAGGCTGTATCGCTATCTCTCTGGTACTGCTTGCCGCGGGCGCCTCTGCCCGCGAGCAAATATGGGCTTCCGTTCCCAATGCGGCTGCCCCGAAAATCATACGCTTGGCCAAGCGCGGGGATATCAAGGCCGAGGCCCAGCTCGGCTGGATGTATTCGAAAGGCCGCGGCGTGCCGCAGAACTATTTCGCCGCGGCGTACTGGTACTACCTCGCCGCGCAGCGCGGCCATGGCGGCGCCCAGTTCGAATTGGGCCTGATGTACAACAAGGGCGAAGGCGTTCCGCGGGATTTTGTTTTGGCCTATTTCTGGCTGAATTTATCTGCTTCCCAAGCCGTCGGTGACGATCGCGACTTCAAAGCGGGGATTCGCGACGCGGTGGCGTCAAAGATGACTGCTGAGCAAGTCGCCTTAGCTCAAGACATGTCCCTTGGGTGGTTTGGATCGCGTGAATCGGAGAGCAGCGGCGCGCAGATCTGGCACCCTCGCAGGCCCGCGCTTTGAATTGTGTCCCCCCTTATTTACAGTGTAAATATGCTCCAGATTTGGCAATCCATTGTTGGCCGCGCTGACTTACGCCTGAGAGCCGATCCGAAACTTCTTTAGTCAGATGAATCGGATGTGATTCCTTGTCGGGTGCTTGATTCTCTGGGGGAGCGCCCGATGTGGACGCATGAGAACCCGCCGGGCCGCGGATCGGACTGGCCTGCGTTATCCGAGTGATCTGACCGACGCGGAGTGGGCGATCGTTGAGCCGATGATTCCGCCGGCCAAGAGCGGCGCGCGGCGACGCACGGTTATTTCGGCCTCGAGCTGAACATCTCTTCCGTTGAATTGGTCATGCTCTCGGCTGCCGAATTGCGATCGACATCGACGGCGTCAGCGCGCCGGAATAGCGCATAGATCACCGCTCGCCCCGATCTCTTCCGATGCCTTGGGTACACGGAGCGCCGGGCTCTTGCTCAAGAATTCGACCTTCACGCTCTGGTCGCTACTGGGTTGAGCCGCCGGTTGGAATACCTTCTCAGGTTCTATTGTGTCCCCAGTGGGCGCATGCGGACACGCCCTGGTTCAATGACGGTGAAGTGTCCGGCCCAATCAGTTTGTTCGCTAATTCTTGCGGCAAGAATAGTTCCGACTTCAGCTGCAGTTGGCTTGGAAATAGTACTATGCCTGATGATGCCGGTAATCCTGCACGCCAGGCAAGTTCACCAAAACACTTGTCGAAGGTGAGTGAGTATGATTCTTTCCTCGCGCGTCGCCAATTCCAATATGTCCTCATCCTTGCGATCCTCGACACGGTAGTGGTACAGTTTGAAATTCTGCCCGCTCGCATCCTGCGCTGACCAGTGGCATATCGCCGAACGCCCAACACGCGGCGATCGAGGCATCAAGGACGAACGGCATCAGTATTTGTGTCCCTCGTGCCCCGCCGAAAGAAGCTCGTTGAGTGAAATTTTCCCTGTGCCCCGGCGCAACGCCTTCCGGTTTTTGCCAAACGGATCAACCTTCCACCGTCCCTGCCGCCGCGAGATGGGCCATGCTGTCGGCGGTCATCGCAAATTCGCGCATGTTGCGGGTCCAGGAGCGTCTTCGTTCAGCGGGCTTTCGCCGCTCGCTTGGCCGCAACGACGGGCGTTCGCCGCGATGCGGTGTGCGGTCCCGGCGCCGATTTGAACACGTCGCCGAGATGCTGGAGCCGCAACGCTGGGCGCCTGGGCAAACGGATCACGAGATCCAGTTCGCCTCCGATCGCTTCGACGTATTAATCAGTCCATAACTATGCCGACGCTTACGCGGCGTATTTGAGAGAAGGCTTCTGGAAGAAGGAGCGTATTTTTTCAGGGTTGTTTTGAAGGCTGCGCATTGACGAAATCACAT
>Ga0181532_10001934_pt1 | contig 19604 bp, 14 predicted proteins | sample PEATcosm2014_Bin_33_FD_119768 | JGI IMG/M metagenome (GOLD analysis project Ga0181532, IMG submission 119768) | Peatland microbial communities from MTU Mesocosm Facility, Houghton, MI, USA - PEATcosm2014_Bin11_30_metaG | ecosystem: Environmental > Terrestrial > Soil > Wetlands > Peat | place... | reverse complement strand
CTTGCCGAGCAGCCCTTGTTTGACGAGCGACATCTTCGGCAAGACTTCCGCCATTTCATCCACGGTTTTCACGTTGTCGAAAATCGCCATCAATGCCGGGACCTGATCGAAGAGATATTCGCGGTTGCCGATCAAATCATTCATCAGAAAATCTTTTTGAAAGAACTGATCCGTAGGCGGTGACTGGGCGCTGGCTCCGCGCAGGCGGTCGTGCTCTACGATGGCCATCTTCGTTGCCCAATACGCACCCCAGCTCACGCCGTGCATGGCCACTCTGTTCTTGTCGATCTCGGGTCGGGTGGCAATGTAATCGAGCACGCGCGAGAGCATGCGCTCCGCATTTTCACTAACTTTAATTGGATTCTGCCCGGTGCCCGGGCCATCGACGGCGAGAAAACCGATGCCGAACGGCAGGATCGCGCTGAAGCTCTCCGATAAATCTTCTTTGCGGCTGTCGAGTCCATTCACGGCCAGTACGAGTGGCACCGGCCCGTTCGCATTTTTCGGCAAGCGCAGGTAGCCAATGATTTCTTTACCTTCGAAGGGAATTCTCACGATCTCTAAAGGCGGATCCCAGAAGCGCGCGTGTGCCAGGAAGGCCTCGATTGCTTTTTCGTACGAGCGCTGCTTGCCGGCGGAGGCGGGGATGGGCCAGCGTCCGAAAGAATAAAGCCGCCAGGCGCGGATGTAGTCGGCGTTTGCCTTTGCCGGGTCGGTTTTCTCCAGCGCCTTGGCTTCGTTCATGTAGCGATCGGCCACTCCCATGAAGGCCGCGGCCCACTCGTCTTTATCGCGAGTATGGATGGAGACGAAGGCTTCCTTCACGTCGCCGGGGTCGAGGCCGATCAGCGGATACTGACCCACTTCAGCGCGGTGGACAGCCTCTGCCTTGATCTCGTCGATGGTGCGCTCGGCATGCTGCTGCGAGAACGAGCCGGTGCTCAGCGAGAGGATTAAAGCCAGAATCACGGCTGATGACGTGGCCGATGATAGGGCCAATGACCTGGCTAACGACATCGTCAGTCGTGCGGGTTGCTGATTACGCCCTAACGGTGTTGACACGGGATGATTCCTTTCCAGTGGAAAATAAAAGATGGGGCCGGAGGGAGGTCCGGCCCCGATGCAGAAAACTGGTCGATCAGAAAATAAGTTTCAGTCCCAGTTGAACGGCGCGGCTGCCACCCGAGCCAATGACGGGGTTGGCGGCAGCGACGTCGGGCGTGGCGCAAGCGCATCCGAACGGCCGAACGGAAGGATCGTTGAATCCGAAACCGTTCTGTCCGCCGTAGGGATTGGCAAGGTTGGGATGGTTGAGAATATTAAAGAACTCGGCTCGGAACTGGGCGTGTAAGCGCTCGGTAAAATGCCAGTTCTTCGCCACCGAGAAGTCCACGTCTTTGAAACCAAGATCGGGGAAGCTGTTGCGGCCCATGTTGCCGAACTGCCCCAGTGCCGGCGGAATCATGACGGAGTTGCCTTCGGCGTAGCAACCGAACAGGTTGAGGGCAGCGGTCGCGGCTGCAGGCACTCCGCCGTCAAGCATAAGGGCCTTGGCGGCGCAAGACGAGTTGGTTGCACCCGGGAAAAACGGGACGCCGGTCGAAGTCGGTTTGAATTCGCTGGCGGTGCCGAAGAAATTCCATCGGATGGGAGTATTCGCGGGAGGACTGACGGGCAGCGGACCGATGCCGGCCGCATCCGTTCCTTCATCCATCGGCCCCCAGAACTGTGGGCTCTGCAGCGTGACAATTGAATTGATTTCCCAGCCCTCCAGGGACTGCCAATAGCCCTTCTTGCCGGGGATGGCGTAGGTGGCCGAAAGCGTGAAGCGATTGCGGACATCGAAATCGCTGTTGGCATATTCGGCGCCGGGGTTATAAGCGCTCTGCGGGAGTCCCGACCCGTAGCCGAAATCCCAGTTCGCACCCACATCATCGAGAGAATGCGACCAGGTGTAACCGGCTACCATGCTTAGGCCATGGAAGTTTCTGGTGTTCAACGTCACTTGCAGGCCGTTGTAATTCGACCTGTAAACGTTAGCCATATTGAAGATGTTACTCAGGTATGGATACTTATTGGCGAACGGCTCTGCCGCCGCCTCGGCATTAGTGTCTACCGCGCAGGTGTTGTAGCCAGTGCTGGCGCTGGCCAGGCAATTGGTGAGGGAGCCGCCAACTCCTGTTGTCCATCCCGAACCTACCGGCGGCTGGTTGATGTCACGAATGCCGGTTAGATTCTGACCGTGGTTACCGACATATGCAACTTCCAGCGAAATGTTGGGGGTAATCGCGTGTTGCATACTGAAGCTCCAGTTCCAAACGTAAGGCGTGGTCAGATTGCGGTTCACGGTCATGATGGGGCATGGACTGTTGAAACAATTGACGGTGGGGCTGCCATAGAGTGGGCCCGTGTTCCAAGAAACAGGTGTCAAACTGAGGAAGTAAGGCAAGGAAACGTTTCCCGTGGTGATGGTGCCGCCGGAGGTATCGTTAGCACTATCAATGGGCGCGCCGGTCGGAACGCTGCCCGGGCCGAACGCGTTGTTGAAAGCAATGAAGGACTGCCAGTTCACAGTTTCATAAACCAGACCGCCGCCGCCGCGGAGCACCGTCCGTCCCGTACCGAATACATCCCACGCAAAGCCCAAGCGCGGGCCGAAGTTGGCGTGATCACTGTTATAGAGGCTGGGGATCTGATTGGGGCCCGTTTTCACCTGCACTAAGCCCACATTCGGGTCAAAATTTCCGAGCAGATTGTGCTGTTCCTGTGGAACCGAGCTGAATTCGTAACGCACTCCGAGATTCAGCGTAAGTTTCCGAGCCAAGCGCCAGTCATCCTGAAAAAAGCCCGAATACGCCCAATTGTGGAGGTGCAAAGTCGGGTTGCCCACCGTAACCGAAGCCTTAAACGGATCGCCTGCGAAAAAATCCTCGAGCGGAGTCGAAGCCGGATTTAAGATGCCGCCCAGGAAGGTGATGCTGCCGCGAGCATTGCCGTAGGCTGCGTTCGTGACGTCGTTGTAATGCAACTCGCCACCGAACTTGATGGAGTGCTTGCCGGCGGTGTAGGAAACGTGGTCGATGAACTGCGTGATGGAGTCGGGTCCCTGAAACTTTGGCCATTTGAATCCACCCAGGCCGGTGAAATACCCACCAAAGGAGATGCGCGGCAATCCACCTGTGTCTGGGCCCGCGACGCCGGTGTCGAGTCCGTAACTGGATGCCGGAGTGTTGAGATCGCCGGGCAACGTCGGCTGGTAGAGGCGGTTGTATCCGAAGCGTGCTTCGTTCACCCAACGCGGGTTGGGAGTCCATACCCAGCTTCCCCCGGCCACTTGGGCTCGCGTGTGAATGTCTGACAGCCACTTCGGTTGCAACTCGGTAAAGTCTTCGACCGTGCCGGTGTTGTTCCCAAAGAAGTACATCCCGCTGACGCGGTGATTTTGATTGACATTAACGTCCACCTTGCCGATCGCATTGTAAACCGTGACATTGTTGGGGAATCCGTTCGGGATATTGATGTTGGGATTGTTGTTGGTGGGGAAGCCGGTTCCGTTGCAGGTAACCGTGCCGCCCGAAACCGTGCACCCGGCGATATTCAAGCTGGCAGAACTGGGCGTGATTCCGCCTGCCTGAAGATCCGCGATCACGTCGGGGATGCTGTTCGCGCAGTCACCCGTCATAGTACCGAAGAGGCAATTGCCGGCAGTTGGCATGGAGACCATGGACGGGCCGGTGACGCCTCCGAAAGAGTTGCCTACGTCATACATCTGCCCTTCGAAAGCGCCAAAGAAAAAGACTTTGTCTTTGATGATCGGACCGCCGAAGCTGCCTCCGTATTGTTCCAGCGTTCTGGGGAGTTTGGCGTTGGGTACCGTGTTGAAATAGTTCCGAGCGTCCATCACACCGTCGCGCCCAAAGGCGAACGCAGTGCCGTGAAGGGCGTTGGTGCCGGACTTGAGACCGACGTTAACCACTGCTCCCGGCTTCCACCCGAATTCGGCGGGTGCGAGTTCTTCCACGTTGAATTCCTGAATCGAGTCGATCGGCAGAATGGTCGCCGAATCGCCAGCAATGCCGGCGCCGTTGATGATGGCTTGGCCGGAGTAGGGCTCGCTGTTGAACAGGCCCTCAATGAAGTAGGCGTTGTCCTCCGCGCGCAGTCCGTTTGTGCTGGTGGTCGAGAACCCGCCGCCGGGATATCGTATGACACCGGGACGCAGTTGGAGCAGGTTTTCATAGTTGCGACCGTTCAAGGGCAGATCGTTAATCTCCGCGTTGCTCAGCGTGCCGCCCAAAGTGGCCGAGGTGCTGTTGACCAGCGGAACCTCGTCGGTCACGACCACGGTCTCGGAAACCTGTCCGGTCGGGAGCGAAATGTCGACGCGCACGTCCTGCGCAACTTCGACGACGATGTTTACGCGCTCCACCGTTTTGAAGCCCTTTGCCTCCGCACGGACTTTGTAAGCTCCTGGCTGTAACTCAGGGGCGGCATAGTCTCCGGCGGCATCGGTGACAACGGTTCGCGCGGTGCCGCGCTGAACATCGGTGATGACTACCGTGGCTCCAGCCACGGCGGCGCCGGACTGATCGTTAACGCTCCCAAGAATGCGGCCAGAGGTGGTCTGGGGAAACGTGGGAACAGTCAGGGCGAGCATCAGGCAGACGATGCCTAAGATGCAATTGCCATTCAACGGAGAATGCATTACAACCTCCAAATCCCAAACAGGATGGAAGAATTTTGGCCGCACACCTCACGACCGGCTTCGATCTGGAAATTCAAAAATCAAGCGATTTGAACATATAGCCTTGACGCGGCTCACCCGTCAAGTAGTATTGTGGTTCGACCGCAAGACAGCTTTCCGACAGAAGGTGCTGGCGGAAGTGGATCATCCGGCCGTAGCTTCCAAACAAGGGGAAGAAATCAGCATGAGTATCGCGACAATTAACCCTGCGACCGGCGAAGTGGTGAAGCGTTTCGAGCCGCTTACCGGGGAGCAAATCGAGCAGAAGCTGCAACTAGCGGCCTCGGCGTTTCGGAACCATCGGCGCACCTCATTCGCGGAACGTGCGAACAAAATCAAACGCGTGGCCGAGATTCTGGAGAAAGAAAAAGACGAGTGCGCGTATTTGATGACGCTCGAAATGGGCAAGCCTTTGAAGGCCGCCGTGGCCGAGGCGCTGAAATGCGCCACCGGTTGCCGCTACTACGCGGAGAACGCTGAGAGATTTCTGGCCGACGAAATTGTGGAAACCGGAGCCAAGCGCAGTTTCATCCGCTATCTTCCGATTGGGCCCATCCTGGCCATCATGCCGTGGAACTTTCCCTTCTGGCAGGTCTTTCGTTTTGTGGCGCCGGCGCTGATGGCGGGCAATGTCGGACTGCTGAAGCATGCTTCCAACGTTCCGCAGTGTGCGCTGAAGATTGAGGACATTGTTCGCCGCGCCGGTTTCGCGGAAGGCGTGTTTCAGACCCTATTGATCGGCGCGGGGCCGGTCGATGGCATCCTGAATGACCGTCGTGTTGTCGCCGCGACTTTAACCGGCAGTGAGCAGGCGGGAATTCAAGTGGGAGTTTCGGCGGCGAAGCGAATCAAGAAAGTTGTGCTGGAACTGGGCGGCAGCGATCCTTTTATCGTGATGCCGAGCGCGGATCTGGATGCGGCGGTCGCGACTGCCGTCGACGCGCGGATTCAGAACAACGGGCAGTCGTGCATCGCGGCCAAGCGCTTCATCGTAGCGGAGAAAATTGCCGACGAGTTCGAACGCAAGTTCGTCAGACGTATGCAGGAGTTGCGCGTGGGGGATCCGTTCGAAGAGAGCACGCAGCTCGGTCCGCTGGCCAACGCGGATGCGGTTGCCTCGCTCGATTCCGATGTGAAAAAGACTGTGGCTGCTGGAGCGCGGGTGCTGACCGGTGGACATCCGCTCGATCGTCCCGGCTGCTTCTACGCGCCCACGGTGCTGACCGATATTCCGAAGGACTCGCCCGCCTACAAGGAAGAATTCTTTGGTCCCGTGGCGTCGATTTTTCGGGTGAGGGATTTAGACCAGGCGATCCAGATTGCAAACGACAGCCGCTTCGGGCTGGGTGCCAGCGCATGGACCAACGATCCTGCGGAAACGGAAAGGTTCATTAACGAACTCGAGGCGGGCATGGTCTTTCTGAACAAGATGGTGGCGTCTGATCCGCGCCTGCCGTTTGGTGGCGTGAAATACTCGGGCCACGGGCGCGAGCTGGCCGAGAACGGGATCCGGGAATTTATGAATATCAAGACGGTGTGGATTCAGTAAGGATACGTAATTCTGTAGTATATTGGTCAGACCGCTATACCATGCATGGTAGTGGATGACCGAGGGTGTAATGACAAACGAAACGGTAGAATCCCTGGCCACCAAGCCGGTGTACCGGACAGTAAAGACGTCTCGACTGTTCGAGCAGATTGTGCAGCAGGTGGAAGATTCCATTCTAAAAGGCCAACTCAAGCCCGGGGATCAGTTGCCGGCGGAGCGCGATCTTGCCCAGCGCTTTGGAGTCAGCCGCACGGCGGTACGCGAAGCGGTGAAGACCTTGCGTGAGAAGGGACTGGTCGAAGCCTATTCCGGGCGTGGCACCTTCGTGACGAACGGGACTTCGCAGGCGATGCGGCAATCATTGGATCTAATGATCCGCATCAACCCGCAGGAGGGGTTGGTGAACCTCGCCGAGTTGCGACTGGTGCTGGAGCCGGAGATTGCCGCCCTGGCTGCTCCCCGAATTGAGGAGCAGCTGCTGAGCACCATGCGGGAAGCGGTCGCCGTAATGGATCGGAATCTGCATGACCCGGACGCTTACGTGGAAGCGGATCTCGATTTTCATTTAGCACTGGCAGAAGCAGCTGGGAATCCGCTGATTCTGTCGCTGCTGGATTCGATTGTCGGCCTCTTGCGCGAGCAGCGCAGCCGCATTTTCAACGTGCAAGGAGGGCCGAAGCGAGGGCAGTACCATCACAAGCGAATCCTGGCGGCCACCGAGCAGCGCGATTCGGAGGCGGCGCGAGAAGCGATGCGCGCTCATCTCAGGCAGGTGTTGGCAGATTCGTCTTCGCTAGGTGATCCGTCGCTCAAGAAGTAGTTCGTATTTCAAGCTAAATTCATAACGTAGATTCATAGGCGAAGGGAATTGTATGGCGAAACTGGGATTCATCGGTCTCGGTGTGATGGGCGGCAACATGGTCGCCCGTCTGCTCGAAAAAGGGCACACCGTGATCGGCTACAACCGGACGCGCTCCAAGGCGCAGTGGCTAATCGACAAGGGCATGAAGCTTGCCGACTCTCCCAAGGCGGTGGCGGCTGTGTCGGACGTGACGTTCTCCATGGTGACGAACGCCGCGGCGCTCGCGACGGTGACGGAGGGGCCGGAGGGATTGCTCGCCGGCATTTCCGTCGGCAAGTTCCACATTGACATGAGCACTGTGAGCCCCGAGGTGAGCCGTGCGCTGGCTGCGAAAGTTCGCGAAAAGGGCGCCGACATGATCGACGCGCCAGTCTCAGGCAGCGTCATCACGCTGCAGCAAGGCAAACTCTCCGTGATGGTTGGTGGGCGCAAAGAAACCTTTGAGCGTCTGAAGCCTTTGCTCTTTGATATTGGTCCGAAAGTGACGCACGTTGGCGACAACGGCGTGGCGTTGTCGATGAAGATCGCGGTGAACCTGCAGTTAGCGGTTCAGATGCTGGCGTTCTGCGAAGGAGTGCTGCTGGCGGAAAAGAGCGGCATTGCACGCGAGGTTGCCGTGGACGTAATGATTCACAGCGCGATTGCTTCGCCCATGATCGTGTACCGCGGTCCTTTTGTGTTGCAGCAACCGGAAGAAGCGTGGTTCGACGTCAACATGATGCAGAAGGACATGCTTCTGGCCATGGAATTAGGCCGCAAGTTGGATGTTCCTGTTCCCACCACTGCCGTCAGCAACGAATTCCTAACCGCCGCGCGCGGTATGGGTTGGGAGAAGCTGGACTTTGCCGTCATCTTCGATGTATTGGCGCGCATGTCGGGGATTCAAGAATGAAAGTTCAAGAATGAGAGTCAACAATGAGGGTTCAACAATGACGACTGCCACACAGCCGAGAGAAGCTTCGGAAAAAGTCGCTTTGTGGCTCCGCATGTACCGGCAGATGGTCGCTATCCGCCAGTTCGAAGCGCAGGTCAACGAGCTTTACACACGGGCGTTGATGCCCGGACTGGCGCATCTTTATATCGGTGAAGAGGCGATCGCCGTGGGTGTATGTGGAGCGCTCGAGCGAACCGATTACATCACCAGCACGCATCGCGGTCACGGACATTGTTTGGCGAAAGGCGCCTCCCCCGATCGAATGTTCGCCGAACTGCTGGGGAAAAAGGCCGGATACTGCAAGGGCAAAGGCGGTTCCATGCACATTGCGGACCCGGCCACCGGCAACCTGGGAGCGAATGCGATCGTGTGCGGCAGCGCCGGTATTGCCACTGGCGCCGCGTTTTCGGCTCGCTGCCTCGGTACCGGCCAGGTGTCGGTATGTTTCTTCGGAGAAGGCGCACTCGGTCAGGGTGTGCTGTATGAAGAGATGAACCTTGCCCAACTGTTCAAGCTTCCGGTGATCTACGTCTGCGAGAACAATCTCTATACGGAATACACGCATTACACCGAAACCACCGCCGGCGATATTCTCGCGCGGGCAACCGCTTTCGGTTTAGAGGCTGCCAGCGTGGACGGTCAGGATGTGCGCGCGGTTTATGGCAGCGCGCAGCGCTTGGTGGATCGCGCGCGCCGCGGCGACGGTCCCGGGTTTCTGCTCTGCAATACCTATCGCTACCACGGTCATCACGTGGGTGACATCAACCGCGAATATTACCGCTCCAAGCAGGAAGAGCAGACATGGAAGACGGAGCGGGATCCGATCGCGAATTTTGGCAAGTGGCTGGTCGAGCAGAGACTCGCCGACGCAGCAGCGCTCGCTCAAGTGCAGGCTGAACTTGAGTCGGAGATGAAAAGGGCAGTCGACTTCGCTGTGGCGGCGCCGTATCCGGCCGTCGATGAAGTGGACGAGGACGTGTATGCCTGAAACCCATCTTCGTGCGCAAACCACGCAAAACGATCGAGAGCTGACCTTCGCGCAGGCCATTCGCGAGGCGTTGGCGGAAGAAATGCGCCGCGACAAGACGGTCTGCATCATGGGCGAGGACGTGGCCGAGGCTGGCACTCCTTTTAAAGTTCTCTCTGGCCTGCTGGAGGAATTCGGCAAAGACCGCGTGCTCGATACGCCAATCTCCGAAGCGGGCTTCACCGGACTTGCCGTGGGCGCGGCCATGACCGGAATGCGTCCGGTGGTCGACATCATGTTCGGCGACTTCGTCACGTTGACCATGGACCAGATGGTCAACCAGGCCGCGAAAGTCCATTACATGTCGGGCGGAAAATGGCGAGTGCCGATGGTGATGCGCACCACGATGGGAGCGACGCGTCGCTCCGCCGCGCAACATTCGCAGTCACTGCATGCGTGGTTCTGCCACGTTCCGGGTTTGAAGGTGGTTCTGCCTTCGACGCCCTACGATGCCAAAGGGCTGCTGAAAGCTGCGATTCGCGATGAGAATCCGGTTGTCTTTTTCGAAGACAAAATGATGTACAAGCTCAAAGGCGCTGTGCCCGCGGACGATTACACGGTTCCTCTGGGAGTTGCAGATATAAAACGTGTAGGCGAGGACATCACTCTGGTCGCCACCAGCAGCATGGTGCAGGTGGCGCTGGGTGCGGCAACGATGCTCGAGGAAATCGGAATCAGCGCCGAAGTGGTCGATCCGCGGACGATGTGGCCGCTCGACGAAAAAACTCTGGTTGAATCGGCGAAGAAAACGTCGCGAGCAATCGTGCTCGACGAAGGGTACGAACGCTATGGCGTCACCGCCGAACTTGCGTCGGTGATCGCCACAGGCGCATTCTACGATCTGGACGCTCCCGTCAAGCGCATGGGCGCGATGCACGTTCCAATTCCGTTCTCGCCGCCTTTGGAAGATGTAACCGTGCCGACCGAGCAGACCGTATTTGAGGCCGCCCGCGCACTCTGCGGACGATGAGAGGGAGGCCAGAGGTGGGAGGTCAGATTGAAGAGGTAACAGCTTTTGAAAATCCAGGTTTTTACCTCTGCAATCTGAGCTCTAACCGACCTGTTCTCTGATGTCCAGTTCTTTGAAGCATGTTGCAGCAAAGGAGATGTTTTATGGCTCTGCCCACATATGGAACGATGGCGGTTGATTGGGAAAACCGGGTTGACTTCGATCGCCTGCGCCGCGAGCGCCTGGCGCGTGCCAAGGATCTCCTAAAGCAGTCTGAGATGGGCGCGCTGTTGTGCTTCGACATGAACAATGTTCGCTACCTGACCGCGACCCACATCGGCACCTGGGCTCAGGACAAGGCGAATCGCTTCACACTTCTTCCGCAAAACGACGAACCGATCTTGTGGGATTTCGGATCGGCGGCGAAGCACCACCAATTGCACTGTCCGTGGCTCGGAGAGCGGTCGCGCGCCGGCATCTCCATGTTGCGCGGCGCCATGACGCCAGAGATGGGGCGCGCGGAAGATGTGGCCAAGAAAATTCGCATCGAATTAGAAATGCGCGGTCTGCACAAAGAGCCGGTCGGCATTGACATCATCGAATTGCCCGTCCTTTTTGCCTTGCAGAGAGAAGGAATCAAAGTTGTCGATGGGCAGGCGCTCATGTCGGAAGCGCGCCTCATCAAGACGCGCGACGAAATCACATTGCTGAACACGTCCGCCATGATGGTCGACGCTGCGTATGACGAACTCTATCGCGCCATGAAGCCGGGCATGAGCGAAAACCAGGCGGTGGGCCTGGTGAGCAAGGTGCTCTACGATCTGGGTTCCGAGTACGTGGAAGCTGTGAACGCGATTTCAGGAGAGCGTTGCAACCCGCATCCACATGTTTTTTCCGACCGCGTGCTGCGTCCGGGAGATCCGGTGTATTACGACATTCTCCATTCGTACATGGGATACCGCACGTGTTATTACCGCTGCTTCACCGTCGGATACGCCTCACACGCCATGAACGACGCATACAAGCGCTGCCGGGAATATCTCGACGCGGCGATTGAGCTGGTGCGCCCGGGCCGTACCACGGCTGAGATTGCCGCCGTGTGGCCGAAGGCGCAGGAATTCGGTTTCCCAAACGAAGAAGCATGCTTTGCGCTGCAATACGGCCACGGCATTGGCCTCGCTATCTGGGAGAAGCCAGTGATCAGCCGCCTTGTGTCGCTCGATCACTCCAGCGAAATCAAGCCGGGCATGGTGTTCGCGTTAGAAACTTTCTGGCCCTCGACCGATGGCTGGAGCGCCGCTCGCATCGAGGAAGAAATCGTGGTCACCGAAACTGGCCACGAAGTCATCACGCGCTTTCCGGCCGAGGAGCTTCTGGTTGCGGGCAGACACTATTTCACGGTGGACGGTCCGCTTCCTGCAATTCGAGAGACCGAATCGAAACCGAGCAAACGCGTGCGCGAGATGATCGAAGCCAGCTCCCGGCAAGAACGAGTTGGCGTCGGCGACTAAGAAAGTGTTCCCGTAGAGACGCGGCTCGCCGCGTCTAGGCGCAACCACAGTTCACAAGGTCCACCACCGCCCGCGCGGGATGTCAGCAGCCGGAGACGAGGCAAGCCTCGTCTCTACGAATACCGGTTATCCAACTATGGCGATCAGCGTCGTGATGCCCGCGCTCGAAATGGCTCAGGAAACTGGCAAGCTCATTTCGTGGCTGAAAAAAGAAGGCGAGTCCGTTGCCAAAGGCGAGCCGCTGCTGGAGGTCGAAACCGACAAAGCGGTGATGGAGATCGAATCGCCCGGCGATGGCGTACTCGCCGGCATCACGGTCATGGCTGGAACCGAAGTGCCGGTCGGCCGAACCATTGCCTGGATCGTGCGCCCTGGAGAAGTTCCTCCGGCGGATGACGTCGCCGTTGAATCGGGAAGAAGAATAACTGCTGCCGCGACTTCAACCGCGGCTCCGGCGATTCAACCTGCAACTGCAATGTCCGCTGCGGCGCGATCGGCAGCGTCGGTCAAGATTTCTCCCAAGGCCAGGCGTCTGGCCAGCGAACGCGGCGTCAATCTCGCGGATGTCCGCGGATCGGGTGCAGGAGGGGAAATTCTCGCTTCCGACATTCTCGCCGCCGCGGAATCCAAAGCCGTCGCTCTGCCCGCCACGCTAGACAGCGACGGCGACAGCGGCAGCCCTGTCTCCCGGCTGATGGCGGAACGCACCACGCAGAGTTGGACGACGGTTCCACACTTCTTTGTGGTCCGCGAAGTAGACGCGGGCGCGTTGAACGAGGCGCGGCAGAAGTTCGGGGCAGAAATTGAAAAATCGCGGATTGAAAAATCGACCGAGCTGAAACTCACACATACCGATCTGCTGGTCGCCCTCGTTGCGCGCGTTCTCAGAAAGCACCCGCGCGTGAATGCGAGCTGGACCGGTGCAGGCGTTCGCTCGAATGCTGCGATCAACGTTGGACTGGCAATGGCGGTGGACGATGGAGTCGTAGCGCCGGTGATTCCGAATGCCGACAAAGCCACGCTGGGCGAGATCGCGGTGCAAAGACGTGATCTGGCGGAACGAGCACGCGGCGGCAAACTGCGTCCGGCCGATATCGCGGGTGGAACGTTCACGATCAGCAATCTGGGCATGTTCGGGGTGGACGCATTCACCGCGATCGTCATTCCGCCGCAGGCCGCGATTCTGGCCGTCGGAAGTATCGCCGACCGAGTTGTGCCCGTCGGTATCGGCCCGGACGCTCGTCCTGGCATCCGTCCCATGATGACCTTGACGCTATCGAGCGATCATCGTGTTGTGGATGGTGCGCGGGCAGGGGAGTTTTTGCGCGATCTGGTCGAGGCGATGAGCAATCCACGGCAATTTCTCAACAATCTCGGAGTTGGCGATCAGCGTGTATGACGCCGCTCGGCCCCGCGAAGAGGTTGCTGTCCGCTTTCTCGCCGGCACGCTGCTGCTCGTGATCCTGGCTGCGCTCTCGTTGCCGGCCGCAGCGCAGGGAGGGCCGCCCTTCATCACCAATGACCCCGGCACCCCTGGCGACGGCAACTGGGAGATCAATATCATGGCGTACTCCGAGCGCCATCCTGCCGTGCGCATCTTCAATGCGCCCATCCTGGATTTGAATTTTGGCGTCGGCTCTCGCATCCAGCTTACGTACGAGGTGCCGTACCTCGTGGAAGGTACCAACGGCGGCCCCACTCGCACTGGCCTTGGCAAGTCCCTGCCGGGCGTGAAGTGGCGCTTCTACGACAGCGATGAGAAAAAACTCTCGATCTCGATCTTTCCTCAGCTCGAGTTCAACAATCCCACATCTTCGTTGCGGCGCGGACTCGTTGACTACAACACCAGACTCTATCTTCCTATCGAAGGCCACAAGCAGGTTGGGCCGGTCGAGGTCAATCCCGAAGCGGGCTATATATTCGCCAGCGGTAACGGCGCGGGCTGGTTTACTGGATTGGTGGTGGGCCGGGACGTCAGTAAAAAGCTGGAACTGGATGGCGAACTATATAACAGCGCTAACACCAACGGTTCCAACCGCTGGAACACGTTTGACGGCGGAGGCCGCTACCAACTGGGAGAGCACTACATCCTGCTGTTCATGGCCGGCCGCAGCTTCGCATCACCTTCAAGCAGCCAGCCGCAGTTCTTTGGCTATGTGGGAATGCAGTTCCTGTTTTCCATGAAGCACAAAAAGGAAAGCCAAGGTCCAAGTCCAAGCCTGCTGCCGTCAGCGCCGCGTTAGCCGGAACCTCACTTCATCGCGGCCAGCAGCGCGTCTGCCACGAGCTTCTTCGTCTGGTCGTCCATCTCCATCGCAAATGATCCAGCTTTCAGGCTGGCCTCACGGGCTAGATGCTTCGACTTGATTCCGATATAGACGGCGTTGTACGTCGTATCCCCGAGATTTTCTACTTTGTGCTTGAAGGGCGGATACCAGCGGGACTCGCCCGGCTTGGCAAATACCTCTTTTGTCTTTCCGTTTTCGTCCGTGAACCGGAGATGCCCGGCAGTGAGAACGACGACCACGCCTCCCATATGTGCATGCAGGCCCGACTTCTCATGCGGCCCGTAGTGGACGTTCACCACCTGCACATACTCATTCTCAAAAGCCAGACTGTAATGCGTGGGCTCGACCTTGGTGGGATCCTGCGCGCGCGCCACGGTGGAGAAACACAAACCCAACAAAACGGCGCAGAGCACCCTGCTGCACAACGATTTCAACATGAGAGACGACCTCGGAGATTCCTGTGAGCTGTCCTCAAGCTTATTCGGCCCCGAATAACTGTCAATAGTGGAAACGGGTTTGGACCAAACTGGTAAGAAGGGGACTGCGCACGGGCAGACGACCGTCTGCTTCAACTCAAGAGGAAGAATCTTGATTTCTAGGATTTCAATACCGTGCAGACAGAGGCGCAGATCGGTCCGCCGATATTGAATGTGGCCGCAACTTTAGCGCTCTTTACCTGCAGCGGTGGCGGGACCTTGCCGAGCAACTGCCAAGCGCACCATCCGAGCATGGCGACACCGCTTGCGCCGATGGGATGGCCTTTCGCAATGAGGCCGCCCGAGGTGTTGATACCACATTCACCATCGACCTCGGCTTTTCCGTCGACCCAATACTGCGCGCCTCTGCCGTACTTGGCTTTTCCCAGAACCTCGGTGCCGAGCGCGCCCATGACCGTGAAACAGTCGTGAATCTCGGCGACCTTTACATCGTCGGGCTTGACTCCTGCCATCCGGTAGGCGGCTTGTATTGCCTTGATCGCGCCCGCGGGACGAAGCACATCGCGGCCCGCCTTCTTGAGAGGGTCGGTCGCTTGCGCGTAGCCGGCAATCTCGACGCAGTCTTGTTTGTTCACGCCGAGCTTTGCCAATCCTTCCTCGGTAGCGAGGAGGAGTGCGGCATAGCCGTCGGTGATCTGTGAACAATCGTAGGTCTTGAGCGGCAACCCTTCGACAATGTAGCGATTGATGCCACCGATCTGCATCGCCTGCTCGACGGTAAGATCAACGTTGCGCATCTGCGCGTACTCGTTGTGATGGGCGTTCGCGTACTCCGTGACCGCGATTTGAGCGAGGTATTCTTCGGGAATGCCATGCACCTTGAGATAGCACTCCATCACCTCCGCAAAGAGGTGGGGGAAGATGTAAACCTTGCCTTCACGTTCGTCGGGATGCGAGAAATAGCCAAGGGCTTGGCCGATGAGTTTCCCATCCATCTTCCCGTCGGCATCGCGCATTTTTTCGTAGCCGATCGCAATTCCAGTATCGCCCCATCCGATTTGCAGTTTCTGGATGACGGAGAGAATGGCCTGACCACCGGATGCGCAGGCATTTTCGACCGACTCGATAGGCTTGCCGGCGAGTCCAGGAATATCCGCCACCAGGCCCGCGAGCAGGCCTTGCTGGTTGAGGGAGATATTGCAAACAGCGCCCACGGAGCCGACATCAATTGCGGAGGGTTCCACTTTGATTTCCGCACAGGCCTCAGTAACGGCGCGGCGAAGAATCTCGGGGACAGCCATGCCCATAAGCTTGCCGAATTTGGATTGATGATAGGCGGCAATATAAATGTGCTTCATAAAACACCTCTCCCGATGATTTCGATTCCAGCGGACCGGCGACGCCTCGAGGCGTAGAAAAGCCGGGTTTCGTGCACCCTAGATCGCGCGCTCAAGCAGCGGCGTCAGGGGTTGGGTAAAACCGCGGTTTTGCCCAACAGAAATCCTACACCTTCTCCTCTCACCCGGCCCAGCGGGGTCACGGAGGCACGGGGGCTGAGCTTGAGCGGGTCCCTCGGGTGGTCCGATGATCCTCTGCGCCAGAAAGCCCGAATTGCAAAGGCCCCAGGACAATTGTCCTGAGGCCCTTGGTTGTACAACGGATAACCGGCGCTTTGGGTTCAATCGAGGTACATTTAATTTAGTTACCCTACCTAGCGAGCTACGGCCTCGGCATTGCGCTTGGTCAGTGGCACGAATTCACGCACTTCATACCCCGTCCAAACCTGCCGGGGACGAGCAATTTTCTGCTCGGGATCGTTCAGCATCTCCTGCCACTGGGCAAGCCATCCCACCGTGCGTGGTATGGCAAACAGCACGGTAAACATTTCCGGCTTGAACCCCATGGCCTGATAGATGATTCCCGAGTAGAAATCGACGTTCGGATACAGCTTGCGCTTGACAAAATAGTCGTCCTCAAGCGCGATGTGCTCCAGTTCAAGAGCGATATCCAGCTTGGCATTGCGCCCGGTTACTTCGAACACCTGCTCGGCCGTCCACTTGATGATCTTGGCGCGCGGATCGTAGTTCTTGTAAACCCGATGCCCGAATCCCATCAGCTTCCCGTGTCCCTCCTTGACTCCCTTGATATATGCGGGCACGTTATTCTTCGACCCGATCTCATCCAACATTTTCAGCACTTCTTCGTTGGCACCTCCGTGCAGTGGTCCCGACAACGCCGCGGCGGCCGCCGCCGTAGTTAGGTAAGGATCGGCTTGCGAACTGCCCACGCACCGCATGGTATTGGCGCTGCAGTTCTGCTCGTGGTCGGCATGCAGGATAAACAGAATGTCCAGTGCCCGCGCCAGCACCGGATTCGCGGAGTACTTCGGTTCCACCATCTTCCACAGCATATTCATGAAATTTTCGGCATACCCCAGGTCGTTGTCGGGGTACTGATAGGGAAAGCCCAGACTGTGCCGGTAGGCCATCGCAGCCATGGTGGGCATCTTGGCGATCAGGCGCTTTATCTGCAGCAGACGATTGGCCGGATCGTGGATCTCCCTCGCGTCCGGATACACCGTGGCCAGGGCTGCAACCGTGCTCACCAGCATCGCCATGGGATGCGCGTTGTACCGAAAACCCTCCATGAACGTCTTGGTGGTTTCGTGCAGCATGGTGTGATGGGTAATTTCGTTGACCCAATCCTTCAGTTCCTTTTCCTCGGGCAGTTCGCCAAACAGCAAGAGGTAGGCAACTTCAAGAAAAGTGCAGTGTTCGGCCAGCACTTCGATGGGATACCCTCGATACCGCAGGACGCCGCGATCGCCATCAATGAACGTGATGGCGCTGCGGCATGACGCCGTATTCGTGAACGCCGGATCATAGCTCATGAGACCAAAGTCCGCAGGTCCGCTTTTGATCTGCCGTAGGTCCATGGCCCGGATCGTGCCGTCTTCGATTGGCAACGTATAAGTGTGTTCCGTTCGATTGTCGATGATAGTGATACTGTTTTGCGCCATGTGAGATTCCTCCTTAACACTTCTCGTGATTCGAGACCTGGGGCATACCAGATAGGATTTCAGATCTACTACAAGGCTAAAGGTTATGAGACTCGGGGCACATTAGCGGTGTGTTTGCTCACACCTCGCGGTGACAAAGCTCACCGCGGATTACCCAGCTGCCACGAAGTCCCTTACTCCATCCACTGGACGAGTACAATAATGTTAATCCCGGTAGTCCATAAGCGCATTTTTTCGCGTTCTAAAAGCGTTGTCCCGCTCCGTCAACCAGCAAAGGGGACGCACGGATGTTCGCCAAAATGCTCGGCAAAATGTTCGGCAAACCGTTCCGCAAGATGACCGCTGTCGGCCACGCGCTGTTAGCCGTCGTTCTCGGCTCCTCCGCCTTGCTCGGCCAAGTCACGGCCGGCCAAGCGTCGCCCGGTCCGCCGACGTCCGGTCAGGGGAAGCCCGCGGCACCGAACTCCCAGGCAGCAATCGAGCTTCCCGTGACCATGCGACAAAACGTGGCTGCCGGCAAGACCACCGTAGGAACCAAAGTCCAGGCCAAGCTTGCGGTCGCGACCCTGGTCAATGGCGTAGTAGTTCCGCGCGACGCGCTCTTTTCAGGAGAAGTCACCGAATCCGTGGCCAGGTCTGCAACCACCCCATCCCGGCTCTCCATTCGCATAGATTCCGCGCAGTGGAAAAATGGCGCAGCGCCTATCGTGATTTCACTTGCGCCAAAAGTTTACCTGACCGCCTGGTATTACCCCGTGGTGATGGCGACGAATCAGGATTTCTCTTCTAGCCTACCCGACGCTGCAAACCATCCGAGACCTTTGGGCGGGACTGGCGTCGCCTACCCCGGCCCGAGGAATCCGACCGCGCCGCCAGTTCCGGGGCCTGACCCCGGCAGAGACCAGAACACGGGCCTCGCGCAGCCGTCAAGCATTTCGCAACACCGCGTGCTGATGAAAAATGTGGAATCCACGCGCAATAGCGAAGGCGCGGTTATCCTCACTTCCCGGAATTCCAATATCAAGCTTGATAAGTCGACCACCTATGTTCTCGCCGCCGGCGACTTGCTGCCGACGAAGTAATCAGCCAAACGCAATCGCTGCGAACTTCTCCCGAGCGTCTTGACAAGCATGGATTCGGGGCTAAGCTTGTCCCTGAAATTTCACAAAGAAACGAGTTAACGGGGGCCATGCTTACTCGCGTTTTCCTCGGAATCGTGTTGTTAGTCTCTCTCACAGCGTTCGCGTCGGACCCCACGGCGCAACCGACAAACCGCGGAGCTATTGCAGCGGGGCCGGAATACGATACGACGCACGTCTATGTGGCGCCGGAGAGCTTCGATGCGTTGGTGAACAGCTTCGTCGCCACGTTCGGCGGCAGCGCTTTGAAGCGCGGCGTGGCGAACGTGACCCCCGTTTCGAGCAGTGCCGAACTGCAGGTCGTGCTAACTCCGGTGGGCGCAATTTCCGTCTTTGCCTATCAAACGCCAGTGCCGTTTCCCTTTGGCGATGAACGGACCGGATATCTGGTGACAGACATGAACCAGGCGATCAAGGCCGCTCGAGCCGCTGGCGCAGAGGTGATTGTCGAACCGTTCAAAGACCCGATTGGAATTGACGCTATCATCCAGTGGCCTGGCGGGGTAAAAATGCACCTGTATTGGCACTTCAAGCCATCCACAAACCCGCCGCTCGAAACGATTCCCGACAACCGGATCTATGTATCGAAAGATCAGGCGGACAACTTTGTGCGGTGCTTCGCAGGCTTCGCCGACGGCCAGGTCGTCTCCGATGACAAACAGGCGGATGCGGGTGAGATAGGACGCCCGGGAGAGACTTATCGCCGCATCCGCATGACCTCACGGTTTGGCAATATGCAGGTCTTGGTTACTGACGGGCATTTGCCGTATCCGTTCGGACGCGAGATGACGGGATACCAGGTGAAGGATCTCAGCGCGACGCTGGCGAACGCCAAGGCGGCAGGAGTGAAGATTCTATCGGCGCCTTACACGACTCGCGACCGAACAACCGCGATTGTGGAATTTCCGGGGGGCTACATCGCTGAAGTGCACAGCTTGGTCGTGCACTAGTCGAGCCGTACTCGGCGCTTCATACCGATGTCGCGGGAAGGAGCGACGCGAGCGGTTCCACGCGCCCATTCCCTGTCCCTGCCTTTTCAACAACTTAACTCCAAAAAATCCCCCATTTCCCCGCTTAACCCCGTTTTTCTCCCCTTCATTGCCTTCTGCGTGCCTAAATCTCACGGATTCAATAGCATCAGTGTG
>Ga0181532_10001930_pt1 | contig 19628 bp, 15 predicted proteins | sample PEATcosm2014_Bin_33_FD_119768 | JGI IMG/M metagenome (GOLD analysis project Ga0181532, IMG submission 119768) | Peatland microbial communities from MTU Mesocosm Facility, Houghton, MI, USA - PEATcosm2014_Bin11_30_metaG | ecosystem: Environmental > Terrestrial > Soil > Wetlands > Peat | place... | reverse complement strand
CGGCTTGGTGCGCCAGAACAGATCCCAGTCGCGATCGGCCTCGACGGCTTTGAGGAACTCGTCGGTCACGCGCACGGTGTTGTTGGAATTCTGGCCCGATACCGTGAGGTAGGCTTCCGAATCCCAATCGGTGTCGTAGACCGGAAATTCGATGTCCTTGTAACCTTGCTTAGCGAACTGGATCACGCGGCGGATGTAGTTGTCCGGTACGTGGTTCTTGCGCGCCGCCTTGATCTCGCGGCGCAGCACGGGGTTTTTCTCCGGATCGAAGCAATCGTCGCCGGACCCTTCACAGTTCACGCACGCCTTGAAGATCGAGCGCAGGTGCCGCTGATTGATCTTCGAGCCGGTGACGAGGTTGGCGACCTTCTGCTCCTCGATCACCTTCCAGTCGACGAACTGCTCGATGTCGGGATGATCGGCGTCGAGAATGACCATCTTGGCCGCGCGGCGCGTGGTGCCGCCCGACTTGATCGCGCCCGCCGCGCGGTCGCCGATCTTCAAAAAGCTCATCAGGCCCGACGACTTGCCGCCGCCGGACAGCTTTTCGCCTTGGCCGCGCAGCCTGGAGAAATTCGAGCCGGTGCCGGAGCCGTATTTGAACAGGCGCGCCTCGCGCACCCACAGATCCATGATGCCGCCCTCGTTGACGAGGTCGTCGGAGATCGACTGGATGAAGCAGGCGTGCGGCTGCGGGTGCTCGTAAGCCGTGGCGGATTGCACCAGCTGCCCGGTTTTAAAATCGACGTAGAAGTGGCCCTGGCTCGGGCCGTCAATGCCGTAGGCCCAATGCAGGCCGGTGTTGAACCATTGCGGTGAGTTCGGCGCCACCATCTGCATCGCCAGCATGTAGCGGTGCTCGTCGAAGAAGGCTTGCGCGTCGCTTTCGGACGTGAAGTAGCCGCCCTTCCAGCCCCAATAGGTCCAGGTGCCGGCGAGCCGGTCAAAAACCTGCTTGCAGGAGACTTCGCCGACGAATCGCTCCTTCTCGGGAAGCTCGTTGAGGGCGGCTTCGTCGGCAACGCTGCGCCACAGCCAGGAGGGAACGCTCTCCTCCTCGACCTTTTTCAGGCGCGCCGGCACGCCGGCTTTGCGGAAATACTTTTGCGCCAGCACGTCGGAGGCGACTTGCGACCAAAGCTCGGGCACTTCGACGTCGTCGGCATGGAAGACGACGGAGCCGTCCGGATTGCGGATCTCGCTGGTAGTGAGCCGGAAGACGATGTCCGCGTAGGGCGATTGTCCCTCTTTGGTGTAGCGCCGCTCGATCCGCATTTTCTGCCCCTTTCAGTCGTTTCTCTCTTGTCGGCGGCCCTGCGGATAACCCGCTTTGAATATAGGCCACCAACAGCTTCCCCGCGACGCGGTGAAGCGAACTCGCCCGCGTACGGCCTCAGCCCTGCTCTGTCTCTGCCCCCGGACCGGCGCATGAGCCGGCCCTTATTCGGCACGTCCGGGTATCCGCTCGGGACGAGAGGACCCAATACCTCGCGCCGTGGGCGGCACGGGGCAGTCCCGCAAACCCCTTTTTGGAGAGCCCGGCGGACTTCCTTACCCGCGCGCCGAACTTGATCAGGCTAGGCCAAGGCCGTCGCGCCCGTCAAGACTTAGTACAAAATTCTGAATCAACCACTAAATGTGGGGATTGCGGGGACGAATCGATGGAGGGACACGCAAGTATCGGAGATTCGTGATGAATCCGAAAGAGTGCACCGCACTCTGGCCTTCCTTTTTATTGAATTACGGGTGCCCCGGGTGAAATTTCCGGACATCGGGGTACGGTTTCCGAACCGGCTCGTCCACTTGGTGCATGCGTTCGCCAAACAGCCCGTTCACAGTTCTGTCACGCAATGACGCGGGTTTCCCGCTGATTCTGAGTGAAAGGGCGCGAAAAATCGACCCTTTTGCCGGATCGGCTCCACGGCGCTCGTTCTAGCCCATTGAATCGGTGAGAGAATCCACCGCCGTCAGCGCGTCATCGACGGCTCATCCGAAGTTTCGTTGCTCTCACTCGAACGGCTCACTCATTCTCCATCGGCGAGCGGGACACCGGCTGACCGAAGGGTTGCTTTTGAAGGAAGTCATTAACCTCGAAAGAAAACCGCCGTCTTCCGGGGCTTACGGCGCGAGCGAAGCGTTGATAAGCTTGGTTAATGGTGCGGGGTCTGGTGCAGCGTTTAGTTCGCGCAGGGCGCATCGTTGCGTGTACCGCCCTATTGGTCGCCTGTACCCAAGTCATCCACAACGAGCCGATCAATCAGCCCCTCGCCGGCAGCGCCGAGGAGGTTGGCGCCGAACTCGGCCGCGATGTCGGGACCTACTACGACGACACCGTCATCGCGCTGTCGTTCTCGGGTGGCGGCATGCGCGCGGCGGCTTTTTCCTTCGGCGTGCTGACCGGTTTCGACGAGACGCCGGTGCAGAACCGCTCGTCCTCGCTGCTTGACCACGTTGACTTCGTCACCGGCGTATCCGGCGGATCGGTCCTTGCCGCCTATTACGGACTGAAGAAGCGAAAGGCGCTGACCGATTTCAAGCAGCGATTTCTGCTGCGCAACGCAGAGGAAGCGCTGCAGACGGAACTCAGCCTCTTGACCATCGCGCGCGGGCTGCAAGGCGGCATCAACGACACGACCCAATTCCCGCGTTGGCTCGACGATAATCTGTTCGAGCACGCGACTTTCAAAAGCCTGCTGTTCGAGCGCCGGCCGCGGGTCTGGATCAACGCCTCCGATGTCTACGACCGCACGCCGTTCGTGTTCGGCCGTGTGGCGTTCGGGGCGCTATGCAGCGATCTCTCGACCTACCCGATTTCGCTTGCCGTGGCGGCTTCGGCGGCGGTGCCGGTCGTCTTCGCGCCTATTGTCATTCAGGGCTATCCGGGCGGCTGTCCGATGCCGTTGCCGGCCTGGGTGCAAAAAGTGCGCAACAGCGTGAACGCTCCACCGCTGCTCCAGCTTTACGCCAATGCACTCGATCGTTATCACGATGGCGCAGTCCGCTACGTAAAGCTGATGGATGGCGGGCTCGTGGACAATTACGGGCTTGCCGCTTTCACCATCGCCCGCCTTGTCGCCGACACGCCCTACGGGCCGCTCGAGCCGGAAGAGGGCGTCAAGTTGCGGCGCCTGTTGTTTCTTGTCGTCGATTCCGGCCGCGCCCCTTCCGGTGCATGGGCGCAGACCGTGGAGGGTCCGACCGGCGTCAATCTCATCACGGCGGCATCCGATACCGCGACCGAGTCGGGTGCGGTCGGAAGCTATTCGGCGTTCGAGGAAACTATGAACCGGTGGCAGGATATGCTGATCAACTGGCGCTGCCATCTTTCGCCAGCCGAGCGCCGCCAATTCGGCGCGCCGCCAGGATGGAACTGTCGGGACGTCAGACTGTTCCTCGCCCGCCTCGCATTCGATCAATTGGGACCGGAGCGGGCGGGCGTGCTCAACGCCGTCGAGACGCGCTTCAAGCTGCCGCCTGATCAGGTCGACCTGCTCATTACCGCGGGGCGCGACGCACTCAAGAACAACGCCGTGTTCCGCTCGTTCCTCGGTTCGCTCGGCCATGCGCCGCCGCACGGCACGCCGGTTGCCTCTCCTGCCTCGAGCCCGCAAGAGGCGCTGGTGCAGTGATACTGAGCCGCCAAGGCCGCAGCGCTTCCTTATGCGAAGAGATGGGTCTCGATCTCCGCCACCGGGTGCTTGGTTAAATCTTTGCCGACTTCGGCAACGATCCGTTTCTTGACATCGGCGTGGAAGGCGCTTCGCAAATCGGCGAGCGTGCGCGGCGGAGCAACGATGACGAGCGCGGGCACGCCGCGTTTGCGGACCAAGTCCTCCAGAGCAGCCGCCACCCGCTCGGTGAAGCGGTGCTCCTCCAGGTGATGCCAGTCGGTCTGTTCCACGCTGCTGCGACGATGCGTTCCCGAGCTCTCAGCGCCGCGTCCGGGCCGGTCGGTACCCTGCTCGTGGGTCGGCGGGTTCTCCTCGGCGAAAACGCGCTCGGTCTTCAGATTGGGGAACTTCTCGTCGCCGGCATTGCGCAGAAACAAGGCCTTGCGGCCGTCGCCGATAAACACCAGGGCGTCATGGGGGATTGCCAGTTTGCTCACGTTTCACTCCCGAGTAGCGGTTGCGCCGTTTGGCGGCCGAACAATGTACTTTGAGTGCGAGGGTAAGATTTGGTATTGATGCCGATCAAAACAATGCCGATGCGAACGACGCTGACGCTTACTCCGCCGCCGCCCGCGTGTGGCCGAGACGGCGGTTGAGCGCATCGAGCAGCGACTCGGCGGCTTCCGCGATCACCGTACCTGGCGGGAAGATCGCCTCCGCGCCGGCGGTCTTGAGCGCCTCGTAATCCTGCGGCGGGACAACGCCGCCGACCACGATCATGATGTCGGAGCGGCCGTTGCGGCCGAGCTCGGCTTTCAGCTCCGGCACCAGCGTCAGATGCGCGCCGGCCAGCGAGGAGATACCGAGGATATGCACATCGTTCTCGACCGCCTGCCGCGCGGCTTCGGCCGGTGTGGCGAACAGCGGCCCGATATCGACGTCGAAGCCGAGATCGGCGAACGCCGAGGCAATCACCTTCTGGCCGCGATCATGGCCGTCCTGGCCGATCTTGGCGACCAGGATGCGTGGGCGGCGGCCTTCCTTGTCCTCGAATTCGGCGACGCGCTTCTTCATCCGCTCGACGGCGTCCGCCATGCCGACCTCCCGCCTGTAGACGCCGGAGATCGTCTTGATCTCCGCCTGATGGCGCCCGAACACCTCCTCCAGCGCCAGTGATATCTCGCCGACCGTCGCCTTGGCGCGCGCCGCATCGACCGCGAGCGCAAGCAGGTTGCCGTCGCCGCCCGACGCGTTGCGCGTCAACGCGGCGAGCGCCTCGGCGACGGTCTGTGGATCGCGCTCGCGCTTGAGCCGCGTCAGCTTGTCGATCTGCAACTGCCGCACGGCGCCGTTGTCGACCTTGAGGATTTCGATCTGCGCTTCGTCCTGCGGCCGGTATTTGTTGACGCCGATCACCGCTTGGGCGCCGGTATCGATGCGCGCCTGGGTGCGGGCGGCGGCCTCCTCGATGCGCAGCTTCGGCAGCGATGCCTCGATCGCGCGGGTCATGCCGCCGAGCTCCTCGACCTCGCGGATATGCGCCCAGGCTTTGCTGGCGAGATCGTGGGTAAGCCGCTCGACATAGAATGAGCCGCCCCACGGGTCGATCATGCGTGTGGTGCCGCTCTCGCGCTGCAGCACGATCTGGGTGTTGCGGGCAATGCGGGCGGAAAAATCCGTCGGCAGCGCCAGCGCCTCGTCCAGCGCGTTGGTGTGCAGCGATTGCGTGGCGCCTTGCGTTGCCGCCATCGCCTCGACGCAGGTGCGCACGACGTTGTTGAAGACGTCCTGCGCGGCGAGCGACCAGCCGGAGGTCTGGCAATGGGTGCGCAGCGACAGCGACCGCGCATCGTGCGGCGCGAACGGTTTCATCAGCTTCGCCCAAAGCACCCGCGCCGCCCGCAGCTTCGCGACTTCCATGAAAAAATTCATGCCGATGCCGAAGAAGAAGGACAATCGCGGCGCGAAGCGATCGACGTCAAGATTGGCAGCAAGGCCGGCGCGCACATATTCGACGCCGTCGGCAAGCGTATAGGCGAGTTCGAGGTCCGCGGTCGCTCCGGCCTCCTGCATGTGGTAGCCGGAGATCGAGATCGAATTGAACTTCGGCATGTGCGCCGAGGTATAGGCGAAAATATCGGAGATGATGCGCAGCGAGGGCTTCGGCGGATAGATGTAGGTGTTGCGCACCATGAACTCTTTGAGAATGTCGTTCTGGATGGTGCCGGCGAGTTTTCCCGGCGGCACGCCCTGCTCCTCGGCGGCGACGATGTAGAGCGCGAGCACTGGCAGCACGGCGCCGTTCATGGTCATCGACACCGACATCTGGTCGAGCGGAATGCCGGCAAACAGCGTGCGCATGTCGTAGATCGAGTCGATCGCCACGCCCGCCATGCCGACATCGCCGGCGACGCGCGGGTGATCTGAGTCGTAGCCGCGATGGGTGGCGAGATCGAAGGCGATCGAGAGCCCCTTCTGTCCGGCGGCGAGATTACGCCGGTAGAAGGCGTTGGAATCCTCGGCCGTGGAGAAACCGGCATATTGCCGGATGGTCCACGGCTGGGTCAGGTACATGGTCGGGTAGGGCCCGCGCAGGTAGGGCGCAATGCCGGGAAATGTGTCGAGACCATCGAGCCCGTTGAGATCGTCGGCGCCGTAGGCGCTCTTGACCGCGACGCCTTCGGGCGTGAGCCAAGGCATGGCAGCGGCCGCCGGCGCCGCGGCCGCGAGCGGCGCATCGGCGAAATCGATCCCGGCGAAATTCGGAATTCGGCTCATCTGTTCATCCGATCTCGGTACCAAGGATATCGTACGCGCTTTTGAGTGTCGCCAGGGCGTCGCAGCCGTCGTAAATGAACGATTGGACCCCGGCCGCTCGCCATTTAGCCTCCCGTTCGCCCGGCCGGCCGGCGAGATAGATGTGCCGCGCTCCGGCCGCTTTGAGCGCCTCGGCTGCCGCAGGCGCTTCTTTCTCGTAGACTTTGTCGACGGAGCACAGGCAGGCTAGGGCCGTACCTGCGGCCTTGTAGGCGGCAGCGAGCGCCGGCGCGGCAAGGCTCTCACTCCCGACCGGCTCGATCCCGCCTGCCTCGAAAAAGTTCTTGGCAAAGGTCGCGCGTGCGCTGAAATCGGCAGGCGTGCCAAGATTGGCGAGAAAAATCTTGGGCCGCGCGCCGGTCGCTCTAAGCCAACGGTCGGACGCATCCCGCAGCGCTTCGAACGGCTGGGCCAGGCGGATTGCCGGAAGCGGGGCGAACATTTGCGCTTTGCCAGATTGCGGAGGCGGTGAATGGCTCTCCTCCGCTACCGCCATCACTGCCATCTCGGCCTCGTGCAGATTGGGAAACACGCTCACGCCGGTCAGCGCATCGCGACGCTTCGCCAAGGCGGCGGCGCGCTTGGCGCGCACGGCGGCGACTTGACCCTGGATCAGGTCGCTTTCGAGCGCGGCGGCGATACCGCCCGCCGCCTCGATCTTGCGGAACAGCGCCCACGCCGCCTGGCAAAGCTGGTCCGTCAAATCTTCGACCGCGCCGGAGCCGGCTGCCGGATCGGCGACATTGGCGAGATGGGCTTCCTCAATGAGAATGAGCTGAGTGTTGCGGGCGAGGCGCCGCGCGAAACGCTCCGGCAGGCCGCGTGCGGCCGTGAACGGCAAAGCTGTGATCGCATCGGCGCCGCCGAGTGCGGCGGCGGAGACCGCGATAGCGGCGCGCAAAATGTTCACGTGCGGATCGCGCTGGGCCATCATGCGCCACGCGGTCTCGGCCGAAACGAATGCCGGCTCCGGCGCTAGCCCGCATGAGGCTTCCACCCGCGCCCATAATTTCCTTAGCGCGCGGAATTTGGCGATGGTCAGAAACTGATCGGCATCGGCGCTGAGGCGGAAGAAGATCATGCGTCGCGCCGCTTCGAGCGCAACGCCCTCCGCCTCGAGCGCACGCAGGTAGGCCAGCGCAACGCCTAGCCCAAAAGCCAATTCCTGCGCCTCGGAGCCGCCGGCATTATGGATGATCCGTCCGTCGGCGGCGGCAAGCTGGCCTTGGAAACCTTCGCGGGCCAACGCCGCGAGGCGGCGTGCAAAATGCGGCGCTTCCTCGGTCCATTTCCGTGCCGCGCTTCCGGCAGTCGCCATGGCGCCGAGGGGGTCGTGTCCGACGCGTAGGCGCATGGCCCGCGGAGACAGCGCGAGCCCCTTTGCCAGCGCCGCGCCGATGGCCGCCTCCGCCGGTGGCGAAAGATCAAGCTCGATCGCCACGTCCGCGGTGTAGTCGACGCCCTCGAGCACGCGCGCAAGTGCGTCCTCACGTGCCGGCAACCCAAAGCCGTGCTCGCCGAGCGAGCCGGCAAACACCAATGAGAGGCCGCTGGCCCCGTTCTCGAGTTCACGAAGCGCGATCTCATTGGCGAGCGCTGGATCGGGGTGATCGATCCGCGCCAGCACCTCCCAGGCCGTTGCGCCGGCGCGCCCTGCAATGGGCCTCGCCTCCTTCCGGCGTGCCGCCAGCGGTTCAATGCGCAAGACATCGTAGGTGGTGCTGACGAGCCGCTCGAAGGGCGCACTCTTGAGCACGGCATCAACCAGCTTGCGCCAATCCTCGCGGGTCGCCGAGGGGAAATCGGCGGCAAGGGGCAGGGTCTCGGGATCAGTCATGGTCGCAAAATGCCATGCCGGGCGATGAACGCCAACAAACCTTTCCGGCAAAGTCCAATCCGAGGTCGGCAACCCAGGCATATCAGAGTTGCGATGCCGGACGCTAACCGTGCGGCGGCAGTTTTTCGATGCCGGTTCTGTCCAGGTGTTCCAGCGCCGCGCGCAGCCGGACGCCGGCGATCACGCGCTCCGGCGCGATCTCGGCGAGCGGGACAAGCACGAAGGCGCGCTCGAACAGATGCGGGTGAGGCAAAATCAGGTCCGGATCGTTGAGGACGAGGTCGTCGTAGGCGAGAAGGTCGATGTCGATCGAACGCGGTCCCCAGCGGCGCTCGAGTGTCCGGTCGCGCCCGAGCGCGCGTTCGCATTGTTCTGCGCGCGCCAGCAGTTCATGCGGCGAGAGCGAGGTCGTAATGCCAATGACGGCGTTGACGAATGGCGGCTGCTCGGTCAGGCCCCAGGGCGGCGTCCGGTAATCGGATGAACGGGCCGCAAGACCCACTGCGGTCCCATCGCAGAACAACGCAATGGCCCGGCCGAAAGTGGAACGCACGTCACCGACATTGCCGCCGAGCGCGACGAACGCCTCGGCCATGGTCATGGCCGCGAGCGTTGCCGCGCGCGCGTAACGATCACCCCGACATCGTCGAAGGTCGCCGCGATCGGAGCGTGCGGCTTACGCACGGTGACGCGAATGCCGAGCACCTGCGGAAAGCGGTCAAGCACCGCGTCCGCGACCGCGCCGGCAGCGGCCTCGACCAGGCGATAGCGTCGGGCGCAGAATGCCTCGCTCGCGGTTTTCACCAGTGCTTCATAGGAGACCGTAGCTTTAAGCGTGTCGGTGCGCGAGGCCTCGGCGAGATCGATGTCGATCACGAGATCGAGCCGGAAAGGCTGTCCGACCTTGGCCTCGTGCGGCATGACGCCGTGATAGGCGTGAAGAACGAGGCCATTGACGAAAATCGCGTCGCTCATCGCGCGCCCCTGATGGCCGAAGCGACGGCTAACGCCTGCGTGGTCGCCGCCACATCGTGGACCCGGACGATCACGGCGCCGTTCTCGACCGCCAGAAGATGCGCGGCCAGCGATCCGCCGAGCCGGTCCATGGGATCGGAGGGCGAAACCGAATGGATAAAGTGCTTGCGCGAAGCGCCGACCAGGAGCGGCGCGCCGCAGTCGCGCCAGGCGTCGAGCCGGGCGATACAGATCAAACTCTGCTCCACCGTCTTGCCGAAGCCGATGCCGGGATCGAGGACGATCCGCTCGCGCGGGATGCCGGCGCGCGCCGCGATGTCGAGCGACCGCCGGAAGAAGTCGGTTACGTCGGCGACGATGTCGATCGCCGGATCGGCAGTCTCGCGATTGTGCATGATGACGATGGGCGCTTGGTGCTCGGCCACGACGCGGGCCATGTCGGCATCACCTTGCAAGCCCCACACGTCATTGACGATCGCCGCTCCCAGATCGAGCGCCCAGGCGGCGATCGCGGCTTTCAGCGTATCGATCGACACCGGAACGCCGAGCGCGATGACATCGGACAATACCGGGGCCAGCCGCGCGCGTTCCTCCTCGATCGATATGCGAACGGCGCCGCCATAGGGCCGCGTCGATTCCGCGCCGACATCGAGAATATCGGCGCCGTCCGCGGCGAGGCGGCGGGCATGCGCGATGGCGGCTTGAGGATCGAGATAGCGGCCGCCGTCGGAAAATGAATCCGGCGTGACGTTGAGCACACCCATGACGAGCGGCCGTGCCTTGGCGAGAAGCTGCTCAAGCACGTTGCCGCCGGATGCGGAGCCCGGCGTCGAAAACGCGCGATGGGTGAGGGTCGTGGCCATCGTGGCCATCTCGCCGGACATTGTTGGCTTGTGGCTTTGCGCGGTCGGTCGAGATGAGTCAAGCCGCCCGCCCGCGCCCCGCGCAGACGGCGTATACGCTTCGGGCAATCAATAGCGAATGACGGGCGGCAGCTTCTTCGCGCTGTCGATCCAGCGTGTGACGGTGCTCTCCGAGGGCAATAGCCGCACCAGCTTACGCTTGGTGTTGGCTGCCGTCATGGCTTGGACCAGCTTGCACGGGTTGCGGAACTTGAGCTCGTTGACCGTCATGACGCCAGCCGCACGCAGAAGCTCCGAATATTCCCATCCGACGCCCTTCACGCGCATGCGGTCGGCGGCCGTCACCCAGTCGAGGACATGCTTCTCGTCGGTACCGATCATCTCGGCGATCTTAAGCCGTTGCTTCGGCGTCTTGCCCGACCGCAATAAACCTACGGTTGTACGAATGCCGTCCGACTTGAGGATCACGGCGGTATCCGGTCCGATGGCCCGAATATCGGTGATGGGATATGCCATCGATGCCTCTCCTCAGTCGCGCAATACCGCCGCGGCAATCAGTTTCGTACTCAAACAAATTGCGCGAGACCGGGTATGGCGCCGACGATCTCACCGACCTCGTCCTCGCCGACTTTCTCGCGCGCATAAGCGATGAATTGCCGGGTGATGCCCTGCACCTGTTCCATACTCAGCCCCGCGGCCATCATGCGCATGCCCGCGCCCATCACGCTACCCATGCCGCCGCTGCTCTCGCTCGCCGCTTTCTGCATCAGCAGTTCGGCTCCAGGCAACTTGGCCAGGAGCACTCGCATTTTGTCGGCGGGTCCTTCCTTGGCCAGGAAGTCGAGAACAACGCCCACGGCTGTTCCGGCGGCAGTCCGATCGACGCCGACGTCGGCGACGAGGCGCCCAATCCGTTCGTCCATCATCCCCTCGCCAGCCCTAGTCCCAGCACGTTCTTGCCATAATGTACATTGCGGCGCTGCATGACAAGTACGTCGCGGGGCAATCGAGCGATCGGCGGCTGTTGTAATTGCCGCACCTCGGCATGATAGAAACGTAAGACGCGACGGAACTCGACTGCGATCGGTCATGATGCGATGCGGTGAAGGAAAAGAGTTATGACGAATCCGGATCGAGACGGAAAAATTTTTGTCGGCAAGGGCGCGAGTGACGCGTACCTCGCGCTCGCTCTCGCCAACCGTCATGGCCTCGTCACCGGCGCGACCGGCACCGGAAAGACCGTATCGCTGCAGGTGTTGGCGGAAGGATTCTCCCGCGCGGGTGTACCGGTGTTCGCCGCCGACATCAAAGGCGATCTCTCGGGGATCGCCGCGCGCGGCGAGGCCAAGCCGGATTTCGTCAAGCGGGCTAATGGTTTGGGCTTCGACTACGCGCCCGAAGAGTTCCCCGTCGTGTTCTGGGATCTGTTCGCCGAACAGGGCCATCCGATCCGCGCCACCGTGTTCGAGATGGGCCCGCTGCTCGTTTCGCGGATGCTCGAACTCAACGACGTGGAGGAAGGCGTCATTAACGTCGCCTTCCGCTTCGCCGACGACGATCCGGAACTGAAAGCGTGCGACGACGTCGACGGGCTCGCCGGTCTCAAGGATTTGCGCGAGCTCCTGTCCTACCTTTCGAAGAACGCCAAGGAGGTCAGCGCCCGCTATGGCAACGTCGCGGTGACTGCCGTCGGCGCCGTCGAGCGCCAGCTCCTGGTGCTCGAGAACCAGGGCGGTGCAAAATTCTTCGGCGAGCCGGCGCTGTCGGTCGCCGATCTGATGCGGACCGACAGCAAAGGCCGCGGCATCATCAACGTGCTCGCCGCCGACAAGCTGATGGCGAGCCCGCGGCTCTACGCCACCTTCCTGCTGTGGCTTATTTCGGAGCTGTTCGAGAAGCTGCCGGAGGCCGGCGATCCACCAAAGCCGAAGCTCGTGTTCTTTTTCGATGAGGGGCACCTTCTGTTCAACGAAGCGCCCAAGGAATTGCTCGACAAAATCGAGCAGGTGGTGCGTTTGATCCGCTCGAAAGGGGTGGGGGTCTATTTCGTCACCCAGAATCCGCTCGATGTGCCCGAAAAAGTTTTGGATCAACTTGGCAATCGGGTGCAGCACGCGCTGCGCGCGTTTACGCCGCACGATCAGAAGGCGGTGAAGGCGGCGGCGGAAACGTTCCGGCCGAACCCGAAGCTCGATACTGCGCAGGTCATCACCCAGCTCGGAAAGGGCGAGGCACTGGTGTCGTTTCTTGAAGGCGATGGCACGCCGGCGATGGTCGATCGCATCGTGGTCCGGCCGCCGTCCGCGCGCATCGGTCCGGTGACCCCGGAGGAGCGCAAGGCCGTCATGGCGGCAAGTCCGGTCAAGGGCAAATACGACCAGACTGCCGATCCGCAATCCGCCTACGAAATCCTGCAAAAGCGGCTGGCAACCGGCGGCGCGCTGCCGCCTTCCGGGGCGGCCGGTGCGCCCGCCGCTCCGGGCCAAGCGCCTTCTCAGGCGCTCCCGCCGGGAGGTGTCCTGCAAAGAATGGGTGATGGTTTCCGCAACGTTTTCGGCATTGGCCGTCCCCGCGGCACGGCCTTGACGACCTCGCAGCAGGTCGCCCGCAATGTGGTGCGCGCCGTCGCCGCCGGCGTAGCGACCCAGGTTGCGGCGAAACTCGCCAAGAGCACCGACAGCAAAACTGCCGGCACCATTAGCAAGGCTGTCGTGCGCGGCGCGCTCGGTGGCGTGTTGAAACGGTGATGTTATAACGCCATCAGCCGCTTGCTCGCTGGCCACGACCGCGTCAACCCGCGTCGTGAGAAGCCTCGCCTGTCGCCTATCAAGCCGAGACAGGTTTGCAACGTGTTTTCGCTCTGGTAACGTCAGGCGCGATCAATCGGTGCCCAATTCTTGCAAATCGACAGCGCATCCGGCGTGGACATTGGAGCGATGTCAACTAAGCGTGGACAATACCACGACGGCGGTGAGCTTCTGGGTTCGCAGCAATCGCGGCGGTTCGGTCGTCAAGCATGAACCGCTGGATTGATCGCCTGCTTCACATCATTCTGCCGCGACCGTGCGCAGCAACTGCTGGGTCGCCGCGCGCACGCACCCATTCCTGGATAGGCTGGGGCATGCATTATCCGAAGCATGACGGTCTTTGGCTGTACGCGGTCCTCGGCTTGGCAGCGTTTACGAACACGACGGGGTTGTTTGACACAATCCTCGATGGCGACAGTGCCGCTTACGCCACTATCGCCAAGACAATGGTTCGGCATCATGATTTCGTCGATTTATTCCTCGATGGTAACGATTGGCTTGACAAACCTCATCTCTCATTTTGGCTGACGGCCATTTCTTTTGAGATTTTCGGTTTTTCGACGTGGGCCTTTAAGCTGCCTGGCGTCATTCTTTGTCAGGTAGCCGCATTCTACACGTATGCATTCGCCAAGCTTCATTACGACAAGCGCGTCGCGCTGGTCGGCGCGATTATTCTTCTAACCGCCCAGCACTTCATTATTTCGAGCAACGATGTTCGGATGGAAGCCTATTTGACTGCATTTATCATCGGTGCAGTCTATCATTTCTATCAAGCCAGCAGGCGGCGCAGCAACACCGATCTCGTCGGCGGTAGTCTGCTTGCAGCCGCCGCGGTCATGACGAAGGGAATCTTTGTTTTGATACCGATCGGAGGGGCAATTTCTGGCGGACTACTACTAGGTCGGCAGTGGACGCAGGCGTTCCACGTCCGGTGGATCGCGGCAACACTCCTCATCTTTCTATTCATCAGCCCAGAGCTGTTTTGTCTTTGGCAGCAGTTCGACGCGCACCCTGAGAAGACTGTTTTCGGACGAACCGGCGTATCGGGACTGCGCTTCTTCTTCTTGGACGGCCAGTTCGGCCGATTTTTAAACACCGCCGCGTACGGGCATGGGTCGGTTGACCCATTTCGATATCTGTACGTTGTCCTGTGGACTTTTTTGCCCTGGTCGGTCCCGCTCTATGCGGCGACCTACTATGCGATAAGAAAACTCATCGTCCGCCAACCGCAAACAGCTGATTATTTCACTCTAAGTGGTGGATTGGTGACGTTTTTGCTGTTCAGTTTTTCCCAATTCCACTACGATCATTATCTGACTATTGCATTTCCTTTTTTTTCAATCATAACGTCAGCACACATTCTCAGCCTTACAACTTCGACGGAGGTTCGTTGGGCGATGGTCTGGCAATGGCTTTTTGCCGGCGTCGCATTGGCCATCTGCGTGGCGCTCCAGTTATTGGTCCGGCCGGAATATTGGGCCGGGCCGGCCGCGCTCCTCGTGATCGCGGCAGTCTTGTTGCTGTACCTGGACAAAAAACCGTGGGAGCGATGGCACGCCCGGCTGATTGCCACCGTGGCGACGACAAGCATACTCGCCAATTTATATCTGAATTTCTATATTACCCCGACGTTGATGAGATATCAGGCTGGCAGCGAGATGGCGTTCTATTTGAACAAGCATTATCCGGGGCAACCTGTCATAAAGGCGAGTAACGATTATTCCTTTACTCTGGAATTCTACCTGCAGGCGCCGGTGACGGCAGTCGATGTGCGTTTGTTGCAGGAAGGTCGATTGCCCGAAGGCGCTTTGGTTTATGCCTCGGCCGGCGAATTACGCCCATTAAGCGACAAGTTCCAACTGTTGCATCGGACGGCAAACTATTCGGTGAGCCACCCCAGGCCGACCTTTCTCAATGCGGCGACCCGTGAACAAGTTATCGATGAAGCGTGGCTCGTGCGCAGGCGGGACGTCAGTCCTGCGGGCGCCGCCGCCAGCGATTGACTACCCGCACAACAGCTGAGGAAATCAGAAGTGTCCAGCGCGTCACAACTTGAATTGGTGCTCGATCGCATAGATGCCGATCTTGACAATAGTCTGGATCGGTTGTTCGCGCTCTTACGAATTCAGTCCATCTCGACCGACCCGGCGTATGCACGGCATTGCCGCACCGCGGCAGAACACGTCGCCGCCGACCTCCGCGGCCTCGGATTCGAGACCAGCGTGCGCCCGACCGACGGGCACCCCGTCGTCATCGGCAAGAGCGGAAACGGCCCGCTCAACGGGAAGGTACTGCGCGTGCTGTTCTACGGCCATTACGACGTCCAGCCGGTCGATCCGCTCGATCTGTGGAAGACGCCGCCGTTCGAGCCGCGCATCGAGACGCTCGACGGCGGCCGAAAAATCATCGTCGCGCGCGGCGCTTGCGACGACAAAGGCCAGGCCATGACCTTCATCGAGGCCTGCCGCGCCTTCAAGGCGGTAACGGGGAAGGTGCCGCTCGACATTACCATGATGATCGAAGGGGAAGAGGAGTGCGGCTCGAAGCACCTGTTCGATTTTGTGCGCGACAATGCCGGCGAGCTCAAACGCGATCTCGCGCTCGTCTGCGACACCGGCATGTGGGACGCGCAGACGCCGTCGATCACCACCTCGCTGCGCGGGCTCGTCTACGAGGAAATCAGGCTGACCTGTGCCGACCGCGACCTGCACTCGGGCCTGTTTGGCGGCGCGGCGCGCAATCCGATCCATGTCCTGGCCGACGTACTCGCGGCGTTGCACAGGCCGGATGGCTCGGTTGCTATTCCCGGCTTCTACGACGGCGTCCACGAGCTGCCGGCCGACATCAAGGCCGATCTCGCCGGGCTACAACTGACGCCGGAAAAATTCCTTGGTCCGATCGGATTGAAAATTCCCGCCGGCGAAAAGGACCGCATGCTGATCGAGCAGATTTCCACGCGGCCGACCGCCGAGGTCAACGGAATTCTCGGCGGTTACATCGGCGAGGGGGCAAAGACCGTTATTCCCGGCAAGGCGATGGCCAAAGTCTCGTTCCGCCTTGTCGGCGCGCAGGATCCGGAAAAAATCCGCACCGCCTTCCGCAATTTTGTGCGCGCGCGTGTTCCGGCCGACTGCTCGGTGGAGTTCGGCAATTTCACCAGCGCGCCGGCGTTCGATGTGGCGTTCGATAATCCCGCGCTCGCCAAGGCGCGGGCGGCGCTTGCCGAGGAGTGGGGCAAGAAGGCGGTGACGGTCGGCGCCGGCGGCTCGATCCCCATCGTCGGCGATTTCAAGACCGTGCTCGGCATGGACACGCTGATGGTCGGCTTTGCGCTCGACGACGACCGCGTGCATTCGCCCAACGAAAAATACGACCTGCGAAGCTTCCACAAAGGCATTCGCAGCTGGGCGCGCATCTTGGCGGCGCTGGCGGGGTAGGGCGCTATCCCAGCCTCGGGCCGCTTTAATCACTCGGCGTGGCGATCAGGCGCGGCGTGACGAAGCGCTCCAGCCTGCCGGCATTGGGGTGCAGCCGCGACCAGTCGTCGAAGCCGAGATCGATAACGACAAGCCCGGACGTTGGCAGCTTTTCGTTGACGCGTTCGCGCGCTTCGACGTCGCCCGACGCGATCAAACGCACCGCAAGGTCGTGCAGACCCGGATTGTGGCCGACGACAAGAAGTGCGTGCGCGTCGCGCGTCTGACGGATGATGCCGATGAGTGTCTCGGGGCTGGCGTTGTAGATGCCCTCGTCCTTCACCACACGTGGCGCCTGGGCAAAGGCCGGCGCGACCAGTGCCCAGGTTTCTTCCGCGCGTGTCACCGGCGATACCAGGACAAGGTCCGGAACAAGGCCGTGGCGGGCGAGGTAGGCGCCGATGACGGGGGCGTCGGCGCGGCCCCGCGCCGTAAGCTTGCGATCGCGGTCGCGCTCGCCGGGCTCGGCGCGCTCGGTCTTGGCATGGCGTAGCAGCAGCAAACGACGCATCCCGGCAATGTCGCTTTCTCGGCGCCGTCAGTCTAGTGTCTCGTGATGGAGCCCGCCGATATCACGGCCTATGGCGAAAGTTGGTACGCCGCGACCATGGTGGTCGCACCGCGGCGGCCGCAGCTTCATGCCGACCTCGACGTCGACGTCTGCGTGGTCGGCGGCGGGCTCGCCGGCCTGACGACGGCACGCGAGGTGGCGCGCGCCGGCTGGTCCGTCGTGCTCATCGAGGCCGGCCGCATCGCGGCAAGCGCCTCCGGCCGCAATACCGGTTTTGTGCTGCCAGGCTTTGGTGCCGCGCCTGACAGTGTTATCGCCCGGGTCGGCTTCGCACAGGCCAAGGATTTGTGGGCGCTGTCGCAGAGCGGTCTCGATTACGTCCGCGACGCCATCCGCGACAACGCCATGCCTGGGATCGAGGCGCAGGACGGCTGGCTTTACGTCTCCAAGACCGACGATGGCGACGCGTTCATGCGCCTCGTCGGGCTGCTGGGCGAGTTCGGTGCCGAGATCGAAGGCTGGCCGACCGAACGCGTGCGCGCGGCGCTACGCAGCGAGCGTTACTTTCACGCCGTTCATCATCCGCGGGCGATCCATATCCACCCGCTCAATTATGCGCTGGGATTGGCTGCCGTGGCTGAGCGCGCCGGCGCCCGCATTTTCGAGCACACGCCGGCTTTGTCCATCGACCCTGTCGGCGTGCGTAAGCGCATTGTCACACCGACCGCGCGGTTGCGGGCCAATCATGTGGTGCTCTGCGGCAATGTGCAGATCGCGTCGCTGATGCCGCGGGTGGCGTCCGCGCTCATTCCGGTCACGACCTATGTGATCACCACCGCTCCGCTCGGGCCACGTCTTAACGAAGCGATCGACTATCGCGGCGCGGTCAGTGACTCGGACCTTGCCGACAATCACTATCGCATCGTCGGCGGCGACCGGCTGATGTGGTCGGGCCGGGCGACGACATGGCCGCGAAATCCGCGCCGCTACGTGCACGCCCTGGCCGCGGACATCAAACAAACATATCCCCAGCTCGGCGACGTTGGTGTCGACTACGCCTGGTCCGGCACCTTGGGGAATTCGATCCACCGCATGCCGCAGATTGGCGAGCTCGGTCCTGGATTGTGGCTGGCAAGCGGCTTTGGCGGCCACGGCCTCAACACCACGGCGATGGCCGGCAACCTGATCGCCCACGCCATTGTCGACGGCGATCAAACGTGGCGGCAATTCACGCCATTCGAACTCGTTTGGGCAGGTGGAATACTCGGCCGCGCGACCGCGCAGCTGTACTATTGGATGAAGCGGGTCCGCGATGCCGCAGCCGAGCGTCGCGCCCGTGCCGCCGAGATGGCGCATCGCCGCGCCCGCGAAGCCGAAATCGCGATGGCCGAACGTACGCAACAATCCGGGGCGGAACAGGACGCCGGGGAACCGAGTGCCTCCGACTCCATCGTGCCGCCAGCTGCCGGCACGGAACCGACGGCTCACAGCGAGATGCCGCCATCGACACTTACGGAGGATCCGCCTCATCGCGGGACACGGCGCGAAGGCGCCAAAGCGTGATGCTGCGTAAGATTTGGATAGGATTTACTCGATAATGATGCAGGTCCGCGCCGTGCGGGCGGAATAGGGGCCTCGCATGACATTGGCTAACTGGCATTTTGCCGTTGCGATGGTCTTTGCCGTCGCGCCCGGTATTGCCGCGGCGGCCGATCTTACCCCTGAACCGCCGCCACCGCCTCCGGCTGCGCCGGCGACCTATGCGCCGCCTCCTTCCGACTGGATTGTCACGGTGGGTGCCGAAGTCCGGGCGATTCCGGCTTGGCCGGGTGCCCCGACGACCGAGTATGGGTTTACCGGCTTCCCGCTTTTCGCTCTGCAAAAGCCGGGCGATCCGCCATTCTTTTTCGGGGCGCGCGACGGTTTCGGCGTGCCCATTCTTGATTTTGGTCAAGTTACAGCTTGGGCCAGTCGGGAAACTTGTATGGCCGCGCTACGCGTCGTCCTATAGCCAGCTCAATGGCCTGGGCGATGTGCCCTGGGCGGTGCAGATCGGCGGCTACGCCGTCTATTGGCCGGTGCCGTGGCTGCGCGTACGTGGCGAAGTTCGTCAGGGAATTGGCGGCGAAACCGGCGTGAGCGGCGACCTTTTCACCGACGTGGTGGTGCCGTTGGGCCAGTGGCGGCTCTCCGGCGGCCCGCGCCCTGTCGCTGCAATCGACGGCTGCTGTCGCCCCTTATTTCAGTATTACGGCGGCGCAGTCTGCCGCCTCCGGGTTTCCCGTCTACAACGCGACCGGCGGCTTCTATTCTTATGGCGCGGGCGGCCAGGTGGGGTATTTCTGGAACCGGCAATGGCAGACCCACGCTTTGGTGGAGTACGAACGCATTAGCGATTCCCCCGCAAATTCTCCGCTGGTGACGATGCGCGGGTCGCCGAACCAATTCACAGTCGGACTCGGCGCCACCTAGACCTTCAGCATGCACCCATTGTTGTGAGCGCGGCCGCGGCTAGCGGCCCTCTCGTCTCGCCATGAACGCCAGCCGCTCGAACAAGTGCACATCTTGCTCGTTCTTGAGCAGCGCGCCATGTAGCGGCGGGATCAGCTTCTTCGGATCGCGCTCGCGCAGCGTCTCCAACGAAATATCTTCGACCATCAAGAGCTTGAGCCAGTCGAGCAATTCGGAGGTTGAAGGTTTCTTCTTCATGCCGGGCACGTCGCGGATCTCG
>Ga0181532_10001928_pt1 | contig 19631 bp, 17 predicted proteins | sample PEATcosm2014_Bin_33_FD_119768 | JGI IMG/M metagenome (GOLD analysis project Ga0181532, IMG submission 119768) | Peatland microbial communities from MTU Mesocosm Facility, Houghton, MI, USA - PEATcosm2014_Bin11_30_metaG | ecosystem: Environmental > Terrestrial > Soil > Wetlands > Peat | place... | reverse complement strand
TGCCAAGGTGCCGGACCTGGACTTTCTCAGCGCGATGGATGCCGCGGATAGCACCAAACGGGCGGAGTCGCTGGCCGCGCACGCCGGGAAGCTCAAGGCGACGGTCCGCGAGCTGGCCGAACGGGATTATCCGGCCCAATTCCCCAACGCGCTGGATTACGTAGTGCTTTTCCTGCCCGCCGAGTCCTTGTTCAGCGCTGCGCTGGAAGGCGACCACGACCTGATCATCTGGGCCGCGAGCAAGCATATCTTGCTGGCCACGCCCGCCTCGCTGATCGCCTTGCTTCGCTCGGTGAGCGTCAGTTGGCAACAGCACGCCCAGACGGAGAATGCCCGTACGATTGCCGAAGCCGCCGAGGAACTCTATGTGCGGGTCTGCAAGTTCACCGAGCACTTCGAGAGGATTCGCGCCGGACTGGAGAAGACCACATCCGCCTTTAACGATGCCGCCGGCAGCTACGAACGCATGGTGCGGCCCAGCGGCGAGCGGCTGCTGAAACTGCGCGGAGACGGCCAGGGAAAAGAACTCGCCGACGTGCAACCCCTGGATCCTGCGCTGCGGCTGCCGCCATCCGGCTAGCGGGCGGCCAAGAACAACAAGCTGAGGGTCTTCGTGCTTGCCGAAGACGTGCTGGCTCTTGTGGGCAACAAATTGGCTTTCGCCAGCGGAGCTTAGTGTCTAGGCTACGAGGGGAACCTGAAGCAGACGATGAAGAAACTGCCCATCACAGTATCCATGATCTCCCGAGCGGAGGCCTCTCGCATCGGCCGCGCCCTGGAAAGCGTGGCAGGCTGGACGAGCGAAATCATCGTGGTGCTGAACGCCGATGTGACGGACGGCACGGAAGCGGTCGCGCGCCCATTCGGGGCTCGGGTCGTTCTCGAGCCGTGGAAGGGGTTCGTGGCCCAGAAAGCGTCCGCCGCGGAAAAAGCCACTCAAGAGTGGATTCTGGGCCTGGACGCCGACGAGGTTGTGTCACCGACATTGCGGCAGGAACTGGAGAGTCTTTTTGCGGAGAAGAAGCAATTGGAGCTGTTTGCGGCCTATAGTTTTCCGCGGCTGACCCTGTTTTGCGGGAGGTGGATTCGGCATGGCGACTGGTATCCGGACCGCACCATACGGCTTTGGCGCCGGAAGTTGGCCGAATGGGGAGGAACGGACCCGCACGCCAAACTGAACGTTCGCGGGGAAGTGGGCAAATTGCGCGGCGACCTCCTGCACTACAACGCCGGCAATATCGGTGACCAAATCGCCAAGATCACTGCTTACAGTGATGACTTTGTGCGCGACGCCCTGCGGCGGCAGCGGCGCACCACCTGGTTGGACTTGGCATTCCGCCCTGGCTGGCGGTTTCTGCGGAGCTACTTCTTCCGGTTGGGCTTCCTGGACGGCTGGCAGGGCTATTACCTGGCCTGCATGACGGCGGCGCACACCCTGACCCGCTATGCCAAGGTGCGCGAGGCTAGTGCGGAGGCAGCCGCGGAAAGGTCCGGCGCCTTGCCATGAGCAAGGGAGAACACGGCGCGGCGTCGCTGCATCCCCCAGGAAAGACAAACCAGACCATGGCAGCGGATCATTTGACATCCAGTCCGCGACCGAGGGCGCGTGCGGAGATTCATGAGAGGGTGAAGGAACTTATAGCTGCGCTCGGTCCGGCCGCCGGCAGGAAGGCGCTAGACGCGCCGTTGGGCCCCGGAGCGATGGCGCTGCATTTGCACCAAATCGGCTACGAGGTCTTGGGCATTGACCTCGATCTGGAGCAGTCGCGGGACTTGCCGCCGGCAATCCTTCGGCGCACCTGCAACCTGAACCAACCGCTGCCGCTGGCTGACAAGGTGTTTGACCTGGTGACTTCGCTGGAAGGCATCGAGCACGTGGAGAATCAATTTCACCTGCTGCGCGAGCTAGGCCGGGTCCTGAAGCCGGGCGGACACTTGATTCTCTCGACGCCTAATATTTGCAACCTGGAGGAACGGCTCAACTTTCTGGTCCGTGGGTCCTTTTACCGGTTTATCAGCCGCGCGGAGATCGAGAGCTACGGGTCCGGCTTTGATCATCAGAACCTCATTAGCTATGTGGAGCTGCGACAAGTGCTGGATTGGGCCGGCTTCCAGGTGGTCCGGGTGGAAAAGGACCGGGCCAAAATCAAGCAGGTTCTCTTCCTTTGGCCGTTGTATCTGCTCGTCCGGGCCTATGTCCTTTTGCAATCCGAGAAACGAAAGCAGAAGTACCTGCTGCCGGAAACCTCATCGGCCAACGTTCTGCTCGGGGGAAATACCATCATCTTCGTTGCACGCAAAGCGTAGGAATTCATAGTTCGTGCCAATCCACTATGGCGCCGGGCAATCCAACTGACCTGTCCGTGGTTATTGTGACCCGGAACACCTGCACGCTGACGTGTGCGGCGGTGCGGTCGGTTCTGGAAAGCCAGGACACCCTTCGGAAAGCGGTGATTGTCGTGGATAACGGCTCGACCGACGATACTCCGGTAGTAGTGCGGCGCGAATTCCCGTCCGCGAGCTATTTACGCTCAGAGGCCAACCTCGGCTTCGCCGCGGCCAATAATCTGGGGGTTGGCCGGGCACAAGGCGAAATCCTGTTGCTGCTGAATTCGGATGCGCGACTGAAGCCGAATACGGTCGGCGAGGTTGTGAGCTGGATGCGCCAGCATCCCGAGTGCGGGGTGGCGGGAGTGCAGCTCCTGAACCCGGACGGCTCGCGGCAGAACTCGATTGCGAACCTGCCCTCGCTGGCGACCGAGCTACTGAACAAGTCGCTGCTGCGCCGCCTGTTCCCGCGGCGTTTCCCCGGCAAGGAGCACCGGTTTGCTGAGCCCCTGGAGGTTGAATCGGTCATCGGCGCGTGCATGTTCATCCGCACCGGTGTTTGGAAGGCGCTCGGGGGCTTCGACGAGCGGTTCTTCTTCTTCCTGGAGGAGACTGACTTCTGCCGTCAGGTGCGCGCGCATGGATGGAAGGTGTGCCATTTGCCCCAAGCGCAGGCCTGGCACGCGCAAGGCCAAAGCGCCGGGCAAACGCCCGCCAGTGTGCGCATCGAGTACTGGCGCTCGCGCTACGCCTACTTTCGGAAGAACTCCGGGCGGCTCACGCGCGGGGTGCTGCGGATTGGCCTGTGTTTGCGGCTGTTTGCTGACTGGCTGGCGAGCGGATTAGCGGTAGTGGCTACGGCGGGCAGGTCGGCGCGCTGGCGTCAGCGATGGAATCTTACTTCGGCTTTGTGGCGATGGCATTTCAGGAAGTGCCCGATCGAGATGGGACTGCCGCGATGAGGACAAACCTGGCGAGCGTAGTCCATCTCGATTCGATGCTGAGCGGCGGGGGCACCGATGACCAGTGTGTCAAGCTTGCCCACGGCCTGCGCCAGCTCGGCCACCGGGTCTGGCTGGCCGGGCCGGATGGGCGCGAGTTTACGCGCGTCGCGCGCGGGCTGGGCGTGCCGTTTCACGTTACGCCGCCAGCGGGACCGCTGAAACTGCGGTTCATCCTGAGTGCGGCGCGCCTCATCCGGCGCGAGCGAATACAGATCGTTCACGGACACCACGGACGCGACCTTTGGCCGACGATCCTGGCTGCCCGGCTTTCGGGACGGCGTCCCCATATCGTGCTGACCCGGCACTTGGCCAAGAGCCCGAGCTCCTGGTTCAGCCGCCGGTTTCTCCTGGGCCAATGCGACGCGGTGATTGCTGTGTCGGGCTTCGTCGCTAAGGTGCTGCGCGAAGGGGTTTACGAGCCTGACTCACCGGAACCGGAGCGCCGCGCCCGCCCTCCTATGCTGGGGGACTACTCAAAGATTCACGTCATCCACGGCGGCATTGACACGGACCGATTCCGGCCTCAGGACGCATCCAGGCAACGCCAGGCGTGGGGCTTGGCGCCCGAGCACATCGCGTTCGGCGTTGTGGGCGGGTACGACCTCCCGCGCGGGAAGGGCCAGCGCGAGTTCCTACAGGCTGCTGCCCGCGCCGGCGCAGAAGCCGCGCAGGCACGGTTCCTCATCATCGGTCGCGGGAACATGGAGACGATTCTGCGGGATGACATCGAGGGGCTGGGATTGGTGGGCAAGGCCTGGCTGACGCCTTATTGCGACGACATGGCGGCGGCGATGAACGCGCTGAATTGCCTGGTGCATCCGCAAGTCGGCACTGAGGCCTTTCCCGGCGTGGTGCTTGAGGCCTTCGCGTGCGGAAGACCGGTGATAGCCTCGGCGTTGGACGGAATCCCCGAAGCATTCGCTGTTGGCGGCTGCGGCAAACTAGTGACTCCCGAGGAAACTTTGGCACTGGGAGCAGCAATTCTGGAGCAGGCCCGGCAACCCGCCCTGACGCAGGTGGAACGGCAGGCGCTGCATCACCGCGTGGAGGCGGAGCATTCGCTGCCCGCGTGGGCACGAAGGGTTTCAGCGCTTTACCAGCGACTGGCAGGCTAGTCCAGCCGCCTCGGATGCGCTTCCGGTCAAGACCTCGGGGCACCTCGCGTGCCTGGGCTGCCCTCACGAACATGTGGCGCGCTTCTCATTGTGGCCATTTCAGTTCTTGGAGGGGTCAAAGTCATGGGGCACGTGAGGGAACGGCAACGACCAACGAGCATTTCACCCGAAGGTTGTCCGCGCTGCATGTGCGCTTCACAAGTTTTATATTGCGTTCGAGTCGGCAGCAGTTATTGTACCGGTCTCGAAATCAACACCAAAGCTTTGAACGCTGAACTAACAAAAAAGGCACTGGAGAAGGTTGGCAACCCCAACGTTCTGGTCAATCTGATCTCACGCCGGGTCCGGCAACTCAACTCGGGCGCGGGAGGCAAAAGCCGTCCGCTGGTGAGCGATACTGGGAACCTCGGGATGGCGGACATTGCGTTGCTGGAGATTATCGAGGACAAGATGGGGTTTGAAGTGCCGGCGCCGGAGGAATTGACGCGGCCAATCGGGCGGAAGCGCAAGAAGCGTTAGCGCGCTGCCAGGTTAGACAGGTTACATGAGTTACATGGTTACAAAGGGCAGCAGCGCCGCGCAGCCTGTAACCCAGTTAACGATTTAACCGTGTAACCGTGATAGGCGCTGGTGGCTGATATTCTGACCAACCCGAAGGCGCGGCGGGATTACCACATACTCCAGACTGTCGAGGCGGGCATCGTCCTGCACGGCACGGAGGTCAAGGCGTTGCGGGCGGGGAAGGGACAAATCAGCGAGGCCTTCGCGCGGGTGGAGGAGAACGAGGTGTATCTTTACAATGCGCACATTGACGAGTATTCCCACGGCAACCGGCAGAACCACCAGCCCAAGGCGCCCCGCAAGCTGCTGCTGCACAAGTCGGAAATTCGGAAGCTGTTCGGCCTGGCGGCGGTGAAAGGCAATGCGCTGCTGCCGCTGGCGTTCTATTGGAAGAACGGGAAGGTGAAGGTGGCGCTCGCGGTCGGCAAGGGCAAAGCCCAGTTCGATAAGCGCGAGGATCTGAAGCAGCGCGAGGCGGAGCGGGAGTTGAAGCGGGCGACAATGAGACGGACAAAAGAGGGCTGAGGGGTAGCGGAACAGCCGGGATTTCCGAAAGCAGAGCTTTCCTGAGTCAGGGAATTCCGAAATAATGGGTTGCCTTCTGCTGCGGCAGATGAATTTAATGATCTAAAACTCCGTCTATAGATTCCCATGCTTTCACGATTCAGGCTCCCTACCACGTCGAAGGCAGCGGCGGCAGTTACGCTGCTGCTGGTTTCATTCACCGCGTGCCAACATACTAAAACCCACCCGACGACCACCTCCGAGACCGGCGCTACTAACCAGCCGCCGCGGGTGGTGTACAGCAAGACTTACGACCCGGAAATCAAGGCGATCATGGAGTTGGCCAACCAGGGGCGTTGGGAAGAAGCTCAGACGAAAGCCGCCGCGCTGCACGAGGAGGCTCCGAAGAACTCGATCGTCGAGCGGGTTTATACCTGGGTGGTTCAGAGTGGCCAGCAGCGGCGCGAGCAGGCGCTCGAAAACGAAATCCGGAACATTGATGCGAAGAACTCGGTTTATGATCCCACGCTCAAGAGCATTCTGAAAGAGAACAAGGACCGCGGCTTGCCGGCGCGCAAAGACGTCCGCGATGCGGTGGACCGAATCGAGAATACGCCGTGGATTCCGGAGACCTACGGGAAGACCGTTCATGAACAACAGGGGGCGCTGTTCGACTTTGAAAGCACCAAGGGCCGCATGGTGAAGGTGCTCGAAAAGGAGGTCACCATTCACTTGGATAATGTGCCGCTGGAGGCTGTGCTGTTGAACCTGAGCCAAACCGCCGGGGTGAACATCGTGGCGGACAAGTCGCTCCCGGCTTTGAAGCAGGTGATGAGCGTAAACTTGGATAAGGTGAAGCTGGCGGAGTTCTTGCGCTATGTGGGGCGCAACTATGACCTGCAGTTCCAGGTGGGCGACGAGCTTGTCTGGGTGGTGGACGGCAAGGACCCCAAGCGGTTGATGGAGGAGACACGGTTTTACCGGCTGCGCAAGGGCTTCGTGCTGCCGGCGGAATTCGGCGCGCCCGAAGCGACCAAGACAAGCACCACAGCGAATAACGTCACGACCGTGCAGGAGGTGCAGAAGTTCAACAAGTTTGTTAATGACAACGCGCCGCTGATCCCCTGCCTGGAGAGGGCTATCACGAACCTGTTTACCGGCTCGAAGTATATCATTGATTATGAGCGCAACCTGGTGGTGGCGAAGGGGACGCCGGAACAGCTCGAAGTGATCGAGAAGATCATTAAGGAGTTCGACCGCCCGATTCAGCAGGTGCTCATCGAGGCGAGGTTTGTGACGATCTCCAAGCCGGCGTTCATGCAGTTGGGCGTGCTCTGGGAGACGGGACGGCAGGTCCCAACCGGCAGCAATGTTGTGCAGCGCCTGCCGCAGGACCTTACTGGGCTGGTGAACTACCAGAACTTCCTGACCCCGGACGGCGTAAATCCTGCGGTCGGCATCGGCGTCCAATACATGTTTACCAATGTCCTGGGTGCGGCCCAGTTGAGCGCGACCATCAGTGCGCTCGAACAGACAGGGGAAAGCCATACCTTGAGCGCTCCGCGTCTGACCGTGCTCAACAACCGGCCCGCAACCATCAGCGACGGCCAAGTGCAGTACTATTACGAGGAATTCGCCGTGGCCAACACCGTGCAGCAGTATTATACGGCCTCGGCGATATACCCCAGCGGCAAACCGGCCAAAATCACCGCGGGCGCCGAGTTGAATGTCCTTGCCAGCGTCAGCGGTGACGGGAAGAGCATCCTCCTCGCCTTGAACCCCAAAGTGAACACCCAGGTTCAGCTTGTGCCCTATAACACCATCGTCCAGTATAACGCGAATAATACGCCGCAGAGTTCGTTCCAAATCAAGCTTCCAACCTATCGCACTGACGAACTGGCGACGCGCGTCGTGGTGAAATCCGGCGAAACGGTGGTGATGGGAGGGGTGCTGCAAGAGGACAAATACACTTACGTCGAATCGGTGCCGGTCCTGGGAGATATTCCCATTATTGGGGCGCTGTTCCGGCGCCGCACGGACTCGGATTCACCCCGCTACCTGCTGGTCTTCGTCACGGCTACGATCGTCAAGGACAATGGTGAGTTCCTGGTCTATGACGACGAGCACTCCGCCACCAATTCTCCTTCGATAGCCCGGTGAGCGCGGGCACCACCCCGTCACCCGCACTTCACTTATGCTGAAGCTCGACCGAATGCGCCCGCCCGTCAGGCAGGTGCTGGCGGTGGATGCGGGCAGCCGCTGCATCAAGCTGCTGCTGGCGGAAAGCGATTTCGGCCGGCTGCGCATCCGGAAAGAGGAGTTGATTGACCTGCAAGCCGAGGGGTTGGTATCGAGCGATGAGATCAAGGCCCACTTGCAAACAACCCTGGAGGAGTGGGGCCGGCCGCCGCTGGCGGTGGTCTTACCCCAGCACCTCTCGATCTCCCAGGTCATTGACTTGCCCGTAGCGCCGGAGAGTGAGGTCGAGAAGCTGATTGAGGACGAGACGATCAAGCTGAGCGGCGTGAGCGAAAGCCGCATCGTGTATGACTTCGTGCGGACCGAAACTCCCGCCAAGAACCGACAGCAGTTCTGGGTGACCTTCGCGCAGGAGGGCGATATTCGTGAGCGCATCCTCCGCCTGGGAGTGGAGCAGGAGGACCTTTGCGAGGTCACCACGACAGCCAACGCTCTAATCGCCGCCTACCGCGCCACCTCTCCGCTTTCCTCACGGGCTGTTCTGGTGCATTTGGGGGCGCAGACGACCGTAGTGGTCATTTTGTTGGCGGGGCAAGGGGCTTTTGCTACCAGCTTCCAAATGGGCGGGGACTTCCTCACGCGCGCCTTGGCGAGAGCGCAAAACTGCCCCGAGGAAACTGCGGAATCGCTCAAGCGTACCGACAATCTGCTGAGCGGGCCGGATTCGAGTCCGGAGTTTGTGGAAGCAGTGGAGGGTTGGGTGGCCGAGCTGAAGCGACAGTTGAACGAATGGTTCGAGCGCAATCCGGGCGCGGCGCCCGAAGCGGGTTCGTTCGAACTGGTTGCCAGCGGCGGAGGGTTTGATCAGCCGGGACTGCTTGAATATCTCAAGGTCGAGACGGGCTTGAATTTGCGGCCATGGCCCAAAGCCACTCAGCCCGAGGCAGTATCACCTGCCAAACGGTTCGAGGTGGCGCTCGGCGCAGCCCTGCAGGCGCTCGGCTACAGCGCGCAACCCGTATCGCTCCTGCCGGATGATTACCGCAGTGTCTGGCGAAAGCGCTTGGCCCGGCAGCGGCTCGAACTTGCTAGCCTTGGGCTGGCAGTAGTTTGTCTCCTGGTGCTTGCGTTCGGCACCTGGCACCAGGCGTCACTACTGCACCGCAAGGATGCGTTGCTGAAGAAAGTCCAGGCCGCCCAGGAAGCCGTCGAAGCAAACGACGCCCTGACCAGCGATCTGGTGACGGAATACGAAGGGCTTCGACCTGTATTCGCCGCCCAGCAGAATACGGTTGATATGCTGAAGACCTTGGCCCTGCTGCAAGAATCACGCAGCAATCGCAGCTTTTGGTACGTAGTCCTCGCCGACCAGCAAAGCTACTTCAGTCTGCCGCCCGCGGCACTCATCGCAACGAACAAACCAGCTACGACCAATCTCGCCGCATCGGGCCAGCCCGCGCCGGTCTCACCGGCCTTCGTCGCCTTATCCGCCACCACGACCAACCCTGCAATTGTAAAGCCCGGGTATATCGCAGAACTCAGCATCCCTGAGGACGCGGAGAGCGCCCGGCGTCTCCTAAGCCAACTCGTCAATGACTTGAAGGAGCAGCAGCTCTTCACGAAGGTGGATCTGTTGTCGCCGGACCTTCGGCGTGACCTGGCGGATTCCAAGGTTACTATGCCAGGCGAGCACCGTGTCCTGGCGCTGGATTTTGCCGCGACGGAATTTCAGCAGCCGGCGCCGCTAAAGAAACCGCCGGGCCCTGCCCCCCCGAGGGTGCCCAGACGCCCCACGCACTCTGCATGGCCACCGGGCGACAACGTAGAGAATCCTGCACAGATTTCGCCGTGAAGTTCCGCTTCCAGGAATATCGGCGCCGCAGCATCATCCCGCTCGCCGGGCTGTGCCTCGCTGCCTACTACCTGTTCGTCTTCCTGCCGCTCGGGCGTCGCGCTGAAAGTCTGGACGCGCCACTGCAAAAGGCATGGGAGAAACTCTCGATTTCCTTGGACGCGGGCCAGACTAATGCCACCGCCATTGATTTCCTGCTCATTACGAACCAGATCAGCGAAACGCGCCAGGCGCTGGGGATTCTGGAGCATGCAAAGAAGCAAGCCACCGCTCGGCTTCAGTTGGACCCGGCGTTGCGCGCCAAGATGAATGCCCCCTTCCAGCTCGTCGAATACCAGAACGAGCGCAGCAAACAGTTGGATGAGTTGAGCAGCCTCGCCAAGACGCAGCAAGTGACCATCGAGCCCGCGGTCTTTGCCGGCTTTCCGGAGCACACCGCCGACGTGAGACAACCGGCTCTGCTGTGGCCCGCGCTAGGAGCCATTGACGGCCTCCTGCGCACTGCCTTCCAGTGCAAGGTCACCACGATCCATTCACTCGATGCGCCAGTCGCGCTCACCAATGCCCCACCCACCAACAGCCTGGAGCGGCTGGCCGAAATTCCTGTGGAAATCGAATTCACCGCCCCGGCGACCAATGCGACCCGGCTCCTGCGGTGCCTGCCGTTGCGCGCCGAGGAAATTCGCGCCGCCGGTTTGCTGGAAGCGCCGCCGGATAAACCCGTGCTGTTCGTTGACCGGCTCGTCGTGCGAAAGCAATCACCGGACAAACCGGACGAAGTGCGCGTGTCATTGCGCGCCGTCGGATTCGTCTTCCGGGAATAACACGTGGCGCCGCTATACCTCCGATGACATCGGCTATGACCAGACTGTTGCGAAGCCGCTGGTTTGCAGGCTGTGTTCACGCCAGTCTATGGCTGCTGCTGTATCTGGCGATTACGAATCTCGGTGGGAGGGCCTTCGAGTATGGCGACGTGGATTCGTCTGCCAACCCGCCGCATAACCCGGTTCCCGTCGCTGCGCTTGAACGGTTGTCCGCAGCGGACGTCTGGCCGAAAGCCCTGGGCGCTACGAACATCCTCAATCCGTTCTTCACCACGCATTTCATCCCGCCGCAAACGGCGCCACCCACTTCCCGCACGATCGAAGTGACCTACCAAGGCTTTTACCAGACCGGCGACGGCCCGAAGCACGCCATCTACAAGCTGGGCGATGCTTTCTTTGCAGCTCCGGTCGGCGGGAAGGTCGCCACCGGCTTGTTCGTGGCCGAGGCGACGATGCAAGCGCTGACATTGACGAACACGGCGGCCAAGACCAATATTGTGCCCCTGAACGTGAAAAGGGAAATCGTGGTTCCGATTCCATGAGCGAAAGCCCGGATGCAACCCCGAAGGAAGCCGGCGACCTCCTGCTGGCGGACGGCAAGCTAACGGAACAGCAACTCGAACAGGCGCGACGCCGCCAGCGCCGGCTCAACCTGCCGCAGCATCGGGCGATTGTTGACCTGAACTTCGCCTCCGAGGAGGACACGTGGCGCGCGCTGGCCGCCGCCAAACACATGGAGTTTATTGACCCGCTCGCGCTGGACCTCACGCGCGAAACCCTGGAGCTGGTTCCGATCAAGTTTATCTTTCACTACCGCCTGCTGCCGCTGGGGATGGAGGCTGATTCCCTCATTCTTGCATTCAGCGAGCCGCCCCGCCAAATGGAAGAGGGCAACCTGCGCCTGCTCTTGAGCAAGCGCTTCAAAATCGTCCTCGCCACGCCCAGCGCCATCCACGCCGTCATCAAGAAGCACTTCGGGCTCGGGGCCGAGACCATCCAGAAGCTGCGCGACGAGCGCGGCGGCACAGAGATCGGGCAGGAGATTGTGTTCGACGTGCAGGGAAAGGCCACCGACTCTGCGCTTGAGTCCACCGTATCGGCGTTTGTAGATCAGATCCTGCAGGAAGCCCTGCGCCTCCGGGCAACGGACATTCACCTCGAGCCGTATGCCAATTCCATTCGGCTCCGCTATCGCGTGGACGGGATTCTGGAGTCCGTGCCTGTCCCGGTTGACATGCGTTATTTGCACGCCGCGGTGGTATCGCGCCTCAAGATTATGGCCGAACTGAACATCGCCGAGAAGCGCCTGCCACACGACGGGCGCATCGCGATGAAGACGGGTGATGAGGAATACGATCTGCGGGTCTCGATCGTGCCGACCAAACACGGCGAAGCGGTCTGCCTGCGCATTCTGGGGCGCCAGAGCCTTTTCCTGGACCTTGGCCAGCTCGGCATGGAACCGAATCAGGAGGCCGTTCTGGCCCAGTTGACCCAATTGCCGCAAGGGATGGTGCTTTTGACCGGCCCGACCGGCAGCGGCAAGACCACCACGCTCTATGCAGCGCTCGCTCAGGCCAACAACGAGGGGCGCAAAGTGATCACCTTCGAGGACCCCATCGAGTATCAACTGGAAGGCACCGTGCAAATCCAGGTCCGGGACCAGATCGGCCTGACCTTCGCCACGGGCCTGCGTTCCGTGCTGCGTCATGACCCCGATGTCGTGCTCGTGGGCGAGATTCGCGATTTCGAGACCGCTGAGATTGCCGTCCGCGCCGCCCAAACCGGCCACTTGGTGTTCTCCACGCTGCACACCAATGACAGCATCAGCACTGTAACGCGGCTGCTCGAAATGAAGGTCGAGCCTTACCTCATCGCCTCCTCGCTGGTCTGCAGCATTTCGCAGCGGCTGGCGCGCCGCATCTGCCGCCACTGCGCCGAGCCGGACCTCGCGATTTCAGATTCAACCCGCGAAGAAATGGGTGCGGCCCTCCGGATTCCTGCTGGCGAGGTGAAAGCGTGGAAAGGCCGTGGTTGCGTGGAATGCGATCAGAGAGGCCACCGCGGGCGCGTGGCAATTTATGAGTTCTTTCTGCTGAACGAACCCATCGCGGACCTTATCCAGCCTGGTTTGAGAACCGGCGAGCTACGGGAGGCAGCGCGCAAGCTCGGTTGGCGCTCGTTGCGGGAGATGGCTTGGTCCAAAGTGCAGAAGGGCTTGATACCGGTCGCCGAGCAGGACCGCTGGACGCGTACGATTGATCCCGCCGCGCTGGCGGAGCAGCCGTTGAACCCTTGAGGGCCTGACGGGCGGCAACTCGCCTGAGAGCCTCCGCCCCTCGGCGGCTCAGACCTTGGCTGCTGCAGCCTCTTCCTTCTTCCAGGTGCGCTTTGGCGCCTTGATTACCAAACCTTGCTTTATGGCGTTGGCAGACACGCGGACGTAGCGTACTTCGCCGTTTACCACCGCTTTGACGCGCTGAAGGTTGGGGATGAAACGGCGCTTGGTAATCGCCGTGATATGCGTGCCGATACCGCCGCTCTTCTTCGACTTGCCGCTGCGCCAGATGATGCTGCCCTTCATGGGGCGTTTGCCAGTCAGTTCACAAATTCTCGCCATACGAATCCTGTTTATAATCGGGACGTGAGAACCTAGCAGGTTGAGCTTGGCTGGCAAGCCCTATTTCCGGCATGTTTCCCCTCGGCGCGAATCTCGTCAGCACCACCATAGCCTGCCACGCTACCGGAGCGCCCCTGTCCTGAGGCGCAGCACCGGCCAACGATCGGAGAGCTCGTAACCACCCGTGGCGATGCGCTCGGTCCCTCGCAAGCTGCTGCGCCTCAGGACAGGCCCGCTCCGGCGATGCTATTTTATTGTCAGGGCGACGGCAAGCTGTTGAAGTGCCTTGTTCACGTGCTTTAGCGGCTTGCCGCTTAGCCCGGAGCGAGCTTGTTCCAGGAGTCCTTGCGCAGTGCGGAGTTGCTCATCGGAAACGCCCTGCTTTTCGTGCCCTTTGCCTCCTCCGCCAACCGTCACTCCCAGGAGCTTCCCTGCGGCTTCAATTTGCTTCATGGCGGCGACGCGGTGGCCTTTGTAATCGTGGTCCGCCCGCTCAAGGGTCGTGTAAGCCTGCACTAGTAAATCCCCGGATGCGGCCGGACCGGCCAGGAGCCGATAAGCGAAGGAAAGGGCAAGGCAGATGACGGCCAAGCCGACAAAGGGACGGACAACATTGGTTCTCATAAGATCTGTAATCTCGTTATTCCAACAGACGCACCTGCGCCAGCAAAGGTTACACATGCTTCACCTCGGCGCCAAGGGTTTCGATTTCCGCTGATAATAGATAACCCCACCGCAGCCGTGTCCGACTCGGTCATGGAACCTGGTTGCAACATCTGAACCCGCGGGATTCCTTTCGACTTCCACTAAAGGCATGTCGGCCACAACCACCGCTTTGAGTCCCTTAATCGTTCAACTTACGGTTCGCGGTCAAAGTCTTGATCACGCACAGGGCAGGGTAAATTCTATACCCGTTTCCTTCTCCCAAAGAACAATGTGCTTCCGCACTCCGAGGACCATGCCACGGGTTCGTGCTTCGGGCCAGTCAGAGAAATTACGGATTTCGGCGTAAGGGAATCCCCTGACCGCGTTGGGTGTGGATAGTCGCTCAATGCGGAGGATTGACTTGTCAGCCTTGATCAGTTAAGCAACGCCGCATGAAGAAAACGATTGTCGCCTTCTCACTGTTCTTGTTGACCTCAGGGCTCGCGGTTCACGCCGGCGAGGCTTCGCCCTTGAAAGCACATCCCGATACAAAGGGATGGACGGATCTATTTGCCGTTGATTTGTCGAACGCCCTCGCCCCGGTGGGCGTGTGGGCTTGGAAGGATGGCGAGCTTTCGCCGAAGGACAAGGACGAGGCCATCTGGACCAAGAAGGAGTACCAGAACTTCATCCTCGATTTGGAGTTCAACCTCGAGCCCGCCGCCAACAGCGGCGTGTTCGTTTATAACAGCGACATGGCGCACTGGATCCCCAATACGATTGAGATACAGCTCCTGGACGACGCCGCGCCGAAGTGGGCCAACATCCCGCCCAACTGGAAGTGCGGCGGCGTGTTCGGTCACTCGGTGCCCCTCAAGTCCGCGGTCAAGAAGCCCGGGGAGTGGAACCGGATAACCATTCGCTGCGAGGGACCGAAGATTTCAGTGCTGCTGAATGGCGAGTTGGTGACCGATATCAATATGAAGGATTGGAAGTCCGGCAAGAAGAGCCCCGATGGCAATGACATTGTGGACTTCGAGCCGCGTCCGCTCGCAGAGATGGCCACCAAAGGACGCATCGGGCTGCAAGGCGCCCACGGCGGCATCCCGACCCACTTCCGCAACCTGAAGATCAAGTCGCTGGACTGAGCGGCGCCGCCTACTCCTGCGGATAGACCAGGATGCGGTCGTGCACGAGCACGATCAGGTCGTTCTTGCCGTCGCCGGTGACGTCCGCCACCACTGCTTCGCGCGGCTCGGGAAAATCGTTCCGCCTGCTGCGGAAGGTGCGCTCTTCAAACACCTGCCAGCGGTTGGCAGGGACCAGCTTGTGATTGGCATCGAAGATTACGAGGTCGAGGTAGTTCCGCGCCGTTTCGAGGAACACAAGGTCTTTGCGGCCATCGTTATCCAAATCGCCCGAGACCACATCGGTCAAGCGCCCATCCTTGATGGGCGTTTCGTAGCCGTCGAGTTCGGTGAGTTCCCAGACCTGCCCGCCGAAGGGCATGTAAGCCACCGCGTTCAATCCGAAGAAGGCCAGGGCATTGGTGGCCGTGCCGCCGACTGCGATCGGCTGCAAGTGGGTGAAGTCGGACACCGGCAAGGGCACATTACGCACCACCTGCCAGACGTCGGCACGGTCGCGCTCGCACAACGTGAGCACCTTGCGCTCCGCATCGAGCAGGAAGATCGAGGGGATGGCGTTGGTGCCGGTGCGCACCGCAGCCGCGGCTACCAACCGCGAATTGCTCCCGGCCCCGTTGATCTGCTCCTTCACCGTGAACTTCCATTCGCCTGAACTGGCCGTATTGGGCAGCCGCGGCTCTCGCTCCAGCACGACGGCGCGGAGGAAGTTCTTCTGGGGCAGCAGCAGTTCCGGTTTGCCGTCCCCATCAATATCGGCCGTGATCAGCCACGGCTGCTCGACGGCGCCGCCGGGCGCGGCCACATCCAATTCCTCGAAGTCCTTGCCCGGCACCTGGCGCAGCACCTTGATTTTCTCGTAGGGAATCAGCAGGACCAAGTCGGTCAGCCCATCCTGGTCCGCGTCATGGAAAGCCAGCGTGGTCGGGTTCGACTTGAAATCCCGGCTCAGCCTCTGCGTCTTGCTCTTGCCGTCGGCGGTGCGGGTCACCAGCACGCGTCGGGATTCCAGCCCGCCCTTGCCCTCCTGCTCGACAATCATGGCCAGCACGGGTTTGGCTCCCGCCTGGAGCCGGCCCACGGCCATTGCCAGCGGCTTGCCGTCCAGAGGAATCAGGGTGGGAAAGGGCAGCCGCTCCTTTTCATCCAGGCGAGTCACGCCGACTTGCCGCTCGTCCGCGCTGAGCATGAATATCTCCGGCTTCCCGTCGTCGTTCCAGTCGGCTACGGCCAGGTCGGTAACGCCGGCTAGCGTGGGGAAGGTCTTTGGGGGGGCCAGGGCCCCATCTTTGTGCTGGAAGCAGACAGAAATCTGGCCGCTTTCCGGCTCCGCGACCAGCAAATCCGGCAGCCCGTCTCCGTTGATATCGGCCCACAGCAGCCCGCGCCGCGCCCGGTCAGTCCGGTTGAGCGGCAGAACCTGAAATTGGCCCTGGCGGAGAGAGCCCGAGAGAGCCTCCGCGGGCTTGCGCGTGAATTCCGATATCTGCGCGCGGCCCGAGTTCTGGGCGATGGTGATCACCTGGGTCTTCTTGTTCGCCTCCAGGCTGTCGGCCAGATAGGAGCGGATGGGCGCGGAACTGAAATATATCTCCGGCCCCAGCTCGCCGTCCCTTTGTTGCAGGCGAAAGCGGAAAGGATTCCGGTCTTCCCAATTGACCAGTAGCAAGTCGCTTAGCCCGTCCCCGTCAATGTCCACCACCTGGAGGGACTTGACCGCCCCGGAGAACGGGATCTTCCGGGGCTCCCCGAGCGTGAGGTCCTTCTGTTGAGGCAGGTAGTAAAGGCAGGTTTCGCCGAGCAAAACCAGGCCGGGTCGGCCACTGCCGTTCAAGTCCCCCGCGCACAGAGCGTTGGCGGAAAGCTGCCCATCATCAATCGCCCAGCGCTTCGGCGCGCTCCAACCGTTCGTCCCCTGGTTGTAGAGCACGATTAATTCCTTGGGCTCGCCATAATAGGCGAGGTCCGGCCGGCCATCGCCGTTCAAGTCTGCCACGACCAGCGACCAGATGCGCTTTTCGGAGGCGATGGATTCGACGCGGAAGCGCGAATCGGGCGGCAAGTCGTTCAGCTCAAATTTGCCCACGGGGAGGGGCTTAGGGGCGGCATTAGTCTTGCCGGTTTGATTGTAGAGCAGGTTGATCCGCGAGCGCGCGTTATTGACCACGATGATGTCGTTCAATCCGTCGCCGTCGAGGTCCGCCACGTGCAGCAGGCTGATCTGGTTATCAATGGGAAAAATCTCCGGTCCGGTGAACCCGAAGCGGGCGGCATTAGTATTCGCCGCCAGGCATCCCAAGGTGAAGCTGGCAGCCGCAACCCACACTCCACCCCAAAGCATCCGACGGCAAACGGTAATCATAGTCGCGAACCTGCTACGAACATGCCCCCGCCCATCGGAATTGGAAAGGAGTTTGTTCCGCTCTAACTTAATGCCTTATTCGTGCTGAAGCCACGCCTTTACCTTTTCTTGAATTGACAGCAACCCGGCTTCGTCGGGAATATGCGTTATATGAATGAAAAGTCTTACTCCCTGACCACACGTCGCCAGTTTATCAAAACTACCGGGCAATTTGCTTCGGCTTCCGCCTTGGGAGCCGCAGCCTTGGAACTGTCGGGCTGCGCCACCAAAGAGCCGCCCCCCAAGACCGCCGCGGTGGCTGCCGCCGCCCTCCCCGCTGTGCATCCCGCCGGCAGCGGCGCGATTCAAGTCGCGCTGGTCGGCTGCGGTGGCCGTGGCACCGGCGCGGCCAACAATGCCCTGGCCAGCAAAGGCGGCCCGATCAAGCTGGTGGCTATGGCGGACGTCTTCGACAAACGGCTGGCCGACAGCTATGACAACGTTACCAGGGAGAAGAAGGACCAGGTGGATGTTCCGCAGGACCGCAAGTTCATCGGCTTCGATGCCTACAAGAAGGCGATGGATTGCCTGAAGCCAGGCGATATCGTCATTCTGACCACACCGCCCGCCTTCCGCTGGGTCCAGTTCACTTATGCCATCTCCAAGGGTCTCAACGTATTTATGGAGAAGCCCGTCACGGTGGACGGTCCGACCACACGCAAGATGCTGAAGCTGGCGGAGGAGGCATCAGCCAAGAATCTGAAGGTCGGGGTGGGGCTGATGTCCCGTCACAGCCGGGCGCTGCAGGAACTGCACCAGCGCATCCAGAACGGTGAGATTGGCGACGTGATCCTCATGCGCGGTTACCGCATGCACGGGCCGGCGGGGCACGCCTTCCAAACCAAGTGGCCGGGTGACCCGAGCGAATTGCTCTGGCAAATCCAGCGCTTCCACGCGTTCCTGTGGGCCAGCGGCGGCTGCTACAGCGACTTCTACATTCACCACATTGATCACCTGTGCTGGATCAAGGACGCCTGGCCGGTCAAGGCCCAGGCGCTCGGCGGCCGGCATTACAAGCAGGACCCTGACGGCAAGCCATACGTGGACCAGAACTTCGACACCTATACCGTGGAATACACGTTTGCGGACGGGGGTAAAATGTATATGGATGGGCGCTGCGAGAATGGCTGCAACGACATCTATTCCAGTTACGTGCACGGTGCCAAAGGCCTGGCCATCGCAGCCAAGAGCGGCGACTGCGGGGCTCCGTCAATGATCTTCAAGGGTCAGAACGCCCAGCGCTCGAATATGCTCTGGAGTTCCAAGGTCCCTGACGACCAGAGCGACCCGTATCAGAATGAGTGGAACGACCTGCTGGACGCCATCCGCAACGACAAGCCTTACAACGAAGCCAAGCGCGGCGCCGAAGCCAGCCTCGTCTCTAGCATGGGCCGCATGGCCGCGCATACCGGCCAGGAGATTACCTACGACGATATGCTGAATTGCGAGCACGAGTTCGCGCCCGACGTGGACAAGCTCACGATGGAATCTGCGGCCCCGCTTAAGGCCGGTCCGGACGGCAAATATCCCCAGCCAATGCCGGGCATTACCAGGAAGAGCGAATACTGAGCTCCAGCGTCGGTCCGGAGCGCCTGCATGTTGCTGGCTTACACGGTCGGGCAGTGCGTCTTGCCTGCCCCAGCGTCCTCGTTGCGTCCCGCCTGGCCAAGTGAGACGCGTTGCCCTGCTAGGCCCGCTTGGCGTAAGGCAGTTTCCACGGTTTCCGGTATTGCACGCCTACAAGTTTGTCGGCCTGAGGGTCGCCTATGACCTTCTCGTTCGCGGCGTCCCAGACGACCTTGTGGCCCGTGCGATAGGCAATATTCCCGAGATGCGCCACGGTGGAAACATGGTGGCCCACTTCCAGGTTCAGCACGGGCTGCTGGCGTGACTTCACGCAATCAAGGAAGTTGCGGACGTGCGCGGGGCGCGGATCGCCGCTACCAGGCTTCTTCATGGAGTCCAGGTTGGCGCGCTTAGGCTCGGTCATGAGCTGGTAGCCGCTGTCGTTAAGGATGATGTTGCCCTCGGTGCCGCTCCATTCGACGCCCCAGGACCGGCCATTGAGTCCGTTGTTGAGCCCGGCCTTGTGCTCCCAGATCAGTGTGTAGGTGGGGAATTCATAGATGGTAACCTGCGAGTCGGGCGTCTCAGAGTTGTCGCTAAAGACGAACTTGCCGCCGCTGGAGAAGACGGTCTTCGGCGAATCCTGGCCCATGCCCATGAGCATCATGTTGATGAGATGCACGCCCCAGTCAGTCATCAGGCCGCCTGCGTAATCCCAGAACCAGCGGAAGTTGAAGTGGAAGCGGTTAGCCCGACTTTCGCTACTGGCAGGTGGCTGAACGCGCAAGTGCCTAGCAATACGCTGCCGCGCCTAAAAGGTCTGCACCAAAGTCATTCCTGGAGTAGTTGGCCCTTTTGGCTGATCCGCGG
>Ga0181532_10001927_pt1 | contig 19635 bp, 17 predicted proteins | sample PEATcosm2014_Bin_33_FD_119768 | JGI IMG/M metagenome (GOLD analysis project Ga0181532, IMG submission 119768) | Peatland microbial communities from MTU Mesocosm Facility, Houghton, MI, USA - PEATcosm2014_Bin11_30_metaG | ecosystem: Environmental > Terrestrial > Soil > Wetlands > Peat | place... | reverse complement strand
GCGAGCTTGGGCAACCGGCGTCCCTTCTTGGGCGGTCGTCCGTTCTGTCCGGGACGGCGTTCTGGGGCCGGCTCAAACAGACTGGCGTCGAGCCGCAATCTTGTGACGAAACAAACATGATGGTGAACCGCGGCGATCAGATCCAGCGCGGAGAAACTGGAGTCGGCGACGACGACGATCTCACGCTTTGGCAACCATCGCCGAACCGAGATGCCGCCACCGGGAACGACGCAATGAAGATGAGGGGTGTGTTGGAGGGTCTGGCCCCATGTGTGCAGGACGGCGATCACGCCGATTTTGGCGCCGAGGTGCTTGCGATCGGCGGCAATGGTGGTGAGGGTCTCGGCCGCAGCCTTGAACAACAATCCATAGACCTTGGCCTTATTTTGGTAGGCCATCGCACCGATCGCGGACGGAAGCTTGAATACGAAATGAAAGTACGGCACGCCTAAAAGCTCGGCTTCGCGTGCCGTAAGCCATGCTGCCGCGGCCCGCCATTGGCATTTATTGCAGTGCCTATTACGGCACGAGTTATAGGCGATCCGTGTGTGCGCACAGTCCTCGCAGCACTCTACATGACCACCGAGTGCGGCAGTGCGACAAATCTCGATCGCCGTCATCACACGTCGTTGGGCGAGGCTCACGTGGCCGGCGTTGGCCGTACGCCACGCCTCACCATGGCGTCGGAAGATATCCGCCACCTCGAGCTTCGGCCGGAACATGTCGGGCTCGTGTCAGGTCGGAGGCCCCGGCTCAATGTTGGCGAGTTCGAATGGACTCTGAACTTGTCGGATCATGTTGACGACTCCCCACATTCGGCGGCGGGGTCGCTCATGGCGGCCTGCATCGCCAACCTCCCCGGCATCTCAATGGAATTGATCAGTATGGCTACTGCAAGCGTCTTGGCGATCGGCCAGGTTGACTAGGCCAATCGGGGGGAAACCCGCCCTGGTGAACAAGGTAAGTCACTTTCCCGGGGGCTGCGCGCTTTGTAAATCAGGTGCGGCACTACCTCGGGAGAGCCGCCCGCATACCCGAGGCGGAGTGCGGATGGGACCCAATTAACCATCCCAAGCGAAACGATTGGCTTGTCAGAAATCGCATCATAGATGAGTGTCAGCGTACAGAGCCGGGCATCGACGGATTGGCCCGCACCAACCTGCGCTTCTCCTCGCAAGGTGGTTCCGTAAACGCGGCAGGTGCCAGGTGCACCCGCAACCAAAAGGAGATATCCATGGCCCCCGCGCGTCCGTATTGGAGAGGCTACCTCAAGCTCTCGCTGGTCTCGTGCCCGATCGCACTCTACACGGGGACATCATCGACCGAGCGAGTCTCGTTTCGTCAGATCAACAAGAAGACCGGCAACCGGCTGCGCCAGCAGCTGGTTGACGAGGTGACGCGCGAGCCCGTCGAGGCTGAGGACAAGGGACGCGGCTACGAGTACTCCAAGAACGCCTACATCCCGGTGGAGGATGACGAACTCGATGCCATTGCGATCGAGAGCAACCACACCATCGAGATCGACTCGTTCGTCCCGCGCGAGCAGATCGACGAGCAATAAGCCCCCTCAACGCAGTTGTTTGAACCGGGGTGCTGTCGCACACCACCCCCTAGCTCGCGCCGCCAGCGCCGCGCCCCTCGCGCGCGCGCGCGGGAAATAAGCGCCATTAAGATCAACGCCGTACCGTTGGAAAGCGCGGTCGCCCTTTTCGAGCGCACGCCAAGCATCAAACAATCTGACCACCGCCAGTGTCTCCGCAAGGACTTCGCGCCGTATAGCGGGAACCCTGTGTCTCCTTATGCGCGCTGCGCAACAGCCTTCTTCGTCGACCAGTTGAACTCGGTCCCGTCGACGCACATGCGGCGCAGAATGACCGCGAGCTTGCGTGCAACCGCGTGATCGGGCCGCCACTGGATGCGGTCGAAATATGCGTCGAGGTCGAGGAGGCGCGTACGGTTCGTTCGAGTTGATGCCGTAATTCCTGGAGCCGCCAGCCTCAACCGCAGAACCACGTTTCGTCCGCTGGCTGCCGGCGGGTTAGCTCTTGGGCTTGGATACCCCCACCACAGTTTTGAACGCGGCATCGGCGAGTTCCGTAGTCTGTTCTGAGATTGCTTGCAATTGCGTCTTCAACAACTCGGCTTGGAGCTGCATTCGTCCAAATTTAAAATTCGGTCGCGAATTGATTGGCGGATGAATGCCGCCGCGAGTCCCATGTGTCCCTCCGGGACAACCCTTAGGGGCATTATCTGAATTTTTCCGCTGTCACGAGAAGCTTACCAATACTTCTCGAAACCCCCGGAGATAATGGGCCATGCTCACTCAAACCGCAATCCGCAGCGACGCATTCCACCGCCCAGTCCCACCCACACGCAATATTCCGCCGGCCGCAACCAAAGTGTTTGACGGCGCGAGCGAGCGTAAGCCACTCGGGCAATCGATTTTTCTCATGGGTGCCGCCAAGTCCTATCCGCATAATGCGGAAATTTACGGCGAGGACGAGCCGGCCGAGTACCTTTACAAGGTGATCAGCGGCGCGGTGCGAACCTACAAGATTCTGAGCGACGGTCGTCGGCAGATCGGAGGATTTTACCTACCTGGCGACATTTTCGGGCTCGAATTCGCCGACGAGCACACCTTGTCGGCCGAGGCGATCGCCGACGCGAATGTGCTGGTGATCAAGCGAAGCATGCTCACCGCGCTCGCTGGCCACAATGCCGGAGTTGCCCGGGAGCTTTTTGCGCTTACTGGGTACGAGGCGCAGCGTATGCAGGAGCGCGTCCTGCTGCTCATCAAGACCGCGCAGGAGCGCGTCGTGGGTTTTCTCTTGGAAATGGCGGAGCGCGTGCCGGCCGGTAACGCCATCGAGCTTCCTATGTCGCGCCAGGACATTGCCGATTATCTCGGCTTGACGATTGAAACTGTCTCGCGGACGCTCACATCCTTGGAAGACTCGGCAGCGATCGAGTTGCCGACGTCGCGGCGGCGGATTGTGCTGCGCAATCGTACCGCACTAAGCCACATGAACGGCTGAGCCGAACCCGTTGGCGAGTATTCCGACGCCGTGAGATCCGATGCTGGAAGGACAACGCGCCCTCGCCTACAACTTTGAAGAATATGCCGTTCGACGCGCGGGATTCTGCGGGATGTGGCGGCCTCGTAGACATTTTGTATGATACCGCGTCAGCCGTGGTGATGAAGCTGGGACGGCGGTGTGTGCGGGAAGGTCGCCCGCCCGATGGTGTTGTGATCGACCGATCGGGTCAGAGGATCAGATCGGCCGCGGTGCCACCCGCGAGCGATCCTATTCGCCCGTCACGTAGACCAAATAGAGCCGCTCTTCCGCATCGCTTTGCATGCTGTCCTCCAGTAGCGGGACGAGAATGCCCTCCTCCTTGTGCACGTGCGCTGTCAACTGCTCGATTAGCTGCTGGGACAACGGGCGGAATTCGCGCCAGGTAGGTGATGAAAACGGAGCCGACGCCGCGGCGCGCGCCATGGCGATGATGGGCTGTCCGACTGCCTTGATCTGCACGTGCTCGTCGCTCAGATGCCGCGCCAGTTCCGCATCCCCGGCGGCGACGAGATAATCGAACAGGTGCTTTTCTTCGAAGTCGAAATGATACCAGACCTCGCTCTCGAAAGCGATGGCAAGATCGATGAGGAAGGTCCGCGTGGCGCTATCGATAGCGGCGGGCGGCTCCTGTTTGGCGACGAAGCGTTCCAGCCGCTCCAGCAACGCAAGCGTCGCCATATGCTCGTCGTGCAGCTTCTGACAGACCCTGTTCGAATACATCATTGGACCCCTTGATCGACGGTCGCACCCATTTCGGCTTGCATCAGACGCAATGCGCACGCGCGCTGACGCAGGATTTCATTGCGCATCGCCGCCACGTGCAGCGTCACGAAGAGCAGGACAAACGCCAGCGCCATCAGCAGCAAGGGCGTGAGAATGAAGGAATGCATCGCTGGCGTCGCCCCGCCGCCCAGCGCGGCCGGCTGATGCAAAGTGTTCCACCACACTACCGAGAAGCGGATGACGGGCAGCATTACGGCCCCGGCGAGGACCAAGACCGCGTCGAGACGCGCGACGCGCGCGAGATGCTCCTCGGTCCAGTACAGCACGATCAGGCCGAGATACATCAGGAACAGCACCAACACTGATGTCTGCCGGCCATCCCACACCCAATAGGCGCCCAGCATCGGCCGCTCCCAAAGCGAACCGTGACGAGGCGCAGAAATGTGAACGCGGCGCCGATCGGCGCGGCGGCTTTCGCCGTGACACCGGGCCAACGGATGCCGCCACGCCAGCGTTGCGACAGCGGCGATGCTCATCACGACCCAAATCAGCGTGATCAGCCACGCCGAGGGAACGTGCAGGAACATGATTTTCACCGTCGCGCCTTGCCAATAGTCGTCGGGCGCGGCGAGGCTCAGCGCCAGCCCCAACCCGAAGGCGAGCAATGTCGCCGCCGCCAGCCACGGCAGCACGCGGCCGGCGAATGACAGAAATCGAGCCAGGCCGAGGTCGATCGCGGTCATCGTTTGGCCCGGACGAGCAATGGCCCGTAGACAGCGGCAAAGCCGAAATAGGCGATGACCCAGCCGAGGACCGAGATTTGCAGCAGCGGTTCGCTCCAATCCGGCTGCAGCGAGGCACAGATACGCGCCAGCGCGGCGATGACGACGGCCGCGTAGATCGCTTGCGTCGCCGCCGAGGAGACCAATGCCTTGCCGGTATGACCGAGGCTGGCGCGCGTCATCACCGCCAGCGTCATGACGCCCGCCGCGCCGACCATCCAGGCGTGAATTCCGGCGCTTTCGAAGCCGATGCCGAACACCGCCGCGCCGGCGAGCAAGAACCCGAACGGCACAAAGGCGTAGCCGACGTGCAGGATCAGCACGAGACGGTCGCGAAAGGTGCGCTCGCCCGCCCATCGCGCCAGCCGCACGATATGCAACACGCCCGCGATGCCGAGCGCCGCGCCCGTTGCCCTTGCCGAGGGTTGCGCAATCCACAACGCCAAGGTCGCGGCGGTAAAGCCAATCACCGCTACATCGAAACGCGCAAACGGCGCCGGCAGCCGGCCCGGATTCTCGCGCGCCAGCCAGTTGCGGGTGAAGCTCGGGATGATGCGACCGCCAATCACCACGATCAGCAGCACCGTCGCGGCGATGCCGATGCGCACGCCATATTCGGCGCCGCCGTTGATATGCGCCTCGAGGTGAAACGCGACATTGCCGGCGAGCAGCAGCGTGACCAGGCCGACGACGCGCAGGTTGCGCCAGTTCTTGCCGGCGACAATCTCGCGCGTGGTGACGGCGACAACCAAGGCGAGGAAGGTGACGTCCACGATCGCGGCCGGCAACCAGCCGATGACCGCGGATAACGTCACCGCCGCGCGACCGGCGAGCCACACCGCGACCAGAATGAGCAAGGGCATGCCCTGGATCGGCAGCCGCCCGGTCCAGTTGGGGGTGCCAGTCGATGGGGCCGAAAGCCGTCGACAATGTCAGCTCGCCGTTGAACATCGGCAGCCAGGCCAAGATGGCAACCCCCCCATAAACGGCGCCGAGCAGAAAGAACGGCCGGAAGCCGTAGGACAGCAGCGCCGGTCCTCGATAGTCCTTTAATCGCGGGACCGGGCTCATGGCTGCGCGTAGGCGAAAGCGCGCTGGAGGCAGGTCGCGCCGGGATCCGGCGAGCGGTTCAGCAGTCCCATCAGCGTGACCCATTCCTCATCGGAAGCGGCGGCGGCATAGCACTGCACGGTCTGCGTCACGCAGGCGGCGAGATCGATCCCCTCGGCGGCGGCTTTCCCGCGTGCCGTCTCCAAGAGCGCCAGATCGCCAAGTTGCAGAAGCGCCTCGACCGCAGTGGTCTCGTCAGTCAAGCGGGCCAGCAGATCACCGAGCATGACGTTTGCCACTCCTCAATGGACGCGCAGTGCGTCGGCGCCGGCAAGCTCGACGCCCTCGATCCGTGCAGCGGAGACGAGGCGCGCGATATATTGCGCGTCCGCTCGCCGCCGCACGCTGTCGCGCAGATAGTCGGCGATGCGGGTGGCGACAATTTCAAACGGCAGCGTCCGGCCTTCATGCTTGCGATCGAGCCGGATGACGTGGAAGCCGTAGCGGGTCGCCACCGGCTCCGCGCACAGCGCGCCGGGCGTCAGCGCTAGCAGCGCTTGCTCGAATTCCGGTGTGGTCTGGCCGCGCGTGATCTGGCCGAGATTGCCGCCTTGCGCCGCCGAGGGGCAGCGCGAATAGGCTCGCGCCAGCGTGGCGAAGCAATCCGGATTCTCCTGCAGCGTCGCCAGCACGCCGGCGGCATCCGCGCGCGCCTGGGCGTGCGCCTCGCGATCCGCCGGCAATGCCGCAAACAGCATATGCGAGGCCTCGTAGATGTCGGGCGAGCGGAAACGGCTTTGATTGCGCTCATAGAAGCGCCGGCAGGTCGCCTCATCCGGTTCCGGGACCGTCACCTCGCGCTCGACCAGCGCCCGCATGACGGCCTCGTCGTCAGTCTCGCGCCGGCCGTCGGCGTCGCTGATCGGCTCGGGCGTGACGCCGAGATGGCGCGCCCTTTGCATCAGCAGTTCGCGGACCACCAAGGCGCGTGCGGCCTGCTGCCAGGCCGCGATCGGCTTTGCCGCCGCATGATGCTGCATCTCGCGCACAATCGCGTCGCGGGCGATGGCCACGCCGTTCACGCTGACGGCCATTGGTTTTGCTGCCGGGATTTGCGCGTGGGCGGAGCAAGTCGTCATCGCACCTACTCCGCCGGTTCCAGGCCGCGTGTCCGCCGCGTGCGTACCACCTGATAGCCGCGCCGGCCGAGATACCAGACCGGCGCGCTCCACACGTGCACCAGGCGGGTGAACGGGAAGACCAGGAAGATCGTCATGCCGAGGGCGAGGTGCACCTTGAAGATCGCCGGCACGCCGAGGATCAATGCGGAGACGCCAGGTTGCAGGGTCAGGATGCCCTGCGCCCAGGTCATGAACGTCACCATCACATGGCCGTCGAGGTGCTGCAGCGAAACCGGGATGGTGGCCAAGCCCAGCGTGAGCTGGGCATAGAGCATCAGCAGGATCGCGATATCGCCAAACGACGAGGTGGTGCGGATGCGTGCGTCGAACAGCCGGCGATGCACCAGCAACGTGATGCCGATGAAGCACAGGACACCGGCGACGCCGCCGACGCCGATCGCCATCCATTGCTTGAAGGTGTGCGAAATGCCGAGCGCCTCGAAGATCCAGATTGGCGTCAGCAGGCCGCCGAAATGACCGAGAAAGATGACCAGGATGCCGACATGGAACAGATTGGAGCCCCAGGTCAGCTGCCTGCGGCGCAGGAGTTGGCTCGATCCGCTGCGCCAAGTGTACTGCTCGCGGTCGAAGCGCAGCACGCTGCCGAGCAGGAACACGGTCAGGCAGAGATAGGGATACCAGCCGAAGACGATGTAGTTAATCAGTTCGCGCATGACCCAAGTCCTTATTGATGCGGCGAAGCGGCAGGGGCTGCCGGTGGCATGTCCGGCGCCGGTCGCAAGCCGCCGCGAATACGCGCGATCAACCCGTCCTTGCAGCCATCAGCGGCGCCGGGACCGAAGCTGACCGCCTCGTCGGCCCAAGCAGCATCGCGCGCCGCCATGTCGGTCGCATCCGGATCGGGCAGCGCGAGCAGCGCCGAGACGTCGTCGTCTTTCGGTTTTGCCGCCGCAAGCGCGACCAAAGCGCGAAATATGCCTTCATAAGCCGAGCGGCGCCTGCGTAGCCGTTCCGCCATGGCGGCAAGGATGTGCGCCGGCTGCGCCAGCATGTCGCGCGCCTCCGCGGCCGGCAGCGTCGAGAGGAATTCCAGGAACAGCGGCAGGAAGTCCGGCAATTCGGCCGGGTCCGGGACCAGGCCGGCTGTCTCGTATTGCGCCTTGAGATCGATCATGGCCTGGCCGCGATCGCGGCTCTCGCCATGCACGTGCTCGAACAGATGCAGGGATAGCGACCGCGTATGATCGAACAGCAGCACATAGCGCTCCTGCAGATCGTAAAGATCGTCGCCGGCGAGCTCTTTCAACAAGCGATGCAATTGATCGCGAACGCCGAACGACAGCGCCGGCTCGTTTTCGATCGCCTCGCTTATTTCACCGACCGCCTGTTGCAGTTCTGCGCTTGGGTAGGTCAGCAAGCCTGAGAGCGCTTTCAACACCTTGATCATCACACGACCTCCATCGGCGTCTTGGCGCGTTTGGGCGTGCCGAACAGATTGGCTTCGCTTGTGCCGCCCGAGCAGCCGTTGCCGAACGAGAAGCCGCACGAGCCGCGCAGGTCGTAGGCGTCCTCGTTGGTCTCGCGATGTGCGGTCGGGATGACGAAGCGATTCTCGTAATTGGCGATCGCCATGGTCTGATACATGTCCTCGATCGCCAGCGCGCTGAGGCCCACCCGTTTGGCGATCGCCTCGTCGATCACGCCGTCGACAGTCTTTGCCCGCATGTAGGCGCGCATCGCCAGCATGCGTTCAAGGCCTAGCGCGACCGGCTCTTCCTTGCCGGCGGTCAAGAGGTTGGCGAGGTATTTCAGCGGAATGCGCAAGCTGCGCACGTCCGGCATTTCGCCGTCGTGGTCGATCTTGCCGGCCTGCGCCGCCGATTGGATCGGCGAGAGCGGCGGCACGTACCAGACCATCGGCAGCGTGCGGTATTCCGGATGCAGCGGGAAGGCGACCTTCCACTCCATCGCCATTTTCCAGATCGGCGAACGCCGCGCGCCTTCCAGCCAGTTCTCGGCGATGCCGTCGGCGCGCGCTTGCGCGATCACCTGCGGATCCTTCGGATCGAGGAAGATCGACAGCTGCGCCTCGTAGAGATCCTGCTCGTTCTTGGCGCTGGCCGCTCTCTCGATGCGGTCGGCGTCATAAAGCACGACGCCGAGATAGCGGATGCGCCCGACGCAGGTCTCCGAACACACCGTCGGCTGGCCCGCCTCAATGCGCGGATAGCAGAAGATGCACTTCTCGGACTTGCCGCTCGACCAGTTGTAATAGACCTTCTTGTAGGGACAGCCCGACACGCACATGCGCCAGCCGCGGCACTTGTCTTGGTCGATAAGGACTATGCCGTCTTCCTCGCGCTTGTAGATCGCGCCGGACGGACAGGCGGCAACGCAGGCCGGGTTGAGGCAATGCTCGCACAGCCGCGGCAGGTACATCATGAAGGTGTTTTCGAACTGCCCGTAGATGTCCTTCTGCACACCCTCGAAATTGTAATCCTTCGACCGTTTGGCGAATTCGCCGCCGAGAATTTCCTCCCAATTGGGACCCCACTCGATCTTCTCCATGCGCTCGCCGGAGACCAGCGACCGCGGGCGCGCGGTCGGCATCGCCGGCATTTCCGGCGACTTCTGCAGGTGCTCGTAGTCGAAGGTGAACGGTTCGTAGTAGTCGTCGATCTCGGGCAGATCGGGATTGGCGAAAATATTGGCCAGCACCCGCCATTTCGAGCCGATACGCGGTTCGATTCTGCCGTTCTTCTTGCGGCGCCAGCCGCCGTTCCAGCGTTTCTGGTTTTCCCAATCCTTGGGATAGCCGATGCCAGGCTTGGTCTCGACGTTATTGAACCAGGCGTATTCCATGCCTTCGCGGCTGGTCCACACGTTCTTGCAGGTGACCGAACAGGTGTGGCACCCGATGCACTTGTCGAGGTTGAGCACCATCGCGATTTGCGCGCGGACTTTCATTCTGCGGCCTCCAGCTTGATTGTAGACTTGGGCGCGACGGGAAGAGGTTCGGGTTGATCGGTGGTCGGCTTGTCGAGCCAATCGACCTTCGACATCTTGCGCACGACGACGAATTCATCTCGGTTGGAGCCGACCGTGCCGTAATAGTTGAAGCCGTAGGATTGTTGGGCGTAGCCGCCGATCATGTGCGTCGGCTTGAGCACCGCGCGAGTCACCGAGTTGTGGATGCCGCCGCGCTGGCCGGTCATCTCCGAACCGGGCACGTTCACGATCTTTTCCTGCGCGTGATACATCAGGCACATGCCCTGCTTCACGCGCTGCGAAACCACCGCGCGCGCTACCAGCGCGCCGTTGGTGTTGAATGCCTCGATCCAGTCGTTGTCGACGATGCCGGCCTTCCTGGCGTCGATTTCGCTGATCCACACGATCGGACCGCCGCGCGACAGCGTCAGCATCAAGAGGTTATCGGTATACGTGGAGTGGATGCCCCACTTCTGGTGCGGTGTGATGAAGTTGAGCACGACCGCGTCGTTGCCATTCGGCTTGCGGTCGATGATCGGATTGACCGATTTTGTGTCGATCGGCGGACGATAGACGCAAAAGCCCTCGCCGAACGCGCGCATCCACAGATGATCCTGATAGAGCTGCTGGCGGCCGGTGAGCGTGCGCCAAGGGATCAGTTCGTGCACGTTGGTGTAGCCGGCGTTGTAGCAGACCTTCTCCGATTCCAATCCTGACCAGACCGGTGAGGAGATGATCTTACGCGGCTGCGCGACAATATCGCGGAAGCGGATTTTCTCGTCCTCCTTGGGAACCGCGAGATGGGTGTGCTCGAGCCCGGTGAAACCGCCGAGCGAAGTCCAGGCCTTGACCGCGACCTCGCCGTTGGTTTCCGGCGCCAGACTTAAGATGACTTCGCAGGCATCGATGTCGCTTTCGATCCGCGCCAGGCCTTTGGTCGCGCCTTCCTCGGTGACGGCGCCGTTGAGCCGCTTAAGGAAGTCGACCTCGTGCTCGGTATTCCAGCTCATGCCCTTGCCGCCATTGCCGAGCTTGGCCATCAGCGGCCCGAGCGAGGTGAAGCGCTTGTAGAGATTGGGATAGTCGCGTTCGACCACCGCCACCGCCGGCATGGTCTTGCCGGGAATCGGATCGATTTCGCCCTTCTTCCAGTCCTTGACGTCGAAGGCCTGCGCGATCTCGCCTGCCGTGTCGTGCAGGATCGGCGTCAGCACCAGGTCCTTCTCGACGCCGAGCACTTCCGGCGCCACCGCCGAGAACGCCTTGGCGATCCCCTTGTAGATGTCCCAGTCGTTGCGCGCTTCCCAGACTGGATCGACCGCCGAGGTCAGCGGGTGGATGAAGGGATGCATGTCGGAGGTGTTGAGATCGTTCTTCTCGTACCAGGTCGCGGTCGGCAGCACGATGTCGGAATACATGCAGGTCGTGGACATACGGAAATCGAGCGTGACCAAGAGGTCGAGCTTTCCTTCCGGCGCCTCCTCATGCCAGACGACCTCGCTTGGCTTTTTCTTGCCGTCCTCGCCGAGATCCTTGCCCATCACGCCGTGTTTGGTGCCGAGCAGGTGCTTGAGGAAATACTCATGGCCCTTGCCGGACGCGCCCAGCAGATTGGAACGCCAGACAAAGAGATTGCGCGGCCAGTTTTGCGGATTGTCCGGGTCGTCGCAGGCGAGCTTTAATTCACCCGATTTCAGAGCCTTGGCGACATAGTCCTTCGCTTCCAGGCCGGAGGCAGCGACCTTTTTGGCGACGTCAAGCGGATTGGCCTGAAGCTGCGGCGCGGAGGGTAGCCAGCCCATGCGTTCGGCGCGCACGTTGTAGTCGATCAGTGCGCCGTCCCAGGGACCTGCCGGCGCCGTCGGTGAGAGAATTTCCGACACGTCGAGCGTCTCGTAGCGCCACTGGTCGGTGTGGGCGTAAAACGCTGAGGTCGAATTCGCCTGCCGCGGTGGGCGACACCAATCGAGGCCAAAGGCGAGCGGTAGCCAGCCGGTTTGCGGCCGCAGCTTTTCCTGGCCGACATAATGCGACCAGCCGCCGCCCGATTGGCCGACGCATCCGCACATCACCAGCATGTTGATGATGCCGCGGTAGTTCATGTCCATGTGGTACCAGTGATTGAGACCGGCACCGACGATCACCATCGAGCGGCCCTTGGTCTTCTCGGCGTTGAGCGCGAACTCGCGCGCCACCGTGATGATCTGATCGCGCGGCACGCCGGTGATCTTTTCCGCCCAGGCGGGCGTATAAGGCTCGACGTCATCGTAGCTCTTGGCGAGATGCTCGCCGCCGAAGCCGCGATCGACGCCGTAATTCGCCACGAACAGATCGAACACCGACGCGACCAGCGTCTCGCCCTCGACCAGTTGCAGTTTTTTCACCGGCACATTGCGGATGAGCACGCCGGGATGATCTGTACCAAGGAAATGATCGTGCTCGCGGTTGCCGAAATAAGGGAAGCCGACCGGAGCGACGTCGTCCTTGATGGCGGAAAGCGACAGCCGCAGCTTGACGTCCTGCCCGTTTGAGGCTTTTTCCTCGAGGTTCCACTTGCCCTTCTCGCCCCAACGGAATCCGACCGAGCCTTTCGGCACGACGATCGCGCCGCTGGTCTCGTCATAGGCGAGCGTCTTCCACTCGGGATTATTCGCTTCGCCGCAGGATTTCACGACATCCGAGGCACGGATGAAGCGCTCCGGCACGGAGTGCGCGCCCTGCTTCACCAGCCGCACCAGCATCGGCATGTCGGTATATTGCCGCGCATAATCCTCGAAATACTTGGCCTGCCGGTCGATATGGAATTCTCGGAGGATGACGTGGCCCATGGCCATGCCGAGCGCGGCGTCGGTCCCCTGCTTGGGCGACATCCACAGATCGGCGAATTTCGAGGCTTCCGAATAATCCGGGCAGATCACCACGCTCTTGGCGCCGCGGTAACGCGCCTCGGTATAGAAGTGCGCGTCGGGCGTGCGCGTCTGCGGCACGTTCGAGCCCCAAAGCAGCAGGAAGCCTGCGTTAAACCAATCGGCGCTTTCGGGAACGTCGGTCTGCTCGCCCCAGGTCTGCGGAGAGGATGGCGGCAGGTCGCAATACCAGTCGTAGAACGACATGCTGACGCCGCCGAGCAGCGACAGATAGCGCGAACCGGCCGCATAGCTCACCATCGACATCGCCGGGATCGGCGAGAAGCCGAACACGCGGTCCGGCCCGTAGGTTTTCGCCGTATAGGCATTGGCCGACGCAATGATTTCATTGACCTCGTCCCAGGTCGAGCGGACGAAACCGCCGAGGCCGCGCTTGCTCACATAGGCGGCGCGCTTGGTTGGGTCTTCGACGATCGACTTCCAGGCGGCGACCGGCGTCCTGAGTGCGCGTGCCTCGCGCCACAGCTTGAGCAGCCGCGAACGCACCAGCGGATATTTCACGCGGTTGCCGGAATAGAGGTACCAGCTGTAGCTCGCGCCACGCGAACAGCCGCGCGGCTCGTGATTGGGCAGGTCGGGCCGCGTGCGCGGATAATCTGTCTGCTGCGTTTCCCAGGTGACGATGCCGCCCTTGACGTAAATCTTCCAGGAGCACGATCCGGTGCAGTTCACGCCATGCGTCGAGCGCACAATCTTGTCGTGCTGCCAGCGCTTGCGGTAACCGTCCTCCCAGTGTCGGTCCTCGTTGGTCACAATGCCGTGGCCGTCAGAAAAATCATCGACGACACGGTTGAAGAACGTCAGGCGATCAAGAAAATGACTCATCGTCCGGATTCCTTTATTCGGCCGGTTGCGCGGCGGCGGGCGGCAGCGGGCGTCCGCGTTCGATGTCGCGCAACAGGCCGCCGCGGCGGGTGTAGAAGAACCAGGTGATCGCCACGCAGGTGACGTAGAAGATCATGAAGCCCCATAGCGCCATGCTCGGGCCGCCGGTGAGCGAGATCGACGTGCCGTAGGCTTTGGGGATGAAGAAGGCGCCATAGGCTGCGACCGCCGAGGTGAAGCCGATGATCGCCGCCGATTCCATCTCGGCTTGCTTCTGCCGCAATGGCGGGCTCATCCCCGGCTCGAGGCGTGGAATCTCCACGCCCATAATCGCCGGGATCATCTGGAAAGTGGACGCGTTGCCGACGCCGGTGGCGAAGAACAGGATCATGAACATCGCGAAGAAACCCCAGAACGCTTCCGGCTGGTCCTTGATGCCGAGGAAATAGAGAACACCCGCCACCGCCGCGATCATCAGCGCGAACGTCCAGAACGTGACGCGGCCGCCGCCGTAACGATCCGACAACCAGCCGGTGGCCGAGCGTGACAGCGCGCCGACTAGCGGCCCGAGGAAGATGAACTTCAGCGAGTCGACTTGCGGGAACTGCGTCTTGGCCAAGAGCGGGAAGCCCGCCGAATAGCCGATGAACGAGCCGAAAGTGCCGGTATAGAGCCAGCACATCAGCCAGTTATGCTTGCGCTTGAAGATCGCTGCCTGATCGGCGAACGACGCCCGCATATCCTCGATGTCGTGCATGCCGAACCAGGCGGCAAAGGCCGACACGACGATGAACGGCACCCAGATGAACCCTGCGTTCTGCAGCCAAAGCTTGGTGGCGCCGGTCGCAGCGACCTGCGGATCGCCGCCGAACCAACCGAACACGCCGGTCGTGATCACCAGCGGAATGACGAATTGGCCGACGCTGACGCCGAGATTTCCAAGCCCGGCATTGAGCGCAAGCGCATTGCCCTTCTCCGCCTTGGGGAAAAAGAAACTGATGTTGGCCATCGAGGAGGCGAAGTTGCCGCCGCCGAGGCCGCACAGCAAAGCGAGCGACAGGAAGATGATGTAGGGCGTGTCCGGGCTCTGCACCGCAAGGCCGATGCCGACCGCAGGGACGATCAGCGACCACGTCGACACCGACGTCCACAGGCGCCCGCCGAAAATCGGCGGCATGAACGAATAGAAGATGCGCAGCGTCGCGCCCGACAGGCCGGGCATGGCCGCCAGCCAGAACAACTGATCGGTGGTGAACTTGAAGCCGACCGCAGGCAGCTTGGCGACCACCACCGACCACACCATCCAGATCACGAAGGCCAGCAGCAGCGCCGGAATCGAGATCCACAAATTGCGCCGGGCGATGGCGCGGCCCTTGCTCTCCCAGAACGCCGGATCCTCAGGTTTCCATTCCGCCAGCACATGTCCGGAGAGGACACCGACGTGCTTCTCCTCGTGGATCGGCTCCATTTCCGGGAATTCGGGCAGTTTGTGCAGCCCGGTGGCAAGCGCCTCGCGTTCCATGCGCTGGATGGCGAGATGCATCCACAGCAGCGAGCCGCCAGCAATGAGGAACAGCAGCATGAAGCAACTGGTCCAGATGCCGGTGAGGTCGTTGAGCGCACCGAAGGCGATCGGCAGCACGAAACCGCCGAGGCCGCCGATCATGCCGACCAAACCGCCGACCGAACCGACATTGTCCGGGTAGTAGACCGGGATGTGCTTGTACACCGCAGCCTTCCCCAGGCTCATGAAGAAGCCAAGCACGAAAATCAGGCAGGTAAAGGTGACGACGCCGGTCGCCATGTGGAAGTGGATCGGGCCTTGCGTGCTCAGCACGACGTATTCGGTCGGCGGATAGGCCAGGATGAATGTGATCAGCGCCGATACGCCGAACATCCAGTACATGATGCGGCGCGCACCATAGCGGTCGGACAGCACGCCGCCATAGGCGTGGAACAAGCTTGCTGGGATGGAATAGGCCGCGCCCAGCATGCCGGCGGTTTCGATATCGAGCTTGTAGACGCCGATCAGATAGCGTGGCAGCCACAGCGACAGGGCGACGAAGGCGCCGAAGGCGAAGAAATAGTAAAGCGAGAAGCGCCAGACCTGGACGTTCTTCAGCGCTTCAAGTTCGAGCCATGCGCTGTGCGGCCGCTCGCCGTTGGCGCGACGCGCCCGCTCGACCGGGTCCTCGCTGGTGGTGAACCAGAACAACACCGCCATGATCGCGATCGCGCTGGCCCAGACCTGGGCGGTCGTCTGCCAGCCATAAGCGACCAGCACGAAGGGCGCGCAGAACACTGTCACCGCCGCGCCGACATTGCCAGCGCCGAATATGCCGAACGCGGTGCTCTGTTTCTCAGCCGAATACCAGCGCGAGACATAGGCGATGCCGACCGCGAAGGAACCGCCGGCGACGCCGACGCCAAGTGCCGCAATCAGGAACTGAAGATATGTGTAGGCGTAGACCAGCAGGAAGGTCGCCACTGCGGCCGCCAGCATCACCACCGTGTGGACGCGGCGCCCACCGTATTGGTCGGTCCAGATGCCGAGGAAGATGCGGACAATCGACCCGGTGAGGATCGGCGTGCCGATAAGAAGTCCGAATTGCGTTTCGTTGAGGCCTAGCTGCTGCTTGATCTGAATGCCGATGATGGCAAAGAGGGTCCACACCGCGAAACAGACCGCGAAAGCGATGGTGGACATCCAGAGTGCGCGGCTTTGTCCTGGGACGCCGACTCTCGTTTTATTTTGCATGTTTGCCGCTATTTCAGATCAAGTTGTGACATTTGTTAGTCCTGACAAAGCAGGTGGCGGGACTAACCGCTTTGAGATCGGTCAATAAACTCAAATATTATTTATTGTCTGCTTGATTTACTGAGTTTGATCGACGGCCTGACCTTAGTAATACTGACGATTGATATTCTTTTTGGTCTGGTTGATAATTATCAAAAGCGATGCTCGATGCCGCCACGCGGTTTTCAGAAATCAGGGGCAGCTCATGCGACAGGCCGAATGGAAGCTCATCCGGGCGTTGCCGTTGTTCAGCGACGTGCGCGAGCCCCAGTTCAAGCTCCTGATGGGCGCGGCGTTCCTGCAGCGCTTTCCCGAACGGATGACCCTTATCAAAGAAGGTGAGCTGCCGGACTTTCTGCATATTGTCGTCGAGGGTTCGGTGGAGCTGTTCGGTACAGATGACGGGCGCGAGACGACCCTCGAGATCTTGCACCCGGTGACCACGTTCATCCTGGCAGCCGTCATTCGCGACGAGGTCTATCTCAAATCCGCGCGCACGCTGACGCGGGCGCAGATCCTGATGATCCCTGCGGTTGCGGTGCGCGATGTTTTCGGGCGTGATGCTGCCTTCGCGCGCGCTATCGTCAATGAGCTGGCCAATCGCTATCGCGGCCTCGTGCGCGCCCTCAAAGATGAGAAGCTGCGTACCGGCGCGCAGCGGCTCGCCAATTGGATCTTGCGGGCCAGCGCACAGGATCCTCGGCGGAATATTGAACTGGAATTCGACAAAAGAACGCTGGCGTCTCTGCTTGGGATGACGCCGGAAAACCTGTCGCGCAACTTCGCGTTGCTCACGAGCCACGGCGTAAAAGGCTCGGGCCGCGAGATCGTCGTCGAGGATGAGAACGCGTTGAAACAATTTGCCAAACCGAATGCGCTGATTGATGGGTGATTGAAGCGGCGGGTCGGACTGTCACCGCCTCGATTATGGGCCGCGGCCATTTCGCGACGGGCGGCGGCAGGACGCCGCTCAGGCATCGAACTTCGGAAACAGAACGTTGTTTTCGATGTGGATGTGCTCGGTCAGGTCCTCGGCTAGTTTCTCTAGACCGGCATAGAGCGCGCGCCAAGTCGTGCAGGCCTCCGCCGGAACCGCCAGATCTCCGGTCAAATCGGCGAGCGCCTTGAGCTCTTCACCATGGCTGTCGTGCTCGTGGCGCATAATGCCGATGGGATGCACAATCATCGGGTTGCCGCCGGCGAGCATCATCGGAAACAGAATTTGCTCTTCTTTCTGCATGTGCAATTCAAGTTCGCCATGCATGCGGGCGAGCAGATCGGAAAGTCCCTTGGGGACTGCGGGATGATCGGCATGCACGCTCTCCACGCGCAGCGCGAGATCGCGTAGTTCCGGCATTTCCCGCCGATGCACCTGGTGATAGCGGTCGAGAATATGCTGGATCAGGTCTTCGACGCTTTCCGGCGCGGTATTCGGCTCGGGCGATAGCGAGGAGAGCTCCGCTTCGATCGGCGCAAGATCTATCCCTTTGTGCCGGGCGGCCTGCTCGAGGCTTTCCGATCCGCCGCAGCAGAAGTCCAGCTTGTGCCGGCGGAAAACGGCCGTCGCCCCGGGCAGCCTGGCGGCAATATCGCCCAGGCTACGCGATGCCACCGATTGAGATGCGTCCCCACGCATGGAAATTCTCCTTTGCGCCATACTGGTATTTGAGTTACCAGTACGCCCCGAATATGGTAACGTCAATACCAATATAAGGCGCGCGCATGACGGCGGTAACCGGAGCGGACGATCGCGCGGAGCAGCGCGGCCGGCGCGCGCGCGAATTCAAGATGATCGCCGCTATGCTGCGCATGTATTGCCGCGCGCATCACGGCGCAAAGGACGCACCGCTTTGTCTGCATTGCGCCGAGTTGCACGAGTACGCGTGTCGGCGTCTGCAGCGATGCGTCTTCGGCGACGCCAAGCCGACCTGCGTCAACTGCGCGGTACATTGCTACAAAGCAAGCATGCGCGAGCGCGTCAGAGAGGCGATGCGCTGGGCCGGCCCGCGCATGCTGTGGCACCATCCCGTGCTGGCGATCAGGCACATGATCGATGGGCGCCTGCCGGCGCCGGCGCTTCAGCGATCGCCGTAACGCGGCTGCACGCTGCTGCTGCGCAGAAGGGCGCCCGCCAACGCACTGATGGCGGCAACGACGACCAGGATGAGAACGGCGCGCAGCCAGGGCTGGCCGAACGACACCCGCATTGCCGCAATCTGCCAGGCGGTCCAGAGCCAGATGGCGGCCGCGACGAACGCCAGCCCCTGCAGAAGCAGAAGGCTCCAGCGCTGGCGCACCAGGAACAACAGCGGCGCAACCACACTCAGCGCGACGCCGATCATATTGCCCAGGCGCAGGAAATGCGCGCCGATCAGCAACGCGGTAACGACGTAAACCGAAATTCTCGCAACCATGGCAGGCTTCCCCGCTGCAAAGTGCTGGTGGGTTACCGCTGCAATGTGGTATCGTCAATACCAGATATGGAGAGCCGAATGCGATTGCTGACATCGACCGACTTTGCCTTGCGCGTGCTGATGCGTCTGTCGGCAACGCCCGATATCCATGTCAGCACCGACACGCTTGCGCGCGAGTTGGTCATTTCGCGGCATCATCTGCACAAGATCGTGCAGTACCTCACCGAGGCAGGCCTGGTGCGCACGATCCGCGGCGCGCACGGCGGCGTGATGCTGGCGCGGCCGTCGGGCGAGATCAAAGTCGGCGAAGTGATCCGCAGCCACGAACACGATCAGGCTTTGGTGGAATGCTTCCGCGCCGACGGCGGAGCCTGCACGTTGCTGCCGCGCTGCCGCCTGCGCGGCATGCTCGACGCCGCCAAGAATGCGTTTTATCAGCACCTCGATCGCTACACACTGGCGGACTGCCTCGTCGGGCCCGGGTTATCCGCGCGCGAGCAACCAGATCGAAAACGACAGCGCCGCTCCGAGCATTCAGCGCAAAAGAGGCGCACTGGATGAATGTCGGCGTTTAGCGTTGCGAGGGGGCTACGCGCATTACCGCCCTCTTTTTTTCGCTTGTCGCTTAGCAGTCACCCGGCGTTAATCTTAATGGCACACACGTCTCGCGCGCGTGAGGCGGGCGCCGACACGCGAGCTCGGTCAGCAGACCGACCCGCGCACAGAGCGACCCGCTGGCGCCGCCTGGGCGGCGGTTGGCCGACATCGCCGATTCCTTTTTAGCGAATTCTTTTTAGTTCTCCATCGGGCCTTGCCGGACCTGCAGCGCATGAAACTTTGCTACTCTGCGGCTGCGTCGTCGGCACCGAGGTCGGTATTCTCTTGGTGCGATTAAGCCCGCTTTTTAGTT
>Ga0181532_10001925_pt1 | contig 19645 bp, 22 predicted proteins | sample PEATcosm2014_Bin_33_FD_119768 | JGI IMG/M metagenome (GOLD analysis project Ga0181532, IMG submission 119768) | Peatland microbial communities from MTU Mesocosm Facility, Houghton, MI, USA - PEATcosm2014_Bin11_30_metaG | ecosystem: Environmental > Terrestrial > Soil > Wetlands > Peat | place... | reverse complement strand
GTAGCCCGGCCACCCCAGTATTTTGGTCCAGTCGTTGTCTCGCACCCGCTGAGTGTACCCAGAGTTCTCAAAAATCAAAATGCCCATGAAATCAGGGGCTGTTCAGATTCCTGCTCAGAACCAATTAAGGTCGCAAGACCGTTGATGCCGCAGCATCGCCGACCCATTCGATCGCAGCGCATTTACTTCAACCGATTGTCTTGGGAAGCGAGCCAGGTAACGAGTAGTAGCGATATCTCCTCGCCTTTACCTAAAGTGACCAACTGTTCCCTCGCGCATCTAAGCTTGTACAGGTTACAGAAAGCAAAAATGAGATATGGGGCTGTCAAGGTTGAATTGGTTCGCAAGTTTCGCCCTGGCAGCGATTCTGTCTGCGCCCGCTTGGGGCGCAACTCCAGCGCTACCAGGAACACTCAATTATGTTGAAGGGCAGGCCGCGGTTGGCTCTGAAGCCCTGAATGCAAAATCCGTCGGAGCGGTAACTCTACAGAGCGGACGGACGCTCACCACCGAAACCGGCAAAGCGGAAATTCTGTTGACCCCAGGCGTATTTTTCCGCGTCGGAGACAACAGCTCCGCCACTCTGGTTTCGCCGAGCCTGACCAACACGGAAGTCTCGTTAACCAAAGGCCAGGCAATGGTCGAAGTCGCGGAAATCTACAAGGACAACCTGCTGCGTGTGCAGGAAGATGGCGCGACCACGCAGTTACTGAAGACGGGCTTGTATGGTTTTGATGCCAGCAACGGTGAAGTTCGCGTCTTCAAAGGCGAGGCCCTGGTACAGGACGGCGATCGGTACATCAAGGTCAAGGGCGGACACGAACTTGACCTGAACAATGCGGGCAATCTGAAGACCCGCAAGTTCGACAGATCGGCTTACGAGCAGAGCGACCTGTATCCCTTCGGCAATTTGAGGTCGCAGTACCTCGCCGAAGCCAACGTCTACGCCGCCGGCCTTTACCTTAACGGCGGTCCTGGTTGGTACGGTACCGGTTGGTACTGGGACCCGTTCTTCATGGATTACACCTGGATTCCGGGCGACGGGATGTTCTTCAGCCCATTCGGCTGGGGGTTCTACTCGCCGTGGCTGGTCCCCTACGCTCCGTACTATGGGCGTTACTACCCCTACGGCTACGGAGGGCACTCAAGACCGTACTACGCTGGTCGTGCTGGACCTTACGTCGGCCGTTCTGGCTACGCTGCGTCCCACGGGGGGAACGGATTCCGTGGATTTGCCGCGCCACACAGCTTCGGCGTGATGGGCGGAGGGTTTCACGGCGGGGGACGCTAGCTACCTCGTTTGGCACGCTCGGGGAGCAAAATACCCCGCCCGATGACTGCAACCTCATGAAACTTGTGCGCATCTTACGGGTAGATTTCGCATAATGGCTCTGAATCGCTTTGCCGTTCGCGAGTTCAATCCCTAGCCCCTCCGTCGCGCAAGCGAGCAGTCCTTCGAAGGAGGTTGATCATGAGACACGCTGTATCACTCGTGACGCTCCTGCTGGTTCTCTCCGCCATCGCCTTTGGCCAGAGTGCCAACTCTGCCGGGGACCGCGCGGGAGTACAACAAGTAAGCGTTTCACCAGGTGAAAGCACAATTACAGGATGTCTGGCCGGCCATCCAGACGAATACCGGTTGACAGAAAATAACGGGACGATGCACCTGCTGATTGGACCGAATGCCCTAGCCAAATATGTGGGCCAGATGGTTCAGTTGACCGGCTACCGAGACAATAATCGTGATGCCAGTGCGAGCAGCGACGAAGGTACGGCGCATGGCATGCGTTTCTTCCAAGTCGAAGACATTGTTCCGGAATCCGGTAAATGCAAGTAATTCCCAAGACCTGGCAGAAGGGCCAGTCACGCAAGACCGCGAGAAGACTGCCAGGGAGGGCCAAAAACTCTTGGACCACAGTGAGCCGAATGTGGTCCAAGATCGTCCAATAACACCGGGGGGTGCTGTTGCCAGGCAGCGGGCATTCACGCAGCAGAGTAACTGGAGCGGCTGTGGGCCGTACTCTGCTGCTGTGCGCGTCGGTTCTCCTGCTTGTACTGGCCCGTGTTTCCCCACCCTGTTTCCCGCACACCCTCTCTCTCAAGTCGACTGTTAGCTCCTGTATGCAAGTCGAGCACCGACAATGCTTCGACTGTGGATTGGAGTGGAACTTCGCGCCTAAAGTGTTTCAGTTGGCTCCCCGGCCTGCTCTGGTGCTCGGACTGATCCAGGAGATGGACCCTCTTCCGACGTTCCATCTCAAAGGTTTTCATTACAATCGCCCGCCACCCTCAAGCTAACCCCAGACCGGCTCCACGGATGCACTTCCCGGAGCAGGCATGGGCTTTCTTTAATTTTTGTTTTCGCATTCGTAGATATCTACACTCCAGGCAAACCAATTAGCAGCAAGCGATAGGCCCGCAGATGTGGAGGCCGTAGCTGGCAACTTGGAGAGGTGAATGCGATGAGGATCCTTTGTGTCGAGAACCGCTCTGACCACATGGCAACCCTGAAGGACGGTCTCGAGAGAACCGGGTTCGAGGTTATTACTGCAGCCACTGCTGAGGAAGCTCTGGGCCTGCTGATGACGGAGCTGATTGAGGGAGTGCTTTTGGAATACGATCTGCCCGACGCTACTGGGGCGACCGTGCGAGCTGAGATGAAACTGCTGCGGCCGGATGTTCCCGTCCTGCTGTTCAACGGAATCAGCAGTCAGACGCCGTTCTTACTCCGCTTCTTTGCGTCCTATCTCCGAAACGCCCGGCCCGAGGACGGAAACGGAAAGTGAGCCGACTGAGCTCGGCTTTGGAGGCTCGAGTTGGGCATCAGCGCCGTGTACTGGTTGGATCTCCGCGCGGATCACGAGCTGAGACATGCACATACAGAATCAAGTGCGCTATCTGGGAGATCATAAGCGCCGCCGAGTCTAACTGTTTATGACAAAAGCCGTTCATTTCGAAGAGGAGGTTGCCATGAACCGACGGCCCTTTGAGGTCGCCTTGTCCGTGTTTGCATTCAGTGTCACTGCCGAGCTAGTGTGTATCAAGATTCTCCGTGGCTCGTTGAGCGATTGGCTCAATCATCCCCACCGCCAGTTGCTTCTGCTCTCCCTGGTCCTGGTCAATCTGCTGAACGCCGCCACCGCCATGTATTTCTGCTCACGGGCCGCGAGGGCGGAGGTCAATTTGAAACTCAGGGAGAGAAGGCAGGAACAGATTGGCATTTACCTGAATCATCACCTGCGCAATGCCCTCTCGATTGTCCAGAATGCCGCCTTCCTGACGAACGATGCGCAGACCATCAAGCAATGTGATGAAGCGGTGGAGCGTATCGCCAGCGTCCTTGTAAGCGCCGAGGCTGGCTTGACCGATCCCAGTGCTGTCCTCTTCGCGACCGTAAAAGCCAAACGCTCAGGTGTTAAGAGTGGCAACGCATGAGCATTCGTCAATGGCGGGAACTCGGACCGCCCGGCTAAAGTGTTCTGGCTGCGTAAATCAAGTATGCCGCTAATATGACTCCAAACAGCGCAGCAATTACGCCAAGAACGGTAACGATTGCACCCGCCGGTTGAAACTCACTGGCATTCAACCGGTGCATGGTGGTTCGGTATCTGATCAACGATACCAGCGCCATAAATATGCCCATGGCAATAAAGCCCACTCCGATCGCCAGCGACATCCCGCTTTGACGTTCGGCATTGCCTTGCATCCGCAAGAATTCACGCAGGGTAATTCCAAACCTTGCCACAACGAAGCCGAACACAATAATGCTGATGCTGGTGCGAATCCATGCCAGGAAAGTGCGCTCGTTTGCGAGATGGTCGCCAGCTTTGCCGGGTTGAGTTGGGGGAATTGACGCTGTCATAAGAACTGGTTCCTCACCACCGGCCCACTTCATAGATGCCGAACGCGAGTACAGGACGGCTTTTCTCATCAACCCTATTGGCCCTTGATGGTGGGGTAGCCCTTGTACACCCAGTTAGCCCCGAAGTTATCGGCGATGTAGAGCACCTTCACGTTGGTGAAGCCCGCTTTGTGCAGCGCGTCATATGCAGGCCGCACGTTGGGACAGTGGCTCCAGGGGCAGCACCCGCAATAGAGCACGATGAATGTATTGCGTGGCAGCGCCTTCACCCGCTTGCCAAGAAATTCGATGCCCTGCGAATTCGAGCCGGCCCCGATGTACTCGGAGCCGGGAATGTGTGCCTGCATATACAGAAGAGAAGGGCCGACGTTCAGGATCAGTGGCTTCTCGCCTTTGGGCGACTGAAGAATGTTGAGCAGGTCCTCGGGATTGATCAGTTGCGCGCTGCCCGGCGCGAAGTCCGATGCGGCTGATTGCGGTTGCATAGGTTCCGCCGAGCCTGCGCTGCGACCCGAAAAGACATTCGCCAGCGCGCGACGGCTGGGTACGACCCTCGCCGCTAAGATTCCGAGGGCAACTATGAGACAGACATACCTGAATGATTTTTTCACAGGAGTCCTCTACATAGACGCGGTCGGCTCTTGGCGGTAACACGACCGCTATCCATGAGCATAAACCATGCGCGCAGAGAAAACTCCGCAGCGACCATCGTGCTCTTATGGTCCGCAGCCCTTTTTCGCGGCAGGGGTTTGACCCACGGACAAGGTTGGTTCGCCCGTCGTATGGCACCGGGACCCGGCGCCGCCTGCGCTCCTTCAAGTAGGAACGCCGAGCTTGGGCAGAAGCCACTGCATCAGCACGATGTTCACAACGAGGAACGCGACTATCAATAACCAGGCAGGTATACTTGCCTTCGATTACACGCGACCTACGCTTTCACTCCCAGTTTACGCAGAAAGGCCATTCTGTATTACATGGTGGAAAATCACCGGCGCCGCCAACGTTGGCGCTCGCGCCGGAAACTTCGGAGGTACCAGTATGACCATCGAAGGCACGTTGCGCCTGATCGCATAGAGGTATTAATTACAGATAAAACACCCCAGCGAGGACGACTCGCTGGGGCTAACCAGAAGTTACTCTACAGGAGTGAGCCGAAGTTTATGCCTCGCTGGACTGAAGCGCAAGGGAAATAAAATAGGTTGAAATAAAATAGGTCCCAGCAATTCGTGGCCACGAACCCACTGGATGCCACTTGTGCAAGTGTCAGACGCGCAAGTCACACCCGCAGGGGCCGCTCGGGGTTTTGCCTTGGATGCGCCCAAATCCCTATCCCTCGGACAGCCCACTGCGGGCGAGAGGAGGTGACTTAAGTGTCACGCAAAGAGCAGATCGCTGTCTGTGACGACGGTCACGAGGAGCACGGTCATCCAGAATTCCTCTTCGACCTGTACTGACAGTGGGTCAAGGCAGATTTCACACACTACCCATCCCGGCGACAACGGTATGGCGGTCTGAATCCGGTATACAATACGCGGGTTTGCCGGGAAGCTCGGACGGGAACAGCGTAGTGCGGGCCGGAGCACCTGCTGGTTTCTGACTCCTCTGCATCTCGGAGGGAGAGTTCGCAAATGGCGAACCCTGCGATCACAAGCGGAGCCAACAGTCCGATTGCGGAACTCGATGTTCTGTGGGTGACTGCCGGCCTGGGGTGCGATGGCGACACCATCGCGATGACGGCCGCGACGCAGCCAAGCATCGAAGACGTAGTGATGGGCGCGCTGCCGTGGATTCCCAAAATCGATTTCCATAACCCTTTCCTTGCGATTGAAAACGGAGACGAGTTTCTGAAGCCCTTCCATCTGGCTGCCGAAGGCAAGCTTCGGCCGTTCATCTTGGTGGTCGAAGGATCGATTCCCAATGAGCACAACAAAGCAGAAGGTTACTGGGCGTCGTGGGGGACGGACCAGAAGACGGGCGAGCCCATCCTGACCTGCGACTGGATCGACCGGTTGGCTCCCAAGGCCTGGGCAGTTGTGGCGGCCGGCACCTGCGCAACCTACGGCGGGATTCATGCGATGGAAGGAAACCCGACCGGCTGCATGGGTCTGGCTGACTACCTGGGATGGCAATGGAAATCGACAGCCAACATTCCCATCGTGTGCGTTCCGGGTTGCCCGGTGCAGCCGGACAACATGATGGAGACGCTGCTGTATCTGTTTCATGGCCCAATCGCAACCTGACGACTCCGTCTTCGATTCCGAGCAGCGCTGCTTGGCTACGACGGTGGCGAGATCAAGCGGCGGCATCTGGCTGACTTCCCGCTCGTGGTCCACTGCGACTACATTCCCCGAATTCAGGAAGTCCAGGCTTCCACGTACCACATTATTCGCGAATCGCTTGAGGTGCTCCGCCGTGGCCAAGCTTGAACTGTTCGGAACGGCGAGTTGTCCCTACACGCAGGAGATGCGGGAGTGGCTCGAATGGAAGCGCTCCGAATTCGTCGAGTATGATGTTGAGGAGGACCCATCAGCGCGAAAGCGTCTACTGGCCCTTGTTCGAGATCAGAGCGCTGTTCCTGTGCTGGTCGAGGATAACAAAGTTGTTCAAGTGGGCTGGCATGGACGCGCCTGTGTGCTCGGAAGGGCAAAATCGGATCTGTCCAGACATGATCGCAAGGATGCCGCGCCTTGACCGAGCGGCGGCCTTTCAAGGACCGCCCGAAATCATCTTGTAGGTAGCGGAGTTCATTGGAGGATAGCTGGGGTGTCGTGTTCGAGACAACGCCGACACGTCGCCGCACGATTTCACTGAGGCAGCGATGGCGAATAATCCCTTTTCACGACGGCGCGTATGACCATGGCATTGAGTGCCGGTCTTCTAGCTTTGCCCTTTGTCACTTGCCGCTGCGTCAGCGGTCACAGACAAACCGCTTGGGGCGCGAGATCATAAAGCTGAAGCAACCTCGCAAGCCCTATCGGCGCTGGATCCTGTCACATCGTGCGACAGATTGTGTCTCGGCCCGCGGCTGCAGAGGTCATCTTCCAATGAGGTGCCTATGCTGATGCGGAAGACAATCCTCTTCTTCTGCTGCTGGACTGCACTTCAATTAAACGCGCAGGACAAGTCTCTCATCACCGTACGTGGAAGTGAAGTAAACAATGGCGTCGTCATCGTCACCGTACACCAGGCGAGTCCAACGGAGGGGAAGGCATCCTTCGTGCTGCAGTGCAACAAGGGAGTCTCCGACTGTAAGGTTCCTGAACTGGGTAACTATGTGATGGTTCGCCTTCCCAAGAACTACGGTATGTACGATTGCGCGAATGTCGATCTGTACCCGTCTTCAGCGGATCCTGAAACCAGCAAGAAGATTGGGGAATACTGTCTGGTTGACAAGTAACGGGAAGCGCGTCACAGCGCGTTCGATCGTCACGGAGTTTGAAGAACCTCAAGGGCTTTCAGCCGGTTTAGAAGGAAATTGCTCAGAAAGCTCGCCTATACGGTAGTAATGCTCAAGTCCTCCTGCGGTGAACCACGGCGGTCGGCATCCTGGATTGGAGTAAGGTTTCCTTCTGCGCAGGGACTCGCGGTGATCGGATTCGCTTTGATCGCCTTGTGACCTGGCGGGCAGCGCGAGTGGGCGATCCGGCGCCCGATTTCACCGCAACAGATACTAACGGTGAAATCCATCAGCTTTCGGAATACCAAGGCAAATTCGTGGTTCTGGAATGGACGAACCGCGGCTGCCCTTATACTCAGAAGCACTACAACAGCGGAAACATGCAGCGCCTGCAGCGTGAATGGACCAGCAGGGGCGTGGTCTGGCTCACCGTAATTTCATCTGCGCCGGGCAAGCAGGGTTACGTTACCGCATCCGAAGAGAACGCTTATCTTAAGAAGGCTAACGCCGCACCCACTGCCGTTCTGCTGGATCCGGCTGGCACCCTGGCTCGTCTCTACGACGCAAAGACCACGCCACATTTCATCAACCCCAAAGGAGTCCTGATTTATAACGGGGCGATGACGACCGTCCGACGACCGACCTTGCAGATGTGAACAGCGCAAGAAACTATGTATCGCCTGCGCTCGAAGAGGCTACCTCGGGCCAGCCGGTTAGCAATCCGACATCGCGTCCTTACGGATGCTCGGTCAAGTATGCGGACTAGACTTTCGATACTATCGCGTCGGAACCGACCAGGCCCGCATGAAGGGCTGTTACGATGTGTGGGGGTGTATTGGTGAATGTCATGCGGGCTACGCCGCAATTGCTGCCGTTGCTTCTGGGATTGGTTTGCGGGAACACGGTTGCAGCCCAGCAACTCGACGCCAACAATTGGGGCAAGGCAACTCCCGGGGTGACGCTGGTCGCTCGTGAAGGGTCTCGGGACCACACCGAGCAAGGAACCGTCCTCTGGTACAACCTCATCGGGAAGGGTTTCCCCGACGGGGTGGTTTACAACCTTTGGAGATTGATTCCGGGGAAGTCGCCGGAGCTGCTCACCAAAGGAGTCAGTTTCGACACCCAAGGCGTGCTCATTTGCTCCGGCAAACCTGGCTATTGCTCAGGCACGGGAGCAGACGATCCGGTTAACCTCAAGACCACCGCCAGCCTTGGCGAGGAGAAGCGCATGGCGGTTGTTTCCGAAGACGGTAGGATCGCCGGTTTTGCCGATGCAGTTCCGTTTCCCATCGCAGCCGCCGACAAGAACTGCCAACTCACTGTGGTTCGCATGTCGCCGTTGGCTAACGTCGTACTCGCCAGCGCTTCAGGGCTGAAGCCGAATCAAACCCTCGCCGTCAGCAAGCGCTACGGGTACGAGAGCACTTCGGCGAAGTACACGGCAGGTCCGGATGGTAAATGGGAGTCGCTGATCAACACCGAACCTACGATACAGCCGAAAGGCAAAGCCTCGATCTCCATTTCCGATGGCAGCTGTGCGCTTTCGGTGACTTTCGATTACGGTCCGGGAAGTAACAAGCCGCAGTAAATCGAGCAGTCGGTAGCAAAGCGAGCTTTAGCTCGAAGGCGGGCTCAGCGGCCGGCTTCGTCAATGACGTAGCCGGAGATCGCTCACAGGATTGAAACAGGACGTTCCAAGCCGCGAATCTTCCGTGCATGGTGTCGCCGAAGATAGACGAAAGCCAGTACCGCTGCGAAACTCAGGACGATAAAGTGGGGCCAGTGGAGCCCCATGCCGGTTTCGCCCTTCACTACCTGCAGGGGTAATGAGAAATCAGCATGGTCGGAATTACGCTGGACGGAGATGCTCAGAGTCCAGTCGCCTTCTGCGGGGAAGTTAACCTCCGCAGTTTGCAACAGCTTGTTCTCCGATTGTTCATGCGTCGCATGGACAGGGGAGGATGGCATCTTTGAATCAGCAGACGGATGGACGGTGAGATCGACGGTTGTATCCAATAGCGTGTCGTGCATGGTTCGATCCTGAACCAGCACGCTGACATTTGCTGGACCGCTGGCAAGATCGCCGGGAGGGGCAAAAACAGCCACGGCAAAGGCCCCCGTCGTCGCTCTGAGTCGAACCACCTGATCGTCGTCGTCGCTCGAACTCGACGCCACTAACCCGGCAAAGCACACGCCAGTGACAACGAACAACATCACAAAGGAAATCGCTTCGATGGCTTTGCCGTTCCATTTTCTCTGCACAAAGCCAGAAAGGACCGGGATTCGCTGTGGAGCCGTCAGGAGCGCATCAAGAGACGACGCCTCACGCTTGCGCGCAGAGATGTTCTCCGCTGGGGATAACTTCCTCGAAAGACACTGACCTGCAATTACGATGGCGGGAAGGATGAATGCCAGCGATCCGACAACCCACATGATCGCTCCGGCGGCAACCTGGTCCTCTTGTGCGGAGAAACCAAACAGTCGAGGTATGGCTGCATACGAGGGATACAGCATGCGATCAGAGAAAACCAGGATCGCAGACAGAACGGTGTTCTGAAGGTCAGCGACCAACAGGTACGGCACCATCGCCCATCGTGGCCACTGCGCGCGGCTGGGCCAGGGCTGCACCACCGGCCACCAGAAAATGATTGAGGTGATGAAAAAGCACGCATGTTCTACTTCGTGCCACGATGCCGATGACAGAGCCAACTCATAGAGTGCTGGAGTATGCCAGGCGAACATTACTCCACCCATCAGCAGTAAGGCAAAGACTGGATTCGTGAGCGTCTGTCCGATGCGATTAGCGATGGACCAGTTGAGAAATGGTCCGGCAAATTCGCGCGCCGCAAAGATCGGCAACCCGCGTACTATCGGGATCAATGGTGCACCCAGCAGCATCAGCGGCGGAGCCACCATCATCAGCAGCATGTGCTGCAACATGTGAGCGGTGAGCACGAATCCGGAGAAGGTATCGAGCGGCGAGGCGAGCGCAACCCAGAGAGAGAAAAGCCCCAGAAGGAAACTGAAGGCCCGCCAGGGGGGCAGGTAGGGCAAGCCGGCGCGCTTCAACAGCCACCAGCCGCGCATATACAGCAACGCGGTCAGGACTAGGGCGAATGTGGCAGCCGGAGGTATCGCCCAGGAACGCAGCGCGGCATGATAGACGGGCTGCATGGCTTGTCAGCGGCTGTTGGCAGCAGGAGGGCTCTGTTCTTCCTGCGTAATCAATGCCTGCGATGCGTCGCGTGCCGGCGGTTGGCCTCCGGGGCGCAAAGTCTCTAGGAAAGAAACCAGAGCGGTCACTTCCGGCGGAGTCAGGTTCTTCCCATAGGCCGGCATGTTGCCTCCGCCTTGAATGACTTGCCGCACAAGCTGGTCGCGGGTGAGTTTAGTTGCGACTTTGTCGAGGGCCGGCCCCCGTTTACCGCCGGAGCCGCCGATCGAGTGACAGTTGCGGCACTGCTTGACCTGAAATACGAGCGCGCCTTGACGTTCGAGCGGGCTTCTTCCATTCAGCATACTGACTGGAACAGGGTCGCCACTCCAGCCGTTCATTACGGGGCTCCAGGGCGAGTAGGTCGCAAGGCGGGTGAAAGTGCCGAGGGCAACCGCAATCAACAGCAAAGTGAGTACCGCAACCGGCCGCCGCTTCCAACTCTTCTCTCCTTCGCCGGACATGAAGGGCAGCAGAATCAGGAAACCGATGACAATGACTGGCGCGATAAGGAGAAAGGGAGTTTCCATTTCCGGCGGCAGCAACGCCAGAAGCGCATACAGCCAAAGGAAGAAGAAATCTGGCTTGGGAACGGTCTGTACGATCGTGGGATCGGGTATGCCGCTCGGCCCAAACGGGCCGAAGAACGCCGCACACAACATCACGCTGACGATAATGGCGGCGGAGAAGAACATGTCCTTCCAAATCGCGGCGGGCATGAATGGAACACCGTTCTTGTGCGTCAGCTCTGCGTACTCCTTGAGGTAGGTGGACCGGCGAATGATGCGCCCGGGCATCGGCCATTCGTTGATGCCCAGCTTCAAAACCATCAGCAGGTGCAAGGAGACAAATCCGATGAGCAGGCCGGGAATCACGAAAACGTGCAGGGCGAAGAATCGAGACAGGGTGTCGCCCGCGATGATGGGGCCGCCCAGCAGCATGCGAACGAGGTAGGGGCCCAGAACCGGCACTCGGCCGGTGATGGCGGCGCCAATGCCAATCCCCCAGTACGCGTCCTGGTCAAAACGCAGGACCTGTCCGGTGAACGCCATCCCGAGGGTCATCAGAAGCAGGAACACGCCAACGATCCAGGTGAGCTCGCGCGGGAACTTGTAGGCGCCGAACAGAAACACCTGGCACATGTGGATGAGCACCACGGCAACCATGAAGTTGGAGCCCCAACCGTGCACTGAGCGCAGGAACCATCCCAGCGTGACGTCGTGGTTAAGATACTGCAGGCTGTTCCAGGCTTCGCCGGCCGAGGGGACATAAATAAGCGCGAGCATGATGCCGGTAAAGACCTGCAAAATGAAGATCGTGAGCGCGGCGCTACCGAAGACGTACCACCAGCTCGCCGACTTGCGGGGCACCGGATGGGCAACCGATTCGCGGATGACTTCGCCGAGCTGCAACCGCTGCTCGAACCAGTTGCCGATCTTCTCTAGCCTTGACATCCGTTTTCTCTCTTTTTCAGGCTAGCCGTTGTGGAGAGGGTCGGCAGTTGTCCAGCTTCGATCAGTAAGTGGCCGTTTTCGACTTTGTACTCGTACTGAAACAGCCCGCGCGGGGGTGGGCCGGAAGCTCGCGATCCATCCTGGTAGTACACGCCGCCGTGGCAGGGGCACATGAAAAGGCCCGATTGCGCAAACCAGCGCACTGGGCATCCCAGGTGGGCGCAGTTGATGGCGAAAACCTGGAACTGTTCGCCCTGGATGCGGCGCACCCAGCAGGGAATGTGATCGGTGTCTCCGTCCCAGGAGTTGGAAATGGGATTCTGAAATTTTGCGAGACGCGTCTGGCCTTCCGGGAACTCATCGAGTTCGCCCAGAGAAACCCAACGCTTATACTGACCGCGATCTCCGCGTAGGATCGGCGAAAGCAGGTAGCCGATCACCGGGGTGGCCAAAACCACGACCGCCAGGCCGTTCAGCAGCAGGCCGATTTTGGCGAACACGTCACGGCGTGAAATCTCAGCCTTGTCATCAGCTTCTTTTGCCGTCACCGGCTCCTGACTCAATGAACACCTCCAGGCAAAGATGGGTTTGCCGCAGGAACCACTCCAACCTGCTTCGGCCGCTGCGCCACAAGCCAGGCCACAACATCGGAAATCTCCTGATCGGTCATTGGCCTGTCGGAGAGGTTATTCCGCCAATCGGGCGCATCGAAGTCAGGACGGCCAGTGATGACGATGGTGCGCAACCCCTGATCGCTGATCAGGCTGAGATAGGCGCCGTTGGTGACCGAACCTGCTTTCGGCCCGCCTTGCGCTCCTGTCCCGTGGCACGAAGAACAAAATGTCGAGTAAACGGCCTGCCCTTGTTGCGGATTGCCGGGCGTCTTGGCTGCATAAGGCGGAGTAACAACGCCACTCAGAACATCGGGCTTGCCCCAGCGCTGGCGGATGCCGCGAATGATCGAGTTGATCTGCTCGTCGGTCAACATGCCGCCTTCCTTCTGCCCGAAGGCAGACATCGCGGTGCCGGGCCGTCCCTTGGAGATGGTTGTGCGCAGCGTGTCATCGTCGACAATCGCCAGATAGACGGGATCGAAGAGCGCCATGGCCGCTCCGTTCCTGCCCTCGGCGCCGTGGCAACCAGCACAGTTCTGGCCGTAGAGAATTACGGGGTCGAGGATGGAATCCGGCCGGGGGACTTCCGGGCCGGGCGCGGGCTTGCCGCTGAGTGAACAAGCTGAGAGCGACAGAAACGCCGCAAGCGACACCGCCGCCAATGCAGATTGCCGCCTCATTGCCGCGTGTCCTCGCCGTCGCGTTCGTGGATGATGCCAGGCGCTTCGATTCCGGCTCGCATGGCGAGAGGAAGGTTCTCCGACGTCCACACTTTGTGCTGACGCACCACGACGAGGCCGGCAACAATACCAAACGCGACTTGCGAAGCGGCGAACCACCACCAATTGATACGCTCGTCCAGCAGCGGGTTTACAAAGCCAATGATGTGGTAAAGCAGCCCTGTCCAAATTAGCGGCGCAATTACACCGCCCAGGAGGATTGGGCGATTCGGAAGCATGGGAAGCATCGCGCCATACAGAAGACCGACGAGGAGCGAGGTTGAAATGTGCAGCGCCAGCGAGAAGAGAAACCATGCCAGTTGGAAGTGCAGCATCTCCTCGACGGATGGCATTGCGGACGGCGCGTATAAGCTGCCTGCCAACAGATTTATCGGATACCAGACGCTATCGTAAAAAATGAGCCCATACAGCATGGCCAGCAGTGCCATGGCGACAGCGCCCGCAAGTCCGCCCTTTACGCCGGCGGAGATCGGGTAGATTTTCAGAGGCAGCCAGGCGCGCTGAACCGGTTGAGCGACCCGCAGCCGCGCCACCTCGCGCGGAGCGACGATTGCGAGTTCCGGCTCGGGAACGACAGGGACCACTTCGTGTTGTTCATGAGGAAGCACCTGGCGAAACCACCCGACCGCTCCGGCAATGTACAGGATCGCTCCGAGGACGCTGATCGACGCGTTGGTCAGCAAGCCCGCGAAGATCAACGAGACCCCAATCGCCAGGACAAACGGCCACGCCGTCGGCGCCGGCAGCACCACGGTTGGCGTCTCGGGATTGCCGGCGATGTTCTGGTCTGGCGTTTCCATGACGTTGTTACCTATCGTGCTACGAAGTACACGACCGTGAGTACGACGACCCACACGGCGTCAACAAAGTGCCAATACATCGCAAAGACTTCGATTCGGGGCGCATGCTCTAGCTTCACCAATCCAAGCGCCGTGAAGATCATGATGATCGAAAGGCCGGTCAGCCCAACGATCACGTGGAATGCGTGTAACCCGACAAGCGAGTAAAACGTCGTTCCAAATAGACTCGAGCTGATGGTCAACCCCTCGTCGTAGATCAGGTGGTACCATTCCCGGGCTGTGCCCAGGATGAAGATCGTTCCCAGCGCAATGGTGAACAGCCACCAGATTCCGAACAACCGGGTCTTACCCTGCGCAATGACCCGTTCCGCCATGACAATCGTAAAGCTGCTGGAGAACAGGCAGACGGAGTTGAAGATGGGAACGTGGAGAACTTCGCGTGGCGTCGGACCGTTAAGACTTTTCCCGGCGTAGTACAGATAGGCAACCACGAAGATGCTAAAGATCGCCGATTCGGCGGCGATCAGGCACCACATGCCCACGCGTCCCCGCAATTCGTGCGCGAGCGGCATTTCGGGTTGATTCAGTGTAACCGATGCAACTGCCAAGCGTTGCTCCTTTTCGGGCGGTTACTCGTACTTCCAGTCAGGATCTTCGGGATGTTTCAAATCCCACAGCGGACGACGGCTCCTCACCGCCGGGATCTTCGCGAAGTTATAGTCCGGCGGCGGAGAGGTAGTGGCCCACTCCAGCGTCCAGGCATCCCAAGGATCATTTCCGGCCGGTTTCCCTTTGAAATAAGACCATAAGAAGTTCACCACCCAGAACAGGATTCCGATGATCTGGAAGATGACGCCGAGCGAAATGATTAAGTTCCAGATCTCCCATCCCCGCCCCGCTTCGTAGGTGTAAATGCGGCGTGGCATGCCCAGCACGCCAGGGATGTGCATGAAATCGAACGTGAGATGGAAGCCAATGAGGAAGAGCCAGAAATGCCATTTGCCGAGGGTTTCGTTCCACATCCGGCCAGTGACCTTGGGATACCAGTAGTAGAGAGCGGCGAAGATGGTGAACACGAGTCCGCCGATAAGAACGTAATGAAAATGCGCCACCACAAAGTAGGAATTGCCGAGCTGCCAGTCAAACGGTGATGCCGACAGCATGATGCCGGTCAACCCTGCGATGAGGAACTGAAACAGGAAGCCGATGCAAAACATCATTGGGATGGTGAATCGGATTTTTCCGCCCCACATCGTTCCCAGCCAGTTGAAGATTTTGATTCCCGTGGGCACGCCAACCGCCATGGTCGAAGCGGTAAAGAAGGCATTGGCGTAGGACGTCATTCCGATGGTGAACATGTGGTGGGCCCACACGCCAAGGCTGAGGAACCCGATGCTCAACGTGGCGGCTACCATGATGGCATAGCCGAAGATCGGTTTTCGCGAGAAGACGGGAATGATCTCGGAAACAAACGCGAATCCCGGAATTATGAGCACGTAAACTTCCGGATGACCAAAGATCCAGAAAAAGTGCATCCAGATTACCGCCGACCCGCCGGCTTGCGTGTCGAAGAAATGGCCGCCCAGGTAACGGTCAATCAGCAGCATGATCTGGGCCGCGGTCAACGGCGAGATGACGATCAGGACCATCGCCGACATCACCAGGTTGAGCCACACGAAAAGCGGCATACGCCCCAACGTCATCCCCGGACACCGCATGCACAGAGCGGTGGTCACGATATTCAGCGCAGTCCCGATGCTGCCAATGCCGCTTACCAGCAGTCCGATGATCCAATAGTCCGTACTGTGGCCGGGCGAGAACGCTTGCGCGGTAAGCGGCGCATATGCGAACCATCCCACGTCGGGCGCGCTACCGGCTCCGTAGAGGCCGCTGCCTCCGATGAAGCTGAAGTACAGGATCAATCCTCCCAGCGCGCTCATCCAAAAGCTGAAGGCGTTCAGGCGCGGAAACGCCATGTCGCGCGCCCCAATCATCAGTGGGACAAAGTAATTCGCAAACCCAAACAAGAGCGGCATTCCGACCAGAAAGACCATGGTCGTGCCGTGCATGGTAAACAACTGGTTGAAAGTTTGGGGTGACACGAAGTGGTTGTTCGGAATGGCCAACTGGATGCGCATGATCGTGGCTTCGATGCCGCCGATCACCAGGAACAGAATGCCGTATCCGATGTACATCAGGCCTAGTTTCTTGTGATCGACCGTGACGATCCAGTCGTGCACGGTATCAAAAAACGGCCTGGCATCCTCCCGCGCGGGCGAGACCACCATTGGTTTCAAGACCGTTTCGGCATTCGACATCAATTGGTCCCCATGTTGTTAGCGCAAGCTCAACAGATAGTCAGTGACTGCGTCCAGATCGTGCTCGTCCAGTTGCATCGCCGGCATCAGCGATCCGGGCTTAATGGCTTCCGGGTCCTTGACCCAGAGCTTCAGGCTTTCCCGGGTATTGAGTGCAGCGCCAGCCGCAATCGTTTCCCGGCTCATCAAATGAGTGAGATCAGGACCGAACTTCCCGTTGGCGTTTGTGCCCGATACGGTGTGGCAGTTCACGCACGCCGTCGTCTCGAACACTTGCCGGCCTCTGGCGACGCTGTCGACGTGCTGCACCGGTTGTCGCTGGCCGGCAATCCACCGGTCGAAGTCCTCGCGCGATTCAACGATCACCTGCAACAACATCTTGGCATGCTGGGTCCCGCAATATTGCGCGCATTGGCCAACGTACACCCCGGTTTCATGCGGATCGATCCACATGCTGTTGGTGCGGTTGGGAATGAGGTCCGTCTTCCCCGCGAGCTTGGGAACCCAGAAGCTGTGATCCGTATCCGCGGAGAGCAACGTGATGTGGGTGGGTGTGGGATGCTTCGCGTCGCTGACCGGCACATGAACCTCGTTGGCCGTTATGAATCCCTGCTCCGGATATTGAAACTCCCACCAGAACTGGTGCCCGACAGCGGTGATTTCCATTGTCCCGGCCGGGAAACGCGCGTCCTCGACTGCATGGATCACCCGCGCTGTTGCCAGAAAGAGCACAACAACGATGAGAACCGGGATCACCGTCCAGGCAAGCTCCATTTGGTTGCTGCCGTAGATCTGCGGTGGCTCACGGCCGTCATCCGATGGGCGCTGCCGGAATTTCACGACCGAGTAAACCAGCAGGCTGAAAACCACAAGGAAAATGGCGCCGCAAATGGCCAGCACGAACAGCGAAAGACGATAGATGGAATCGGCGGGCGTTGACGCCGGGGAGAAGATGCTTGGTATATCAGGACTTGTCGTTGAGCTCGCAAAAGCGAGTTTCGCCACGCCTACGAAAGCCCAGGCAAAGGCGCCGCAGGTTAACAGTCTAATCCGGGAACATGGCTTCACACCGTTGGGCTCCAAAGCGTCGATAACGAATGGTGATTATGCATTTGCAAACAAAGCCGTCGCTTGCCGACGACGGCGAACTCTGCCCCACGCGAAATCCTCTGATTCTCTTGCTTGTTCAGTGACGGGATGATTACGCCCGTCAGTCAAATTGTCAAGAGGTTTTGCGTCCCTTACTTTCCGCAGCCGGTGACGCGATTGTTTCTTCCTCTTCGTTCCAACTAATGTTCGCCCGGCAGGTAGAGCGCCGCGTCTCGAAGTATAAGAAAATCAAAATCTCGTGTTCGGCATGAACGAGGCATTTTTGCGTCGAAGGGACTCAGCATCTCTTCGAGCCCTTCCGCACGCCCGAAGCCTGCCACACACGATGAAACCCGGAGCAGCCATTGTAAGACGGAACAAGAATCTCAGCTTCATGGGTCATGATCGGGTGTACACTTTCGGCCAGCTATACAGCAGCGACCGATCACTCGGCCGCGATTCGATCGGAAGGGACGGCCATGTGCAAAAACCTGAGCCTGACTTTCGCCTCGGAGGAGGCTTCGCGTGTCCAAAAAATCTAGTTCGCAACTGAGTTCGCGAGCGGTATTGACTGCGCTCGCGGTTGTGTCTGTGCTGATGGTCATCACGACCCAAGCGGCGCAGGCGCAGACGTTGACGGTGCTTCACAGCTTCAGTGGCGGTGCGGACGGGGATAGTCCCAGCGCCGGCCTGACGATGGATAAGGGCGAGAATCTCTACGGTACGACCGAATATGGCGCCGCCGGAAGCGGCACGGTCTTTAAGTTGTCACACTCGGGGTCGGGCTGGGTTCTGAGCACTCTGTATACCTTCCAGGGAGGCAACGACGGCGGTTATCCCGAAGCCAGAGTGGTCTTCGGCCCAGACGGCGGCCTGTACGGGACGACCAGCGCTGGCGGTTTTGACGGATTTGGTACGGTGTTCGAGCTAAGGCCCCCGGCGACAGCCTGCAAATCCGCAAGCTGCCCATGGGCGGAGACCGTGCTCTACCGGTTCCAGGGAGGTAGCGATGGGGTTGGTCCTGCATACGGCGACCTGACTTTCGACCAGATGGGCAATCTCTACGGCACGACACTAGGGGGCGGCTTGGAGCTTTGCGGAGGGTCGTGCGGTGTGGTCTTCGAACTAACGCGGTCGAATGGCGGTTGGGCGGAAAGCGTTCTTTACAGCTTCACTGGCGGGAATGATGGCGGCACACCCTACAGCGGCGTGATCCTCGACAGTTCCAGCAACCTTTACGGCACCGCGTATTCCGGTGGCGCCGATTCTGCCGGCACAGTGTACGAGTTGACCCCTTCCGGATCGGGCTGGACCGAGAAGACTCTAACCGACTTTGCAGGCGGCGGTGGATTCCCTTTGGGCGGTCTGACCTTTGATCCGCAAGGAAACCTGTACGGAACCGGGTTCGCCGGGGGTACGGCCTTCGAGCTGCAGCCCTCAAACGGCAGTTGGGGCTACAACCTGCTTTACACCTTTAACGGGTTTGACGGGCCCTTTGGAAGCCTGACTCTGGATGCATCCGGTAATCTTTACGGCACGAACGCCACCGGTGGCGCCTATGACCAGGGTTTTGTTTTCAAACTGACGCCGTCAAACGGCGGCTGGAACTTCACCGACCTTTACGACTTCACCGGCGGCAATGATGGTGCCTTTCCTGTCAGTAACGTAATCCTCGATGCCAAGGGCAACCTTTATGGCACCACCTACCTTGGCGGCACCGATGGCTTCGGCGTCGTCTGGGAGTTCACGCCGTAACTGAAGTTGCTGCGGGTCCACAGGAACTGGCCTTGTAAGTTTTTGGTGCGAAAGGGGGGACTCGAACCCCCACGGGTTTCCCCGCCAGATCCTAAGTCTGGTGCGTCTGCCAATTCCGCCACTCTCGCGAATCAACCAGCTGGTAATTGCTCTTCCTTCCCGGCAACGGTGATTGTAGCCGAACTCTGAACTGCACTCCAACGGAGTGGCCAAAGAAAAGCCCTACCGGGCGGCAGGGCCTGAAGCAAAGCCAACAATATTTCACATCAGCGTCGTACTAGAATCCAGCCAGGTTTCTCGGGCTGCCGAGACCGGTGCACTCGTCCCAGCCAAGTTTGGCCGGTGCGCCATTGTTGCCCTTGGTCACGTCATAGAAGTACTTACGGTACAGCCCAGGAGTCT
>Ga0181532_10001923_pt1 | contig 19668 bp, 12 predicted proteins | sample PEATcosm2014_Bin_33_FD_119768 | JGI IMG/M metagenome (GOLD analysis project Ga0181532, IMG submission 119768) | Peatland microbial communities from MTU Mesocosm Facility, Houghton, MI, USA - PEATcosm2014_Bin11_30_metaG | ecosystem: Environmental > Terrestrial > Soil > Wetlands > Peat | place... | reverse complement strand
TGGGGAGTAAGCTGAGGCGAAGTGCGAATAGACATAGGACCTCTCAGAAACAGAAATGGGATTTGCCGGGGGGTGGACTTCCCCGGTCGAGCGTGGACATACTATATGCTAGCAGAGCTTAGCTGTTCTGTCAAGTACTCACAGAGTTAATAGCACTGTCAGGCACAGCAGCGAAGCGGGCGAAAAAACCCTCACCCATTCACCCGAGGCGATGAAAATCAGCGTCGTCCCCGCGAAAGCGGGAACCCATTGTCGGTCCAATGGATTCCCGCTTGCGCGGGAATGACGTGCCTTTCGCGAGGAGTCATTTAGCCCATGGCGCGAGAAGCTGTGCGGAAATTTCGAATGTGTCATCCTGAGCGCAGCGAAGGATCTCTGCAGTTGTTCGTAAGCCGCTAAAGCATAAGAAACTGCGGGGATCCTTCGCTTCGCTCAGGATGACAGGCGGCTGATTTTTTCACACCTTCTTGACGCCCTTTCGCCCAGCGCAGAGGACCTGAGGCGTCGCTGGCGCCTCAAACGACGCACGGCTGGCGCAGAGCGAAGCTCTGCGGCCTCGGTGTATCATAGTTCAGCGACACGCACGTTGGATCCCTTCCGCAGCGCACTCTGTCTTTGCCCCTTGCCAAAGGCCCTGGGTGTAACTACAATGTAAGCACGAGGTAAACAACGGCCATGAAGGTGGAAATTGTACGAGTGGGAAATTCACGAGGTATCCGAATCCCCAAGCCCATCCTCGAGCAGTGCGGCTTCCAGGGCACGGTTGAACTTCAGATCGAAAACCACCGTCTGGTGATCGCACCGGCCCGCGGGCCGCGCGAGGGCTGGGAGGAAGCTTTCCGCGCCGCCGGCTCTTCCGCTCACGATGAACTATTCCTCGACGCCCCCGCCAATCAATTCGATCGGGAGGAGTGGCGATGGTAGGAGACTCCCCGCGCTTGGACGAGGTCTGGTTGGCAACTCTGGATCCGACGCAGGGGGCGGAAATCCAGAAAACCCGCCCTTGCCTGGTGGTCTCACCTGACGAAAGCAACCGCCACCTGCGCACCGTCATTATCGCCCCCATGACCACCGTCGAGAGACCTTATCCGACGCGCGTGGCGCTCACGTTTCAGGGTAAGCATGGGCAGGTGGCGCTTGACCAGCTCCGCGCCATCGACCGGCAACGACTGGTCCGTAAATTGGGCAGGATCTCACCTAAGGCAGCCGCGTCGATCTCAACGGTGTTGGTCGAGATGTTTACCCGAAAGATTAGATAAGAACCTCCAGCAGCGATTTTGGGCAAGTGGTTCTCTGATCGATCTGTTCTTGGACGACCGAGGGAGGAGGAAAGCGATGGGCGGCGTGAGGAACACCAAGGGTCCTTTTCGAGCGGGGTTGGCTAGTCGGCCTGCCACTGTAGCCCCTCTCGCGCTGTTCCTGGCCTCTGCATTATTCGCAGGGTTGGAAACTTCGTCGCGAAAAACCGAGGTGCGCGGCCTCGAGGTTGAAGTTGGGGATACGGTAGAAATCACCAGTTCGCATCGATTCTGCTGGTTTCCCACAGTCCACCGGTTTTCCACCGGAGAGATCATGGTGACCGTGCGGATGAGCCCCGACGAGGGTAATCCCGAAGGGGATTTCTCCGCTTATTGCATTTCGAAAGACGCTGGCATGACGTGGAGCCGGCGCTACACCATGGGCTCAGGCGCAAACATGGACGCTGCCTGGAGTGCTGAACCGGAGGAAGACGGCAACATCTGGCAACTCTACGGCTTTCTCGAGCCGGATCCCCCGGGCCGGAACCAGGACTTCCACCTTACGCTAACCAAGTGGTCTCGAGGAGGGCTGCAATTTCAGCAATGGCGAGATGTTTCCCTGCACTTTTCAGAGCCAATCTTGATGAGCCCCACCGACACCTTTGACCGGCATGAGGCTGACGGACATCTGAAAGAATACCCGTCAGCGTCACCGTGGGGGACGATTGTGCATGGATCGAACGGGGACCTGCTGGCCGTCGTGGAATGCCAAACCGCGGCACGGCCGAAGTATGGCCGGGATGTGCTGATTTACTCGCACGACGAAGGTAAGACGTGGCAGCAACGGTCCGTCGTGGCAGTGGAACCCGAGGACAAACCGTGGCCGTGGGCGGGTCAGGAGGGTCCCAACGAAGCAGCGTTGGTGCGGCTGGCTGACGGGCGTCTGTTGGTTGTTTTCCGGACCGGAGGGGGCGGAAGCACGGGGCGGGAGTTTGGGAATATGGGCGAGACCTGGTCGTCCGACGACGGCGCGAGCTGGACGCCACCCGTCGCGGTCCCTTTCAAGGGGGTTGCACCTCGCGTCAGACGCTTGAGCGGCGGCATGCTGGCGCTGACAACCGGGCGGCCCGACCCGCTGGCAGTGAGGTTTAGCCTGGACGGAAAAGGAGAAGAATGGACCCGCGCCGTAACGATCGCGAAAGATAAGAACGGCGACTGGGACACGCATTACTCGGACTTCATCGAACTGGAACCCGGCAAGCTGCTGGTCGTGTACGACTCTTATCCGCAGAACTGGCCCGGAGATCCTTCGGCAAGCAAGAAGTCAAAGAGCGCCGTCTATGCTACGTTTGTGAACGTCCACACTAAGTAGACGAGGCTGGCACAGGGCAGAACTCTGCGGCCTTGGTGTATCATAGCCCAGCGACACGCACAGCTTCGCTGTGCGCCAGCCACGCACGCCGGCGTCCTGGAGGAAGAGTGAAGCTGTCGCCGCCCACCAAAGGGGAGCCTCAGAGGTCAGGGTGCGGCCAGGCCCAGCGCCTGAGCGCCTTGGAGCGCCAGGCGGTTGTGGGGGTCCAGCGCCAGCGCGTGCTGGAACGCTTCGCGTGCTCCGGTGCGGTCGCCACTCTCGTGGCAGGCAGCGCCGAGCAGGGCGTAGGCCTGCGCCTGGCGCGGATCGAGTTCAATAGCCGCCTTCATCAGCCGTTCGACATCCGTGAAGCGTCGCAACTTCAGGTAGACGAAGCCGAGGTTAAGCATCACGGTAAGGTCATGCCTGGCGGGCTCGGCGTCGAGGACGCGCTGAAGGAGAGTGGCGGCCTCCGCGTAGTGCTGTTCGAGCGCTGCCGCCTCGCCGAGAGCGGCGAGCGCAAGCACATCGCCCGGGTCCAGTTGGAGCGCCTGACGAAGCATTTCCTCAGCCGGACCGGTCTTGCCATCAGCAAGCAAAAGCGTGCCGAGCTCGCGCGGCGGGCGAGGGTTGGAAGGATCGGTCTCGGTGGCGAGACGGTAGAGCCGTTCGGCTTCGCCGCGGTTGCCGAGCAGAGCTTCCACGTGGCCCAATTGAATGTAGGCTGTCGAGTAGTACGGCGCCGCTTGAACCAGGCGTTTGTAGGTGGCGCGCGCCCCATCCAGATCGTGGCGCAAGAACTGAATGGTGCCGAGGTAATCGAGTGCGTGCGGCTGCGGCGGGTCCTGGCGCAACACGTCCTCGAGGATGCGGGCCGCCGCATCGTAGTGAAGCGCCTGATACTCGTGTGCGGCGTGCAGCAGTTGTTCGTTTTCGCTAATGCAGTCTTTGGGATCGCGCCGCGAAGTGGTCCACTCCGGGTCCGGCGCCCCCGCCGAGGCCAGGTAGCCGAGGCTGGAAAATAACGCCGCCGTCTTCGCGCTCACCGGCCCGCGCCCTGCCGCAGGCTTCGCCGGTGCGTGCATCTTAACGAAGGCCTCGAGTTGCTCGCGCCGTGCTGCCGCCTCCGCCGGGCTCGAGGAATTCTTGTTGTGCGCCTCTCCGGGATCGCTACCCAGGTCGTAGAGTTCCGGATGCGGCGCCTGGATATACTTTTCCACCTGCCGCCCAGTCGTCTCGGAGACGAGCGCCCGCAGCGGATTCCAACCCAGATGCAAAAGTGGATACATCGTCTCCGCGTACACCGGATGCGGCCGAGGCTCCTCTCCGGCCAGTATGCTACCGCTGAAATCCGTGCCTTGCATGCTCGCCGGGACTTTAATCCCCGCCAGGCGAAGCAGCGTGGGGGCTAAGTCAACAAGGCTTACGGGCGTCTTGACGTCTGCGGGATGGGCGGCTTCGCCAGCCGCTTTCACCAGGAGCGGCACGTGCAGCGTCGAGTCGTAGATGAAGTAGCCATGTGTCGACTCGCCGTGGTCCCCCAATCCTTCACCATGGTCGGCGGTCAACGCAATCACCGTCGATTCAAACAATCCGCGTTTGCGCAAACCTGCAAAGAGCGTGGCCAAGGCCGAGTCCGTGTAGGCGATTTCGCTGTCGTAGGGACGATCAGCAAAGCGGCTGCGAAACGGCTCAGGGGCGACATAGGGCATGTGCGGATCGTAAAAGTGGAGCCACAAAAAGTAGGGCTTGCCCGCGGGCTTCGAGTCGAGCCAGGCCAGCGCCAGCCGCACCACGGTTTCGGCCGGCCGCTTGGTGTCCGAGAAGACCGCTTCCAGTTCCTCGGTTGAAGCACCGAAGTGGTCGTCGTATTCGCCGAACCCCCGGCTCAATCCGAAGCGCCTGGAGAGCACCGGTGAGCCCAGCACGGCCGCAGTCGCATAACCGCCCCGAGCGAAATATTCAGGCAACGAGGGTATGTTGTCCGACAGACGAAAGCCCGGTTGGTCTCGCACGCCGTTGTAGAACGGATAGGTGCCGGTGAGCAGCGCGGCGTGAGAGGGCAACGTTAACGGAACAGCGGAAAAAGCGTGTTCGAACTTCGTCGCTTGCTTAGCCAGGGCGTCGATTGCCGGGGTGGCGCCGCGCCGGTATCCATAGCAACCAAGGTGGTCGGCGCGCAGTGTGTCGATGGTAATCAGCACAACGCTGCGGGACGGTGCAGCTGCAGCCTGCGGGGCGCTCGAATCTGCGCCGGCTTCACCAGTTGGAGCCCCGGCCCACACTGCACGCACACCCTGGAGCAGGACCAACGTGCAAACAACTGCGGGAAGAATTCGGCGCCGGCGCATCGGCACCATGGTACAACATTCCGTCGTCCGCAGGGTAATTCCTCTCTTTCCCCCAGCAGACTGCGGAAAAAGGCCCCCCGGCCTGTCATCCTGAGCGGAGCGAAGGATCTGCATTTGCTTGTTTTCAGGGAGATACTGCAGATGCTTCGCGCAGTTTACCCTGAGCGGACAAACTGCAGACCCTTCGCTCCGCTCAGGGTGACACCGAAGAGCTCAGCATGACAGATGGCTTTTTTCCGCAGCGTGAGGTGAAATCTCCGTTATGCCATTTTGGGGCACGGAAATTTGGTGCACATTTTGGTGCACACCTCGAGGGCTTGGCATAGAATAGACGGTAGTCGGGGCACCGAAATGGATAACGTCGGTCGGGCGGATTCGCCCAACGAGTCTCTCGCATGCAGGCTGGCATGAAGAAGGTTTACGATGCCATTGTCGTCGGGTCCGGCGCCAGCGGCGGCTGGGTGGGTAAAGAACTGACTGAGCATAGCCTGTCCGTCCTCATGCTGGAAGCCGGCCCGCCTCGCATCCCAACGCGGGACTTCACGGAACACGTTTGGCCCTACCAATTGAAGTATCGAGGCTTTGGAGATCAAAAGGCGCTGCTGAAGAATCAGCCCGTACAGCGGTTGTGCTTCGCCTGCGACGAATACAGCCACCAGTTCTTTGTGAACGACCACGAGAATCCCTACACCACGCCGCCCGACAAGCCTTTTATGTGGATTCGGGGCCGACAAATCGGTGGGAAAACATTCTGCTGGGGGCGCGAAAGCTATCGCTACAGCGACTACGAATTCAAGGCCGCCAGCCGCGACGGCTACGGAGAGGACTGGCCGTTCGACTACAGGGAACTGGCTCCTTACTACGACAAAGTCGAGAGCTATATCGGCGTAAGCGGATCGCTGGAAGGCCTGGAACAATTCCCCGACGGCAAGTACCTGCCGCCCATGCGACTCTCTTGCGGCGGCGAGATGACCAAGAAAGTTCTGGGCGAGAAATTCGGCTGGAAAGTGATGCCCGACCGGGTGGCCAACCTGACAGTGCCTCATAACGGCCGCCCCGCCTGCCATTACTGCGACGAATGCCAGCGCGGCTGCCACACCGCCTCTTACTTCAACAGCCCCGCGGTTACGCTTCCGGCCGCTTGGCGCACCGGGCGGTTGACGCTGGTGAGCGATGCCGTAGTGAGCCACCTGGTGATGAACAAAGACGAAGCCCGGGCGGACGGGGTCCACTACGTCGAACGCACGGGTGGCGCCCACCGCGAGGCCTATGCCAAGGTTGTAGTGCTGGCCGCCTCAGCGCTTGAATCCACCAGGATTCTGCTCAACTCCAAAACCCGCCGGTTTCCCAAGGGAGTGGGAAACTCTCAAGGGATGTTAGGACATTATCTAATGGATCACTTTACCTTGGAAGACGCCGGCGGGATCATTCCTTCCCTCCGGTCCTCCCAGCGCCAGCCAGTGGGGACACCCTGCGGATTTCTGATCGCCAAATATACCAACGTGGGTAACAATCACAACAAGAACTTCCTGCGCGGTTATCGCTTCGATGGCGATGGCAGCCAGGAACTGTATGGACATGCGTTTTCCCTTCCCGGCTTTGGCGCGGACTGGCGGAAGCAGGTGCGCGAGGAAATTCCCTACTACTTCGGCATCACGGCACAAGGCGAGTGCTTGCCGGACTACAACAACTTTGTCGAGCTTGACCCGCAAGTTAAAGACGCCTGGGGCATCCCTGCCCTCCGCATTCACGCGAGCTACGGCGAGAATGAGAACGCTATGGCGAAAGCCATGCGCCATGACGTCTTGGAAATCCTCCAAGCCATGAAGCTCGAAAACATGCAGCCCCCGCGCCAGAACCTGAGTGTTTTCGGCAAGAATATTCACGAGTGCGGTACGGCGCGAATGGGCCTCGACCCCAAGAAGAGTGTGCTTGACCGCTCCAATCGCGTGCACGACGTGAAGAATGTGCTGGTCACAGACGGCGCGTGCTTCGTCACGCAAGGCCCCTACGAGCCGACATTGACTATCATGGCAGTTTCCGTGCGCGCGGCGGAACACCTTGTGGAAGATTTGAGGAAAGGCAACCTGACGTAGCGGCTGTCAACTGGCTGTCATCCTGAGCGTAGCGAAGGATCTCCGCAGTTTCTTGCGGTCCAATGAATTATAAACAACTGCCGAGATCCTTCGCTGCGCTCAGGATGACACATTCCGAATTCCTTCGCACCTTCTACACGAGGGGATGTTCTGCATGAGCAACGATTCCAGTCACCCGGAAGCCTCTCCAGCCAGTCTGGATCTGACTCGGCGCGAGTGGCTCATGCGCCTTGGCGGAACGGCCGTCCTCATGGGTTTCCGAGGCGCGCCCGCAGCGTGCACGAATGGGCTTGCGAGCGCAGCGGTGGATCGACTTCCCCCCGGGCTCTACGACCCCTCGCAAGACCACATGACGCACGCCCTCGAAAACGACGGCCGCTTTTTTCACGCACCGGCCGGGAGCGAAACCGATTTTCTGCGCCCTCGAAGCGGCCCTTTCGAGCCCCAGTTTTTTTCCCCGCCTGATTTCGCGCTGGTAAAGCGCCTCGTCGCACTGGTTTTGGGCGAATCGGATGAGGGCAGCGAAATGGCGAGCACAATGGCGGGGATTTCCGAATGGATCGATCTGGAAGTTTATAATTCGGCAGCCGTGCGCGAAGCGGCGCTCAATCTGTCGCCCGAGCATCGCGCCCTGGCGATCGCTTACTACGGTGAGCACGAGGTAACGGCACTCGAGACGGACGACCCTCAGAAGATCTGGAAAGAAGGGTTGGAGTGGATTTCGATGGAATCGACCCGGCGTTGGGGCAAGACGTTCCTCGAAGCTCCTCCAGCCTCGCAGGCCGAGGAATTGAAGTCATTGAGTGATCGCGCGGGAAAGGAAGACGCGGGGACACGGCTGTTTGTCCTCTTGAAGAGTCAGGTCGCCCGTGGATTCTACACCTCGCAACGCGGGCTTAAAGAACTTGACTACAAGGGGAACGCATTTTATGCCGAGCGTCCGGGGTGCAGCCGCTCGGGCTGAGTCCTGCTCATGTTGCACATCTTCAGCCGGACACCGCAGTAACCGGAATCCCCGAAGGGGATTCATAAAGTAGCCGGGGGCAACGCCCCCGGCTACTGACTGTCGCCCTTTCAGGGCGTCGAGGTCTGTGTAACCCACCCCCGCTACATATGTAACGACCAGGGCTGAGTCAGGGTTGCACAGACAAAAGCCCTGTTTCCACTAAACCGGCTTCAGAAGAGCAGCTTGACGCCAAGCTGGATAATGCGGGGCGCGTTGGCGCTGCGGACATATCCGAAGTTCGTCGGGCCGGCGGCATAGTCGGCGTAGTTCAGGATAAACTGCGCATGGTTGAAGGCGTTGAAGAACTCCCCTCGGAATTCCAGGCTGGTGCCTTCCGTCAGCCGGGTGTCCTTTTCGAGGGCGGCGTCCCAGTTGTTGATTCCGGGGCCGTGGAAAAATCGCCGGCTAGCCGTCCCGAGCACTCCTAGGGTCTCCTGGCTGAACATGCTGGTGTCGAAATACGGGAGGCCGCTGCGAGGGTCTTGGAAAGTCAGTTTCCCGCCCGAGAAGTTCGGCGTGTCGATCGGCAACTCGCTGGGTCCCGACCCATTCGTCCCCAACAGAGAGCGGTCGTCGCTGGCCAGAAGCGTGACCGGGATGCCCGTGGAAAAGCGCGTGATGCCGCTCAAGCGCCACCCTTGGGTTAGCCGCCTGGGACCACCGAGCTTGTCAAACGGGAGTTCGTAGTTATAGCTGACGACGAAATTGTTCGTCATGTCGAAGGAGGAAAGCGACCGTTCATTGTGATCCAGGGGATTGACCGCCTCCCCATAACCCGAGGCGTTCGACAGGGACTTGCTGAACGTGTAGCCCGCCAGAAACTCCATCCGCCCGGCAACATGCCGCACGTTAGCCTGAAAAGAGTTATAGCCTGAATTCCCCAGCGTCGCAAACCAGGCATTGCTCTGAATCAGCGGCCCGAAGTTCTGCCGCGCGGTCGGGATAACCGTACCGTTAGCCGCCGTAAAAGGTCCGTTCTCGCCATTGGGACCGCACGTTTGGGAGCCTGGGGCCACCTCGCTCGGCTGGCTCAAGCCAAGGCACAGAGCCTGGTTTGCGGGGTTGGCCTCGAGTGTAGTGAGCAATTTGTGACCCTGAGTGCCGACATACGCCAAGGAAAGGAGGGTGGTGGCGTTCAATTGCCGCTCGACGGAAAACTCGTAGTCCTCGGCATACGGCACATCGTTCTTGTAGTAGAAGCCCGGTGAACTGCTGATGGGCGTGTACTGCGACCAATTGATGCTGTTGTCCGGGCGCTGCGGGGAGGCATTGAAGGGCGGGGGCGAACTGGGAAACTTCTGGCCCTCGACGAAGCCGGTGCCTCGGTCGACGTAAGGCGTGGCGAACTCCGGGGGCTGAGGGCTGCCGTAATAGTATCCGAACGGAGCATCGCCGATAGCGTTGAAGTTGGTGGCGCCTTCAAACGTGGTGAAAAAGCGGCCAAATCCCGCGCGAATGCTGGTCTTGCCCGGTCCGCCGGTCAGTTTCCCCAGGAACCCGCTATCGATGCTCGGCGAGTAGGCCAAACCCAGCCGGGGCGAAAAATTGTTGTATCGGACCGGGCCCAGACCCTTTGGAATCCCGGGATCGCCCGGAAAGACCCAGCCAGTGGGAGAACCCGGATAGATCTGGGATTGCTCGCCGGGCACGAGCGTTTGGAACTCGTTGTGAAGTTCGGACCAGGGCGTATCGACTTCCCACCGCAGGCCGTAATTCAAGGTAAGGTTGGGGCGCGCCCGCCAACTGTCCTGGACATAGAGGCCCGCGTAGTGGTTGCGCCCGTAGTCAGGAAAACCCTGTCCTTGCTGGAACCCTACGGGAGCGCCAATCAGGTAGTCGGCGAAATCGATGCCGGTCTCCGCCCCGTTGAAGGTATAAGCGCCATTCGAGCCCCAGTTATATTGGGTCTGCTGGTTGAAGCGCAGCATGCCGCCGAGTTTAACGGTGTGCGTACCGACCACCTTGCTGAAGTTGTCGAGCCCCTGGTAGGTGCCCTCGACGACCCCGCCGACGCCTCCCCCGCTGCCTATACCGAAGGTGTTGAATCCCAGTGAAGGCACGGTGGCCCACGCCGATTGCACGGGATAAGGACCGAGGGCGCCGGGACCCACCGGGAAACCCAGCGAAGACAGGAAATTCAAGCCGTGAGGTTCTCCGCCAGTCGGGTGGTTAAAGATGTTGAGGCGCGTGTAGGCAATGCGCGCTTCATTGACCGCGCTCGAGCCGAAGGACTTCGTCAGGCCGAGATTGATCACATCGGACCCCACCGAGCTCCCGCCACCGAACAGAGGCGCCGTCGGATTTAGGTTTTTCGAATAGTATTTGTCATAGTAGTAGTAACCCGACACCATGCCGATGCCCGTGTTGGCGTCCAGCCGCCCTCCGCCCTTGTCGTCCCGAAGCCGGCTGGCTGCGCCCGAGCTGACGAAATAGGGGCCGCTGTTGGCTTGGGGAATGTACGGAAGAATGTTCTTCGACACCGTGGTGATAGCCGCGGCGGGTATTTGCGCATTGGGAAAGACGCACGCCGCAGGTGTGCTGCAACCAGGAGTGTAGTAGTTCTCGCCTTGAGTGACGGTATAACCTAACAGACTCGAGAGGTTCGCCGCCCAAGCCGGACCCTGCACAGTTCCGGTCATTTGACTGGCGAGTGCCGAGAAGTCGCCCTGACGCTCCGCCGACGACGGAACCAGAACCTGGCCGGAGCTCTGTCCCTGTACCACGCGGTTTCCCTGGTAGTCGGCGAAGAAGAAGAGCCGGTTGCGTTTGATGGGGCCGCCCAGCGTGCCGCCAAACTGGTTCTGCTGGTAGGCGCCTCGATTCACGTCGTAGAAGTTGCGCGCTTCCAGGTCCGTGTTGCGTGCAAACTCAAACAGGTCTCCGTGGAACCGATCGGTCCCGGACTTGGTGATCACGTTGATCTGCCCGCCGGCATAGGCGCCGTACTCAGCGTCAAAGTTGTTGGTCAGAATGCGGAACTCCGCGATTGAATCGAGATTGGGAATGATGGCCGTACCGGAGAATCCCGATTCCTGCACCGTGGCACCGTCCAGCAAGAAGCCGTTGGCAGCTTCGCGCATTCCGTTGACAGAGAGGTTGCCCGCATTGAGGTCGCCCGAGACGGGAGGAACGCCATATCCGGCGGTGAACTCTCCACCCTGGCCCCCAGCAAATCCGGAGCTGACCGGTACCACTCCGGGTTGCAGGGCAAGCAGGTCCGTATAGCCGCGCGTCACCAGCGGTACTGAGGTGATTTTGTTGCTGCCAATCACCTCTCCCATCTGCGTGCTCGTCGTGTCCACATGTACAGCCGTGCTGCCGACGGTAATACTCTGCGCCACTGCACCCACCTGCACCGTGACATCAACCGTCAACTCCGCGTTGACCGTCAGCACCAGCCCCGTCTGCCGATACCCCTGGAACCCTTCCTTGCTGACATCCACATCGTAGGTTCCGATCGACAGGGCCTGAAACGAGTAGAATCCGCGCGTGTCGGTCGAGAGCTTCCACTGGACGCCCGTCTCTACGTTGATAGCCACGACCTGAGCGTCCGGGATCACGGCGCCGCTTATGTCGCGCACGACGCCGGAAATGCTCCCTGTAACGCTGCCCCACAACAGTTGATGGCCCACGAGGAACACCATAGCCATCATGAGAAGGGTTGTTCGCAGGATCCCCAAAAACGAATAGCCGGCAGGGAACGACCTCGGGGTCTCTCTCGCGCCAAGCGTGCATGGATTCATCTGGCCCTCCTTCTTTGTGCGTTTATTGAGTGGAAGCATCTCACCCCTTTGTTGCTTGCAGATTACCCGCCCGTTAAACTCTGCGGAATGACAACTAGTTTCTTGATCGCCGCCGCTTTTGTTGCAAGGAGAATACTCCGCCCCCTGAACGACCGCAGTGTCACGCGATCGACATTGGGCGCCTCTTTCCCGCAGGGTTACCCTCCCCTCGTGGGGCGTTCGATCGCGCCCAAAACTCACACTAAGGGTTATTCTCCAATTGTCGAATGGTTAAGCTAGATTTACCGCTGGCGCCAATGAATGTCAAGGATTATTTGGACAAATTGTCATTTGTCTCGGGGCTCCAAGCGCGGAGGCTCCAACCAGTTTTGACCATTGTCAAACTGCCCGCCAAACCCAGGATATTTCGCTTTGCCAAGGAATAAGGATCGCGTGTGACACGCAAAGGGGAGTGTCGAAACGTTTCGCGGCGCACACGTGCCCCTCTTTGGCATGTTTGCGCTCTTCCGACTCAAATGTGGTGGATCCATCCCGACACCCCCCGTCGGGATGTATGCATTCGCGTTGACTGGGACTCACATCCGGCGTGATTTCAAAATGCGCCACTACCCGCCCGCCGCCTTGCGGTAGCGGAGCATGTGCTCCTGTAACTCGTGATCCTGTGGGTCGAGTTGCAAGGCCAGAACTTGGATCCTCACCGCTTCCTGGTAGCTTCCGCTAGCGAAATGGGCCTCCGCCAGCGTATCGATGAAGCCGGCTTCTTTCCATTGTGTCAATTCCACTGCCTGACGAGCGTGCTCGAGGGCGGCGTGCGGATCGCGCCATTTGGGGTCATCGGAGGTGGCATAAAGCCATGCCAGGTTATTGTGCGATTCGGCGTTTCGGGGCTCGATCTGCAAGGCTTGTTTATAATGCTGAACGGCTTCCCCAAAAAGCTTCTGCTCGGCATAGAGGTCAGCCAGCAGGCGCTGGCCATCCGCTGTGGTGGGGTTCCTGCCCAGAGCGGTTTCGAAGGCCCGCTGCGCCTTCCCCAGGTCGCCCTTCATGCGATACGCCACACCCAGCGCCAGTTGCGCTTCCGGCGCGCCCGGGCTAAGCCGCACCGCCTCGCTGTATTCCTGGATAGCTTTGTCAAACTGTTGCTCGCGCAGATAGACCGCGCCGATCAGCATGTGGGGGCGCTCGTCATGCGGCGACCGCCGGGCGGCGGCCTGAAATCGCTCCAGGGCCTGGGCATCCTGGTGAGCGAGCCGGAGCCGCACGCCTTGCTGGAGCGAGCGCGTGACATCCCGTGCGCCGGCGTAATGCTGCGCCGTCGAGACCATAGCCAGTCCCACCACCAGCAGCGGTAAAACGATGATCGCTTGTGAAGGCCGTTCTTCCCCGAACTGTAGCGCCAAGCCGTGCTTGGGCGGCGGAATAAAGGCCGCCAACACACCGCCCGTCAGCAACCCCCCCACGTGTCCCCATTGGTCGATTCCTTTCTCAGTAAAGCTAAGGAACAGCATGAGCACAACGAAGGGGATTATTCCCGCGCCGAATGCGCGGCCCCAACGCGGCGGGATGATGTCCCGGTGCATGAAACCGGCGACCAGCATGGCGCCGGCGATTCCGAAGATCGCCCCGGACGCGCCCGCGGCGACGTTCAGCGAACGGCTCATCGACAGCGCGGAACTGCCAATTCCGGCGGCGACGTATAGAAAAGAAAAACGCCCCGCGCCGTAGACGCGCTCCAGAATCGGCCCGAGGATGAATAGCCCATAACTATTGCCGAGGAGGTGCAGCCAACCGACATGAAGAAACATCGGCATCACCAGCCGCCAATATTCTCCACGGCGGAAGTAGGGACTGAACGACGCACCGAAATCCAAAAGCACATCGGTGTTCGTCGAGCCGCCCGCGTAGGTCAGCAGGAGGAAAACCAGGGCATTGATGCCAATGATCGCCAGGGTGACCACGGGCCAATACCGCCGCCGGACGGGCGTGAAGGGCGGCGGGTAGTCGGAAACCGGTAAGGGAATGCTGGACATATAAGAAGGAGTCAGGAGTCAGAATGCCGAGCCGCGGGGCCGACCTGCGCAGTCTTGTAAGGCCCCAGCCTGGGTTCCTTATATTCTGGCCCACCACCTCTTTAGCGACGTAAGCTCACATTATAGCACCCGAGGTGCTCAGCGGGCTTGGATGAGGGCGGCGACCAAGCAGTCGCAGATGCGCGCAGCGCCTTGGAGTGCGGCGGCTTGACGCCGCCTTCGCATTGCGCTGACCGAGGTTCTTGTTGAGAAGGACACTACGTTGTATGACCGGTGGGTTGTGTAACTCCGTGCCCCGCGGTAATCCCAAGGCGGCGTCAAGCCGCCGCACTCCAAGGTGCCTTCGGCACGCGGATTTTGAGAAGAGGCGTATTTCAACCTGGGGCGAGAACCGGCCATGGCGGCCACTAGGACCGCCCCGGCAGTCTCAATTCAGCGGGTACTTCCCACACTCGCGCAAAGTGTCGTACATCGCCAACACATTAGCCACGGGCACACGGGCCTGAACGTTGTGAATGGTATTGAAAACGAAGCCCCCGCCCGGGCCAAACGCTTTCAAGCGCTCGCAAACCTCCTTGCGAACCTCATCCGGAGTGCCGAAAGGCAAGGTGTGCTGAGTATCCACGCCGCCTCCCCAAAACGTGAGGCGCGCTCCGAATTCCTGCTTCAATCCGCAAGGAGCCATGCCCGCGGCCGAACATTGCACGGGATTGATGATGTCGAATCCTGCTTCGACGAAGTCCGGCAGCAGCGCCCTGACCGACCCGCAGGAGTGAATAAAGGACTTCCACGTCGTGTGTTGGTGAATCCAGTTGTTGACCTGAAGATGGAAGGGTTTGTACAGGTCACGGTAAGCCTTGGGGGAAATGAAAGGGCCGTGTTGGGAGCCGAAATCGGTTCCGGTCACAAAGGCCGCTACGACTTTGCTGCCGACAATCTGGTGTATCCTCTCGAGATTCGAAAGACCAATCTCGCACTGCCGCTCGAAGATATTGAACACATAATCGCGACGCAACGCCGTGCTCACGTACCACTCTTCGACGTCTCGAATTCCCCTCGGGTGCTTCATCCAGGGACCCGGAACCAGAGCGATATCCCCGAAAGCCGTGCCCCCAAAGTTCGCCAGAATTGCCTTATCCGTCTGGGTGTAAAGCCTCTCCGCTTCAATCTTGAGGTAATCCAGATCCGCGTCGGAGATGGGCCCGAACTCTTCGAGGTTATCTTCCACATTCAGGTTTGCATCGTCGATGGGATCCTGCCGGGGGACACTGTCGAAATAGAACCCACCCTTGGGCAGCCGACCGCTCGGCGGGACAGACTTGTCCCCTTCCGGATACATCAGGATATCGCCGTTCGAGTCAGGCTCGGTATTGAAACCCTCGGGAACCAGGACCGGCGTGCCCGCAAAGGTGGTCCACGGTTTCCAGCCTTCGTTCCTGAATCCGAACATGTTGGCGAGCTTGCCCAAGCCCACCACATCCACGCCCAACGACTCTCTCAAGTCCGAACCGATCTCTCCCAGCATCTGGTAAGGCTCAACCACCTTGACCGGCGTGCCCGGCTGATCCAGTCCCAAGGCTTGGCGCAGGGCATAGACCGTGTCCACTTGCATCCCGGTCACAGCGCTAGCGCCCAGATCCAGTGGAATGCGGTCGGCTTCCTGGTGTTGAAGAGCAAGAGCTACTCGTTCTCTCGACGTCATCGCAGTCCTACCCCCTCAGGGAAACTAAGGCTCATGTCAGCTTGAATTCTCCACGCTCGGCGGCGTGCGAAGGACAGCCGCGCCACGTTCCTCGGCCCACAACAAAAAGGCCCGTCGCCCGCGCCCAAGACTGGTTCATCGTGCCAGAAACACAGGCAAGCCTGCCCCTGTCGCGCGGGCTGACGGGCCCCGCACCACGGAACGCGGGAAAGTGTCAGGCATTTGCCGGCGCCAGCTTACGAGCCAACTCGACTGCACCAGGAGCATCCTTGCCATAACCGTCGGCCCCGATCGAATGCGCCCAAGCGTCGGTAAGTGGAGCTCCACCCACCAGGACTTTCACTTGGTCCCGGAGGCCGGCCGCGACCAGGGCTTCAATGATCGCTTTCATGTTGACCATGGTCGTGGTGAGGAGAGCCGACATGGCCACGAAATTGGCCCCGTGCTGCTTCACGGCCTCCACCACCTTGTCCGGGGGAACGTCCACTCCCAGGTCCACAATCCGGAAGCCCGCGCTTTCCAGCATCATTGCAACAATGTTCTTGCCGATATCATGTAAGTCGCCTTTCACCGTCCCGATGACCACAGTGCCCGCGGGCTTCATGGCTTCCTCACCCTGCAGCAGCGGCCTGAGGATGTCCGTAGCGCCTCTTGCCGCCCGCGCGGCGATCAGCACTTCCGGGATGAAGAATTCACAGTCCCTCATGCGACGCCCAACCTCATCCATGGCCGGTATGATTGCGTTCGGGAAGAATTCATGGGGCTTAATTCCTTCCTTCAACCCTCGGTCTGTCAGTTCCTTAGCGACGGGAGCCTTTCCGTCTATGATCGCTTGCTGCAGCTCCGCAAAAATGCTCATTGCCATCTCCTTAGTTTGTCAATATCCGTTCCATACTTTACTTTCTTTACTTATCTCGTCGCGCTGGCACCCAGTTGGTCCAATGAGCGCAATTTCCGATGATCCTTGGAAGGGCGGGGTTTTAGCCCCGCCACCCCCAGACGTCGGACTGAATGGGCCTTTAGGCCCTGAAACCAGTTCGCTTCAGGGGCTAAAGCCCCCACCTTGCCTCCCAATCAGCGGCGGGGCTGAAGCCCCGCCCTTCCGCTCAATTCAGCTAAGCACTGGCCCTTACGTCGGCACTTGCCGACCCTTCGCTGCGCTCAGGGCAGGCTCTAAAGGTCGGCGCCACCCTGCGGAAACGCCAGTTCCTCGACAAATACGTCCTGAAAACACGGATCGGCATTCAGGGGCACGTGCTCGATCCGGCGGCGAAGGTCTTGGTACGAACCGCCCTCAGAATCGTGGCTGAAGAGGGCAAGCTTCGCCCCCAGGAGCGCTGTATTCCCCGCCGCTTCCACCCGGTCGGGCGGAAAGTCGATCAGGCCGATGCGCTGCGCGCTGGCCCGATCAATGTAATTGCCAAAAGCCCCAGCCAAATAAAGGCGGCTGAGGTGCTTTGCGCCTTTCCTCTGCATCAGCAGTTTTATGCCCGCAGCGACGGCTCCTTTGGCAAGCTGAAGTTCGCGAATGTCATTTTGCGTGAGGGCGACAGGCTCAGCCAGCATCCAACTGGCTTCGCCGTTCGCGAAGCGCCCGGAAGCTCCAATCACTCCGAGCTCCAGACCCGCCGCCACCGCATCCACCAACCCGCTTCCGCACAAGCCACGGGGCGTTCCTTCCCCGATGACCCGGCAGTGCAACCGCTTGCTCCCGCCCTCACTGAGGAGGGGGCTTGGGGGCGGTGACAGGGTAACCTGGGATATCGCCCCTGTCGAGGCGCGCATACCCATCGAAATCTTCGCGCCTTCAAATGCCGGACCGGCTGCCGTGGAGGCGCAAAGCAATCCTGTTTTGTTCCCGATCACGATCTCCCCGTTGGTTCCCAAATCCACCAGCCCCATCAGGTCCTCATGCTCGGGCAGCTTCGTGGCCAGAATCCCGGCCAGCACATCGCTCCCCACAAACCCGCCCAGGCAGGGCAAAAAACGCACTTCGGGATCTCCTGCAAGCTTCCATCCCAGCTCGCTGGAGTGGAACCTCTTCAGCCCCCCATCCGCCGGCTCGAAGGGGTAATGCGCGAGCGGCTCGGCTGCGATCCCGCAGAAAAAGTGGTGCATGACCGTGTTGCCCACCACTACGATATCGACGATATCGGATGCGAGCCTTCCCGCCGAAAAGAGCAGTTGCTCAATCAGCGCGCCAACCTGCCGCCGGATCAAATCCTCGAGTTGGCGTTGCCCCTCCTCCAGCACGGCGAAGTGCAGCCGGCTCATCACGTCGGCGCCATAACGCGCCTGGGCGTTGAGCGCCGTGCTTACCGCGAGCACTTTTCCCGTGGCTAAGTCGAGTAACTGGGCTACCAGTGTCGTCGTGCCCAGATCCACGGCAACTCCCAGCCCTGGGCGAGGCTGGAAATTGAAGGGCGTATCATCGACGAGTATGGCTGCGTCCCATTGCCGCAGCTCAATCTCCAGATCGCCTTCGACTGCGCACTGGCAGGCAAGACGCCACCCCGCCGCGATCTCCTCAGGCGAAAGCCGCTCCCGTTGCGCCCCGTTAACTTCCGCCTTCCCTTTCAGAACCTGAATGCGGCAACCCCGGCACCTGCCCTGCCCGCCACAGGGGAATTCAACTCCCTGTTCGAACAGCAGGTCGCGCAGCGGGGTTCCGGCGCGCGCGGCAAGTTCGACCCGCGTGGGCCAAAGAATAATCCGATGGGATGGGTTTGCAGTCAAGAGCTTTCTATTACCTTCGCCTTCGTAGGGGGGGTCGTTGTGGCCGCCCTGGGCAATCCGCCGACTGGCAGATTGGCCCTACGTCGCTGGCGCGTGCTCCCGCGCGTAACGAATCATGGCCATCAGGTTGGCTTCCGGGGTCCCTCGCGGAACTTCACAACCCGGCCCGACGATAAATCGGTCTCCAGCCTGCTGATGACACTGCCCTACCGCTTCGTATACGGATTCGGGTGTTCCTTCTTTCAGATCTCGGACAGGGTCAAGGTTGCCCAGGATGACCTGCTGCGGTCCCATTTTTTCCCGTCCCTCGGACACTGGAGAAAGCCAATCCAGGTCAACCATCGAGCATCGCAGCCTTCCCATCCCCTCAAGGATATGCCGCGTGTTTCCGCAGATGTGCAACCGCGTCTTAATCCCCTCCGCGTGCAGCGCGCCGACCAGCCTCTGTTCGGAAGGCCAAACAAACTCGTTGTAAAACTTCGGTCCAACCAGGGAAGCTGCGGCGTCTCCGACGCCTATGAGATCCGCCCCCATGGCGACTTGAAATCTCGCGAAGCGCAATTCCAGCTCGACAATAAACTCGAACAGGTCGCGCACGAAAGCCGGGTCATCGTAGAAGTCCAGCATCAAAGTGTTAATCCCGCGCAAATCGGCGCCTTCCGCGCAGGGACCCTCGATCCAGCCCTCGACAGCTTTATCATTCCCGACTCGTTCCTTCATCAGCTTCACGGCGAGTGCCCGGTTGCGGGTTCGTTCCGCCTGCTCGGGATCCGGCGCCCGGAGGCCGGCCAGCCTGGCCTTGTCCTTCAGCAGAGCGTTTTCCTCGTCCACCGCGGGAGGTTGATCGGGGAAAAACTTCAGCGCAGCGCCCAGGGCCGAAGCCTCACACCCGGGATCCGAAATCACGCTGACGTAGTCAAAATCGAATCGCTCCGCCACCGTGACTTGAGCGCCGGCCATAACGCGATAGTCCGTAGCATAGGCGTAATACTTCGCCCCGATCTGGTCCGCGGCGAACATCATCGTAATGGGCATGGCAGGAAGAGTATCCACCGGCCGGCCTTCCAGCATGGCAAGCACGCGCTCACGCCCATTCATACGTTTTCCCCGTGACGCGTAGGGGCGGTTCGCGAACCGCCCCTACGTCTTAATGGTGATCAACCCGCCGCCGTAATCGGCCGCGACTTCCTTTCCCGGCGGCACCACCAGAAATTCCTTTTCGTCCCAGACTCCATCCACCAATCTCTGAAACATCCCGAGGTCTCCGCGGAGTTTCTCGAATTCCCATCCGCGCTGGGCTGCTTCCTCGCGAGCCTGGCGCTCGAACTCCGCATCCGGTCCCATCCCCATCGCAATGTAAGTGAATTGGTGGTAGTTCTTTGTCAGGTCGCCCAGTTCGCTCCAGAGATACTTGG
>Ga0181532_10001920_pt1 | contig 19691 bp, 26 predicted proteins | sample PEATcosm2014_Bin_33_FD_119768 | JGI IMG/M metagenome (GOLD analysis project Ga0181532, IMG submission 119768) | Peatland microbial communities from MTU Mesocosm Facility, Houghton, MI, USA - PEATcosm2014_Bin11_30_metaG | ecosystem: Environmental > Terrestrial > Soil > Wetlands > Peat | place... | reverse complement strand
GCCGCTGCCGGGGTGCAGAGCAGATGATCCAAGAAGAAGCCAAACACGTCTGCCAGCCGGATCTGCTTCGCCCCCCGTTTCACTGCCAATAAAATTCAAAACTGCACAACCGCCGACGTGATGTCTGCTGGAGAACGTGACCCACGCCTGAGTGTCACGACCACGTGTGATGGAGGTCATATCTTTCCTTGAGCGAATCCAGGATCATGCGGAAAGTAAGTTGCCCCCGTGTGAATTAAGAAAGCGAACTGGCGTTCGGACTCCACGGGGACGTGTAAATTTGATGACCGCAGAACGACAACCCAAGCAGTCGGTTCGGTAGTGGCTGAATTTGCTTCGGGTTGACTTGACGAATGGTGCGATAATTGCCCGCCATGGACGATAAGCCAAAGGTCGGAGACATCGTTTGGTATCGAGTTGGCGACGATACTATGCGGCAGCAGGCTAAGATAATCGCCGTTGGTGGGAGCACTCACGCCACGATCAAGCTGCTAACCGGCCCCCAAAAAGATCGGGAAATATCGGCTCCTTGGGGGATAATCGAGTTGGTTAAGAAATAGAAAAGCCCCGATGCCGGATACCGGGCCGTATCCCTGCTGTTGGGTCTTGGCCAATGCTCTCAGCGCCACCAGTCGCCACGTGGAATTTTTGACCTGCACAATTTGTCGCTCTTTGAGCTCGGCCATCAGTCTGCCCTTAACATCCACCGAACGGAAAGGCCGAGGCATTTTCGCCCTTAATGAGCCTCGTTCCCCAAGTCGTACACTCGCCGAATGCTCAGCGGCTGCGAGAGCGATGAGTTTTCGTAGCGTGAAGTCACGATTAGCTGCTTGCCGTCTGAGCTGACCCGGTAGGTGTCTGCGAGCTTCCCTGACCCCGTTCTGGTCTCGGCGATCAGGTCGTCACCCTGCCACTCGGTTTTGGTCGAGATCTTGTTTCCACTCTCATCCGTGGCCTTGTGCTTCTTGCCGTCGGGATAAAGGGTGGTAGTGTGGTCGGAATCAGTGATCAAGATCTGGTCGTCATGCTGAGTGATGTTGAGGTATTTGGGATTTGTGGCTAATTGCTCCCATTCCTGATTGCTGACTCCTGCGCCCGGATTCCCCATGCCGCCACGTCCCATGCCGCCGCCCGTTCCGCCACGTCCCATGCCGCCGCCTCCAGGATAGCCAGCTCCGCCCGGGTAGCCGCCGCCACCTCCCGGATAGCTGCCTCCGGGGGGTACCCACCACCGCCTCCAGGGTAGCTACCGCCGCTTCTCGTTTGGCTACTCTGCTTTGCCTGTTGCACCTTTTGCTGAGCATCGTCACTCTGGTCCGGGTTGAAGTTCCAGCTACCGCTTAATTGAGCCTTGTCCGCAGCGTGCGCCACTCCTATGAGAGCCAAAAGACAAAACGCTGCCAACGGAACCGCTGCTCGCATCGCAAACCTGCCAACCCACTTCATTCGGAATCTCCTTATTTTGTTTCAAACACGAGCAAAGAGTCATCCACCCGCTTCCAGCACGCCAATCTGACAGAATTATCGTCTTGATTTGTATTGTTCGCCAGCCTCCCAACAGCTTTGCCAGCCTGTTTCCTACTGTGCCGTATACCACGCTAACTTGCGGCAACCAATGAAAAAAGCCGGAGTCATCCTCCGGCTTCTTTCAAGTTTAGACAACGGTTAGCGGTTCAGCTTACGGCGAATGGTTCCGAAGGCTCCGACCAGTCCGGTTCCCAGCAACAGCAGGGAGGATGGCTCGGGGACGGTTGCGCCAGTGCTTCCAAGGACGTCAAAAGCGCCCTGGTTCGTGACACCACCGTTCTCCCAGTTGCAGCCGCTGCCACTGCCGTTCTGACATCCGCTGGTGGCAAAGTCCAACTGGCCGGTTCCGCTATTGCTCAAATTCCAGGCCCCCCAGAGCGTGCTGCTCGTGTTGGAGGGCCCGAGGACCAGGAAGTACGACGTTCCCGCCGTAAGGTCAACCCCGGTAATGCCACTGATAGTTACCAAGCCGCAACATCCACCGAAGCTCTGGCTGCTGCTCAGGTTGCTCCACTGCGCAACCAGCGTGCCCGGATCGTTGCCGCTGGCGGTGTACAGAGCGGCGAAGAACGAGTTCGTGCCTTCGACATAGCCAACGCCAAGGTCAATCTGCGAAACCGTACCCGTCGCCCCTGCGGTGAACTCCTCGCCCAGATATTGGTAAGAGCCAAGAGTTCCAGTCCCGCTCAGCGTCCAGCCTTCACAGCAGTAGTACACGTCGCTACCGGTTCCGAGGTTGGAGAAGAATGTTGCTTGAGCCATCGCCGGCAGACCGCTGAGAGCGAGGGCCAGTCGGTAAGCGCCAGACTTGTGCCGCACGATGCCCTACCAACCCTGGTAACCGCCGCCAAGCAAGTCAACTCGTTCGCTTTGATGCCCCCAAGGTGTTTCCCATACCTGAACCGGGGACCCTAAACTGGGCTTAACATCCACAGGGTGGAAACGAGGCTGGAAAAAGTTCGGCACGGGTCCGGGGAATCGGCTACGCTGCCCAATGGAACCTCGATTATGGGCTACCTCCGGTAGTCGATGAGCTAGAACGGGTTGACCTGGGGCAAATGAATCTTCAGCTTATAGCAAATGAACAGAACCAGGATCGCGCCCAGTGTGGAAAAAATGAGGCCAGCGGGATGATATCGTTCGTTTGTCGGGCGCGAAAACATGTGTGTAACGCCGCCGCCGATGATCGATCCGAGAATGCCCAGCACAATCGTCCAGAAGATCGTCATATGCACGTGCATCACCGACTTCGCGATAACCCCCGAGATTAGCCCAATAAGAACATACCAGACTAAGTGAAACATACTTTTCTCCCGAACGTTTGCCTTCAGTACGTGGTCGGGTATAACTCAGCGTTTGGCAATCAACAGCACTTTCCTATGGCATTGATCGGCTTTCCAAATTGAAACTCACAAATTGGCCATCAAGCTGTGATCAGTTCAGTGTGCCCGATTTTGTGCCCCACCTCAGTATGTTTTGGTATGTTTTGAGAGCATTCGGGCAAGTGCTTTAACTGCCGGAAACCATTGACAATATAGGACGTTATACAGCCATATGACATGGAAGCAGGACGGCACTCCTACATCTCTTAATCAGTAGGTTGAAGGTTCGATTCCTTCCGCGCTCACCATCTTTTCGATTACTTATGAGACTTCAACGGCAGGTGCACCTGCCGCTAAGGCGAGCCGGGCAACTTTCCTGTTGGCCACAGCCATCTCGTCCGTGACCACATCCCCGTAGATGTTCATCGTCGTGCGGATGTCCGCGTGCCGCATGAGCTTTTGCTGCACCGCCAGCGACGTTCCTACCGCGTCAAGCCATGACCTATACGTGTGACGCAACGAGTGAGTACCGAGTCCGCCGATTCCAGCCTTAGCCCCTGCCTTTTGGTACATGCGCCAAACCTGATCGTATGACCACGTGGATCCGACCGAAGGACTTCCGCCACTGAATATGAATGCAGCGGGGATCGATGTGGGAAGTGCAGAACATCACGTTGGCCGTACCGACAGACCGCGACGCCGAACCGATACAAAGTTTCGGCAGCTTCACAGCCGACCTCCATCGGATGGCACGCTGGCTAAAGAACTGCCGAATCCAAACGGTAGTCATGCAGGCGACTGGCGTGTACTGGACGGCCCTGTACGACGTGCTGGAAAGTTACGGGTTGGAAGTGAACGTGGCGCATGCTCAGCACACGAAAACACTGCCGGGACGCAAGACGGATGTGCAGGAATGCCAATGGTTGCAGAAGCTGCACACCTTTGGGCTTTTGAACAAGGCATTCCGACCGGCCGAAGAGATCCGCGTGCTACGCAGCTATCTGCGGCAGCGAGAGAATCTGGTGGCGGCAGCGGCGATGTGTGTCCAACACATGCAGAAGGCGTTGACCGAGATGAACATCCAGTTGGCCAATGTGATTAGCGATATCAGTGGTACGACTGGAATGGCCATCCTGCGAGACATCGTCCGGGGAGAACGTGACCCCGAGAGGTTGGCGCGACATAAGCACGCGCGCATTCACGCCAGTCACCAGGAGATCGCCCGCAGCTTGGAGGGAACGTGGCGCGAGGAGTTGCTATTCGTGGTGGGGCAGAGCCTGGAACTCTATGACACCTATCAGGAAAAGATACATTTATGCGACCAGAGAATCGACGAACATCTGCATGGGATGGAGGCCAAAGTAGATCCGGTCAGCGACCCAATACCGCAACCCACTCGTCGCGGGAAAGCTTCACGCCCGCGCCAGCCGCACTTTGATCTGCGCGGGCATTTGTACCGTATCACCGGGGTGGACCTGACTCAGATCGACAGCATCGACGTCCGCATTGCGCAGACGGTGATATCAGAGGTGGGACTGGACATGAGCCGCTGGAAAACAGAGAAGCACTTCGCTTCGTGGCTCGGCTTGTGTCCGGACAATCGTACCAGTGGAGGCAAGGTGCTCAACGCGGGACCCGGCGCGTAGTGAATCGGGCGGCCACCGCTTTGCGCCTAGCTGCCTGGAGCCTGATACGGAGCCGAAGCGCACTGGGCGCAAAGTTTCGTCGCCTGCGATCCAGACTCGGGGCGCCCAAAGCGATCACAGCGATGGCGCACACCTTGGCTCGACTTGTTTATCGCATGCTCAAGTTCGGTCAACAGTATGTGGATCAGGGAATCGAGTACTACGAAGCCAAATACCGACAGCAACAACTACATTGGACAGCTAAGCAGGCCGCAGCTCTCAACATGCAACTCGTTCCACTTCCAGAGCTTGGTATTTAAGTTTCTGGAGAGGGAGTGGCCGACCAACCGGGAGTAGTCTCGCCGCCTCCGCGGTTACTCCTTCATAACGCTAGCGTTCTGCGTTCGACATGCTCCAGCCCGCCATTCGTTGACTAGCGGATGCCGCGTCTTTAAGATAGAGCGGCCCGAAAGCCACGTATCTCTCCTTAATCAATGATCGGCCAAACCATCTCGCACTACCGCATTGTCGAGAAGCTCGGGGGCGGCGGTATGGGCGTGGTCTATAAGGCTGAGGATACCGACCTTGGCCGCTTCGTGGCCCTCAAATTCCTGCCCGAGGAGCTGTCGCGTGACCCGCAAGCCCTGGAACGGTTTCGCCGCGAGGCGCGGGCGGCGTCAGCTCTCAATCATCCCAATATCTGCACCATCTACGAAATCGGCAAGCACGATGAGCAGTCGTTCATTGCCATGGAGTTTCTGGATGGCGTAACACTGAAGCACGGCATCGCCGGACGTCCCATGGAAGTGGAGAGCCTGCTGACGCTGGGGATCGAAATTGCGGAAGGGCTGGAGGCCGCCCACAGCCAGGGGATTTTTCACCGCGACATCAAACCCGCCAACATCTTTGTGACCAAGCATGGGCACGGCAAGATTCTGGATTTCGGACTGGCCAAGGTGATGTCCACGGCAAGCTCTGCCAGCCACGTCGGGTCGGAGCACCCCATGGCCACGGTGGAAGAACAGCAGCTCACCAGTCCCGGTACTGCGTTGGGCACCATCGCTTATATGTCTCCGGAGCAAGTGCGGGGCAAAGAACTGGACGCGCGCACCGACCTGTTCTCTTTCGGCGCCGTGCTCTACGAGATGAGCACGGGCACCTTGCCATTTCGAGGCGACACCAGCGGTGTCATTTTCGAATCCATTCTGAATCGAGCGCCCGCCCCGGCCATCCGGTTGAACCCTGATTTACCGCCGAAGCTGGAAGACATCATCCATCGCCTGCTGGAGAAGGATCGCGACTTGCGCTACCAGAGCGCCGCCGATCTGCGCAGTGACCTGAAGCGGTTGAAGCGCGACACGGAATCGAGTCGGACTTCGGCGGTGGAGGCGGTTTCTGGCCGTTACACGGCGTCAGAAACGATTCCGGCGCGCGAGCAGACGTCAGCCCCATCGGGTCCCGCAGACACTGCGCGGGAACGCGATTCGATCAGCGACTCACAACAAATTGCCGGGCTCGCCTCCCGCCACAAGACGGCCCTCGCCGTTGTGCTGGGTGTGGTGGTGATCATTTTGGCTGCGTTCGGGTTCGTCCTTTACCGGGGGCGGAATGGCGCGGGCCCGGGAGCTAAGATGCCCGTTGGACCAGGCAAAGTCACGCAAATTAGCCACTGGAATAAACTGATCGATTCAGCCAAGATATCGTTGGACGGGCACACCATCGCCTTCAGTTCGGCCGCGGGAGGAATTGAACAAGTTTTTCTGATGCTCACCTCGGGCGGCGAGCCGCTCCAGTTAACTCACGACGAGGGAGACAAGATTGTCGAAAATTTTTCCGCTGACGGAACCGAAATCTACTACAGGCGCAACCTCGGACGTGATGAAGTTTGGGGGGTGCCCACCTTGGGGGGCTCTCCACACCGCGTGGTCGCAGGCCGCTTCCTGGTACCCTCGCCGGACGGCAATTCACTCTTCTACCTGAAAACAGATGCGCCACAGGCCATCTTCCGCGCAGGGAAATCCGGCCTGAATGAAGAAACGGCCTTCAGTTTTGACGGTCCCACTCGTACAGCCACGTCCATTCTGCCTTACCCCGATGGAGAGAACCTGCTGGTCACATCATCCCAGGCATCATCCAACGAATTCCGGTTTCATCGAGTAAACCTGCCCAGCCGCAAAGCAACAGACTTGGGCGCGGCATTCGGAATACCAGTTTGGGCGGAGCCCGGAAAATCCGTGCTCTTCAGCCGTGACGTCAATGGGCTCACCAACCTTTGGAAATTGGACCTGGCGACCCAAGCTTTGACGCAGGTGACTTTCGGGCCCGGTCCAGATTATTCCCCCCTGCCAGACCCGTCCGGCAAGGGGATTTACTACGTAAACGGAAAGCGGTCTGGCTTCCTCACCGTTTACCACCCCCAATCCCGGCAATCCGTGGACATCGCCTCCGAAAACAGTTCGCAACCCGCGATTTCGCCTGACGGCAAGCGAGTGATGTATCTCAAATTTACCGGACCGAACCAAAGCGAAGTTTGGGTGTCCGAAATGGACGGCAGCAACAAAACCAAGTTGGCTGCCCCGGGGAATTTTGACACGGGTACGTGGATGCGCGACCTTTCGAAAGTGTGTTTTCAAGATCGCACGAGTCGAGGGACGAAGGGGTTTGTGGTTGGTGCGGACGGGCGTGGCCTTCATGAAATAGGGAAGGTTGAAGGCTTGTCTGGTTTTATGATTTGGTCGGCCGACGGAAAAGCAATGTACCTCTCCACAAGCACACCCCAACACCCGGCATCCACATGGAAAGCCAACGGTGACGGTTCCAACCCACAACCTTTTGTGAAAAATACCACCCCGCCTTGCTCGGCAATGGGGTAGATAAAGGACTTGCCGTCCGGTGCAAAAAAGGGGCCATAAGTTACGGCGCCCGGCCTTGTCCCTGCCTAACATCGCGGAGGTGATCGCAGACGGCGAAATTACGGTCGGCGTCCTCCATCCGTGGGTGTCGCCGTTGCCACCGACGGAGATAACTTAACGATGCTCAGATCGAATCCACCTCCAAAGAATCCTCAGGTTACGCCCGCCCTGTTGAGCAAATCGCCAATGTTGGCCGAGACTCTATTCCGGCGGCCAACGCGGCGGATCACCGCCGTGCTTGTTTTTTTGTGGCTCGCGTTCGTGGCGCGAGGACTGTGGTATTCCGCGCTGATGCCGGCATGGGAAGGCTACGACGAGCCGTTTCATTTCGCCGCGTTGCAACATGTCGCCAGCGGACGCGGCATGCCGCACTCTGACACGCCGGTTTCCCTCGAGGTGCAAAATTCGCTGCACCTCCTGCCGGTTCCGTGGGAGCTGCAATTCCAGCGCATCCCGCAGCCCCTCACAACCCATGACGACTTCTGGAAGCTGTCGGCCGCCGAGCGAAAGCAACGAGTCGACGCGGTTCGTGCGCTCCCTCCGGAGCAGGGAAGCCAGCCCGCCACCGAGCCGATCCAGAACTACGAGTCGCAACAGGCTCCGCTCTACTACGGGCTGGTTGCCATCCCGCTAGGTTGGATGAGCGCGTTGCCGTTACTCTCACGGGTGTACTTCCTACGAATGTTTAATGTACTGCTGGCCTCCGCAGCGGTGCCCTTGGCCTACTGGATCGCCAGACGCGTCCTGCGCGGCGATCGGCAAGCCATCGAGGTTACCGCCATCATCGTCCTTCTGCCGGAATTGATGATCAACCTCGCGCGGGTCGGAAACGAGAGCCTGGCGTTGATTCTCTATTCGGTGCTTTTCGTGGCTGCCTTGCAGGTCGCAAAGCAGGGGATGTCATGGCGTTGGTGGATCCTGCTAGGTGGCACTCTCGGCGTAGGACAGGCGACCAAGGCCTACTTCCTCACGGCCACTCCAGCAGTGATCGTGCTTGCTGGGATCAGTTTCTGGTCAGCCCGTGACGCTGGCACGCGCAATTATGCAATCTCGGCTATTGCGGCTCGTTGTTGTGCCGCTCTCGCCGTGGCGGCCGCGATCGCTGGACGCTGGTACGCCCAGGTCCACGCCACGAGCGGTTCATGGTCGGGGCAAGGCGACGATGCCGCGTTGCGTCACCTTTCGCTACTGCAGAAATTGTCCGCCGTTCCGCATGTCAACTGGAAGAGCGGCGCCCTATCCGTACTGATCTCCCACATCTGGTTCGGAGGTTGGAGCTTCCTGCGTGTACCGCTCGCCATTTACGTGACGGCATTGCTCGTAATCGCGCTTGCGATTTCTGGAGTCGTCATCAAACTGTATCGACTTCACAGCGCAGTGGACGAAATTCGTGATGTTCGGGTCCTGGCTGCTTTTTACATGTGCTTCTGGGTCGGACTCGCCTATCACGTCCTGATCACGTTTCTGCATCAAGGCGTGTCAGCGTCCACTGGATGGTATCTCTATGCCACGGTGGCGGCCGAAGCTGTCCTGCTAGTGTGGGGATTGGAGGCATTCTTTCCGATGCGCGTGATGCTGTCATCACTGACCATCGCCGTCGCAGGGCTTGATCTCTACGGGATGCATGCCTTGCTCATGCCATACTACACCGGGCTGACGGCCCATCATAACGGCCCGGTTTCTCCAGCACTTTTGCAGACGATCCGGCATCTGCCGGAAATATTCTCGCGCCTCAGCGAAGCCCGTCCGGCATCCCTAGGAGACCCTGTCCTTGTAAGTTGGTGGGTAGGGTATTGGGTTGCGACGGTTGGAGTGGTGCTGATGGTCATGATCATCTCTCGAAATCCGTCTTTCGTGGACACCTAAGAATCATCTATGCCTTGTCAACACGGCCTACTCCGGACGCTTACGCTTTTCGATGGTCGAGGTGTTCTTGACCTCGAACGGGACGGTATAGGCCCAATTCTTGCCAAAGATTTGGGTGTAGGTCATCAAAACTTCGTACACGCGCAATATCAATAACTTGGCGGCAGTCTCCATGGCGATGTTCCAGTAAGATTGTTAGCATGATTTGGTGGCTTCGGCACTTCGTCGGATGGGCTGTAAGTGCGTTCCGTTCCCGCAAGGATCTCATCGTTGAAAACCTCGCTCTGCGTCAGCAACTACTCGCTGTCAACCCAAACGACCTCGCCGCCGACTCACCGTATCGCAGAAGCTGTTCTGAGTAGCGTTGCTAAGGCTGTGGTCCCGATGGAAAGAGCCTCTTATTCTGGTGACGCCGAGAACCGTCGTCGGTTGGCATCGTGCCGGATTCCGGCTGTATTGGAAGTGGCTTTCGAGGGCTAAGCCGAAGGGTGGTCGAAAGCCGGTGAGCAAAGAAATTCGCGGCTTAATCTTTCAAATGGTTGCCGAGAGCCCAACCTGGGGCGCGCCGCGCATTCATGGCGAGTTGCTCAAGCTTGGCTTTGATCTATCCGAACCAACGGTCTCGCGATGGGTGCAGCGAGCCCCGCGGCCTCCAGATCCAACGAAGCGCTGGCTAACATTCTTGCGGAACCATCGCGAGGCGATCGCAGCCATGGACTTTTTCACGGTGCCGACATTGACCTTCGGCGTTTTGTACTGCTTCTTCGTGATTGGCCATGACCGGCGTCGAATCCTTCACCACAACGTGACTCGCAATCCCAACGCACTGTGGGTTGCGCTGCAGTTGCACGAAGCTTGAGAATGCGACGAACAGCCGCCACACTTTCTGATCTTCGATCGGGACGCAAAGTTCAGTGCCGATGTGGTCTCGACCGTCAAAGCGATGGGCAGCCAACCGATTCGGACCGCATTCCGAAGTCCCTGGCAGAACGGAATTGCGGAAGGTTGGGTTGGCAGTGTACGTCGAGATCTCCTGGATCACTAAGACAGTTGCTCAAAGAATACGTCAGCTATTACCACGAGGACAGAACTCATCTCGGCCTGGGAAAGGACACTCCCGCTAGTCGAGTTGTACTCTCAGCGCCTTCGAGTGGCCACAACGTTATCTCCCTGCCGCGACTTGGTGGCCTGCATCACCGCTACACAGTCGCGGCCTAGCAACTTCCAGCTCATAACTAGACTCGTCCCACTGTCTAGATAGGAGGGAGATTCACGCCTGGACTTTGGCGGTCGAGACTCTCCAACTCATTCGCAGGAGCCCATAGTGGTCGAAGACCACGCCAGGCAAAGCGCTGCTGTCTAAGGAAAGGGCCTCCTACATCGAAAGCTCGGCGGCGTTTAGTTTTGATTAATCACAAGGCGTCCTTACCTGGTCAAATCGCTTCTTTCTCCAACGCTTTCGGCGGCGCGGGGAGGATTTCTTGCGGAGGATTACGCTAGTGGCAAGCTCCAGCCCGAACCTCCGAGAGACGTGATACCACTAGCCGGGTCCCCAAAAAGAGGAACCCTAGATTTCGTATGCCGCGTGCGATCAGGTAAATACTCATGACGTCGAACGCGGCGGCCACAACAACGCCGATGACAACCGCAAGGTACACCCCCTCGTTGATGCCCAGTCTGCCTAGGTTAAGGGCCCTCCGTAGGACGCGCAATCGATTTGAATGACCGCCCGGAACGGGCATCCTGGGCGCAGTGTTCTCCCGACCAGTGGCTCTGGCCGGTATGACTCGAACGTACAGGAGAGCCATTGTACCTAGGCAGTAGGCGATCGAGGTGAGCGCGCCTACGAGCAGCGCCCAGACTGGATCGACGGGACCGACCAAACGCATCAGGCGGTCGGGCCTGAAGTACAGGCCGACGCCAATGGCAAACGGAAAGAGCGATGGCCCCACCTGGTCAGCAAGTTCTTCCAACAATTCACCGAATTCGCCGGCGGTGCCGTACAGGCGGGCAAGGTTTCCATCGACGTAGTCCAGCAACACACACAGGGCATATACCATGCTCCCCAACAGGACTAAACTCCGAAATTTAGTGGCTACAAAAACTGCGCTGAGTAGGGCGAGAGCTAGCCTTAGCAGCGTTACCTGGTTCGCCGAGCATCCCATCCAGACAAAAGGGATTGTCAAATAAAACGACACTGGTCGGTAAATGAAGCGAGAGACATATGAATCCGCTCTGTCCGACAATTCCTTGTCTCCATAGGACTTCCTTAAAGCATCGACTGTCAGTTCTCCGCAAGCAGAAGATCTTCCGCGAAGCCATTTTCCTGGCGCTGATGACATATCGATCTCGCTATAGTACAAGCTGCGGTCGCCCGGGGCTGCCCCGGGATTTCCTTTTGAAAGCAGCGGTCCCTCAACCAGTTCGCAGCTAGTCGCGAGGTAACTGATCGAACGGCGCTCCTGCAATACACCGATGAGACGTCGGCGTAGAGATGTGAAACTTGGGATCATCGTAGTGCGAGCGCTTCTCGGCGTAATACTCGTCGTACAACGACCCTTCTGAAGCTCGGTTAAAGGTTACGAATATGGCTCTGCGAGGCTTCGAGCTCGTATTGTCATTAGAAAAATGAGGAACGAACGAATCAAAGACAACCAAATCAACAGGGCTCGTTTCCAAAGGCTGCCAATTTAGTTCTGCAGTGATGTCGGCCCTAATGTCCCCGTGATGTGGGGCTCCATGGTTGTAATTCAGTAACGCTTTGCCTTCGATGGTGTCCAGAACAAACGTGGGCTTGGTCGTTGTGAGCTCATCGAAGTTCGTAGCGAACTGCACACAACCATTATCGATGTTTGCTGGATCAATAGTAAGGAGGGCGGTGGCATGGTACCGGGGTTTGAATGCCCGGTAGGCAGCAAAATCCTGATGAGGCCCAAAGGCTCCTCCACTGGGCAGTTTTTCGTTGGTTTTGTCTTTGAATGGCAACACCCTTTCGCCCACGAGTTCTGACACTGTGCGCTGCAGGCAATCTCTAACAAACTCCTTGAACCTAAAATCACTCCCGATCATAAACTCGTACCTGCACACCTGTGCTGGGCAGCTCTCTTCGGGAACCACGATGAGTTCCATCGGCCTGGTTTTGGCCCTGTCCGAAAGTGACACGCCAGCGGCTCGAGAAGATTCGACGATCGAAACTGCCTGCGCGCTCATTTTGTCGGACATCTCCCGTAGACCCCAAACGACGTCTGCCGGGAACAAGCCTGGCAACAAGACGTAGCCGTACTTGCAAAAAGAATCGATCTGCTCTCTTGGAATGTGAACTGGACGCCACTTCATCTGTGACATATCCTGCGTGGTCTGAGTTGATGGTCTCGAGACGCCGATGACCAGAGAAAGTCTAGCACTTTTCCCAGACAGCTATACCGGATTATCGGGCCCGTTTGCCCAAGTGCCATCGACCTCAGGTGCGCCTCCCAAGTGACGACAGGGGGAGTTTCGATACGCAGCTGCGCCCCGTCAGACCCGTTGCTAGAATGGCGACGAGATACGCTTTGGCCGAGTAGCCGTTCGGCCCCGCATCGCAGGAAGCGCTCACCGCTATGGTACACTGGCCCGAAATTCGAACTGTCGCGCTATGGCTAGCCCGGAGATGAGCTGTTGCATTCCTTGTCCGGGCCATACCGTTCATTTCTTGACAAACTGACGACGGTATCGCTGGAGTATACGTCCGATGTATATCGCGTGTCTCATGGCAGGTAAGAGTTCCCGTCTGCTACCACTTACAAAAGTGGACCACAAGGCGCTGCTTAGGGTAGGCAATCTGCGCATGATTGATGTTCAGATGAAGACCTTCGCCCTCGCAGGTCTGGACAGCTTTTCATTTGTAGTCGGCCACGGCGGAAGCCGGCTTGCCAATCATCTCCTAACAAATTACCCCACGTTGGCAGTTTCGATCATTAACAACAACTATTATGCACTTAGAAATCTGGACTGGAGCGCGTATCTCGCTCTAACCAGTCGACCCGGCGACGTCATCTACTATGAAGGTGACATCGTGGCGTCGCCCGACATTATCAGGCAGGTAGCTATCCACCCAGGAGACGTCTGCGTCGCGATGGATCCCACGGGTCAGAGTGCAAGGGTCGACACCAGAGTCATTGGGGATGGCGATCGCGCTTGTGAGGTGGTGTTCTCCGAGCACGGTGACCTTGCCAAAGCGAGCGGCGAGAGTTCGGAAGGGGAGTTTGTGTGCCTCGTTAAACTGAGTAATCGTGCACGGGAGTACGTCGTCGGCCGTTTGGAGAAAGAATCATACGACGGACCAATGAGGCTGTATCAGATCTTCAATGATTTGTTCCGGCACTATCCCTCATTTCTGGTCAGTACGGCTGGGCGCCCCTGGGTGGAAATCGATAATAAGGACGACTTGCTTCGTGCGCAGCGCATCGTGAACCAAATCTTCAGCGCTCAGCCGTTAGACCGTACTCAGGGGAGACATGACTGAAATAGATACGTCCGCAAGAACTATCCCGCAGCGCTTTCGGAGGCAAATACTATAGCGCCGACTGACGGGCGGTAGTTTTCAAACGATTCGTAGCGCTTTCAAGCGTCGCCTCTCCGCAGCACAATACAAGGCGAATGCAGTCGTTTCCCTGCGATCCGTAGATTGAGCCAGGGATGACAGCAACCTTCTGTTGCTCCAGCAAGAACTCGGCTACCGCATCTCCGCGATGACTGTGACGGTCTAGGTAAGATTGAGGAATCATGTTAGCTAGGCCCGCAATATTAGGAAATGCAAACATTCCCCCAAGTGGCCGCCTGTCCCAGGCAAACCCCTCCGCCGGCGTCAATGACTCTATAAGCTTCTCTTCCCTTTTTCTTAACATCTCTGCCTGGGTTTCCAGCCAAGGCGCTGACAAATCGTCCTGTATAAGCGTTAAGCCAACATGTTCAAACAGAACATTGACGCCCAGGTAAAGGTAATCGTGCAGTTTTGCCGCAAGTGATATCAATTCGGGCTTGGCGCACAGCCAACCGATGCGGAGTCCAGGAACGCCAAATTTCTTAGAAAAACTATTCACCAAAATGCTCCGATCCTGGAGACCCTCTATACATCGTGCGGGCCGGTGCGGTCGAGCAAATGCCATAGTGTCGTATACTTCGTCGTGCACGATCCAGAGATTGCGGGCTTCAGCAAACTTCGATAGTGCTTGCCACTCCTCTCCGCCTACGACATAGCCGGTGGGATTTTCCGGAGAATTTACGATCAGTGCTCTCGCTTCCTTAGCGCCTGTCATCCCGTTGGTGTCGTCTAACATCCCAAGATACTCAGAGTCGGGTCTTCTAATTAGTGGGACAGGTACTCGCGCTAATGTCTGGACCGATCGTTTATAGAGCATATATGTCGGATCCGTCACCAGGATTGTATCGCCGGGGTCAGAGGTGCAAAGAATCGCCAAGGCAATCGCTTCGACACCACCATGGGTGATCAGGAGTTCGGTGTCAGGATCTACCCGGTAGTTGTATCTACTGAGGTACCACTGAGAAATTGCGTGACGCAGCTCTCGTAAGCCTCGCGACTGTTCGTATTCCTTGACCGCATGCAGGAACGATCCATATGTCAGGTGTTGGGCGTGGATCGTGTCTGCAAGGTGTTCGGGAGGACCAAAGTCCGGTTCGCCGATGGCGAGATTTGCTATCGACGCGTCTGACTTGGCACGTCCAGAGACAGCCTTAGAAGCGTATACGGCCACCGACTCGGTGCTTGTATTGATGAACGGCTGCATCGCTATGCCTCGTCTTCTGCTATCGATTCCTTGAATGTGCGGGCAATCTCCTCGGGTGACCGGGGAACCCGAGGACCAACTTCCACTCCGGCGCTTACTAATACGCGAAGAAAAGACGGCCCATCAACTGCCCGCATTTGTTCAAGCGCTTCTGAAAGTTGAGTCTGGTCACTAGCTTCCAAACCAATGCGATACCCTGCCGCCAATGCGAGCATTGGCATTTTGATCGATCCTGAGAGACTGGCTTGTCCTCCTGTCGACGCATATTGTTGATTATCGATTACTATATGCATCAGGTTTGGCAGAGCCATGTGTCCAGCCATTGCAAGGGCCCCTAAAGACATCAGGAGATTACCATCCCCATCGAGAACCGCCACGCGACGACGCGGTTGCGCGAGGGCGACTCCCAGCCCGATGGACAAAGCGAGTCCCATCGATCCCAGCATATAGAAATTGGTACTCAAGTCTCTGCACCAAAACGCCTGTCTACTCAGATACCCGTTAGCCACCACGACAGCTTCATCCATCGAGGTGTTCATAAAAGTGCGGAAAACATCGGCCTCAATCAATAGATTACCCTTTCGCGAATCAGGAGCGCCACTGGACAATTCTCCGATCTGCTCCTAACAGAGGCGGCCCTTAGTGAAGTACCTACGTCGTCCTGCCCTGGGATCCAAAATGGAATGCCCACGGCGGTCAATAAGGCAGGCGAAGCGGATCCCATCAAAATGTGTTCCGGAGCGTCGAATTCATCCGCGCCCCGCCACCCAACAATGAGAAGCAAGGGAATCTTGTAAAGTGAGACCAGTGACGTCAAGGCGTTCAGGCAGTGTCCCAACCCGGAGTTCTGCATGAATACAACAGGGTTTCTACCTCCGAGGTAGGCCCCAACTGCCAGGCCGACAGCATTGTCCTCGCGAACAGACGGAACATATTGATACCGCGGGTCACTTTCCAGAACCTTCAAGGCAGTTCCTAGAGTGGAATCAGGAACTCCGGTAAAGAAGTCATACTCCAGAGCGGAGGTAAGCTCGCAAAAATCAGCTCCCGTCAATCGCTAGCCTCCCGCCATCAGTTCTTGCGTCGGAAAGACCCGTTTGCCCGGGTCCGAGTAGATAAGGTCTTCATCGAACTGCCATCTCCGTTCGGTATACCCTGGAGGTCTTCAAGAACACGGGTAGTAGGCCACAACGAATGCTCGATTTTAGCGCTGGTACCATCGTCAAGAATAGCTTTAAAGACCTGCTCCATAGCGTGCAGAGCGCTTCTCATTCCCTGATTAGCATAGATCACCATTCTGGCGCCCAATCGTGACAGCTCTTGCGCAGAGATCTCGTAGTATGTTGTGGGTATAACTATGATCGGTACTACGTGCTTCCATTCCTGCAGAAACTGGGCTATAGGCTCCGCCGAGGATTGGTTCCAGTGGATCAGAATCGCATCAGCTCCGGCATCGGCGTAAGCCGTCGCTCGCAGCTGAGCTTCCTGCTGTCCAGCGCCTGCGATCAAAGCTTCGACCCTGGCGATTACAACGAAATCAGGGTTTTCCTGGGCTTGTTTAGCAGCTCGAATCTTGTCGCTGAACTCGGAAATGGAGACTAGCTTTTTCGCTCCCCGAATAAGGCTATTCGTTTTTGGAAAAACCTGGTCCTCAATCGAGATCGCGGCCGTTCCTGCTGCCTCAAACTTCTTAACCGCATAGGCTACGTTAGCGGTATTTCCAAAACCAGTGTCGCAGTCTGCGATCACCGGAATCGAAATTGATTCACTTATCGATTGAGCAACATGAAGATAATCAGACATCGAGAGGATGCTCGCATCCGGCACGCAGTAACTGGAGGATATCTCGAAGCTGCTTGACCAAATGGCATCAAACCCAACTTTTTGGGCTAGCCGCGCTCCGGCGGCGTTGTGCGCGCCGGCGCATCTTGCGATCTTATCGCCCGAGAGAAGCTGTCTCAATGCAAGTGTCCGGTTCGACAATGGCTATCCTAATTGTGATCGGCTAAAGCCGCCCTCGATCCGTGGGCTTTTCACCGCGAGAAAAGCCGTTACACACTCGTAAGCCACGGATTGCCCGCCGATCGTGACTATTGGACCTATCAACGACCGGGTTCGGCTGGCGGTTACATACGCATCCGTCTGAGAGTATAGCGCAAGCCGCGACGGTCTAGCGGTGATGTAATCTACCGAATTGCGGCATGGAGATAGCCTTGTTTCCACTCGGAGGCGCCAACACTTTGGGTAATGCCGAACATAGTCCTTCAGCAGGGACCTACTACCCCGCTCATTGCCGACGGTGAGGTGCGTGTTCACTACATACAGGCGGAGCGGTACTTTTCCCAGGAAGAGAGCAGCCATTCGCGCTCAACTTTTTCCACTTCCCGAAAGCTGCCCGGCGATCCATGCGCCTGAATGAAGAAAAGAGTTATGGGACGGCGGCCGCTGAGGAGTTCCACGGGCGCGGCACGTAGCTGCGGCCAATAGGGGCTGGCTATCGGAGATGAGCGATACACCAGCAGATAAGCAACCAGAATCGCTGGGTCCATGTCCCCGTAATAAGCGCGATGAATCGGCAGGGCGCCGGAATCTGCCCGCACCCACTCGACTTCACGGTCCTTCACGACAACAGAGTGCTCCACGAGAGAGTTCTCGGGACGATGGTATAGCCGCTTAGCATCGTAGGAACGAATTATGCTGAATTGAAAGCGCTGCCCGTCTCTGACAAAGCTACCTTCGCTCCATTGAGAGCTCTGGAAACGCTCACGTAACCAGGCATCGCGCGCTCCGCCAGAATGCGATGCCGGCTCAGATTCCCGCAAGAAAGCCCCCGGAGCCTTGCAGTCGTCGATTTCGACCTGGAGATAGGAGTGCACCACCACCGGGATTAGCGCCAGGAGCAAGCAGGCCGATAAGGGATAAAGGTATCGGGGAGACAACCGTGTCATGTTGCAGCACCCCGCATTCCGGCTGTGCCCACATATGTCACCAGGGCCGCCGCAGCGGTGAACGTGAGCATACCTGACATCGGATGCAGAACAGTATCCATGATGCCGCCTCCCCAATGCTGCACAAGCAGTCCCAGCAGCGCGCATCGCAAGGCATTGCAGGCCATTGCAATGGGGAAAGCCACCGCCAGGGTGACCACGCGCCGCGGCCATGAGGAGTTAAAGTAGGCGAGGATCAGCGCCAGCGTGACGGATGCATAGAGCACGGAAAAACCGCTGCACCCGTCGTTGATAGATAGATTGGCCGCAGGGAGAAACAGCATGGTGTCTTCACGGGCGACGGGCACGCCACACAGCGCTATGACCTGCTCGGCCCCTGCGGCGGTGATTCTCCTCAGCAACAGAAGGAACCCTTCGACGAATGCGGCGGGGATGGGAAGCATGAAAAAGGATAATACCCAGACAAAGCCCAGCGCCCGAGTACGGCGGCTGCCCAAAAGCAGTAGCGAGAGACCGGGCAGGCAAACGACCATACCGAAGGCCGAGAGCAGCTGCGTTCGAATCGCGCTGTCCAACACAATCATGCCCAGGCCGGCAATGAGGAACAGAAAGCCCCACGCGGATTGCTCGGCATCTACAATAGGATCCGATCGCAGTACCTTATAGATGAAATAGGCGACCACAAACGGGATGAACATCCCGTGTACGTTATGCCAGACATCCATGGTCCAGCGCTGCCAAAGCCAGTAAATCGTCGGAGCAAAGACGAGGATCGCAAGCAGGATCCAAACGGTGTGCGCAGCCCACCTACGGGGAAATTCTTGACGCCCGGCGGGGTCGGTTTCGTTGGCCAGCAAAGTTGCGGTCGGATGGTTCATCTGGGGTCCAGTCCCCTACCCGCATTGATCTGCAGCAGGTGTCCTGCTTACCATTTCGCACGCCGCCGCAGAGATTCTCGTCTCTTCCCCTGTCTGGCGCAGCTCGCTGCGGAATGAAGTAAGAGTCCCAAGTATATGTCAGGAAACGCGGGCCGGTTATATCCAAGTGTTGAATATCCTGCTTCTGCGTCGCTCATGCGAGATCACATCACGGTTGAACGTAACGCGCTTTGTTCTTGGGGGCCGCACTTCGCCAGCAAGCGAGTTTCCCTGGATTCAACAGGCGACGTCATTCCTGCGAATTTTGTTGTGCCTCTCGGCAATTAGTGCTATACAACTAAAGAACGGCGGCCGCCAAACGGCGGAAAAAGATCACTGGGGGATAGCAGTCCAAGTGAATGTTGTCGCTGGTCGTTACTCTCGCGCCGGTCCCGAGGTCCTCGGCTTTTCGCGGCGCTGATTACGTTTCCCTATCTTTTGTTCGAGCCGAGGCAAAGTTCCCAGGGTATTGCAGGATCTGGTTGCGAGAGTCGCCTTTACGAAGAGCGCTTCCGCAGCCGACGTCAAACTGATCGTTCGCGAATGGCATGCGTCTTTGGGTGACACAACGTTGTCGCCTAAGAGTTTCCCCCCTCGCATGCAAAGGAGGATCTCCTTGCAAATGCGTATCGCTTCGCAGTCACTGCTCGCACTATGCCTGACACTGGCGGCTGTTCCCGCTATGGCACAGACAGTCTATAGCAACGGTCCGACTAACGGTAACACCGACGCGTGGACCGTTAACTTCGGGTTTATCGTTAGCGACACCTTCAACACCAACAGTGCTG